>POVV01000079.1_pt1 | contig 89099 bp, 70 predicted proteins | sample 1560271 | NCBI WGS metagenome assembly POVV01 (sample SAMN08337232, study PRJNA429181) | Bioreactor metagenome, whole genome shotgun sequencing project. | biome: cows' rumen and soil; feature: anaerobic; isolation source: anaerobic chemostat enrichment culture, galacturonate as sole carbon... | reverse complement strand
ATGCAGACCTTTATGATTATATTCTAATTGATGCGCCTCCCACTCTGGGGGGCTGGGTGATGAATATACTGTGTACCTCTGACGCGGTTATCATACCTGTTGAATCTACACCCTGGGGATTATTTGGGCTTGGGAATATGTTTGAGTTTCTGGAGCAAGTGAAACAGATTACGCCTGATCTGAAAATTGGAGGAATAGTGATCACCAAAGTAGATACAAGAAAAAATTACTTTAAACAAACACTTGATACGTTAAAACAGTTGGAGAATATCAAGGTTTTTGATACATATATCCGTGTTGATAGTAGTATAGAGTGGTCTCAGGATAATAATGAGCCAATTATGGCATATAAAAAAAGCAGTAGAAGTGCAGCAGAGTATATGGAACTGACAAGAGAAATTGAGCGCTTGAATGAAGAATAGAATTTAATACTTTATTGTAGAAGAATTGATACAGAAGAAATATAGGTGACTGGATGGATTTGGAGTTATTAAAAGAATTATCTGTGATCTCGGAAGAAGAACAAAGAATATTAGAGGGAAGAGAAGGTATTGACCCTCATCTTTATACGGAAAAAAAGGAACTTATTGTAGATTGTGAGAAACTACTCAAGAAAGGCAAACTTATTCAGGTCCGCCCCCATACCCGATTTGTTCGTTTTCCTAAGCACAGGCACAATTATGTGGAAGTAATTTATATGTGCAAGGGGTCTACTACACATATTTTAGATGGAAATAAAGTGATATTGGAGCAGGGGGATTTGCTTTTTTTGAATCAGAATGCAGTTCAGGAGATCATGCCGGCGGGAGAAGAGGATATTGCCGTAAATTTTATTATTCTTCCCGAGTTTTTCAATATGGCTTTTTCTATGATGGGTGCCGAAGAAAATATGCTGAAAGAATTTCTGGTAGGGGCGTTATGTGGAAAAAACGGTACTACTTCATACCTATATTTTCATGTGGCAGATATTCTTCCTATACAAAACCTGATAGAAAACATGGTATGGACAATATTTTATGACTTTTCAAATAAACGAAGCAGTAATCAGATCACCATGGGGCTTTTGTTACTGCAGCTTTTAAATTATATGGATAAGATGGAGACGGGGAGCGGTCAATATGACAAGGAACTGACCGGTTCTGTGTTGAGTTATATAGAAGAACATTATAAAAAGGGAAGTCTATCTGAATTAGCTGAGATGCTGGGGTATGATGTGTATTGGCTGAGCCGGGAAATAAAAAAAAGAACGGGCAGAACATATAAGGAACTGTTGCAGACAAGACGGATGAACCAGGCCTCTTATCTTCTTAATAGTAGTTCATTATCTGTATCTGATATTATTGAATCAGTTGGATATGACAATACCAGTTATTTTTACAGAAAATTTAAAGAAAGATATGGAATGAGCCCTAAGGAATACAGAGAAAAATAATAAGAAATGAATGCAAGCATGCAGGCGACACAAAAATTCCAAATTTTGCACAACGAATGAACATAATTCTCCGATAAAATGGTCAATGATTGACGATGTTGCAAATAAGGAGGAAAAGGTCTACATGTATATTTTAAAAAATGCTTTGCTAAGCATCAGCCGTTCTAAAGGGCGCAATATTCTGATCGGATTAATTATTTTTGTCATTGCAGCCTCAGCTTGTGTAGCTTTATCTATACGTGAAGCTGCACAAAAGGCCCGTGAGGACAGTCTGGACGGATTGGAGATAACAGCTCAGATTACGGTGAACAGGCAGAATATGATGTCACAAAATGAGGATAAAGAATCTATGAAGGAAGCGTTGTCTAATCTTCAGGGGCTTTCTCTGGATGAGATGGTGAATTATGCGGATTCTGATTATGTTAAAGATTTTTATTATTCGTCATCTATTTCTGTAAACGGAAATGATGCTATTGAACCTGTTGACACAACGGGAACAGATGACAGTACTTCTGATACAGAAGATTCAATGGAGTCAGATACCGATTCCAATATACCGACTGGGGAAATGCCTGGTGGGTCAAGGCAGGCAGAACAAAGCGGTGCCCTCTCAGGCGGAATGGGACGGATGGGTAATCAGGGTGAGTTTACCATGACCGGGTACAGTTCTGATTCAGCCATGACAGATTTTGTAGATGGAAGTGCAAGTATTACAGACGGTGAAATGTTTGCTGAAAATGACACAAGCGGACAATGCATTATAAACCAGGAACTTGCTACATATAATGGTCTGGCTGTGGGAGACAAAATTACGCTTGTTAATCCTAATAAGGAAGAGGAGACGTATACACTGACAATCAGCGGCATTTATGAGAGCAATAAAACAGAAGATTCTTCAGGTAGTATGATGGGTGGTTTTTCAGCATCCTTTGATCAGGCAAACCAGATTTATACCAGCTATGAAAATATAAAAGCAATTACAGATGCTTCATCAGAAAATGCTGATGTGACAACTGATGAAACTACCAAAGAGGAGACAACAACGGCTTTACAATCTCAGACTACTGGTACATATGCATTTGCGGATACTGCTGCCTATGAAAAATTTAAGGAAGATACCGAAGCAAAGCTGGGTGATAATTACAGTGTGACATCCAATGATCTGACCCAGTATGAGCAGAGTCTCCTTCCGTTAGAAAATTTAAGCAAATATGCAGGGTATTTCTTGTTGATCATTCTTGTAATCGGAGGCGTTATTCTTGCTGTGCTTAACATTTTTAATATTCGCGAACGAAAATATGAAATTGGTGTTTTAGCGGCAATTGGAATGAAAAAGTGGAAGATAGCTATGCAGTTTATTATTGAACTGTTATGTGTGACCTTTGCCGTTATTATTATAGGTGCAGGTGTTGGAGCGGCAGCTTCTGTTCCGGTGACCAATAAACTGCTGGAACAGCAGCTGCAAAGTACTTCATCTTCTGAAAAACAGCAGTCGGAAAACTTTGGAAGGGCTCCTGGAATGCAGGGACAGGACGAAGAAAGTATACAGAGTAATAATCAAAACTCAAATTATATCACTCAAATTAGTTCGGCAACGAACGTAACGGTTATTTTTGAGTTAATTGGGATTGGAATACTGTTAACTATAATATCTGGATGTGTAGCAGTTATATCTATATTACGTTATGATCCACTTCGGATATTGAGTAACCGGGATTAGGAGGTTTTTCATGAGTGTATTAAAATTAGAGAAGGTAAGTTATTCTTATTCAGGTGAAGGTAAATCAGTAATTAAAGATTTGTCCTGTGATTTTGAAAAAGGGAAAATATACAGTATTGTTGGCCGGTCTGGTGCTGGAAAAACAACACTTCTGTCTTTATTGTCAGGACTGGCATCTCCAACAGCTGGGAAAATTTATATGAACGATAAGGAAATAGACAAGATCGACAAATATGAATATCGCAGCAGATATGTGGGAGTAATATTTCAAAGCTTTAATTTGCTGCCGAAATTAACAGCAGTGGAAAATGTAGTTCTTTCAATGGATATTTCAGGAAAGACCTTTGAGGAGAAAAAAAATAATGCGATGGAACAATTAAAGAAAGTACATTTAAGTGAAGAGGAAGGTAACCGGAGAGTGTTAAAACTTTCAGGTGGTCAGCAGCAAAGGGTAGCTATTGCCAGAGCATTATCGTATTGTCCGGAAATTGTACTGGCGGATGAGCCTACAGGCAATCTTGATGGAGAAACACAGGAGGAAATTATGAATATATTTAAAGAACTTGCACACAAAGAAGAGAAGTGTGTGATTTTAGTCACACATTCTCCTGATGTGGCAGATGCATCAGATGTCGTGTACCGTCTTTAAAAAATGAATAATAATTTTGAAGTGAAAAGTGTTTGATAAACAGCTGGGCTGTGCGGATAAAAGTTATATTTCTTCGCGTTGTCCGGCTGTTTTGTTGTATAAAATACTTTTATTGACAGTAAAACTGAATTATGATAATATGTTTTATGTCAAACAGTTGTATATAAAACAATATATAAATATAAGCAGAGGTTGAGATGAAGGAAAAAAGATATGTTGGTATGGAAATCAGGGCGCTGGATAATCTGATCAGGCGATTTATTGACAGTAAGATGCGCGATACAAAACTTGATCATATTACCGGTTCAAATGGATGGATAATCGGTTATCTGAAGAATAATCTACACAGGCCAGTTTACCAGAAAGATCTTGAGGCTGAATTTCATATTACCCGATCCACCACCTCAAAGGTATTAAACCTGATGGAGGAAAAAGGATTGATTGTCAGAGAGAGCGTAGCAAAAGATGCCAGATTAAAAAGACTGGTTCTGACACCAAAAGCAATAAAAATTTCTAAAGAGCTGGAAGAAAAAAAAGGTAAACTAGAAGCGCAGATAGTAAAGGGCTTTACAGAAGATGAATTGGAACAGCTTTATTCCTATATTGACCGTATTAAAAAAAATGTAAAAGTAGTTTGATGACAATAAAAGCCGGAACTGCCGGCTTTTATTAACGAAAGATTAAAAATGCCAGATTATTTATGTCAGGAGGTAAAAATATGATAAAAACATTGGCAAAAAGTATCAGAGAGTATAAAAGGGATTCTATTTTAACTCCAATATTGGTTTCTTTGGAAGTTGTTTTAGAAGTTTTGATTCCATATCTGATGGCTAAACTTATTGATTACGGAATTGATGAAGGGGATATGGGGTATATATGGAAGTTGGGCGTTATTCTTCTAGTGGCGGCCTTTTTTTCCTTGTTTTTCGGAGCCATTGCAGGAAAGACTGCAGCCCATGCATCTGCAGGGCTTGCAAAGAATTTAAGAAAAGATATGTATTATAATGTACAAAATTTCTCGTTTTCTAACATAGATAAATTTTCTACATCCAGTATTGTAACAAGGTTGACCACAGATGTCACAAATGTACAAAATGCGTATCAGATGATTATCAGAATGGCTATGCGTGCACCGGTCATGCTGGTATTTTCGCTTTTTGGTGCATTTAGTGTAAATGCAAAGTTATCGGTTGTTTTCCTTATTTGTGTACCTGTTCTGGGGATAGGACTTTATCTGATTATGACAGGAGTTCATCCGTTGTTCAGACGCGTGTTTAAGACTTATGATAAATTAAACAATGTAGTTCAGGAAAATGTCCGTGGTATTCGTGTGGTAAAATCCTTTGTCAGAGAAGACTATGAAAAAAAGAAATTTCAGAATATATCAGAGGATATTTATAATGATTTTTCTAAAGCAGAAAAAATTCTGGCTTTCAATATGCCTCTTATGCAGTTCTGTATGTATGTCTGTATGCTGGTTTTTTCATGGTTCGGAGCAAGAATGATTGTTGCAGGAGGTGGTGACCCTTCAACAGGGTTAAGTACCGGACAATTAATGAGTCTGATCACCTATACAATGCAGGTTCTTATGAGTCTTATGATGCTTTCTATGGTGTTTGTCATGATAACGTTATCTAAAGCATCAGCAGAAAGAATTGCAGAAATTCTTACGGAAGAAAGCAGTTTGAAAAATAGGGAAAATCCAGTAATGGAAGTTTTAAATGGTTCTATTACATATGAAAATGTCTCTTTTTCCTATGCAAAAAAAGCAAGCAAAAAGTGCTTGGAGAATGTGAATTTAACCATTGATTCAGGTGAGACAATCGGGATAATCGGTGGTACAGGTTCTTCTAAATCTACACTTGTGCAGCTTATTCCCAGATTATATGATGTTACGGAAGGTGTGTTAAAAGTGGGTGGGGTAAATGTACGCGATTATGAAATCGAAGTGCTTAGAAACCAAGTAGCAATGGTGCTCCAAAAAAACGAACTGTTCTCCGGAACAATTAAGGAAAATTTGAGATGGGGAAATGCAGAGGCTGATGACGCAGACATAATTCATGCCTGTGAACTGGCACAGGCAGATGAGTTTATACAAGGATTTCCAAATGGATATGATACCTATATAGAGCAAGGAGGAACAAACGTATCTGGAGGTCAGAAACAACGCCTTTGTATTGCGAGAGCTCTTCTGAAAAACCCCAAAATACTTATCCTTGATGATTCAACCAGTGCAGTGGATACCAGGACTGATGCGTTGATACGTCAAGCATTCAGGAAAGAAATTCCAAACACCACTAAAATTATCATTGCTCAGAGAATTTCCTCAGTAAATGATGCTGATAAAATAATTGTACTGGATGATGGGAAAATAAATGGTTTTGGGACACATGAAGAATTATTGAAAAGCAATCTGATTTATAGGGAAGTTTATGAATCTCAGCAGAAAGGAGACAGTACAGATGAACAATAAGAAAACTCAGCAAATGGACAGTCGGACGCTAAAACGTCTTCTTTCATATCTAAAACAATACAAAGTGAGATTTGTTTTTGTGCTGATATGCATTATCATAAGTGCAGGTGCAAGTGTAATTGCCTCTCTATTTCTGCAGGTACTGATTGACGATTATATCACCCCCCTTCTTATACAGGCAGTGCCAGATTTCAGCGGGTTGCTTCGTGCTGTTATGGTACTGGGCGGTGTGTACATCATGGGAGTACTTGCAACGCTTCTCTACAACCGCACTATGGCAGTAATATCTCAGGGCATACTAAAAAACATCAGAAATGAAATGTTTTCGCATATGCAGACTTTACCGGTAAAATATTTTGACAGTCATTCTCATGGTGATGTAATGAGTCACTATACAAATGATACTGATACACTCAGGCAGATGATGTCTCAGAGTGTTCCACAACTTTTTTCCTCTGTGATAACAGTAGCTGCTGTTTTTTTTGCAATGCTTTCTATTAGTATCTGGCTTACGTTGTTTGTAGTAATATTTGTAGTAATTATTTTGCAAGTGGTCAAGAAAATTGCAGGAAACAGTGGAAAATATTTTTTTAGACAGCAGGAGTCTCTTGGTGATGTAAACGGTTATATTGAAGAAATGATCAATGGACAAAAAGTAGTAAAAGTATTTTGCTATGAAGAAAAAGCGAAAACACGGTTTAATGAAAAAAATGAAAAGCTTTTTAACGAAACTGCACAAGCAAATACTTTTGCTAATATTTTAATGCCTATAATGAATAACCTGGGATATGTTTTGTATGTATTGATTGCAATTGTCGGCGGTATGATGGGAATAAGCAAAGTGATGAACCTGAGCTTGACGGGTACAGATGTAATTACACTTGGAATGATTGCATCATTTCTGCAGCTGTCAAGAAGTTTTATACAACCGCTTGGTCAGGTCTCCCAGCAGCTTAGCTCTATTATTATGGCAATGGCAGGAGCAAAACGTATTTTTCAGCTTATGGATGAAGTGAGCGAAAAAGATGAAGGCTATGTGACTCTGGTCAATGCAGAATATAAGAACGGTATAATAGCGGAAACAACGGAACATACCGGAATGTGGGCATGGAAACATCCTCATGAAGATGGTTCTCTAACCTATACGGAACTGAAAGGTGAAGTTAGATTGTTTGATGTGGATTTTGCATATGAGGAGGATAAAGTAGTACTTCATCACATCTCTTTATATGCAAAGCCAGGGCAAAAAGTTGCCTTTGTAGGAGCTACCGGTGCCGGTAAAACTACAATAACAAACCTGATTAATCGATTTTACGATATTGCAGACGGAAAAATACGTTATGATGGAATAAATATTAATAAAATCAGAAAAGAGGATCTTAGACGCTCTCTTGGAATTGTACTTCAGGAGGTCAATCTATTTACGGGTACTGTTCTTGAGAACCTGAGATATGGTAAATTGGATGCAACGGATGAGGAGTGTATAGCAGCAGCAGAACGTGCAAATGCAGATGGATTTATTCGGATGCTCCCAGATGGATATAATACGATTCTATCAGGAGATGGAAGTGGTCTTTCGCAGGGACAGCGCCAGCTGATATCTATAGCTCGTGCAGCTGTAGCGGACCCACCGGTAATGATATTGGATGAAGCTACATCATCTATAGATACAAGAACTGAGACAATTGTACAAAGAGGTATGGATGCTCTCATGAAGGGGCGGACTGTATTTGTAATTGCGCACAGGCTGTCAACTGTACAAAACTCAGATGTTATAATGGTATTGGAACTTGGCAGGATTATTGAAAGGGGCAGTCATGATGAGCTGCTTGAAAAGCGCGGCAAATATTATCAATTGTATACAGGCGCATTTGAATTATCATAAAAAGTATAAATTAAAGAAAAGGCTGGGATAATATTTTATTGTCCCAGCCTTTATTTACTGGTGAACGAATCATTTTATGACTCATTTTTTGCTCTTTTCTATTCCAATGTTTAATGGTAGAATATTGAAAAGACTAGTACAGTAAATAGAGAAGAGCAGGAGAGATATATGACCATTAACAATACAGCAAAAAAAATTTTAAAAGCTTTGTCTTTTGACGGAATTGAAGTAGAGGCGTCACGTCATTTGGCAGATTTAAAAAGGCTGGATCCTTTAAAAATATTTTATAAAAAAATTGATTATAAAATATATAATGAAGATTTCGAGATCCCCACCAGAATATTTTTTCCTCATGAAAATGCAGTTGAAAATGGAGGCTTAAATCTAAATAAGGTCATGCTGTTTATTCACGGAGGCGGATGGGTAACAGAAAGTATTGATAATTACGAACGGATATGCGCAAGGCTGGCAAATGCAACAAATCAGGTGGTAGTTTCAGTGGATTACAGACTGGCACCGGAAAATAAGTTTCCTGTTGGTCTGGAAGACTGTTATGCGGTAGCAAAGGCAATTTTTACAAATAAGTTTATTTTGAATGTGGAACCTGAAAATATTACGCTGATCGGGGATAGTGCGGGAGGAAATTTGGCGGCTGCATTGTCGCTGATGGCTAGAGATAGAGGAGAATTTCTCCCAAAAAGACAGATATTAATTTACCCTGCTGTTAATAATGATTATTCTGAAAGCTCTCCTTTTGTTTCTGTACAGGAAAATGGAACAGATTATTTGCTCACTGCTGGAAAAATGCGTGATTACATAGAATTATATGCGGGATGCGACGAGGATAAACAAAATCCTTATTTTGCACCTATACTAGCTGAAAATTTGAAAAATCAGCCGGACACACTGATTATAACAGCAGAATTTGATCCTTTGAGAGATGAAGGCGAAGAATATGGCAAGAGATTGGAAGAGGCGGGGAATCAAGTGGAAATTATTAGAATAAAAGATGCGCTTCATGGTTATTTTGCATTAGGCATTAAAAATTTTTATGTAAAAGAAAGTTTTACGTATATAAACAGGTTCTTAGGATATGAACCACCTGGGGAGGTGTAAAGTTTGCAGCAAAAAAGAGCATATTGGAGAAAACTTGATAATGCGGCAAAATTGTTTTCTGCAACCAGTAATAAGAGAGATACCAGAGTTTTTCGTTTTTATTGTGTGTTAAAAGAAAATATTAATCCTGAGATACTTCAGGACGCACTTGATAAAACGCTGATTACATATCCGGTGTTTTTATCAGTGATGAGAAAGGGACTGTTCTGGCATTATCTTGAGAAAAGCAGACTGCGCCCCTGTGTAAAAGAAGAGCATAAGGAGCCTTGCAGCAATCTTTATGTCAGAGATCAAAAGGCTCTTTTGTTTGAAGTTACTTATTATGAAAAGCGTATAAACTTTGAAGTATTTCATGCATTGACTGATGGTACCGGTGCCACAGAGTTTTTAAGGGAACTGGTGAAGAATTATTTATATATTGCACATAAGGAGGAGGGCGTGGAAGACGTACCACTTCGTGCTGAACATGTAACCGTACAAGATCAGGAAAATGACAGCTTTTCTAAATATTACTCTGAAGAAAAGCGGCGTAAACACAAAAAACCTAGAGCATATCAATTAAAAAAGCCCCGTAAAGAAACTGGTAAGCTGCAGGTTAACGAAACGGTGCTCTCAGTAAAGGAATTAATAACACGTTCCCGAGAACTGGGCGTATCCCTGACAGCTTTTCTTACAACTGTATATATTATGGCCATTCATCAGGAAATGACACGACAGCAGGAGAAGCATCCTGTTGTATTAATGGTGCCGGTAAACTTGCGAAAATTTTTTCCTTCTGATTCTATGTTGAATTTTTTTAACTGGATTGAGCCTGGATACAATTTCAGCACTGAAAACAGTAATTTTGAAGCAGTGTTAAATCATGTAAAAAAATATTTTGATTCAGAATTAAAAATAGAACGTATTGCAGAACATATGAATGAATTGATTGCGCTTGAGATGCATCCGATTTTACGATTTGCACCATTGGAACTTAAAAATTTGTGTATTAAAGCAGGTGCACGTTATGCGGAAAAAAATGTAACGGCTATATTTTCAAATATGAGTGCAGTGCATATGCCTGAAATTTATGAACCGTATATTGAAAGATTTGGAGTTTTTACCAGTACACCTAAAATGGAACTGTGTATGTGTTCTTTTGGAGACAAGCTTTCATTAGGTTTTACATCAAGATATGACACAGACAATATACAGCGTAATTTTTATAGAATATTAAAAGAGCAAAAATGCACAGCAAAGAAAATTGAGCCGGAGTATCCAAAGTTAGATGTACGGGGAGAGTTAGAGTTGAGGGTTTTTCGCTTCTATTCGTTTTTTTGTCTTGCGGCAATGGGTGCATTTATTGCAGCAGATTTGAGTATAAATCCAAATATACGATGGACATTGTTTACTGCTGCAGGGATAGCGAGTATGTGGCTTGCCTCCGCAATAGGGTTTGTTAAACGATATAATCTGATGAAAAATGCTATGTGGCAGCTGATTATTGTATCAGTAGGATGTGTCTTGTGGGACGTTTTTACGGGATGGCATGGTTGGTCGGTGGATTTTGTTCTTCCAATTATGTGCCTTACCATATTACTTTCAATGTTTATCATTACAAAAGTGCAAAAACATACAGCCAGAGAATATATGATATATTTTGTTATGGCCTCTGGATATGGTGTTATCCTGCCTTTTATTTTTCTTGTTTTGGGATTAATAAAAATTCGTATTATTTCTGTAATATGTGTATTAGTATGTTTTTTATTTTTGGCAGCATTAATAATATTTAAGGGCAAAGAATTTGGAGAAGAAATGCACAAAAAATTTCATTTATAGAAGAAAGAAGGTGAAAAACACTTATCTTACGAATTGACCAAAAACCTGCAAGCAAGTATAATGTGTATATGTGATTTTTTTCCAGTAATATGTGATTATAGAAAAAAACATTTGAACCTAAAAGGAAAGGTTTTTGCATCCTAGTGGATACAGAAGCGGTGAATAAGTGAACAGGAGAAAGATGCAATGTACGCAGAACGTAAAAAGACAAACATTGAATACCAGTCGTTGTCCTTAAGCCAGATGAACATCTTTAATTTGGAAAGGGCTCATCCGGGACTCCCGATTAATAACATTTGTACAGCACTAAAGATTGAAGGGAATCTGAACCTTGAATACCTTCAGACCTGTATTGATCTTTCCTATCAGGCATTTCCTACCCTCAGGACAAGGATTGCGGTAAATGAAGGAGTACCCTGCCAGTATGTATCAGATGAAATACCTGCAAGATCTGTGATTTTTGATTTTACTGAAACAAATGAGCAGGGTATGGACAACTGGTTTCAATCTGTGGCAAGAGAACATTTCAATTTGTGTGATTCACCACTGTGTCAGATGTTAATCTTTAAGACCTCTGAAAACAGCGGAGGAATTTTGACAAGAGTGCATCATATAGTTGCAGATGCATGGTCCCATGCACTGCTGACAAATCATATTGTACATAATTACTTTCAGCTTCTTCAGGATAACAGTCCTGATTCTGGTGTTACGCCGTCTTATGAAGAACATATAATTAAAGAACAAAAGTATTTGCAGTCTAAAACTTTTGAAAAGGATAAAAAATACTGGACTGAGGCACTTCAAGGAATTTCTCCCGGAGCAGCCAAGGAGCATCAATGCGCGGTAATAAGTCCTGTGGGCCAGAGAAAATCATATCGTCTATCTAACCGCCTGAATCGTCTTATTGGAGGATTTTGTGAAAAGGAAGGTGTATCTCCTTTTGCTGTTTTCTATATGGGGCTTGCAATTTATCTGAGGCGGGTGAAAGGACAGGCCAGATTCTGTGTTGGAGTCCCAACGATTAACAGACTAAACTTTAAAGAAAAGCAAACAGGTGGTATGTTTGTAAACACACTACCCTTTATCAATGAGTTTGATATTTCTATTACGTTAAATCAGTTTAATGAAAAGCTTCAGAGAGACTGGTTTGCCTTATTGTATCATCAGAGAATTCCCTATGAATATATAAAAAAAATAGCCAGTGAAAATGATAAGCACCTCACAGGCGGTTTGTTTGATATTGTACTATCATACCAAAATGGCAAGCTTGATCACTTGAGGGGGGCCAGAGTTTCACTGGAAGGCAGGTGGCTGTACAGCGGTTATCAATGTGAATCTTTATGCATTCATTTGAGCAGCAGAGATAAAGAAAATCAGTTTATGGTGGATTATGATTATCTCACTCAGATATTTTCAGATGTGGAAATTGACAGACTGCATGAAAATTTGTGTCGTATTTTAAAAGAAGCACTCCAGAATCCAGATACCCCAATACAAAATCTCACTATACTAAGTGAAGAGATGGAGGAAAAGGTTATCTATGATTTTAATCAGACTGATTTTTGGTATGAAAAAGAGGGAGGGATTGCAAAAAAACTACAGGAAATCTTAGAACTTTATTCAAACAGAACTGCGGTTATTTTCAGGGGAAAACGTATGTCTTATGGTGAATTAGGCATAGCAGGAGAAAAGGCAGCGAGTAACATTACACAAATATTAAAGGGAAAACAAGGCACTGTTGCAATTCATCTTGAACGTTCTGAAAAGATATTTATTGCTCTGTGGGGGATTGTCTTTTCCGGAAACAGTTGGCTCCTTATTGATCCTGAACTTCCCGTAGAGCGGAAGAAAGCGATTTTAGAAGACAGCTCAGCAGAACTTTGCATTTGCGACAGCAAAGAGGTGTTTGGAGATAGTACACTGTATATTCCTTTTAACAATCTGATGGACAGGTCAGATGAAGTAAAGCGTAGTCCTGCGGGAGCAGGAGATTTGGCATATATTGTTTATACTTCAGGGAGTACAGGAGTGCCTAAAGGCGTGGAGGTGGAACAGCACAGTGTTTTAAATCTGTCACTTTCCATGAAAGATTTATATCCTAAAGGGGCTGTTTTGTCAATCTGTAATGTAGGGTTTGATGCGTTTTTACTGGAAAGTGTTATTGCACTTTTGAATGGAAAGACCATTGTACTTGCTGCACAAGAAGAGATGAATCAACCGCAGAAGCTTGGACATTTGATTCAGAATTTTGACGCTGGATTTCTTGCGTTGACTCCATCTCGATTATCCGCATACTTAAAAGAACCACAGTTTTGTTCGGCACTTTGGCGTCTGGAAACAATTATCTGCGGTGGGGAAAGTCTTCCTCCTGAATTATATAAAAAGCTTAGTGAATATACAGGCGGAAGACTTTACAATCAATATGGTCCTTCAGAAGCTACTGTAGCGGTAAGTCATGTAATAGTCAGTGGTATGGAGCCACTTAGTATCGGACGTCCTCTGAATAACTGCAGAATTTATATATTAGATGAGTGTTTAAACCCACTTCCCCCCGGTTCAGCCGGAGAAATTTATGTCAGCGGTGAATGTCTGGCAAGAGGCTATCATAACCGTGAAGAACTAACTGAAGAGTGTTTTGTCAAAGATCCGTTTTCGGATGGCGGAAAAATGTATAGAACGGGGGATTACGGTAAGTGGTCTTGGGAGGGAAATGTTTTTTATCTGGGTAGAAAAGACAGTCAGGTAAAATTGCTGGGACACAGAATTGAACTCGCTGAAATTGAATCTGTACTGATGCGACATCAGGGGGTAGATACTGCGGCGGTTATGGTTTGGGAGGATATGCTTATTGCATATTACACAGGTAACAAAGAAATCAAAGAGAGTGAGATACTTACTTTTGCAGCCAGCTATCTGCCAAGATATTTATTGCCTGATGTACTTGTACCGGTGGAGTCAATTGTACTTACAAGTAATGGTAAAATTGATTTTAATGCAATGCCAAAACCGATTTTACCAGAGGAACATGAAGAACCGGCAGATGATTTTGAAAAGCATCTTCTTTGTATATGGGAAAAGATATTAGATAAAGAAAATCTAAGTGCTAATACGGACTATTTTTTAGCGGGTGGAGATTCTTTAAATGCAGTCCTTATGCTTTTGGAAGTAGAAAAACAGTTTTCGCGTACAATATCTGTACAAGAGCTGTACGCTAACTCGACTCTACGCCGGCTTGGTAACCTTATTCGAGGCAGAGCACTTAGCATAAATCTGGAATCGGAAGAAATACAGAAAGCGCGGGTCAGGGACTGGTATCCTGCAACGCCTTCCCAAAAAGGATTTTATGTAATGTTTCAGCTGGATGAGACAAAAATCAGTTATAATACACCTACTGCCTTTTTACTTAGCGAAAGACTGGATTATGCTCGTCTTGAAGGTGCAGTAAGGCAGATGATTCAGGAAGACGCTGTACTTCGAACCACTTTTCATATTGAAGAGGAAAAAGTGACAGCAAAAATAAGTGAAGAAGTTAATTATGAAATGCAGTACATGGAAGCATCTGGTGTAAAGGAGGCAATGGTGAAATTTGTGAGGCCTTTTGACTTGGAAAAAGGACCTTTGATCAGAACCGCCATACTTCATGTGCCTGATCAAAAAGTATATTTGCTTTTGGATATGCACCATATTATATCAGACGGTCTGAGCAGTCAGATATTATTGAAAAGGCTGAATAGTTACTACCAAAAGCAGAAGATATCTTTGCCTCCTCTAGATTATACGGATTATGCATGGTGGCTTGAAAAACGAAATAAAGAAAAGAAAAATCCCTGTTCGGCATTTTGGAAAAAGCAAATTTCTATGTCTGCACTAGAGTCGGAATTCCCATTTGACAGACCTCGTCAGTCAGTTTTTGACGGTCGTGGTTCCAAAGTTTCCTTTGAGCTTCCAGCAGCATTAAAGGAAAATATTCAGAAAGTGTGTGAGGAACAACAGGTAACTTTCTTTGTACTGCTAATTTCGGTTTATGGTATTTTGTTAAGTAAATATTCGGGGAAAAAAGAAGTGGTAATAGGAACTCCGTTTTCTGGTCGTCATCGACAAAATATGGACGAGATGACAGGTGTTTTTGTGAATTCTCTGCCGGTCTTTATGGAGGTTGATCCGGACTGTACATTCGAACAATACCTGGAGTCAGTAAAAAGAACCGTAAATGCTATGATAGACAATCAGGAAATCACCCTGGAGGAACTTGTGAGTATGGCCGGTATTACACGTAGCAGAGCCAAAAATCCTCTTTTCTCAGTGATGTTTACCATGACTCCTCTAAAAAGTGACAAAATTACGATAGGTAATGCTGAACTTAAGTATATTCCTCATGATACACATGCAGTAAAAATGGATTTAAATCTGGAAGTTACTGTTAACAAAGGACGATGCTATTTTCAGTTCGAGTATGCAAATAGTCTATTTGATGAGACTACCATTGAGTTTTACAGCAGATGTTATTTACAGGGACTTAGTCATATCCTGTCAAAACCGGGCACCTTAATTAAAAACATTGCTATGCTTGATCCAGGAGATAAAATTAGGCTTTTGGAAAAGCCAAGACATCTTAGAACTCCTTATGATGGCACGACTGTGGATCAGGCTGTTGATTACCAAGCGTTATATGAACCGGAGAAAGTCGCAGTACGATGGGGAATAAATCAACATTATTCTTATAGTGTATTGAAACAAAAAACAGATATGCTTGCTGGCAAATTACAAAAAGCAGGAATCAGCAAGGGAGACAAGGTCGCGTTTTTGACCAGACGTACAGGTATACTTCCCATATTTTTAATCAGTATATTAAAATCAGGAGCAGCATATGTACCTATAGATCCGGAATTTCCTCGAGAACGTATAATTTACATGCTGGAACAGGCGAAAGTAAAACTGGTGCTCTATGAGGGTGAGGAAATGATTTTGGGGAATTTGTCCTGTGAAGAGATGCTTTTCAAAGAAAATCAAGAGGATGTACCATTGTACGTGGAAAACAGACATGGCCCGGCTGATGCTGCAAATGTAATATATACATCTGGTACAACCGGAAAACCTAAAGGCGTGGTGATGCTTCACAAAGCATTGTCTAATCTTTCTGCGCATCTGGAACCGCTTCTGGGCGATACAAAAGAAACTATTTTATGTGCATCAAATTGTGTGTTTGATGTATTTACCACAGAAGCTCTGTTGTCTCTTGGAAAGGGATATTCAGTCAGCATAGCAGACGAAGAGGAAATGATGCTGCCTTGGAAAATGGCAGAGCGGATACAAAATGATAAAGTTACTATTTTACAGCTTACACCATCCAGAATACAGATGTGTTTGGGAGATGATTCGTTCAGAAAAGTGCTTAGCCGCATACATCGTATAATTTTGCTGGGAGAGCCATGGACGATGGAGTTAAAAGACAGACTTAACAGTCTTACCGAAGCCAGAATATTTAATATATACGGACCTACAGAAACTTCTGTACATAATTGCCAGGGCGATATTACCAGAGAAGACAGCATACATATTGGTAAACCTATTGGCAACTGCCGTTATTATCTCCTTGATAGAGACGGGCATGAAGTTCCTCCCACAGCAGTAGGCGAAATATACATCGGGGGTGAGTGCTTGGCGGAAGGGTATATTAACCAAAAAGAACTTACAGACACTGTTTTTTTACCAGATCTTTATTTTAAAGGGGAGAAAATGTATAAAACAGGTGATCGTGGGAGACTCCGAGCAGATGGAAACTGGCAGTGCCTGGGACGAGTGGATACACAGATTAAACTAAACGGACATCGTATAGAACCTTTGGAAATTGCAGAAGTCATGCTCGCATCTGGACTAGTAAAAGAAGCGGCCGTTGTACCTGTCATTAAGGATCAGATACCGGTATTTTTGAGGGGGGCGGTGGTGAAGACTTCCCTGTACAGTGAAGAATGTTTAAGGGAATATATGAGAAAGAAACTACCCGAGTATATGATCCCTTCAGAACTCTTAGTGTTGGATGAGCTGCCTCGTAATGCAAGCGGAAAAACAGATATGAATGAACTGTCCGTGTATGATAAAAAAATGAAGAGCGGAGAAGAAGAGACAAATACAATTGTGGATGTGTGGAGAGAGGTGCTGGGTAAAGAACCCTTAAAAGACGTTTCGTTTTTTGAACAGGGAGGAACTTCTCTTATGGCTATAGTGATTTTGAATCAATATAGGCAGAAGCAATATGCATTCAGCATTAACGATTTTTATCATTATCCAACGTTAAGGGTACAAGAAGAACTTTTGTGCGGTACAGAGCAATCTGGCAGTGGAGAAATGCTCAGGGAAGAAGTGGTAGAAAAGCTTCCAAAGCTTCAGAAAAAGCTTGCACACCAAACAGAGAAAACCTGTAAACCAGGGGATGTATTACTGACAGGAGCAACGGGATATCTTGGCAGCCATCTATTAAAGAAACTGCTGGAAACAGGAAGTGAAAAAATCTACTGTTTAATTCGTAAAGATGAAGGACGCTTGAAAAAATGCATGAATTTTTATTTCGGAGAAGAATATTACGAAAAATATCAATATCGGATCCATGCGTTTACGGGTGAACTGGCACAAGAAAGTTTTATGGCAGAACCCAATTTATATAAAGAGATGACAGAGCGGGTAACCCGGGTATTTCATTGTGCAGCTGATGTCAGACACTATGCTCCTGAAAAGGAACTTTACCATACAAATGTTGAAGGTACTCGTGAAGTACTTCGTTTTGTAAAAAAATCCAAAGCGTCACTAATGCATATTTCTACCATTAGTGTTGCAGGTGATTTGTCATCTGGTAAAAGTGGTCAAGATACATTTAAAGAAGAAGATTTAAATATTGGGCAGAACTGGTGGGCCAATCCGTATGTGAAAACTAAGATACTGGCAGAACAACTGGTAGATGATGCAGTAAGAGAAGGTGTGCATGCCAATATATTTAGGATTGGCCGCCTTGTGGGAAATTCATATAATGGTACATTTCAAAGAAATCCAGAATCTAATGCGTTTTACAGGCTTATAAAGGGAATAATAGAATTAGAAATGCTTCCAGAGGTTCTTTATACTCAGCGATTGGAAGTCACTCCTGTAAATCTGGCGGCAGAAGCTGTACTAAGGTTAAGTAATTCAACTAAAGCAGCTTATCACATATGCAGTCCTCATGAAGTAGAGATTGGTTTACTTGCTGAGAAATGTGTGCCTTTAAAGCAGGTAGATTTAGAAACTTTTGAACAAGCATTAGGGAAGCGCAGTCAGCAGTCAGAATCTCCGTATATACAGGCATTAATGCAAACATGGTATTCTCAAAGAGATGGGGGGGCTGCAGTAAAAATAGATACGGAACGCACGAGAGAAAAACTGGCATCATTAGATTTCTGGTGGCCACAGGCTGACATAGGCAAATTGACCCAGTGTTTTTTCATGGAAAGGGGGGAAGATAGACATTGATGATTGTAGGATTTGTGCTGAATGTTTCCGTCGCCATTTTGGGTTACTTTATCGTTAGCTGTATACTTAAAGGCAGATTGGTTACAGCACAGAAGCTTTATCTCTCTTCAGCGGCTTTTGTTTTGATTTGGCTTTTAGCAGTTATAGGAATGGATTATACAGAAAATAAAACATATCTTCAGATATTAGATGCAGTTACATGTGCTTGCTCAGCATTGTTAATTATGACAATTTTGATTATGTCACTTATTGTGACAAAAAAATTATTCAGGGTACCAAGTCACTATTGGCTTTTGTATCTTATTCCAATTTTGACGTCACTAATTGTATTTACTAACCCGCTGCATCATCTTTTCTATAGAAAATTTTCGATATATGCTTCAGAAGTACAGTTTGGCCCTCTGTTTATTATTTCGGGGCTTCAGTACTATGCAAATGCTATTGCTGTATTGGTTATTATGTTTCGATATGGGGTCACAAGTAAATCAAGAAGAGTATGGGCACAAGTAGGAATGTTCATTGGAGGACTGATGGTTCCTCTGATGACAAACCTGCTTGCAACCCTGCAACTTGTTAAATTTCCTATATCGGCTACTCCATTGGCATTTCTAGTTACAATTTGTGCACATGGAATTGCCGTATATTATCTTAATTTTCTAAACATTAAACCTATAGCATTGGAAAGCATGGTAAATAACATTTCCGAAGGCTATGTAATTTTATCAACAGACAAATGTATTATTTATTCGAATGACGCATTTGATGAAATATTTGGAGAGCAATACAAAATGAATATTGACAGTTATCTGCCTACTGTGGTTGAAGAGCTGGAAGAACGCAAGAAGGACGTAATATATAACCTGCTAAATTTTTTTGATGTTTGTAAACAGTCTGTAAATGTGATTACTTATGAACAGGCTATTTTGTGTGATGAAGGAAAAGTATATTATTCAGTGGAATTAACACCAATATTTGTAAAGCACCACATGGGCGGTGTACTGGCAATGTTTCGTGATGTCACATTACTAAAGGAGGAGATGCAGAAAAAGCAACAAAGTCTTAGTCGCGCAATGGAAAGAGAGCGTTTAATTTCTCTGGGACAGATGATCGGCAGTATTTCTCATAATTTAAAAACGCCTATAATGGCAATATCAGGAGGAATAACTATGCTTGAAGACCTGGTCAGAGAGTATGAAGTGAGTGTGGGTGATGAGGAAATTACGGTAGAAGATCACCGCGAAATAGCAGATGAGATGAGTGGTTGGCTTGTGCGGATGAAAGATGGCTGTGAATATATGTCTGATATTATTACAACAGTGAAGGGGATGGCTACAAACCTCAGTACTTCTTCGGAAGAGGAATTTACTGTTAGTGAAGTGTTTAAAAGAGTGGAAATGTTTCTGAAAAGCAAGTTGATTAAGAACAGATGTACTTTAGAAATTCAAAATGATCTTTCTGACGAAACTGTACTTTGTGGTGATGTAAATAATATGGTTCAGGTCATAAATAATCTGTTGGATAATGCCTGTGATGCTATGGAAGGGAAAGGCGGAAATATTGTCATGAGAGCATATCGAAAAAAAACCAATGTTTATATTGTCATTATAGATCAGGGCGAGGGTATCGCTCATGACATACAGGAAAAGCTTTTTCGTTCAATGTGTACTACCAAAGGGACAAAAGGAACAGGATTAGGACTTTACAGTTCGGCAGAAATTATACGAGCAAGATTTGGAGGAAGAATCTGGGGGGAGAATAACGAAGAAGGAGGTGCCTCATTTTTCGTTGAACTTCCCATGGAGGAAGAGAGAAGAGGATAAACTAGGATGCGGAAGAATAGAGCTGGAAAAGAAAAAAACGGTTTTAAGATGTTTATACTGGATGATGACAGAAATATTCTGGAGGCCCTGGAGGCTAATTTCCGTACAAAGGGTTATGAGGTGGTGACTCAGAATAATCCCATTGATGCACTTGAACAGTTGAAAGTGGAGCATTATGACATTCTGATACTGGATTTTATTATGGCACCTATTTGCGGGGATGAAGTTGTTGCAAGGCTCAGAAAATTTGATACTAAAATTTTTGTTATTCTTCTGACAGGTCACAAAGAACTGGCACCTCCTCTGAATACAATCAGAGAGTTGGAGATACAGGGATATTGTGAAAAAGGGAGTCGATTTGATCAATTGGAACTTTTAGTCGAAAGTTGTGTGAAATCGATTCGGCATATGCAGACCATATATTCATATCAGGATGGTTTGTCAAGCATTCTTAAATCTTCATCCCGCCTGCATCAAATGTTGTCTATTGAGCAGTGCCAAAATGAAATATTAAGAGAAATACAAATTTTATCTGCGTCGGAAGATGGTTTTGTATGGGTAAAACCTGAGCATATTCTTAAGGATGTAAAAGCAGAGGAACTGCCGCCTGGTATTTACCGAGGTGCTGGTTATTATGACAAGCCCTTTACTGAATTTGAAAAAGAAGATGGTTCTGCTATTGTGAGCAGCATTAAGGAAAGCGTTAAGGAACAAATGATCTGTTATCAGGGAGATATTCTGCTTGTTCCCCTGCAGGGAAAGCAGAAAAGTATACTTGGAGTACTAGGCGTGAAAGTGAAGCATGTTCCGGACAGTACCAGAGAGTCATTATTATCCGTGTATGCAGAACAGGTTTCTACAGCACTTCGCAATACACTGTTAAAGTCTCTTTTAGATGCGAACAATAAGCATCTGTCTGACATGAATAAAAGATTGATGAAAAGTTATATGCAGACGGTAGAGGCTCTGCGGCTGCTTGTTGATGCAAAGGATCTTTACACTCGAGGGCATTCTGACAGAGTATCCTGTTATGCAGTGGAACTGGCAAAGCAGGTAAGTCAGGATGAAAGGTTTATAAATCGGGTAAGGATAGCAGGTCTTCTGCATGATGTTGGGAAAATTGGTGTTTCCGACGCTGTGTTAAGCAAGCCGGAAAAATTAAATGATGAAGAGTTTGCAGAAATAAAAAGACATCCTGAAATTGGTGCTGATATTCTTTCCTGCATGGATATGTTCAGTAATATGGGGGATATTGTTCTGTCTCATCATGAATGTTTTGACGGCACAGGATATCCCAGAGGAATAAAAGGAGAAGAAATTCCTCTGGAAGCAAGAATGATAACAATAGCAGATGCTTTTGATGCCATGATGTCAGACCGGCATTATAGAAAAAAGTTAACTTTTGAGGAAGCGGTAAAGCAGCTGGAGGAAGGGAAAAATACGCAATTCGATGGCAGTCTGGTGGAACATTTTCTAAGAGTACTTGATCATTATGATGATATTTGCAGAAAATTACAGTGGACTTATGGAGAAAAAAAGGAAGTAAATAAACAATGGAGCAAAAGAATATTTACAAACATATAAAAATATATCAAACTTTGCCAGAGTGCTTAAATGAAATAAAAGAAATTTACACAAACAAACCGGCAATTACTGTATTTGACAGAGCAGGAAACAGAAGAGATATAGAGTACGGAGATTTTGTAAGTGATGTTCAGGGAGCCGCATATATGATGTTTCAGCGTAAGATGGCGGGCAAGCATATTGGTATTGTAGGAGAAAATTCTTATGAATGGATTGTCGCTTTTTGTGCAGCAGGCTGCATTGGAGCTGTGGGGGTACCTATTGATATTGAACAGCAGGAAGAGGAATTTTCTACACAGATTGAATACGCAGATGTTTCATATGTGATAGTACAAACAGAGCTTTTGTCCGCTTTTGAGGATTGGAGACATGAAAACATTATTACTATGGACAGGGAACTAAAAGAGATGATGGCAGAAGGTAGAAGTAAGCTTGTGGAAAAAGAAATTGCTGATTTTGACTTTTGCCCACCCCCTCAACCGGATACGCCTCTTGCTATTGTATATACATCAGGGACGACAAGTGTATCCAAAGCAGTATCTCTCAGTCATTATAATATGATGTATAATGCCTGCTGCTGTCAGGTCCTCGTAGAACTAGGGGAAACGATGTTTAATCCGTTGCCTCTTTATCATACATATTCTCTTGGCTGCGGTGTTCTGAACATACTTACTCACGGACAGAATATTTGTGTAAATGGAAATTTAAAGACGGTATTTCGTGATTTGAAATTATTTCATCCTGTAACGATGATGGCGGTTCCTATGATTTTGGAAAATGTTTTAAAAGAGGTACACAGGATTCAGGAAAAAAATGGAATAAGACAGCAGACAGAACAGGCGCTGGAAAGATATAAAAAAAGTTTATTCTTTAAAAAAAATATTGTGGATAACAGGCTGAGTGAAATACTTGGGAGCCGGTTGGACACTATTTGCTGCGGAGGTGCACATTTAAATGAAAAGGTTGCCGAAGAATTGACCGCTTATGGCATAGATGTGCTTCAGGGGTATGGATTAACAGAGTGCAGTCCGCTAATCAGTAATAGTATAAGAGAACAAAAAAAACTAAATTCTGTGGGACGCCTTCTCCCAGGAATTGAAGTAAAAGTAAACGATGGAGAACTATTGGTTCGTGGTCCAAGCGTATTTAAAGAATATTATAAAAACCCGGCTGTAACAGAAGAGAGTTTTACCAATGGATGGTTTCATACAGGCGATATTGGATATATAGACAGGAAAGGATTTCTATATATCTGTGGAAGAAAGAAAAACCTTATTGTGTTCAACAATGGGAAAAAAGTTGCACCAGAGGAACTTGAGGCTCATATACAGGAAATACCTCTTGTTAAAGAAGTTATGGTGTATGGAGCCAGTACAGGCAGCACTCAGGATGACGTAAAACTTTCAGCCCTGGTCTGCGTTGATCTTGAGAAAACAGAGGAAACAGATAAGTATAAAATATTGGAAATTATACAAGAGCATATTGAAGTGATTAACAGCAAATTACCTTTTTACAAAAGAATTCAGTCTGTAAATTTGTCGGAGTCTGAATTTAAAAAGACTTCCATGCAGAAAGTCAGAAGAAAGAAGGTGACTGTATGACGGAAGATGAAATGTTTGGTTTGGTGGAAGACGTGGTCAGAGAGGTGACCGGTGTGGAAAAGTTGACGATGGACACTGATTTTGTTAAGGATCTTGCTTTGAATTCTATGGATGTAGCAAATTTGATTTGTGCATTTGAGGAAAAACTTGATACAGAAATTCCCATGCGGGATGTACGTAATCTTATGCTGGTAAAGGATGTTATCCGCTATATGCAGATGAAAGAATAAAAAACTGAAAATTTTATGGAAAAATGGGCCGGCGGTTTTAAGATTAATTGAACTGCCGGGTGTTTTTTGCGTTTTTGCCAGACTCAAAGCCGAACAACATGGATTTTCATTTTGGATTGTATTCCTAATGTTGTTTGTGGTATTATAAATTAAATGTTTGATGCAGATGTCAGAGGCTTTTTTTGGAGTCTCTGATATTAATAGATAGTTATTTTAAGGAAGGACAAGGCTAAATGAAATTATTGATACAAAACGGGCATGTCTTGGACCCGGCGACAGGACTGGATAGCATCTGTGATGTACTGGTAGAAGATAACCGGATTGAAAAGGTGGAAAAGAAAATTTCTGTATCGGCGGATCGAATAATTGATGCCTCCGGTTGTTATGTTATGCCGGGGTTTATAGATCTCCATGTACACTTAAGGGATCCCGGGCTGACAGAAAAGGAAACTCTGGTGACGGGAGGCAAGGCTGCGGCACGAGGCGGTGTCACGACCATGTGCGCCATGCCCAATACCAAGCCGATTACAGATAATAGACGGATGATAGAAGAGATTCACTGCAGAGCCAAAGAGGAGTCGCTTGTAAATGTAATTCAGTTAGGGGCTGTATCAAAAGGGGAAGAAGGCATTGAACTGGCAGATATAAAGGGGATGGCGGAAGCAGGATGTCACGGTATAAGCGAAGATGGAAAGTCTGTAATGAATGCATCTCTATATAGAAATGCAATGAAGCTTGCAAAAGAAAATCAAATTTCGGTTTTTGCACATTGCGAGGATATTACTCTGGTAGAAGGCGGAGTAATGAATGCGGGCAGCCGGGCAAAAGAACTTGGGGTAAAAGGAATAACGAACAGTGTGGAAGATGTGATTGTTGCCAGAGATATTCTGTTGGCAAAAGAAACTGGTGTTCGCCTGCATTTGTGTCATTGTTCTACTGCAGACAGTGTTAAGATGGTAGAAGAGGCTAAAAAGGCAGGGCTGCCGGTAACCGGAGAAGTATGCCCTCATCATTTTATTTTATCTGAAGAGGACATAACAGAAAATAATGGGCAGTATAAGATGAATCCTCCTTTGCGTTCGATGAAAGATGTTGAGGCATTAAGAGATGGGTTGAAAAAAAACATCATGGATGTTATCTCTACAGACCATGCGCCCCACGCGGAGAAGGAAAAGGATCTTCCAATGGAAAAAGCAGCATTTGGAATTGTGGGGTTGGAAACATCTGCTTGTCTGACCTACACGGAACTTGTAGATAAAGGTGTGTTGACGCCTTTGCAAATGGTGGAAAAGATGAGTTATAATCCTGCGCAGATATTAGGTCTGAAAGAAAAGGGGTCAGTTTCCCCAGGAAAAATAGCAGATTTGGTTGTGTTTGATCCTACAGCTGAATATAAGATTGATAAAAATACGTTTTTGTCAAAGGGGAGGAACACGCCTTTTCATGGATATCCGGTAAAGGGAGAGGTGCGTTATACCATTGTAGATGGCAGGGTAGTCTATAGCCATGAGAAAAACCGGATTCTATAATAGTTGATATTTCAGGAGGTTTTATGATTAATAAATTAGTAGAAAAAATACAAAAAACGGGGGCACCCATTGTTGTGGGACTGGACCCTATGTTAGATTATATTCCGGAACAGTTAAAAAAAAGAGCGTATACAGAATTAGGGGAAACCCTTGAGGGAGCGGCTGAGGCAGTATGGCAATTCAATAAAGAAATAATAGACAAGACTTATGATTTGATTCCGGCTGTTAAACCTCAGATAGCTATGTATGAGCAGTTTGGAGTACCAGGTATAATTGCATTTAAAAAGACTGTCGATTATTGCAGGAAAAAAGAATTGATTGTTATAGGTGATATTAAACGAGGTGATATAGGTTCCACCTCTACTGCTTATGCTGTAGGGCATATAGGCAGAGTGAAGGTTGGAAATCAAGAATACACTCCGTTTAATGAGGACTTTATTACCGTAAATCCTTATCTTGGTTCAGATGGTGTTAATCCTTTTATTGATGTCTGCAAGGAAGAAAAAAAGGGACTATTTATATTAGTGAAAACCTCTAATCCTTCAAGTGGAGAATTTCAGGATAAACTAATTGACGGCAGACCGCTCTATGAGCTGGTTGGTGAAAAGGTAAGCCAGTGGGGGGAACAATGTATGGGTGATGACTACAGTTATATTGGTGCTGTTGTGGGAGCCACTTATCCGGAGATGGGTAAAGCACTTCGAAAGATTATGCCTAAAACTTATATTCTTGTGCCGGGGTACGGCGCACAGGGCGGTAGTGGTAAAGATTTGGTTCACTTTTTTAATGAAGATGGTCTGGGAGCAATTGTCAATTCTTCACGAGGTATTATTGCAGCCTACAAACAGGAAGCTTACAAAAAATTTGGCACAGAAAATTTCGGCGATGCATCTAGAGCGGCTGTAGAAGATATGGTTGCTGATATTCAGGGAGCATTGTCAGGAAAATAGTTATAGGAGGAAAGGGTAATGTCCAACAAACAAAAAGAATCAGCACTGATTATTTCTCAGGAAAATATTGCCGGAGATATTTTTAGCATGTGGATCCAGACAGAAGAAATAGCTGCTGCGGCATTGCCGGGCCAGTTTATATCCATATATACGATGGACGGGAGCAAGTTGCTTCCCCGTCCCATTAGCCTGTGTGAAATAGATCAGCGAAGAGGTCGTATCCGTCTGGTATACCGAGTTACCGGAACAAATACAGGTACTGAACAATTTTCGGTCATGAAGGCTGGCGATAAAATAGATATACTGGGTCCTTTGGGAAACGGATTCCTTCTTGAACCGGGGCTGCCAGAAAAAGTAAATAGTGTTATGCTTATTGGAGGAGGAATTGGAGTTCCCCCCATGCTTGAACTGGCAAAGCATTTGAAACAGGAAAAAACACTGGTTATGGGATATCGGGATGAGCCGTTTCTTACAGAAGAGTTTAATAAAAACGGGAAACTGTATATGGCAACTGAAAATGGCTGTGTTGGAACAAAAGGAAATGTTTTAAATGCTATAGAGGAAAATGAACTGTTATCAGATGTCATATATGCCTGTGGTCCGGCACCAATGCTGAGGGCAGTAAAGCAATATGCAGAAGAACGAAACATAGTATGCTATGTATCAATGGAAGAAAAAATGGCATGCGGAATCGGTGCCTGCCTTGCGTGTGTATGTTCTTCAACAGAATTAGATGAACATAGTCATGTGCATAATAAGCGTGTCTGTAAAGATGGACCTGTTTTCTTATCATCGGAGGTGATTATATAATGGATACAACAGTAAATCTGGCAGGGGTAGAATTAAAAAATCCGGTAATGACAGCTTCCGGTACTTTTGGATCGGGTGAAGAATATTCTGAATTCGTTGACCTGAACCGCCTTGGTGCAGTGGTGACTAAAGGCGTGGCAAATGTGCCATGGACAGGGAATCCTACACCAAGAATAGCAGAAACGTACGGCGGAATGATGAATGCAATAGGTTTGCAGAATCCAGGTATTGATGTGTTTTGTGAGCGTGATGTTCCCTTTTTGAAAAAGTATGACACAAAGATTATTGTAAATGTATGTGGCAGATCTGTGGAAGATTACTGTGCAGTGGTGGAACGGCTGGCAAATGAACCTGTGGATATGTTGGAAATCAATATTTCCTGCCCTAATGTGAAAGCTGGAGGTATTGCTTTTGGTCAGAATCCCAAAGCTGTTGAATCAATCACTAAAGCGGTAAAAAAATATGCCAGGCAGCCTGTGATTATGAAGCTCAGTCCCAATGTGACAGATATAACTGAAACGGCCAAGGCAGCTGAGGCTGGTGGAGCAGATGTACTTTCCCTGATCAATACACTTACGGGAATGAAGATTGATATAAACAGGCAGTCGTTTGCATTGGCGAACAAGACTGGAGGTTTATCAGGTCCTGCGGTAAAACCTATTGCAGTCCGTATGGTTTACCAGGTGGCAAACGCTGTAAATCTCCCAATAATAGGAATGGGCGGAATAGCAACAAGTGATGATGCTATAGAATTTATACTTGCAGGAGCTAGTGCAGTTTCTGTGGGAACAGCCAACTTTTACAACCCAAAAGCAACCATGGAAATTGCAGATGGAATAGAAAAGTATATGAAACAATACCAAATAGAAAACATTCAGGATATAGTTGGAAAAGTAAAATAGTATATTTTAGTACACATTAAAGGAGCTTAAAATGGAACAATATAAACGTGAATTTATTGAATTTATGATTGACTGCGAGGTACTCAAATTTGGTGATTTTGTAACCAAAAGCGGTAGAAAGACCCCTTTTTTTGTAAACACCGGATTTTATCGTACAGGGACACAGCTTAGAAAACTGGGTGAATATTATGCAAAAGCAATAGAAAAAACATTTGGATTTGATTTTGATGTTCTGTTCGGTCCCGCATACAAGGGGATTCCACTTACAGTGGCTGCATCTATGGCAATAAGCGAATTATATGATAAAGAGATTAAGTACTGCTCCAACAGAAAAGAAGTAAAAGACCATGGGGATACCGGAATCCTGCTTGGCAGTCCCATAAAAGACGGGGATAAGGTGATTATTATTGAAGATGTGACTACAGCGGGAACATCTATCGCAGAAACATTTCCGATTATCAAATCTCAGGGCAACACATGTCCGATTGGACTTGTTGTATCCGTAGACCGTATGGAGCGGGGGCAGGGAACTAAAAGTGCACTTAATGAAATTGAGGATACCTATGGTTTGAAAACTACAGCCATAGTAACGATGGAAGAAGTGGTAGAACATCTATATAATAAAGAGTACAAAGGAAAAACAATAATTGACGATAAAATAATGAACGCAATTGATGCATATTACGAACAATATGGTGTAAAGTAAGGAGGAGTCAGTATGGAAAAAGCATATAAGACTATGCAGAATGCAGGAACAGGTAGTATTGTTCTTGGTATAATAATGATTGTCACAGGTCTAACAGCTGGCATTATTACCGTGATTAACGGTGCACGATTACTCAAGAATAAAAACGAAATCACTTTCTAAGCAGGGGTGATAATAAAAGGGGTAGAAATTTGAGTCAGAGACAAGTTAAAAGGTTCCGTGCTTTAGGGAAAGTTCTATTTGTGTTTTATATGTTCTTTCTGCTATACTTTCTGATTTTTTCAGATTGGTACGGAAGGACCGGTGTTTCTGGAGAATATCGGTATAATCTGGTACTATTTAAAGAGATAAAACGCTTTATCCAATACAGGCATGAACTGGGGGCCTTTGCTGTATTTACAAATTTGTTTGGTAATATACTGATATTTATGCCATATGGATTTTTTATTTCTATGGCAAGCAGGAGCAGGGGATTTTTTATGACTCTGTTCTATAGTTTTGGTCTGAGCTTATGTGTAGAAACCTTTCAAATACTTACCAGAGTTGGTAGTTTTGATGTGGATGATCTTTTGCTTAATACTCTTGGAGGCGTACTGGGATATATTCTGTTCTCGATTTGTAATGTAATAAGGAGAAGACATTATGGGTACCGAAAAAAAAGACGATAAAAGCAGACAGAAGGAAAGAGAAAAGACACAAAAAAAACGAGGATCCAGAAAATACGGCCAGTCACAATTAAAACATTCCCGAATGGGAATATATTCCTGTGTTTATGCAGGAATATCATTTGCATTAATACTGGCCTGTATACTGGTTGCTTTTGTTATGAGAGGCAGTACAATAGGAATAATAGGCGGCATTGGAATATTAACAGTTATTTTGTCTATACTGGGAATCCAGGCTTCCATCAAAGGAATGAGGGAGAGGGAAAAAAAGTACGTTACCTGCAAAGCGGGACTGGCAGGAAATATAGTTATTCTGCTTGGTTTAATATGGATATTTATAGGAGGGTTTTCGTAAATGGGATGGAATGAACTACAGATTGAGAAAAATGAACAATACAGAGAGAGACATGAACTCTCAATTAACAGAATGGAGCAGATTGCGGCAGAAGAAACCGCAGGTGCTCCTTTTTATCTCTTTTTTCAAAAAACAGCGGCTTTTCTGCTCCAGCTGGAAGACTTAAGATTTAAAATAGAGACAAAAGAGTGGGATAGATTAAGTCTAAAAGAGATGCAGGTACAAAATCAGGAAATCTATGGAGATATTTTAGAAGAGAATTACAAAAATAGCTATGCAGATCCTGTTTATGCAGTAGATCAACTGGGAGAAGAATTCGGCCAGCTGATGAGTCTGCTCTATGTAGAGATGCGAGGTGGTATTCCTTATGTATTTGAAAACAAGTTGGATTACCTTACCATACTCAATGAACTTTTTATTGAATTTTATCATTGCTTTGAGACTGAGAAGAAGCCTGAATACAAAAATCTGAAAGATATAGTGTACTGGTATGCAAGTGATTACTGTGATGTTTTTCTTGCTGATCGAGTAGAAGAACAAATAAATCCTGATTACACTTTTGCGGTCGATATAATTAATTCTATGGATTTAGAAGATGATCGGTATCTTTATAGATTTGGTGAATATATTTCTGGAAATGAGCTTGAAACCGCACGTCATCTCCGCAGTCTGCCGGCAGAAACAATACAGAAAATGGCAGATGTTTATACAGAAGGGTATAGAATTGGATTTATTAATACGGGGAAGGATCTGTCGAAAAAGTCTGTGGTTAATATTCGCTATTGTCTTGGATTTGAACGAGTAATAAAAGCTGCTATTAAAAATTTTGGCAAGATGGGACTTAAACCGGTAATTTATCGAGCCTCATCCAGTGTAATTACAAAAAAAGAGCAATTTCGTGTTGGATATTATGGAGCCATACCGAATAAACAATATGAGTATGACCACAGATCTGACCAGGCATTGTTTATGGATAAACGCTATATTGAAAGAAAGTTAGATGTGATTAAAACGGTGTATGAGAAGAACCGTCTGCTTGCTGCTCAATTTGCCGGTCCTGCTGTAATGGAGATCTTTGGAGAAAAACCATTTTCGCCAGAATCAAAGCGTCAGGCAGTAACTTATACAGAAGCACAGCGTGCACTGTCCCTATTTTATGATAGTAAAACAGGGCAGATTACTAATCAGTACATCAAAGGAGATGAAAGAAGTTTCACGATTGTAGCATACCCGGTACCTGAAATAGGCGGGCAATATACTGAAATTTTTAACGAAGTAATTCGTATTAATACTCTAGATGCAGATGTTTATCAAAAAGTACAGCAAACGATTATTGATGTTTTGGATCAGGGAGAATCTGTCCATATTCTTGGAAAAGGTAATAATCAGACAGATTTGTCTGTAAAATTACATGCTCTGAAAGATCCGGAAAAAGAAACTATTTTTGAAAACTGTGTTGCTGATGTTAATATCCCAGTGGGTGAAGTGTTTACATCCCCTGTATTGGAAGGAACCTCTGGAATACTGCATGTCAGTAAAGTCTATCTTCATGAGCTGCAGTATAATAATTTAAGAATACAATTTCAGGATGGAATGATTCAGGAATATACGTGTTCTAATTTTGAGAAAGAGGAAGAAAATAAAACATACATTTATGAGAATGTGCTTCACAATCATAAGACACTGCCGCTTGGAGAATTTGCAATAGGAACAAATACGACAGCATATGTTGTGGCAAAGAAGTTTAGCATAGAGGACAAAATGCCAATTTTGATTGCAGAGAAAATGGGGCCTCACTTTGCAGTAGGAGATACCTGTTACAGTTGGAGTGAAGACATCCGTGTTTATAACCCAAATGGTAAAGAAATCATCGCAAAAGATAATTCTGTGTCTTTACACAGAAAGGAGGATATTGAAAAAGCATATTTTCATTGTCACACAGATATAACCATACCTTATGAAGAGTTAGAAGAAATAAGTGTAGTGACAAAAGAGGGAAAAAACATTATACTAATAAAAGACGGAAGGTTCGTACTTGAAGGAACCGAAGTGCTTAATGAACCATTTAACTCCTGACGAAACCAGGTGTTTTAAGGTAGAAAAAGCCAAATCTGTGCATACAAGAGAAAGGTGGATAACACATGCCAAAAGTAGGAATAGTGATGGGAAGTGACTCTGACCTTAAGGTGATGAGTAAAGCAGCAGATATGCTGGAGAAACTGGATATTGACTTTGAAATGACAATCATTTCAGCTCACCGAGAACCGGACGTGTTTTTTGCATGGGCAAAGTCAGCAGAGGATAAGGGAATTAAAGTTATCATCGCAGGAGCAGGTATGGCTGCACATTTACCTGGGATGTGTGCTGCATTGTTTCCCATGCCTGTTGTGGGGGTTCCGATGTCCGGAAAAAATCTGGCAGGTCAAGATGCTTTATTTTCTATCGTACAAATGCCCCCAGGTATACCGGTTGCCACAGTTGCAATTGATGGTGGTATGAACGCAGCAATTCTTGCAGCAAAGATACTTTCAGTGTCAGATGAGGAACTTTTGGAAAAATTGAAGGCGTATTCAATTGAAATGAAAGAGACCGTGCAAGGTAAGGCTGCTAAATTGGAGAAAATAGGTTATGAAGCTTATCTTACCAGTAACTAAGAATCGCAGATAGAATGGAGAAGTATAATGGATTATAAAAACGCAGGTGTGGATATCGAAGCAGGCTACAGATCAGTTGAATTGATGAAAAAGCATGTACAAGAGACGATGCGGTCAGAAGTTCTGACAAATCTTGGCGGATTCTCAGGTGCATTTTCTATGACCAGATTTAAAAATATGGAAAACCCCACGCTGGTATCCGGTACAGATGGTGTGGGAACAAAATTAAAACTGGCATTTTTATTGGACAAACATGATACCATTGGAATTGACTGTGTTGCAATGTGTGTTAATGATATTGCATGTGCAGGCGGAGAACCTTTATTTTTCTTGGATTATATTGCCTGCGGCAAAAACGAACCTGAAAAAATAGCATCTATAGTTAGTGGTGTAGCAAATGGTTGTAAACAATCCAATGCAGCATTAATTGGCGGTGAGACAGCGGAGATGCCAGGATTTTATCCGGCAGAAGAGTATGATCTCGCGGGATTTGCTGTGGGAATTGTAGATGAGAAAGATCTGATTTCCGGGAAAGAATTGAAAGCCGGTGATGTATTGATTGGTATAACCTCATCAGGAGTTCACAGTAATGGGTTTTCTCTGGTTAGAAATGTTTTTAGCATGAAAAAGGAAGCGCTGGATACATATTATGAGAGCTTGGGGAATACGTTGGGAGAGACGCTGTTAACCCCGACTAAGATTTATGTAAAAGCTTTGCGCAGTATAAAAGAAGCTGGAATTACAATTAAAGCCTGCAGTCACATTACAGGCGGTGGTTTTTATGAAAACATACCTCGTATGTTGAAAGAGGATATATGCGCTGTAGTCAGAAAAGACAGTTATCCAATTCCACCTGTGTTTGGTATGCTTTCTGTAGACGGAAATATCGAAGAAAAGATGATGTACAATACATTTAATATGGGACTGGGCATGATTCTTGCCGTAAATGAGGCTGATGCAGACAGAACGATTATGACCTTAAAGAATGCCGGCGAGACAGCATATGTAGTAGGTCACATTGAGGCAGGCAAAAAAGGAGTTACTCTATGCTAAGAGTAGTTGTTCTTGTCTCTGGCGGCGGTACTAATCTGCAGGCTGTTATTGATGGTGTAAAAGGTGGTACTATTCTCAATACAGAGATTGTAGGTGTAATCAGTAACAATAAAAATGTGCGGGCACTTGACAGAGCTGAGGAAAATAAAATTTCAAACTGTTGTGTGTCTATAAATGATTATCCCACCCGGGAAATATTTAATCAAAGGCTTATGGAGACAGTAGATGATTATGCACCGGATTTAATTGTGCTGGCCGGATTTTTGGTTGTCATTCCTCCTGCTATGATAGAAAAATATAGAAATAAAATGATTAATATCCATCCATCACTGATTCCTGCTTTTTGTGGAAAAGGGTTTTATGGTCTTAAAGTGCATGAAGCAGCGATAAAGCGTGGAGTCAAACTAGTTGGTGCCACTGTGCATTTTGTAGATGAAGGGACAGATACCGGTCCGATTATATTACAGAAGGCAGTGGAAACTGAAGATGAAGATACTCCTGAAATACTGCAGCGCAGAGTAATGGAACAGGCGGAATGGAATATACTTCCAAGAGCGATTAATCTGATTGCAAATGGGAAGATAACGGTGGCTGGTGGAAAAGTAATCATTGCAAAATAAAGGAATTAATCAGAGGAGACTGCTATGAAGGTATTGATTGTAGGAAGCGGCGGTAGAGAACATGCAATTGCAGCAAGTGTTTCCAAGAGCAGCAGAGTAAAAAAAATGTATTGTGCACCGGGAAATGCGGGGATTGCTGAATATGCGCAATGTGTAGACATAGGTGCTATGGAATTTGATAGGTTGGTTGAGTTTGCAAAGAAAAATAAGGTGGATCTTGTTATTGTAGGTATGGATGATCCTCTGGTGGGAGGTCTTGTCGACCTTATGGAAAGTGCAGGAATTCGAGCTTTCGGGCCACATAAAAATGCAGCTATTCTTGAGGGTTCAAAAGCTTTTTCGAAAAATTTAATGAAGAAACATCATATACCAACAGCAGGTTATGAAAATTTTACAAATGCAAAAAAAGCGCTTAATTATCTTGAGGCTGCAGATTATCCTGTTGTCCTTAAAGCCGATGGTCTGGCCTTAGGTAAGGGAGTCTTGATTTGCAATACTCTAGAAGAGGCAAAGCAGGGTGTAAAGGAAATCATGCTGGATAAGAAGTTTGGTCAAGCAGGTAATGAAATGGTAATTGAAGAATTCATGACAGGCCGTGAAGTATCGGTACTATCCTTTGTGGATGGCAAGACAATCAAAACCATGACTTCCGCACAGGATCATAAGAGAGCAGGTGATGGAGATACTGGATTGAACACCGGAGGAATGGGAACATTCTCACCAAGTCCATTTTATACGAAGGACGTAGAAGAATTCTGCAATCAGTATATTTATCAGGCAACAGTGGACGCTATGGCTGCAGAGGGCAGAGAATTTAAAGGTATTATTTTCTTTGGGCTGATGCTTACAGAAGAGGGCCCAAAAGTACTGGAGTATAATGCCCGTTTTGGCGATCCTGAGGCGCAGGTGGTTTTGCCCCGAATGAAAAACGATTTGATTGAAGTAATTGATGCTTGTATTGATGGAACACTAGATCAGATAGATTTACAGTTTGAGGATAATGCGGCTGTATGTGTTGTGCTTGCGTCAAAAGGATATCCTGTTGCGTACGAAAAAGGATACGAAATTAAAGGGTTTGAAGCTTTTGAAAATCGGGAAGGATATTACTGCTTTCATGCCGGTACTAGGTTTGAGGAGAATAAAATAGTAACTAATGGCGGCAGGGTATTAGGAATTACCGCTAAGGGGGAAAATTTAAAAGAGGCCAGAAGAAACGCCTATGTGGCAGCCGAATGGATAGAATATGAAAATAAATACATGCGTCATGATATCGGGAAAGCAATAGATGATGCTGATTAATTACAACAAAAGATAAATACTTTAGTTAATGAAAAGTGCAGAGCATTTTCCGTGGAATATACCTTGGAAAGTTGTTCTGCACTTTTGACAATATTCGTCTATTTTGATATGATAAAAATTAATAGTTAGTTTGTACTTACAGAAAGGAAGTGGATTGATTTGACGGTAAGAAATGCTGATAAAAAAAGAAAAAAGTGGCCGGCTTTAGCCGCATTATTGATTATTGCAGTTGCGGCAGCTATTGCAATTATATGGAATTTTTTTAGGTTACAATCTACGCCCCAGGAGACAACAGAACAGTATTTTACGTTTCTTAATCAGCAGAAGTATGGTGAAATGTATGACTTGCTGAGTGAAGAGACACAAAAAGATATTTCAAAAGAGGATTATATTAGCAGAAATCAAAATATTTATGAAGGTATATCTGCACAAAATATAAAAGTTTCTTTAGATAGTGAAGCTGTATATAAAGACGGAAAAAAACAGGCAGAAGTAACATTTTCTACTAAAATGAAAACAGCAGCTGGTGATATTGATTTTGGTAATAAGATGCAGTTGATAAAAGAAGAAAAGAACTATAGGATCAAATGGGACTCAACGTTGATTTTCCCCTCATTAAAAGATGAGTATAAAGTTCAGATTAATACACAGGCGGCAAAGAGAGGATCGATTCTGGATAGAAATAAACAGATGCTTGCAGGAGAAGGTACAGTTTTGGAAGTCGGACTTGTACCAGGGAAAATGGATGAAAATAGAGATGAAGCAATCAAAGGTATTGCAGAATTATTGAAAATGTCAGAGGATGAGATTCATCAAAGTCTGGATGCATCCTATGTACAAGAAGATTCATTTGTTCCGATAAAAGAGATTTCAAAAGCTGAAATAGAAACAGAAGAAAAATTACTTGAGATTCCCGGTATAATGGTGAATGATAAACAAGAACGTGTTTATCCTTTGGGTGCAGCTGCAGGGCAGTTGACTGGATATATTCAACCTGTTACAGCAGAAGAACTTGAAGAGTTGAGAGAAAAAGGTTATGATGAAAACAGCCTTATCGGGAAATCTGGGCTGGAACGAGCTTTTGAGGATGATTTACGCGCGAGCCCGGGAAAAAGCATTGATATAGTTGATGAAAATGGCGTAAAGATTGAAACTGTGGCATTTCAGCCGGCTAAAGACGGAAAAGACGTGCAGGTAACCATAGATACATCAATGCAGATGAAAGCATATGATTTGTTCTCCGGCGATCCAGGAAATGTAACAGCCATGAATCCCAAGACGGGTGAAGTATTGGCGTTGGTTAGTTCTCCAGGATATGATCCAAATGAATTTGTTATGGGTATATCTAGTGGGAGATGGGAGGAACTGAACAACGACAAAAGTCAGCCGCTGACAAACCGTTTTAATACTTCGTGGGTCCCAGGTTCTATATTTAAATCTGTTACTGCCGCTGTTGGTGTAGATTCTGGTATAATCAAACCGGATGAGAATATAGGGTTTGAAGGACTAAAGTGGCAAAAAGACGGAAGCTGGGGAGACTATTACGTCACAACATTAACGGATTATGGATCAGAGGTAAATCTTACCAATGCACTGGTCTATTCAGATAATATTTATTTTGCAAAAGCAGCACTAAATATAGGCGCTGATATCTTGAAAGCAAATTTGGATAAGATGGGATTTAATGAGGAGATACCTTTTGAATTGAGCTTGTCAGTTTCAACTTATGATGATGACAACAATATTGACTCAGAGATTCAGCTGGCGGACACTGGTTATGGACAGGGACAATTATTGGTAAATCCTTTACATTTAGTTTCTATGTATACCATGTTTGTTAATGAAGGAAATATGATACAGCCTACATTGATCTATCAGGAAAATCAAGAAGGAAAGTTTTGGAAGAAGCAGGTAATTACTTCACAGACAGCCAACTTAATTAAAGATGACTTAATACAGGTTATTGAAAATCCGTCAGGAACAGGAGCGAAGGCAAAAATCGAAGGGATTACAATGCTTGGAAAAACAGGTACAGCAGAAATCAAAGAAAGTCAAGATGACATAAATGGAGTGGAACGTGGATGGTTTGTTTGTGAGACCACAGAAAATATTTCCAAACCAGTAGTAATTGCCGGTATGGTGGAGGATGTAAAGAATAAGGGCGGAAGTACTTATGTAACAGAAAAAGTCCGTGAAATTGTGGCAGACTATGAGCAGTAAGTTCTTCGAAGGCAAAATAACACAGAGTAAATATTGAACTAATTTAAGATTAACGGAATGTAGGTGAGATAAGTTCATGAAAAAGCTATTGCAGCAAACATTGCCTTTATGGGAGGCATTAACGAAAAGTGAACAGGATAGGCTATCACAGAGAGTAGTGGAAAACTACTATAAAAAGGGAAATATGCTTCATTATGGTGGACGGGAATGTGCCGGTGTTCAAATTATAAAAGAAGGTCAGGCAAGAGTGTTCGTAACCTCTCCCGGGGGTGGAGAAATAACCCTGTTTAGGCTTGTAGACGGAGATGTTAGTATTTTGAGTGCTGCTTGTATGATGAAAGGACTGGATATTGAACTGGATATGGAAATTGAGGAAGACTCAGCTATTTGTACCATCCCTAAAACCATTTATAAGGACATTAGTGATGAAAATACAAAAGTAAAAGATTATACTTTGGAGATGATTTCAGAAAAATTTTCTGACATTATGTGGTTGTTCAATCAATATGTATTTTCCAATGTAGCGTCCAGACTGGCGGATACTATTTTAGAAAGAAGAGCTCTTGCAGGCTCTGAGGTATTAGTGATAACCCATGATGCTCTGGCACGAGATATAGGGACAGCACGAGAAGTGGTCAGCAGACTATTAAAACAGTTTCAGACAGATGGATTGGTCAAACTTACACGTGGCAGGATTGAGGTATTAGATGCAGGTAAATTGGGCAAAGTATAAAAAAAGATTTGTTTTGTGATTTTGTCACAGAAGAATTAAAAAAATGTGTTATACTGTAGCCATAGTAAAAAAACAATTTATTTTATCATAAAAGGAGGAATTGAAATGGCAGTAATCAAACTTACAGCACAAAATTTTGAGCAGGAGGTAATGCAGTCTGATAAGCCAGTATTAATAGATTTCTATGCGGACTGGTGCGGACCGTGTAAAATGATGTCTCCAATTGTAGAAGAAATTTCTAAAGAGAAGACTGACGCTAAAGTGTGCAAACTAAATATTGATGAGGAGATGGAAATTGCTCAGAAATACGGAGTCATGAGTATTCCTACATTCATTGTATTTAAAGACGGTCAGGTCTCAAAAAAAGATATGGGTGCAAAACCAAAGAGCGCTGTACTTTCTATGTTTGAATAAACAACATATGTAATGCATGATATATGTAAAAGGAGAATCCCATTTTAAAAGGATTCTCTTTTTTGATGAAGCTTATGGAATTTTTATTATCTGCGTAGCAATTTTCTTCTGAAATGACTCATCATGCTCCACAAATAGTAAGGTTGGACTATATTCCAATATTAGGTTCTCTATTTGCATACGAGACAGAAGGTCTATATAATTCAAGGGTTCATCCCAAATGAACAAATGCGCCGGTTCACACAAGCTTTTTGCCAGAAGTACTTTTTTCTTCTGTCCTTCACTAAAATCCTCTATTTTTTTTTCCAGCTGTACACGTTCTAATCCAAGTTTTGTTAAAAGAGCTTTAAAAAGCTGGTCATTCAAATTGTATTGTATGGAAAAGTCAGTTAAGCTGCCAAAGAGCCATGAAGTATCCTGTGAAATATAGGATATTTTCACACCACTTCCTAGTTTAAAAGTACCGCTATAGGGGATTTGATCTCCTAGAATCAGTTTCAAAATACTTGTTTTTCCACAGCCGTTTTTTCCGCTTATACAAGTTCTGCTTCCTTGCTGTACGGTAAAACTTACATTACTGATAATGGTTTTGCTCTCATAAGTAATACTTACATCCAACATGGAGAGTAACACCGAAGTGTGGTATGAAAGTGGGTTTAGTTTTAAATTTTCACTAATATCAATATTTTTCAATAAATTTTCTTTTGCCTGTATAGCATTCTGCTGGCGATTTAATATAGATTTGGAGCGTTTCATCATTTTTGCAGCCTGATGTCCTATGTGTCCTCTGTCTGGGCGAAGACCGGCAATACGTGTTCCTGTCTTTGTTTTTTCCATACGATCAGACCAGGCAGAACTTTGCTTTGCAGAAGATTCCAGACGGTTAATATCCCGTTTGAGCCGTTCATTCTGCGCCAGTTCAGTCCGATCCAGTTTTTCCTTATCTGTATACCAAGTAGTAAAATTACCTTTTTGAATGGTAATATTAGTTTTGTTAATACACAGTACATGATCAACACAACAATCAAGGAAGGTGCGGTCATGTGAAACAAGAATAAATCCTTTTTTTGTGTTCAAATACTTGGCAACTTTCTCCCGTGCATACAAGTCAAGATGGTTTGTCGGTTCATCAATAAGCAGAAATGTATTTTCTTTTAGAAAAAGTGCTGCCAGCAACATTTTTGCCTGCTGCCCCTTACTAAGTTTTGCAAATGGCCGATATAGCATCTCTATATCGGAATCCAGTAAATTTAATTCTCTGTGAATTTGCCATTCTTCTGCGTGAGGACAGATTGATTCTAGGACAAATAGTGCTAATTCTTCGGGGTTTGAAACAGGATAGGGAAAGTATTCGAAATCCGATTCCGAAGAAATAGTACCAGCATAGTCATATTTTTTCAGAAGCAGATTTAGAAACGTTGTTTTCCCCCGCCCGTTTCTTCCAATGAACCCTAATTTCCAATTAGTATCAATTTGAAAAGAAACATTTTCAAATATATTATCGTAGCTGCTGTCATACGAAAAGGTTAAATTTGTTACTTTAATCATCGACATATAATATATACCTCCTTGTCAGTACTGAGTCAGTGTCTCAGTTGGATAGCGTTAAAGCCGCAGAAAAAGTCAATTTCTGCGGCTTCAGCTGACATAGGAGCATATAGCCCAACTTGAAATTACAGACGGTTTCCACGTATAAATATAAACATACATGGTAAAGCCTGACTTAAAAGGAGAGGTATATGTGTTAGATGAAGTAAATGAATGACTTTTCCTGCAGGGCACACAAAAAGGAACGGGTACACCGTTGATATATTTTGTGCGCCATATAATTAGCAAGAAAACATCTTCATTTTTTCATCTCCTATTCTTATGGACACCAGAATTAAGGGAGTAAATTTCTTCTAGTATCTTGATATGTTGTCATGATATCAAAAGATGAGGTTAAAGTCAAACATAATAAATATTATTTGTGACTGTATATAATATTGCAGATGAACTATCGCCTGTATTTAATAGCCTTATTATTATAGGATATTCTGTTGATATCACAGAGTTAAGCAGATAACAGCGGTGTGTGTTAGAAAATAGAACAAAATTATAAAAAACATTAATAAATTGAAATATGATACAATAAAAGGTATAGTATTAAAGGCGGTAAAGGAGGTTTAACATGTCATTACAATTTATATTTGGAAATTCTGGTTCGGGCAAGTCTTATTTTTTATATCAAAAAATCATAAAGGAATCCATGGAAAGTCCTGATACCAATTTTCTCGTGATAGTACCGGAACAATTTACTATGCAGACACAAAAAGATTTATGTCTTATGCATCCAAGACATGGAATTATGAATATAGATGTTTTGAGCTTTGGAAGGCTTGCTCACCGTGTTTTTGAAGAAATTGGGGGAGACACCAAACATATCCTGGATGATGAAGGGAAAAATCTGATTCTGCGTAAAATAGCAGGTGATTTTGAAAAAGATTTAAAAGTCTTACGAGGGAATCTGAAAAAGCAAGGGTATATCAGTGAAGTGAAATCTGTTATTTCAGAGTTTACCCAATATGGGATAGATTTTGAGAAGTTAGATGAGTTTATAGAAAATCTAAAACCTGAAAGTTATCTATATTATAAACTAAGAGATATCCGCAAAGTTTATGAAGGATTTGAAAATTATCTGGCTGATATGTATATAACCAAGGAGGAGTTGCTGGACGCGTTAAGTGAGGTAGTATACAAATCAGAGCTTTTAAAAAAAAGTGTTGTTGTTCTGGATGGATTTACTGGTTTTACTCCGGTGCAGAATAAACTCTTAGGTGAATTAATGGCTGCCTGTAGAAAAGTAATGGTTACTGTACTGATGGATCAGCGTGAGGATCCATATGTATATACTAATCCTTATCAGCTTTTTGGTTTAAGTAAGCAAATGGTTACAGGACTGATGCAGACAGCAGTCCAATATCATGTTGAGTTAGAAGAGGCTGTTAAACTTTATGATAAACCTGTGTACCGTTTTAGACATAATAAGGTTTTGGCATTCTTGGAATCTAATCTTTTCCGCTATTCAGGAGAAGAATTTAACGAAAAACAGGATGCTATTACAGTACACTCAGCAAGAAATCCTAAAAGTGAGGCCCAATATACAGCATCTCAGATTCGACATCTGGTCAGAAAAAAGGGATATCGTTATCGAGATATAGCGGTAATCGCAAGTGATTTAAATACATATGCGGTGTATATGGAGAATGCATGTAATGAATATAATATACCGGTATTTATGGATGATAAAAAGAGTATCCTTTTGAATGCTTTTGTGGAATATCTGCGAAGTCTTCTTTCTATGGTCGAACAAAATTTTACTTATGACAGCGTGTTCCGTTTTCTTCGCACAGATATGACTGGATTTAGTCATTACGAAGTAGATTGTATGGAAAATTATGTTTTAGCACTGGGAATAAAAGGCTATAAGAAATGGCAGGCGGTATGGGTAAGACAATTACCGGCTGTTAAGGGAGATGCACTGGATGTTCTGAATAATCTGCGGGTTCGTTTTATTGAACAGATAGATTCCCTTGTGTTGGTATTGAAGCAGCGTTATAAAACAATTAATGATGTTACCGTTGCAGTTTATGAATTTCTGGTAAGCCAGAATATACAGATAAAGTTAAAAGACATGGAATTGAGATTTCAGAATGAGGGAAATCTGGCACTGGCTAAAGAGTATGCACAGATATATAGAATTGTGATTGAGTTATTTGATAAATTTACGGAGTTGCTTGGAGAAGAGAGAATTTCTCTAAAAGAATACTGTGATTTACTGGATGCAGGTCTAGAAGAAGCTAAAGTGGGCGTAATCCCTCCAAGTCTTGATCAGGTGGTTGTAGGAGATCTCGAAAGAACCCGCCTCAAGGACGTAAAAGCACTTTTTATTCTTGGGGTAAATGATACATTACTTCCAGGTAAATTAGGACAGGGAGGACTTCTGACAGAACGAGACAGAGAGCATTTTGCAAAACAGAAAATTCATTTGTCGCCAGGTGCAAAGGAAAAAACGTATATACAGAAATTTTATCTATATATGAATCTTACCAAACCCACAGAAAACCTGTCAATCTCCTTTAGTAAAGTATCAGGAGAAGGAAAAACACTACGGCCGGCATATCTTATACAGGATATACGAAAGCTATATCCATCACTGCAGGTAACGGATGAAGAACATAAAAATTTAGCAGATCTGGAACTGACACTCAAATCTTCAACAGAAATTTTGGCTGCAGGGCTTAGAGATAGAATGATGGGCATTTCAGATGAATGGAAGGAACTTTATTCGTGGTATATCCAAAACTGCTCTAAACAAGAATGCCGGTCAATGTTAGATGCTGCGTTTTATAAAAAAAAGCAGGATAAACTAACAAGCGCTGCCGCTGAGTTGATGTACGGTGATGCGTCCCGTTTCAGCGTAACAAGACTTGAAAAATTTGCATCTTGTGCATATGCTCATTTTCTTACATATGGACTTCGCGTTTCTAAGCGGACGGAGTATCAATTTGAGGCTATGGATCTTGGAAATATTGCTCATCAGTCTATGGAACGTTTTTCAAGAAAAGCAGATGAAAAGCAAATTTTATGGACGGATATGGATGAGGAAATTAGAGGAAAACTGATTGAAGACAGTGTGGAAGAGAGCATAACAGATTATGGGAATACAGTGCTATATAGTACTGCTCGAAATGAATATATGATTACCCGTATAAAAAAACTTATCCATCGTTCTGTTTGGGCTCTTACGGAACAGTTAAGAAAAGGTGATTTTCTCCCCAGTGGTTACGAGATGAAGTTTGGAAGCGGTAAAATAGACCGGATTGACACATGTAAGGATGAAAAAAACATATATGTAAAAGTTACTGATTATAAAACCGGATCAAAGAGTTTTGATATCACGGCTTTTTACCATGGGTTGCAGATGCAGCTGCCGGTTTATTTGAATGCAGCTATAGATATTGAGAAAAAAAGAAATCCTAAACAGAAAATATTGCCGGCAGGAATTTTTTACTATCGCATGAAAGATCCGATTGTGGATAAAGAAAAAAATGAGAGCCTGCTGGAAAAAAAACTATTGAGAGAGTTGAAACTTGATGGTCTTGTAAATGCAGACGATGTGGTAATCAATCATTTAGAACATGATTTAAATGGCACTTCAGATCTGATACCTGTAGGTAGAAATAAAGATGGCAGTTTGAACCAATATTCTAAGGTACTTGAACCAGAAGATTTTAACATCCTGTTAACATACACGAAGAAAAAGGAACAGGAACTCAGAAAACGAATTTTGAATGGGGAAGCAGATCCTATGCCTTATGTATTGGGGGGAGAGACTGGATGCGATTATTGCGGTTACAGAGATATTTGTGGCTTTGATCCCAGAATTGATGGATATAAATACAATAAATTGGATAAAATTTCCAAAGATGAAGCCGTGTTAAGAATGAAGAATAACGGAGAGGAGGATAAAGATGGGAGTGAAGTGGACCAGTGAACAGCAGAAAGTAATAGAGTTAAGAAATCGTAATATTCTTGTTTCAGCAGCGGCAGGTTCGGGAAAGACTGCGGTGCTTGTTGAGCGCATTATTCAAATGCTTACCAGTGAGGTAAATCCGGTCAACGTAGACCGGCTTTTAATTGTTACGTTTACCGAAGCAGCAGCTTCAGAAATGAAAGAAAGAATACGAGAAGCTATCGAAGAAGCATTAGAAATAAGCCCCCATAATTTACATCTTCAACGTCAGGCTACGTTGATACACAGTGCACCAATAACCACAATTCATAGTTTTTGCCTGTCCGTCATACGGGATCATTTCCATGTATTGAATATTGATCCGGGATTTCGGATTGCAGAGGAAGGGGAACTAAAGCTTCTCAGACAAGATGTTCTGGAAGACATGTTAGAAAAACGCTATTTGATAGGTGATACTGCTTTTCTTGACTTTGTGGAAAAGTTCGGAACTGGTCGTAATGATAAAAAGATTGAAGAAATAATTACAAGGCTCTATTTGTATTCCAGAAGCTACCCTCAGCCGGATAAATGGCTGGATGAATGTGCCGGTAATTATACAAAGAATGAGGAAAAACCAGCTTATACTGAGCATATAGAAAAGATGGTCAGGCAAAAAGCCGAGGATATGCTGTTTATTATTGATGAGGGAATGGAATTATGCAATATGCCTGATGGGCCGTATATGTACGTGGAGATGCTTGAGTCAGATAAGGAACTTCTGCTTAATCTGCAGAGTACAAATGATATTGAAGACATGTATCGGATTGTACAAAACATAAGCTGGAAACGATTATCAGCAAAAAAGGATGACACGGTAGATCTTGAGAAAAAAGATAAAGTAAAGGCGCTGAGAGACAAAATAAAAAAGATAATTAAAGACATAAATAGTATGTATTTTTATGAGGAACCTCAGGAAATATTAAAGGATATGATACAGTCGTCAGAATCAATAGGAATTCTGGTGGAGCTGGTCAAAGAATTTCATCAATCATTCTCTGAAAAAAAACAAAGTAAAAATATGATTGACTTTAGTGACATGGAACAGTTTGCACTGCAAATTCTGACAACAGAGGTGGAGGGAAAGCTTGAGCCTTCAATAGTAGCGCAGGAGTATCAGGATTTATTTGCAGAAGTCATGATTGATGAATACCAGGACAGCAATTTAATACAGGAGGCAATTCTGACTAGTGTGTCTACAGTATGTAGTGGGAAGAACAATGTATTTATGGTCGGGGATGTAAAACAGAGTATTTATCGCTTCCGCTTATCCAGACCTGAGTTGTTTATGGAGAAGTATGAAAGCTATAGTTTGAGCGACAGCAACAGTCAAAGAATAGATCTTCATAAAAATTTCCGCAGCCGAGAAGAAGTGTTAAATAGTGTGAATTTTATATTTGAACAGATTATGATAAAAGAACTGGGAGGTATTCGTTATGATGAACAGGCTGCATTATATCCGGGAGCAGCATATGAATACCAAACAGATGCTAAAGGTAATACCATAAATCAAACAGAACTTCTTCTGGTGGATACTTCCCAGATATCTCTTGAAAACAAACAACCTGATTCTGAAGCTGATTCGAACCGAGAGGTGGAGGCCCGGGTTGTTGCTGAACGTATTAAACAATTGTTGAAAAATGGACGGGTACTAGATAAAAAAACAGGCCAATACCGCAGTCCACAATATAGAGATATGGTAATACTTACGAGAAGCATGAAAGGCTGGGGAGATGTGTTTTCGGCTGTTCTGGGGGAGGAGGGTATACCGGCTTACGCGGGTAGCCGGGAAGGGTACTTTGAAACTTATGAAGTCAGCGTTCTTCTTGATTATTTGCGTATATTGGACAACTATATGCAGGAATTACCTCTTGCAGCTGTGCTTACATCGCCATTTGTCGGATTAAATACAGAACAGCTTGCTGTGATTCGAAATGCTTATCCTAAAACTCCCTTTTATGAAGCTGTTTGGGAATTTGCTGCTGAAACTGAGCATAAGGGCATAATTCAGGAGTTGTTGAATGGCTTTTTACTTACATATAATTATTTTCGAGAAAGGGTTCCCTATACATCTATACATGAGTTGTTAAGAGGAATCATTGAAGAAACTGGATATGGACTTTATATATCCGCTATGCCGGGGGGCGGACAACGAACTGCCAATTTGGAAATGTTGGTCGAGAAGGCATCAGCATTTGCCGGGACTAGTTATAAAGGTCTGTTTAACTTTGTGCGGTATATTGAGCAGCTGAAAAAATATGATGTTGACTATGGTGAGGCCAATATTGCTGATGAACAGTCAGATACAGTGCGTATTATGACTATTCATAAAAGTAAAGGTCTTGAGTTTCCAATAGTGTTTGTAAGCGGTATGGGGAAAAGATTCAATACTCAAGATACAAAAGGTAGTATTGTAATCCATCCGGAGTGGGGGGTGGGTATTGATGCAATAGATTTGGAAAAAAGGACAAAAATCCCCACTATTTTGAAAAAAGTAATTCAAGAGGAAATAACAAGGGAAAATCTGGGAGAAGAGCTGCGGGTGCTTTATGTTGCATTGACCAGAGCCAAAGAAAAATTGATCATGACAGGTGAACTGAATAATGCCTCGGAAGTGATTGATCAATACCTGATGCAGAAAAATGAGAAAAAACAGCACTTGCCCTATTACTTGCTTTCAGGGGCTCATTGTTATCTGGATTGGATTTTACCTGTTATTGGAGAAATGACAGATGCTGCATTGCTGGAGGTTGAAGTGAAAGAAAATGTGCATATGGAGGCCTTTAATGTTATTGAGTCGAAGGCTGATGAACTTGCCAGAAATGTATTGGAGTGCTGGGATACGGAAGTGGTATATAATTCTGCACTACATGATAGTATTCAGCATCAGCTGTCCTATACTTATCCCTATGAACAGGAAGGGAAGTTAAAATTAAAATTTACTGTATCAGAACTAAAGAAACGCAGTGAACCATCAGAGGATGCAGGAGAGTTGTTATATAATGAACCAGAGGTAATACCACTTCTTCCACAATTCCTTACAAAAGAAAAAGAACTGACCGGGGCATCCAGAGGAAGTGCCTATCACAAATTAATGGAGCTTCTTGACTTTAGCTGGGAGTATGATGAAGAAAAACTGAGGAAAGAGATACAACGTTTAAATGCAGAAGAAAAGTTATCAAGAGAGATGGCAGATTGTATACGCATACCTGATATTTTAGCTTTTTTGCATAGCAAGAGTGGGCGGCGTATGTGCAGCGCATCGAGAAGAACACTTCTAAAAAAGGAGCAGCCATTCGTGCTGGGCATAGATGCAGTTGAAATATATCCTGAAGAAAAAAGTAATGAAATTCTCTTAGTGCAGGGGATTATAGATGTATATTTTGAAGAAAATGGCGAGCTTATCGTGCTTGATTATAAAACTGATCAGGTGAAAACAGCTTTAGAGTTGAAGGAAAAATATCATGCCCAGCTAGATTACTATGCTCGTGCACTGGAACAACTTCTTGGAAAAAAGGTAAAAGAAAAAATAATATATTCTTTTACGTTGGCAGAGGAAATTCTAGTATGATAAGAACTCTCAATAGGAGGGAATTTTGAAATATTTATACATATTAATTATTATATTAAACATTGTTACTTTTTGCATTTATGGTGAAGACAAAAGAAGAGCATGCAGAAATAAATGGAGAATACCGGAAAGAACACTGTTCATTTGTGCTATTTTGGGTGGCGCGCCGGGTGCTTTAGCCGGGATGTATTTATTTAGGCATAAAACACAAAAAAACAAATTTAAGTTGGGAATACCATTCTTAGTGCTGATACAAGTGTGCATTATAGTAAAGCTGATTATGGGATAAATATTGAATAAAACAGGGGACTGACTTGTTGCCAGTCTTTAGTTAAACACTACTTAAACTAAGTATGGCGTAGCATAAAAGCTACGCCATTTATTATTTCATAAAGTGACAATTTCCCGCCGGGCAACAGCATCAATATAAGCAATCTGAATAATGCCGTTTTGATAGTCAATATGGATAACTTGAACTGTTGTTAAAGCAATTGGATTAGGGCGAACAGGCGACCTGGTGGCAAATACCCCCATCACCTTTGGAGCCTTTTTGTAAGGTTGTGGAGTTTCAAGAATATTCCTTGTTTCTTCATGATCAAAGTCACTGAACCACCAAATAACATTAAGGTGGCTAAAACCATTTAACGCTTGCAGCCAGGCTGCAAAGCTGAGATATGCACCCGCAATATTTTCAAAAGGTCCATACACCATAGTACAAGCCATAATTGGCACAGGCTCGGTATTGCGATATGTAAAACCATTTGTATCTATACCTATTTGGGACACAGGAGCACATATTTCAATATCTACATTCGATTCCTTAAAATCTGAATCGTGGTAGATGGAAAAAGTATCATTTAAAACAGTGATATTATTTTTTTCGGCAAAGCTTGACATTTCTTTCCACAACAATCCTTCAGTATAATAATCTGCGGCAACCCGTCTTAAAGAGAACACTTGATAGCTGGGGATAGATTTAATGGTGACATTATAGTGCATTGTATTTTTTTTCTGTTGTATATCTCTTTTGGCTAATTGGATTTTAGATATTTTTTCTTCTTCCAATTTTATTACATGTTCAATTTCCAGATTCTTATGGTCAAGCAAGTTAGTAATATATTCGTCATTCCAGTCTTTGAGAGCAAGGGAAATTTCAGAAACATTAAATACCAAATCCCGTAAAAATATGATTTTATTCAACAAAGGAATTTGTTCAGAGGAATAGAGCCTGTAATTTGTAGATTTATCAATCTTAGCAGGTTTTAATAAACCTGTCTCATCATAATATCGCAGCATACGTATTGATACTTGTGTTAGTTTAGAAAATTCACCAATTTTGAACATTTATATCACCTCCACCTCCATATTATACCGTGTATATATCTAAACTACAATCGAGAAGAGAGAGACATTGTATCCTGTGTTAAATTCATTAAAAAATAAACCATGTAATAATAGTTGACAGATTATACTATATAGAATATAATATAAAAAAGTAAATAATATTGATTAGATAGCAATATTAAGTGGACAGCAATATTAACCACTTCATAACATTAGAAAAAGGGGTGATAATATGGTATTCAACACCGGAGCAGCATTGCTTGATGCAATAGTTCTTGCAGTAGTGTCTCAAGAAATCGAAGGCACGTATGGCTACAAGATTACACAGGATGTTCGCAGAGTAATTGAGGTATCGGAATCAACGCTCTATCCTGTTCTTAGGAGGCTGCAGAAGGATGAGTGTCTGGAGGTATATGACAGGCAGTTTGATGGTAGAAACAGGAGATACTATAAAGTGACAGAAAAAGGAATGGCTCAGTTAAACTTGTATAGGGTTGAGTGGAAAAATTATTCTGGGAAAATTAATGAAATATTTGAGGGAGGTGTTACGGTATGAATCGAAAAGATTTTATGAACGAACTTGAAAAACTGCTTACGAGTATTCCTTATGAGGAAAAAAAGGAAGCTTTGCAGTATTATACAGACTATTTTGAGGATGCCGGTGAAGAAAACGAGATGCAGGTTATAGAAGAATTGGGAAGACCGGAAAAGGTTGCTGCAACAATCATGGCAGATTTAAAAAATGGAAATCGTGAGCACGGTGAATTTACAGAACATGGATATAGTGACAGCAGGTTTGAAAAACGAGATGATTTGATTCGTAAAGAAAAAACAGATAAAAAATCGGGCAATGGATATACTTATCATAGTACAGGTCAAAATGATTCTTTTGAAGGAAATCCATATACAGAAAATGTCCGAGAGGGTGATAGGCCGAGAACCAGCCGTACGCTGAAAATTATTTTAATTATTTTAATTGCCTTAACGGTAATTCCTGTTGCATGGCCTGTACTTATGGGAGGGGTTGCTTTAGTTATTGGCATCGTGTGTGCTGCTTTCGGATTGTTTGCAGGATTATTGATAGGTTCAGTAGTTCTTATGGCCGTAGGATTTATTATTTTTATCTTTGGTCTTACTAAGTTGCTGGCCGCGCTTCCTATAGCATTACTTACAAGTGGTTCAGGATTGGTAATTTTTGTTTTAGGTCTTATTGCCACAGTAGCAACGGTGAAATTGTGTATGATTGTATATCCCGCAATGATCAGAGGGATTGTAGCAATCTGCCGATGGCCTTTTCACAGAAGGGCGGTGTCATAGAAGATGAAAACGAGATGGAAATTTTTTTGGATTGTATGTGGGTGCATAGCGGTAATAGGAGTTGTTCTTTGTATAGTAGGTGCCGGGATGGGGGCCACTATGTCAGAAATACGGACCACATATGATGTGGAGAGTACCGCAAGGGATTTGAGCTGGTATAGCTGGGAAGATGATGCAGATGAGGAATGGGAAGTTTATGATTATGAAAATGTTTCCACTGGCAGTGAAGAGGATATAACAAGATTTTCTGGAATTAAAGAGTTCAGTGTAGATGTATCTTATTTGGCGGTTATCATAAAACCGTACGATGGTGACGAGATCATTGTTGATGTGAGCCAGATGAACAATAAGCTGAAAGATAACCTTGTATACAAAACAAATGAGGCAGAGTTGTCCATAGAAAGCAGAAATAATAAAATATGGAAGCGGCTGGGAAACAATAGTATCAACCAACTAATAATACAGATTCCAGAAAAGAGTAATTTTAGTGAGGCTACATTTGAAGTTGGAGCCGGAACGTTGAATCTGGAAGAAATTAACACAAACGAATTAGACATTAAAGTTGGGGCAGGTAAGGCGGTAGTAAAGCAGTTTAATGCCGGGGAATTAAATATAGAAGTTGGAGCCGGCCAGGCTACTCTGGATGGAGCAGTTCAGCAGAATGCAAATGTAGACTGCGGAGTGGGAGAAGTTAAGGTTACCTTAAATGGAAGTCAAAATGATTATGATTATAAAGTAAAATGCGGAATTGGAGAAGTATCTGTAGGTGATAACAGTTACACTGGTCTTGGAAGTGAGCGTAATATTAATAATAATTCGGGCAGGCCAATAGATATTAACTGTGGTATTGGTAAAATAGAGATAAATTTTACTGACGGTATTTAACTGTTGTTGCAAGCGGGTTAAAGCAGTAAAATAATAAGAGGTAATAAGAAAAGGAGGAATTGTGATGACACAGAAAAAGTTATATAGATCCAGACATGATAGGATGATTTGCGGTGTATGTGGTGGTATAGGAGAGTACTTTAATATAGATGCAACACTGGTGCGCCTATTATTGGTTCTTCTTGGCTGTACAGGTTCCGGTATAGTAGCTTATTTTATCGCAGCGATTATTATACCAGATGAAGCATAAGTTGAAATTAAGAATAACTAGATAACATACTGACAGGGACCCCATTTGTTTAATTGGGGTCTTTTTTGTATGCCTTCGAATTTTTGGGCAATACTTTCAGAAAAAAGGAGGAGATATCAGTATGGCTGAAAAAAAATTAAAACCTATTGACTTAAAAAATTTGGAACCAGAAGAGAAACTTAAGTACGAAATTGCAGAAGAACTGGGACTTTTGGATAAAGTGATGGAAGAGGGATGGCGTTCTCTCTCCTCTAAGGAAACAGGAAGAATCGGAGGAATGATTACAAAAAGAAAGCGAAAGAGTTGAAAAATCTGCTGATTTTTGATACAATTGTACGACTGGGGAGAAGAAGCATAGGTGATGTAGATGGAAGAAAAGATTAATATCTTTGATGTGGAGATTGATGGCTTCACAGCAAAGGCAGCCATGCAGGCTGCCGTGGGATATATGCAAAGCGAATCCATCAATACAATTGAGTTTATCACGCTGGATATGCTCATGCAGGGGAAAGATGATCCTGTATGGAAAGAAAACACAAAAAGAATAGATATGGTGCTTCCGGGAGAGTTAGAAATATTGGAGGCGGCCAAAACAACAGACAAAAGTTTACTCAGAGATGTAACGAATAAAGTTTTTTTGAAAATGTTTCTGCGGTTTTTACAGCGAAACAGGAAAAAAGTATTTTTAATTGCCCAGTCGGAAAAGGAATTATTAAGCCTTAAACAGGCCATTGAAAAGTATAACAGAGGGATTACAGTCACAGGACACGGCATAATAAACCCGGAAAGCAGATCAGAGGAAGATGTAATTAATGATATAAATGGGGCCGAGACAGACTGTATACTTTCAGTACTACCATCACCTCAACAGGAGGATTTTATTGTCAGAAACAGCGCATTACTTAATGCCAGGCTCTGGCTGGGTTGCGGTGGTGCTTTGGCAGCAAATTACAATGAGAAGAGCAGATGGGGCGTACGCCGGTTCCTGATGAAAAAGGTGTTTCGTTACCGGGTCGAAAAGCAGCAGAAGGAGAACTGAGCCATGCATGGTTACAGAGAAAAACCAAGGTACATGAAATACGCTTATATTGCAGTGGGAACAGCGATTGTTTCCTTTGCAATTAAATGTATTTATGAACCCAACAATTTGGTTGTGGGAGGTTTTTCAGGACTTGCTATTATTCTCAAAGCACTTACGTCGGGAATTATTCCGGGAGGAGCTCCCCTTTGGTTTACCAATATTGTACTAAATCTGCCTGTCTTTTTGGTGGCACTAAAAATCAAAGGAAAAAGCTTTATCGGCAAAACATTATTTTCGACGATTATGGTTTCTATATGGCTGGGAATTATACCTCAATATTCCTTTATTGAGAACAATATTCTACTGGCGGCCATTTTTGGGGGAGCACTTCAAGGTGTTGGCATGGGCTTGGTGTTTTCCACTAAGGCAACTACAGGCGGCACTGATATGGTTGGGGCTATTATACAAAATTATCTGCGGCAGTTTTCTGTTGCCAAGATCATGATGGTGATTGATGCTATAATCGTGATTGCCGGAGGATATGTGTTTGGAATAGAACCTGCCCTTTATGCAATTATTACTATTGTGGTGGTCAATCGTATTGCGGATGCCATTATTGAAGGAGTTAAATTTGCTAAAGCTGCTTACATTATAACAGATAAGTATGAACAGGTCTCTCATGCAATTATGCACGAAGTAGACAGGGGTTTAACAGGAATATACGCAAAAGGGATGTATACAGGAAAAGATCGTTATCTTCTCTTTTGTGTTGTTACAAAAAAAGAATTGGTTCATTTAAAAGAAATTGTTGGGAAGATTGATGAAAATGCATTCATCATTGTCAGTGATGCACGAGAGGTGATGGGAGAAGGTTTTTATCCTGTTGAATAGAATGGCAATGGGTTTGTGAACTATGTATAGAGGCTAAATTGTGAATTTTTTGTAAAATATATGAGGAAATGCATAAAAACCATGGATTTCCTCTTTATTTTTTTGTCGTTATGCATTAATATAGAATTTACGGATGTGTATTCTAAACTTTTTTGAAAAAGAAGTTTGTGAAAAATGCACATGGAAATGAGCTGAGGAGCGGAGGAGATAAAGTATGATTTCAAATCAGATACTGCAAAACACAATAGAAGGCCTGAAAGGAATTTCCAGAATTGATTTCTGTGTTCTGGACACAGAAGGAAAAGCGCTGGCAACAACATTTGAGGAAACAAGAGACTACGAGAAAGCTGTTCTGTCTTTTGTTGAGTCTCCTGCGGACAGTCAGGTGATTCAGGGACAGCAGTTTTTTAAGATATTTGATGAACAACAGCTGGAATATGTGTTACTTGCAGGCGGGGAAAATGAAGAAGTTTATATGGTAGGCAAGATTGCTGCATTTCAAGTACAAAGTCTTCTTGTAGCATATAAAGAGAGATTTGATAAAGATAATTTTATTAAAAATCTTCTGTTAGATAACCTTCTGTTAGTGGATATTTATAACAGAGCAAAGAAATTACATATTGACACAGAAATAAAACGTGTTATCTTTATTATTGAAACATCTCATGAAAAAGACAGCGTGGCACTTGATAATGTAAGAAATCTTTTGGGAGGCAAATCCAAAGATTTCATAACAGCTGTAGACGAGAAAAATATCATCGTAGTAAAAGAACTTTCTGAGAAAGACGGCAGTAAGGAATTGGAAAAGATGGCTAAAGATATGCTGGAAACGCTGCGGATGGAATGCGGTGAAGAGCATATACACATAGCTTATGGAACTGTGGTAAACGACATCAAAGAAGTTTCCAAGTCTTATAAAGAAGCAAAGCTTGCACTGGATGTAGGCAAAATTTTCTTCGATGAAAAAGATATTGTGGCCTACAGTACGCTCGGCATCGGCCGTTTGATTTATCAACTGCCCATTCCACTTTGCAAGATGTTTATAAAGGAGATATTCGAGGGGAAATCTCCGGACGATTTTGATGAGGAGACATTAACGACTATTAACAAATTTTTTGAAAATAGCCTGAATGTATCAGAGACGTCCAGACAGTTATATATTCATAGAAACACTCTTGTATACAGGCTGGATAAGCTTCAGAAAAGTACTGGTCTTGACTTGCGGGTTTTTGAAGATGCAATAACATTCAAGATTGCACTGATGGTAGTAAAATACATGAAGTATATGGAGTCATTGGAATACTAAGGAGTATGAATAATTAGGAGGAGCATATGATTGAATTAAAAAATGTTACGAAGGAGTATTCTAAGGGGAATGCTGCGCTGAATGGTGTGTCCGTGAAGATTGAACAGGGCGAGTTCGTGTTTATCGTTGGAGACAGTGGTTCGGGTAAGTCTACGCTGATTCGTCTGATTATGAAGGAACTTAATCCCACAGATGGGACCATCATTGTCAACGGTCAAAACCTGAACAGAATGCGACATCGTCACATTGCTAAGTACAGAAGGGGTCTGGGGGTAGTCTTTCAGGACTTCCGCCTATTAAAAGACAGAAATATTTATGAGAACATTGCTTTCGCACTACGCGTAACTGAGACACCTACACGTGTCGTAAAAAAGAAAGTGCCGGCTGCACTTTCACTTGTGGGACTTGCACAGAAGTATAAGTCATTTCCCAAAGAGCTGTCAGGGGGAGAACAGCAGCGAGTTGCAATTGCACGGGCAATTGTAAATCAACCTGCAATTTTGTTGGCCGACGAGCCGACTGGTAACCTAGATCCAACAAATTCATGGGAAATAATGAGTTTGTTGAAAGAGGCAAATGAGAGAGGGACAACAGTATTGGTTGTTACTCACAACCAGGAAATCGTAAACGAGATGAACGAGCGCGTCATAACGATGAAACAAGGCGTTATCGTTAGTGATGAACAAAAAGGTGGGTATTTCGATGAGAATTAGTACATTAGGATACGTAGGAAAACAAGGAGTTAAGAATATTGGGAGAAACAAGATGTTTTCACTTGCATCAATTGCAACAATGTCAGCTTGTATCTTCTTGTTTGGACTTTTCTTTGCTATCTTGTTGAATTTTCAATACATAGTAAAATCTGCAGAAGAGGGAGTGGCAATAACTGTCTTTTTTGACGACGATGTTACACAGAATCAGATTGATGACATAGGTGATGCTCTTAAAGGAAGAGATGATGTATCAGAAGTGAAGTTTGTTTCAGCTGACGCTGCATGGGATAAATTTAAAGATGAATATTTTGGCGAAAATGCAGATCTTGCCGATGGGTTTAAGAATGATAACCCATTAGCCGGTGCTGACAATTACGAAGTGTACATGAAGACTATTGAGGGTGACAATTCCAGCCTTACGGTGAGAAGTAAATCACTGGCATCCACTCAGCAGGATCTGGTTAAGTTTGCAAAGGGGCTTGATGGAGTTCGTAAAGTAAATAAATCGGATGTTGTTGCAAATACTCTTTCCAGTGTAAATGTTTTGGTGGGGTATGTATCAGTGGCTATTATAGCTATTTTGTTCGGGGTTTCTATTTTCCTGATCAGTAATACGGTTACTATGGGTATTACCGTACGTAAAGAAGAAATTGCTATTATGAAATATATTGGTGCAAAGGACTTTGTGGTTCGATCACCATTTGTTATTGAGGGACTTATTATGGGGGTTCTCGGTGCGGTTATACCGCTAATACTACTATATGGATTATATGGCAAGGCTGTTGAGTATGTATTGACGAAGTTCAGGATTTTAAATAATATTATCAATTTTCTCCCTGTAACAAGTGTGTACAAGTATTTGCTTCCTGTGGGACTTTTGCTAGGAGTAGGAATTGGTTTCATCGGAAGTTACTTTACAGTGCGTAAACACTTAAAGGTTTAGGTGGTGTTTATGAGTAGACGAAAGAGAAGTGTTATTAGTACAGTTTTAGTGATTATTTTATGCTTGGGCATGGGGATGAATGTAAACGCAACAACTGTAGATGAAGCCCAGAAAAAGGCAGATGAGCTGGAGTCTAAGAAGAAGTCCGCTGAAGCGGAACAAAACGCTCTGATAACGCAGTTGAATTCAATAGTATCAGAAATGGATGCTGCGAAGGAAAAATTGGAGAAAAAGCAAGCGGAGATACAGACCGCTGAAAACGAACTGGTAGAAGCAAAAGTAGATGAAAATAACCAGTACGACAGCATGAAAAAACGTATAAAGTTCATGTATGAAAATGGTAATTCCCAAATTATAGAAATGCTGGTGGAAAGTGAAAATATTGGTGATCTTTTAAATAAAGCCGAGTATTTTTCACAGATATCTACATATGATAGAAATATGCTTACTGAGTTTCAGAATGTGGTAAGGGATGTTGAGCAGAAAGAAGAAGCTCTTCAAAAAGAATACGATACACTTACCGATTTACAAAATGATTTGATTGATAAGCAGACTCAGGTACAAAACCTGTTGGATAGTAAAAAAGTACAGATTAATGATTTGGAAAATCAAATCGGAGATAATAGTGAGCTTTTACAAAAACTGATTAAAGAGGCTGAAGCAGAGAGGCAGAAACAATTGCAGCAGCAGGCAGCCCAGCAGGCAGCCCAGCTTGCGGCTCAACAAGCAGCAGGCAGCTCTCTGGGAGGTGGTTCCTATTCAGAACCAAGTTCGACTCCTGTTGTCAGTGGAAATGGTCAGTTTACGAATCCTTGTCCGGGAGGATCAATTTCCAGTACGTTTGGATATAGAGATTTTGATTCATCATTTCATAAAGGATTGGATCTGGCTGCGGGAGAAGGAACACCTACATATGCAGCTGCAGATGGTACTGTAGTTATTGCAGGTTGGAGTGACAGTGCTGGCAATTGGGTTGTCATTAATCACGGCAATGGGCTCACTACAAAATATATGCATCACTCATCCATTACGGTAAGCGCAGGGCAGACTGTAGTGAAAGGACAGCAGATTGGATATGTGGGCAATACAGGAGATTCCTTTGGAGCTCATCTCCACTTTCAGGTAGAAGTAGATGGGGCAGCAGTTGATCCCCAGGGCTATTTGTAGATTCATGAATACGAAGACAGATAAAATAAAGTCATATGACTTTGATGAGAAAAAAATCAAAGGTTGGAAAAGATATGAACGATAAAAAAAGTTTTATTAAAGGGGCGCTGTATGGCGCCCTTGTTATGCTATTTGTTGTTATAGCTGGTTTTGGGCTGTGGAAAGTTGTTTCAGAAAAATTACTGGGTGAAGGCGCTGCGGCTTCACAGTTATCTTCTCAGCAAGAAACGGACACAAAACTAAAAGCATTAGGAAGTCTGATAGACCAATATTATTTGTATACAGATGACATGGATGAAAAAGCCTTGCAGGATGGAATATATGCAGGATATGTAAGTGGCCTTGGAGATCCATATACGGTTTATTACAATGAAGAACAGACAAAAGAGCTTCTTGAGTCAACGTCAGGTGAATATTCTGGAATTGGTGCAGGTCTGTTAAAGGATAGTGAAAACAATGTAGTAACAATAGGCAATGTATATAAAGATTCACCTGCAGAAGAATCAGGTCTGCAGGAAAATGATATTCTCTATCAAGTTGACGATCATGTCATTGCAGATGAGGATTTGACAGAGATTGTATCATGGATCAAAGGAGAAGAAGGTACAGAGGTTACTTTATATGTGTACAGAGGCGAAGATATGGAGGAAATAACCTGTACAGCAACAAGACGTAGTATTGAAGCACAGACAGTAGAATATGAAATGAAAGACAGCAATGTTGGATATATTCGTATTACAGAGTTTGATCAGGTCACCTATAATCAGTTTAAATCAGCAATTGATGATCTTGAAAATCAGGGGATGAAAGGTCTTGTTATTGATTTGCGATCCAATCCCGGTGGTGATCTAGATACGGTAGTCGATATGCTTAAACTAATGCTTCCTAAAGGATTAATCGTGTATACGGAAGACAAACAGGGCGCAAAAAAAGAATATACAAATGATACAGATCATGAGTTTACTAAACCATTAACAGTCCTGGTAAACCAGTACAGTGCGAGTGCAGCAGAAATTTTTTCGGGGGCTATTCAAGACTATAAGGTGGGGGATATTGTAGGCACTACAACTTATGGAAAAGGGATTGTACAGCAGCTTGTCGGCTTAAGGGATGGAACTTGTCTTAAGGTGACCATAGCTGAATATTTTCTTCCCAGCGGCAGGAGCATACACGAGAAAGGAATAACACCAGATGTAGTAGTGGACTTTGAAGAAAATCCAGAAAATGAACTTGCAGATAATCAACTAGATAAAGCTCTTGAAGTCTTGGAGAGTCAAATGAAGTAAATGGAAACCGGGTCTGCAGATCAAATGAAAATTTAGAAATCAAAAAAATACCTTGCAAACTAAAAAGACATATGTTATAGTTGTAAACAGTTTTAACTTATAATGAGCAATGAAGAAAAAAGCTGGGAACAAGACTCTGGTTTTTAGAAACTGACAGGAAGTTGGCGTCACCGACTGAGAGCGCCGGACAGTGGAGAAAATTAAGGGAACACTTGGGAGCTGACCGGTTGAATTATAGTAGGCAGGTACGTAGTATGCACGTTACGCATATTGAGAGGGACAGGAGATATATAGACCTGTTCAATGCGGGTGGTACCGCGGATTAACATTAGAATCCGTCCCGGAATGCAGAGGCATTCCGGGGCTTTTTTTTGTATATAGAGGACTTCCTGTAAGGAACTCTTTCTAAAAGCCGGAATGCAGACAGGTGAAGCAGAAAGGAGAAAATATGGAGTTTATAACAGGAGTTAAGAAAAAAGAGAGATTAGATTTAAGCCAGCTGCTTGAGGAGGAAATGATTGGAAGTCAGGTGAAAGTAGATGGCGCTATTCATACAATCCGTAATATGGGGACTGTAGCTTTTATTATCCTTAGAAGAAGAGACGGATTGATTCAGTGTGTTTTTGAAGAGGGAATCTCTAAATTTAACTTGAAGGATCTAAAAGAAGCTGATACAGTCGAGGTAACAGGTGTTGTTTCAGAGTCACAAAAAGCACCTGCAGGAATAGAAATCAGGATTCATGAGATTAAAATTTTAAGCGAACCATCAGAGCCTATGCCACTGCCGATATCAAAATGGAAGCTGAATACTTCACTGGAGGCAAAGTTAAATTACCGGCCCATAGCCTTAAGAAATGTTAGAGAACGTGCTACGTTTAAATTGCAGGAAGGCATTGTACGCGGTTTTCGTGATTTCTTATATGAAGAAGGATTTACTGAAATCCATACACCTAAAATAGGAGCTAAAAGTGCAGAAGGAGGAGCAAATCTATTCAAGCTAGATTATTTTCACAGACCAGCGATCCTTCAACAAAGCCCTCAATTTTACAAGCAGATGATGGTGGGAATTTTCGATAGAGTGTTTGAAACTGCACCTGTGTTCCGTGCGGAGAAGCACAATACTAAACGTCATCTGAACGAATATACCAGCCTGGATTTTGAGATGGGATATATTGATGGGTTTGAGGATATTATGGCAATGGAAACGGGATTTCTTCAGTATACAATGAAACTGCTGGAGAAAGATTATGCCAAAGAGTTGAAAATTCTCGGAATTAATCTACCTGAGGTTAAAGAAATACCTACAGTAAGATTTGATGAAATAAAAAAGCTTGTTTCTGAAAAGTATGAAAGGAAGATTAAAAATCCATTTGATCTTGAACCGGAGGAAGAACAATTAATCAGTCAGTATGCAAAAGAAGAGTGGGATGCAGATTTTGTTTTTGTTACGCATTATCCCTCCAAAAAACGTCCGTTCTATGCTATGGATGATCCAACGGACAGCACATTTACATTGAGTTTCGACTTATTGTTCCGGGGAATGGAAATTACTACCGGAGGACAGCGAATACATGATTATCAGGCATTAATGCAAAAGATGGAGACTAGAGGGATGACGGAAGAAGGGATGGAACAGTATCTTAGTTCATTTAAATATGGAATGCCTCCTCATGGAGGTTTGGGAATCGGGCTGGAGAGGCTTACGATGAAATTGATTGGAGAGGATAATGTGCGTGAAGCAACATTGTTTCCCAGGGATTTAAGTAGATTGGAACCATAGAATAATGATTCAGGCGTGCAGGTATAAAGTATTTATACCTGCATACATCAGCAGAATGAGAGGGGTCAATGTTTAAAAAGAAGTGTTATTTGTGCGGCGGAGAAATAGTAGATGGTATGTGTGCTGAATGCGGGCTACGCGTTGATAAGGGCGGAAAAAAGATACATAATCCGAAAGAGAATATGGCAGAACGTTCAGAGAAGATCCGTGCAAATACCGGATATTCTGCGAAACCTGAAACTGGGTCAAAACAAGCAAGTAATAGTTATGATAAGGCAGATGAAAAAGCAGCAAGAAAGCGAGTATTTGATAAAGCAGTTAAGCGTGTGGAAAAATGGGATTCAATTAAACGAAAAAAGGCGGTTAAACTGGCAGGCGTTATTATTGCATTGGTGGTTAGTGTAATTGGAATTATAGCAGACTATGCAGAAGAAAAATATGATGAAATAACGACTAAGAATTTGGAAAGAGGCCCTTATGATTATGTGGTGCAGGAACTATCAGATACTGGTGATAACGTTGAGATGATTTTAGAACCGGGTGAATATAAGGTTGGAGTTCATCTTCCAGAAGGCAATTATACTGTTCAGTTGGAAGAAGGGCAAGGGACAGTATCTCTCGATGATTCAAAAAATTCTATTTATATATGGCAATATTTTGGAGATGATAAAGAAAATGATGAAATTCAGGAGTGGTCTGATGTCAAATTGTTTCAAGGGGCAATATTCCAGATTTCTGGTAATGTGCGTTTAAAATTGAACACAGAAAATGGACAGAATGATAAGATGATCGTTCAAGAAAACCCTTTGACTGAAGAAGTGCTGCTAAAAGCAGGAGAAACTGTTGTGGCAGGTGAGGATTTCCCCGAAGGCATGTATGATTTCCAATCGTCATCAGAATGGACCAATATTGCATATAAGATACCCCTTCATACAGATTATGAAGATGATAGTATGAATTACTTAGAAAGAAGTCAATGGATTACTTCAGACGAATTAGATTCTGTTTATCGAAATATTGTTCTGCCGGCAGGAACAACGATTTGTTCCGAGGATGCTGACAGTATATTAATACCCAGCAAGTCTATTGAAACTGAAGATTATGATTCTTATTATGATATTTATTCATATTAACGCAGTAGATATGTACCTCTGAACATTATTTAAGTTAATTATAAAAGGTAATAGAGAAAGGTGGTTATATAATGGGAAATAAAATATCAGATGATGTCATAGATTATGTTGGTATTTTAGCTAAGCTTGAATTATCTGCAGAAGAGAAAGAGGCGGCTAAAGCTGATATGTCTACAATGCTGGACTATATTGACACATTAAATGAAATTGACACGCAGGGAATTGAACCAATGTCTCATATTTTTCCGGTCAACAATGTATTCCGCGAGGATGTCATTACTAATGGTAATAGGAAAGAAGAAATACTATCTAATGCTCCACTTAGAAAAGAAGATAGTTTTGAAGTACCAAAAACCATAAATTAAGGGGGGATCTACTTGGATTTATTAAGTTTAACAGCAGTCGAGCTGGGCAAAATGATAAAACAAAAAAAAGTTTCCGCACCAGAAGCTCTTCAGGAAATTATTGCAAGGACTAAGGTTGTGGAATCTAAAATAAACAGTTTTGTGACACTAGACGAAGACGGGGCAAAGCGGCAGGCAAAAGAGATACAGAAACAAATTGATAATGGAGTGGTTACAGGACCTTTAGCGGGTGTTCCTGTTGCAGTTAAAGATAATATTTGTATTGAAGGGCAGCTTACTACGTGCAGTTCAAAGATTCTATCAGGTTTTAAACCAATTTATACAGCGGAGGCAGTGCTGAACCTGAATAATGCCGGAGCCGTTATTATAGGCAAAACCAATATGGATGAATTTGCAATGGGAAGTACAACGGAGACGTCCTATTATGGCTCAACGAAAAATCCTCATAATTTGGTACACGTACCTGGAGGCTCGTCAGGAGGTTCATGTGCAGCTGTGGCGGCACAAGAGTGTTTTTACGCTTTAGGATCAGATACAGGTGGATCTATTCGTCAGCCCAGTTCTTTTTGCGGGGTTGTTGGCTTAAAGCCAACGTATGGGACTGTTTCACGCTATGGGCTGATAGCATATGGTTCGTCTTTGGATCAAATCGGACCTGTGGCAAAAGATGTGGCTGACTGCGCCGCTATACTAGAGGCTATTGCATCCCATGACAGTAAGGATAGTACCTCTGTAAAAAGAAATGATTATGACTTTACCACTGCACTTATAGATGATGTAAAAGGATTAAAAATAGGTATCCCCAGAGATTATATGGGAGATGGGCTGGATAAAGAGGTAGAAGCATCTATCCGAAGAGCGGCAAAAGTTCTTGAGGATAGAGGTGCCATAATAGAAGAATTTGATCTTAGTCTTGTGCAGTATGCAATACCTGCATATTATGTAATTGCTTCAGCCGAAGCAAGTTCAAATCTGGAACGTTTTGACGGTATAAAATATGGATACCGCACAGAAGAGTACGAGGGTCTGCATAACATGTATAAAAAAACAAGATCTGAAGGATTTGGGGCCGAGGTCAAACGGCGAATAATGCTGGGATCTTTTGTGCTGAGTTCAGGATACTATGATGCTTACTATCTTAAGGCTCTCCGCATGAAAGCACTAATTAAACAAGCATTTGATAAAGCTTTTGAAAAATATGATGTTATACTTGGACCTACAGCTCCCTCCACGGCACCGGAGCTAGGTGAGAGTTTAAGTGATCCCCTTAAAATGTATCTTGGAGATATTTATACTATATCTGTGAATCTTGCTGGACTTCCGGCTATGTCTGTACCAACTGGAAAAGACAGCAAGGGACTTCCTATAGGAATGCAGCTTATTGGAAATAGTTTCCGTGAAAAAACGTTGATTCGTACAGCCTACGCATATGAATGTGCTACAAACAAGGCATATGAATCTCCGGCGGAAATTGAAAAGGAGGTTTAAGGGATGGCAAAACAATATGAAATGGTTATCGGACTGGAGGTTCACGTAGAATTAGCAACGAAAACTAAAATTTTCTGCGGATGTAGTACAGAATTTGGTGGCCAGCCCAATACTCATACATGTCCAGTGTGTACAGGAATGCCAGGTTCACTTCCTGTGCTTAACAAGCAAGTCGTAGAATACGCCATGGCGATAGGACTTGCTGCGAATTGCAAGATAACACAGGTATGCAAATTTGACCGTAAAAATTACTTTTATCCCGACAACCCCCAAAACTATCAGATATCGCAGTTATATCTTCCCATTGCCAGAGACGGGTTTTTGGAGATTGAAAGTGGAGAAACAAAGAAAAAAATACGTATTCATGAAATGCATATGGAAGAAGACGCGGGAAAGCTTGTCCATGATGAATGGGACGATTGTTCTTTAGTTGACTATAACCGAAGCGGTGTTCCACTGGTAGAGATTGTTTCAGAACCTGATATGCGATCGGCAGAAGAAGTGATCAGTTATTTGGAAAAACTTCGTATGATGATCCAATATCTGGGTGCATCTGATTGTAAGTTACAAGAAGGTTCTATGAGAGCTGATGTAAATTTGTCCGTTAGGGAAGCCGGCAGTGAGACATTGGGAACCAGAACGGAAATGAAAAATCTTAATTCTTTTAAGGCTATAGCAAGAGCAATTGAAGGAGAACGGGAGCGTCAAATTGAATTACTGGAAGAAGGAAAACCGGTCATACAGGAAACTAGACGCTGGGACGATAATAAAGAACATTCTTATGCTATGCGTTCCAAAGAGGATGCGCAAGATTACCGGTATTTTCCAGAACCTGATCTGGTACCAATTGTAATTAGTGATGAATGGATTTCAGAAGTTAAGTCCAGACAGCCAGAGTTGAGAACAGAGAAACTAAAACGCTATAAAGAAGAGTTTGATATCCCCCAGTATGATGCTGAAATTATTACAGAGTCAAAAAAAATGGCAGATATTTTTGAAGCGGCATCAGCCATCTGTAATAATCCCAAAAAGGTATCTAACTGGCTTATGGTAGAGACCTTACGTTTGTTGAAAGAAAACAATATGGAACCAGAGGAGATTCACTTTTCCCCTGTAAATCTTGCAAAATTGGTTAATATGGCTGATGCGGGAACTATTAATAGTTCAGTGGCTAAGGAGGTATTCGAAAAAATATTTTCTGAAGATATTGATCCTGAAAATTATGTAGAAGAGAATGGGCTTAAGACAGTAAATGATGAAAATGCATTAAAAGCTATAGTTGAGACAGTGATTGCTAATAATCCAAAATCTGTAGAGGATTACAAAAGTGGAAAGGATAAAGCGATTGGTTTTCTTGTGGGACAGACAATGAAAGCGATGAAAGGAAAAGCCAATCCCGCTATGGTAAATCAAATGCTCAAAGAGGCGCTTAAATAAACAGTTGAAATTATAGCTAAGCAGGGACAAAATGAAAAACATTTTGTCCCTGTTATTAATTTTATTAACTATTAATATCGGAATATCTAAGAGGAGGCTCTTAAAGATTTTTCTTTTGCCAGAAGTGCTGCACCCAGTGCACCTGCGAACCTTCCGTTTTCTACTGGACGGACTCTTTTTCCCACTTTTTCGGAAAGGGATTCTGCGAAATATTCGCTGTGGCTCAACCCACCTGTCAGGATAATATTATCCGATAACTGTTTGCGCTGGCCTAGCTGTGCAACTTTTGCAACTACCGAATCTACTACACCAGCAGCTATATCTTCTCTGTTACAGCCTTCTCCGATATAATTAATGACTTCTGATTCTGCGAATACAGTGCATAATGAGCTAATGGGAAGTATGGTGCCTTTTTCGGCCATTTCAAACAACTCCTGTAATGTTATGCCTAGGCGGTTCGCCATGATTTCCAGAAATTTTCCGGTTCCAGCAGAACATTTATCATTCATTTGAAAATCTTGAACCATACCCTTTGACACGAGAATTACTTTTGTATCCTGCCCTCCAACATCAATAATGGAACAGTCATTTCCGGCAAGTTCCCTGCCTCCTCTTGCATGACAGGTAATTTCTGTAATAACAAAATCTGCGAAATCCACTGCCGCCCGCCCATATCCGGTGGATACGACTTTAGTATCATCAGCAAGAACATCGATGCCATTTTCTAATAACTTTTCCTTGATAAGCATTGTAGTTTCTTTACTGCTCCACCCTGTAGGTAAAACAAACTGAAGAGCGCTGTCTCCTGTGACTACAACTTTGGAAGCCGTTGAACCAATATCAATTCCTACATAATTCACGTATCTTTACCTCGCTTTATCTATTTACAGTATGTAAAACCTTTTGCAAAAAAAGGCTCGTAAATATTATTTATTTTAACAATATCTATCCCTATGAGGGTTCATGTCCTTTGCAATGGCAGCTATTTTGAGTATTTCAATCTTGTAATCTCTGCAGCACTGCATAATTTTTTCAATATCATCTTCTTGAATCATTAAAGAAATACCACAACATTTACTCACTGTTCTGGGGGTAGGGGCTATGACTGCCCGTACCCCCAGTTTTTTTAATTCTCTGTAAAGCCGCATACCGTTGTCATGATTTGGAAACAACACATAATATTGAGTATTATCCATAGTATACCTCTTTTTGTTTAATAAAACAAATGTTATCTTATTACTCTAATTATTTAGCATTTCTACAAATGCACTGATACGGGTACGAAGCTGCTGAGCATCACTGTCGGTGTAGTCAGTCTCGATACTAAGTACTGGAATACCTGCTTCTTTCATTGCTCTTTCAACAAAATATCCTTCTGTATCATACAGATTACAGAATTTAAGATTTACATCAATAATTCCATCAACCTTATATTCATGGGCCAATCTCAGGATATCTTCAATTCTCCCCTTATTGGGGGTGAAACAGGCGCAGTTAATTTTCATGTAACGTTCTGCCAGTGCACGAATTTGTTCAGTTAAAGAATCCTGGTTTTCATCCACCTGATTTTCAAAATAACGTGTTCCTGTACACATTTCTTCACAAACAACAACTGCTCCGCTGGTTTCAACAATATTATGTAACTTCCAGTTTGGAATGGCAAGAGGAGTACCGGTAAGCATAATACGTTTCGTGCCGGCAGCAACTACTGAGACACCATCTTTTACCCGCTGTTCTAATTCATCACACAGCTTGTTTGTCATTTCCGTAAATCTTGCAGGATCGTCATAAAAAGCAATCTGAGAAATGACAAGTGCATCTGTACCGCTGATTGGCAGCAATTCATTTTTGCGGTAACTGTACAAGCGTTCCATAGCCTTTCTCTTGTTGTTGATTAGTTGTATACTCTTACTCAATGCTTCTGCTGTTATTTCATTTCCCGTGAACTCCTCAACAACAGTTTTAAATAAACCGATTTCTTCTGCCCATGCCTGAATATCTTTTGCACGTTTCATTTGAGGAAGGTTCATCACATGTACCGGAACATCCTCGCTTAAGATTTCCCATGCTTTTTTCTTTCCATCACAAGTAGTCTCTCCAATATACATGTCTGCAATTCTGAAAAAGGGACAGGTCCGGTCTAATCGTGCACCTACTGATGCCTTTATCAGTGGGCAGGTATTAGTTGGAAGAACTTTTTCTCCTCCGGGAACCCAAAATTGTGAGCCTCCGCAAAGTCCAGTTGCAATGGCATCAGCAGCAAAAATAATCTCATCAGGAACAAAAACACAGAATGTACCAATGACCTTTCCCCCTTTTTTTTGATGCTCGATTAGCTCAGCAGGACGTATACCATGGATATCTGCTACCACCATGTTAAAATAGTCCATGTTTTCAGGTCGGTTTTCCTGAGTTAGGAAAACATCACCAAAGGCTTGCGGGAGAACTTCACACAATTGATCGTGAAGTTCCAGATTCATCCCCAAATCGCTCCACATTTTTTGATTGTCAGCCATACTAAATTTCCTCCTCAATGCTTTTTCTTTTGATTTATTGATAATATTTACCATATCACCTTTAGGCATTAAGAACAACATAACAGGCATAATACATTTATTGATTTTTATGATAAATCCATTTTAAATATAGAAAAAAACAATAAGCAAAAAAAGCAGGATCAATAAGCATTTAACAGAATTTTCAATCCGTTTATACATTCTTGAATCTCTTCTATGGTATTTGAATCACTAAAGGAAAATCGGACTGTCCCCTCTGGAAAAGTTCCCAGAGATTTATGGGCAATAGGAGCACAGTGAAGTCCAACTCTTGTCATAACGCCGTATTTTTGTTCTAGTTCAAATGCAGCACAAGCATTATCTAGTTTTAAAAAATTCAAAGATACCACGGCAACACGATGCAGCATATCCTGCCGTCCAATTATCTGTATATCTGGTAGCTGTGAGACACTTTCCAAAAAAAAATTAGTCAATTCCAGTTTTTTTGCTCGAATTTGTGATAAATCATGTTCCATAAGATATAACAGAGCTTCATGAAGACCTACAATACCTGGTAGATTCATGGTACCGCATTCAAATTTATCAGGAAGTGACTCAGGCATAATTAAGGAATCTGATTGACTTCCGGTACCACCTGCTAATAGTGGCTTTAACTGTGTATTTAATTCTTCGGATATCAGAAATCCTCCGATTCCTTGAGGCCCCCTAAGCGCTTTATGTCCGGTGAATGCAAGAAAATCAATATTACAGGACGACATATCTATATCCAATGTGCCTGCGCTTTGGGCAGTATCGACAGCAAAAAAAAGATGCCTTCTTTTACAGATTTCACCTATTTCCTTTATGGGGGTGATAGTCCCGCAGACATTAGATGCATGAGAAACAATAATTGCCTTTGTATTGAAGCGGATAATTTTTTCAATTTCATCAAGCCTGATATTTCCTTCTGAATCGGTAGGAATAATATCATAGGTAACACCTTCATCTGTCATTTGACTAAGGGGACGCATTACTGCATTATGTTCAATGCCGGTTACAAGCACATGGTCGCCAGAGGTTAGAAGCCCTTTGATAAAAAAATTAAGAGAATAAGTGATTCCTGGTGTGAAAATCACATATCGTGAATCAGATATATGAAAAAGTTCAGCCAATTTATCACGAGTATCCAGCACTAATGCCTCTATGCTGTAAGCTTCTTCATAACTGCCTCTATTAATATTATAACCTCCGATGGTAAGAAAATCAGTCATGGCACTCCCGACTTTGGGCGCTTTTGGCCAGGAAGTACTGCCGTTATCAAAATAGATTCTTTTTTTCATCATAAGCCTCCTTGAAAAACAAAACAGCTCTGTCAGGAACTGTTCATATTTTACAACTTGTACACTGAACAAAGTTTAAGACATCGACAGGGGAATGTCAATCTTAATCCATTATTGAATCGACTGATTAAACAGCATATATAGTATATTGAATGAAACAATTGGAAGCATTATTTTGTGTTAAGGGGAATAGTCTGTAATGATGATTTTATAAAACAAGGGGATTTATGGGATATTATATTAATGTAGAGCCAGATGTGTATGTATATGTGGAAGACATCAATCCCGAAGGTAGAAAAACCATCCTGTTCCTTCATGGATGGCCAGGTAACCATAATCTGTTTGAGTATCAGTATAACCAGTTGCCAAAACAGGGCTATCGTTGCATTGGTCTGGATATGCGAGGGTTTGGTCTATCTGCCAGACCATGGCATGGTTATGACTACAACAGATTGTCTGATGATGTGCGGATTGTTGTGGAAGAACTTAGGCTGGATAATTTTATATTGGGAGGGCACTCAACAGGAGGAGCGATAGCGGTGCGTTATATGGCAAGGCACCAGGCATTTGGTGTTTCGGGGCTTGCTTTGTTTGCGGCTGCAGCCCCCAGCCTGATAAAACGGTCTTATTTTCCTTACGGTTTACCCAGGCAGGCTGTTATTGATATCATTCGAAATACCTATGCTGACAGACCACAAATGCTCAAAGAATTTGGAAATATGATTTTTCATAATTATGTAACACCTGCTCTTTCTGACTGGATTTTTGATCTCGGACTTCAGGCATCCAGCTGGGGGACGGCAGCTATTGCGAACACATGGCTGGATGAGGAGGGGTTATTTGAAGATTTAAGGACCATTGATGTACCAACTCTTATTCTGCATGGTCTTGAAGATCGTGTATGTCTTTACCCACTGGCGGTTACCCAGCAAGAAAGCATTCCCAATGCAAAACTTGTACCATTTGAATCATGCGGACATTTTCTGTTTTATGATCAGATGGAACAGTTCAACAGAGAGTTGCTGAGCTTTATGGAATCTTTTTCTTAAATTCATAAAAGCTGTATTTATTGCACCTTATATTCCAGAATATAATCATCCATTACATATCCGTTTCCTATATCGGCTACCTGGGTGTTTATAGTTTCAAAGCCAAGGTGATGATAAACCGCCAGTGTATTAGCATTATATTTATTGCAGGTGAGCCATATTGCTTTTAATTTGCGCTCCCTGCATAGTTGTACCAGAAATTGAAATACTTTGGTGGATAGATGCTGTCCACGGCTCTCCTTCTTTAAATAAAGTTTACTTAAAAATAATCTTTCGTCTTCTTGAAGAAATCCGCAGTATCCACATAAGTCTTGATTATGTAAAATTTGATAATATTCGTATCCTTTGGCCAACTGAGTGTTCAATGCAGATTCTGACTGGAATTTTTCGAGCATATAATCTACCTGTTCATTTCCGATAATCGGTGTAAAGTGCTCATGCCAGATTATGCTGGCCAAATTAGCGACTTCCGTTATCTGATCATCTTTTTCTACCTTAGCGGTCATAAATGTGTCACTCATATCAATACTCCTTTAATCTCTAAGTTTTATTTGAAATTTTATTATAACATATTTAATTTAAAGTGGTGAAAATTCTAATTATGTGTAATATTCTGATAATTATTTTATAAATCTTTTATGTTATTTATAATTTTATTAGCACTCAACTGAAAAGAGTGCTGATTGGATGTTGACTTTTATTTGGCTGTGTATTAAAATATTTTCTAGATGATATATGACCGAATAAACAGGCATTATCTGGAATTCATGAATGAAAAGGAGTGTTATACATGGGAACAAAAAAAGGTAATTTATCCATTGATAGCGAGAATATATTTCCAATTATTAAAAAATGGGTATATTCTGACCACGACATATTTTTCCGTGAAATAGTATCAAACGGCTGCGATGCTATTACAAAGTTAAAAAAGCTGGATATGATGGGAGAGTATGATCTGCCGGATGATTATAAAGCAAAAGTAGAGGTAATCATAAATCCGGAAGAAAAGACGCTGAAGTTCATTGATAACGGTATTGGTATGACAGCCGAGGAAGTGGAAGAGTATATAACTCAGATTGCGTTTTCAGGTGCCACACAGTTTCTTGAAAAATATAAAGACAAGACCAATGAAGATGATATGATTGGCCACTTTGGTCTGGGATTTTATTCATCTTTTATGGTCGCTGATGAAGTTCATATTGATTCTTTGTCATATAAAGATGGAGCAGTTCCGGTTCACTGGGTTAGTGAAGGCGGAACAGAATATGAAATGCAGGATGGCAGCAGAACAGAAGTTGGTACAGAAATTACTTTATATCTGAATGAAAACAGCCTTGAATTTGCTAATGAATACAGAGCAAGAGAAGTATTGGAAAAATATTGCTCTTTTATGTCGGTTGAGATTTATCTTACCAAGGAAAATGCTGAACCTGAATATGAAACAATTGATGAAGAAGAAGTTCTTGATACGGATGAGGTGATTGAACACATTACAGAAGAGCCGGAGGAAAATGAGGACGGCGAAAAGAGTGAACCAAAGAAAAAGGCAAAGATTGTAAAACGGCCTGTTTCAATTAGTGATACTCATCCTCTTTGGGCGAAAAACCCAGGAGATTGTACAAAAGATGAGTATATAGAATTTTATCGCAAAGTATTTATGGATTATAAAGAACCATTATTCTGGATTCATTTAAATATGGATTATCCGTTTAATCTGAAAGGAATTTTATATTTTCCAAAGATTAATACAGAATATGACTCAATCGAAGGTACAATAAAGCTTTATAACAATCAGGTATTTATTGCAGATAATATTAAGGAGGTCATTCCTGAATTTCTGATGGTACTAAAAGGCGTAATCGACTGCCCTGATCTACCTTTAAATGTTTCAAGAAGTGCACTTCAAAATGATGGATTTGTGAACAAAGTAGCAGACTATATTTCTAAGAAGGTTGCAGACAAACTTAATGGAATGTTCAAAACTGATAAGGAAAATTATGAAAAATATTGGGATGATATTAGCCCATTTATTAAGTTTGGATGTCTTAAGGATGAAAAGTTCGGTGAAAAAATAAAGAATTCTATACTCTTTAAAAATATTGATCATAAATACCTTACCATTGAAGAGTGCATAGAAGAGAACGGTGGTTCAGTAGTCACAGCAACAGAAGAAGATAAGGCTGAGGAAAATTCGGATACAGCAGAAAATGAAGTTGAAGAAATTAAAACTGACATTTACTATGTAACCAATGAACAACAGCAAAGTCAGTATATAAAGATGTTTAAAGAACAGAATCAGGATGCAATTTTACTCGCACATAATATTGACAACTCTTTCATCACTTACCTTGAGCAAAAAAATCCTAAAGTGAGATTTCAAAGAATCGATGCTGAAGTTCATGGATCAATGAAAGCAGAGGTTACTGAGGAAGAAAAGGAAGAATTTAAAAAGACAGGAGACAGTCTGATTGAGATTTTCCGTAATGAATTAGGAAACGACAAACTGGATGTTAAAGTAGAAAAATTAAAAGATGATAATGTGGCATCTATGGCCGTTCTTCCTGAGCAATCCAGAAGAATGGAAGAAATGATGAAAATGTACGGAATGGGTGGAATGGATGCAGGTATGTTTGGAAGTCAGGCCACATTAATTCTGAATCTAAATCATCCGTTAGTAAAATATGTTGTGGAGCATAAACGAAGTAAAAATGTACCCGTTATTTGTAAACAGCTGTATGATTTAGCGATGCTGGCTCACAAGCCATTAAATCCAGAAGAAATGACTGCTTTTGTTCAGCGGAGCAATGAAATCATGATGCTTTTAATGAAATAAAAAATTTCCATTGATAATTGAACAAAATTGGAGTATAATCCATTTGTGAAATATTTATCAATAAAATGATGATTTTTACAACGAATACTTAATAAGTTCAATTGATAATGGAGGTAGGAAAATGGCAAAAATATTAATCAGCCCTGGAAAGTATGTTCAAGGATCTGGTGAAATGAGCAATTTAGGTGAATACACAGTTCAGCTTGGAAAAAAGGCACTGGTACTTATCAGTGAAAGTGGTTATAAGAGAACTGGAAACCAGATAGAAGAAAGTTTTCATAAAACGGAAGCAGAAATAGGGTTTGAATATTTTAATGGTGAATGTTCAAAAACAGAAGTAAACCGACTTAGACGAGTAGTAAGTGAAAATAGTTATGATGTTTTGATTGGCGTAGGCGGAGGAAAAATTTTTGATACTGCAAAGGCTGTCGCTTATTATGAAAAGCTTCCTGTAGTGATCTGCCCTACGATTGCATCCAGCGATGCTCCATGCAGTGCACTTTCAGTGCTTTATACGGATGAGGGTATGTTTGAAGAGTACTTGTTTTTGCCGGTAAACCCTAACCTTGTATTAATGGATACAGAAATCATAACAAAGTCACCGGTACGTCTTACCGTAGCTGGAATGGGCGATGCACTTGCTACATATTTTGAAGCACGTGCATGTTTGAAAAAGAATGCAGGAACTTGTGCAGGCGGGACTTCTACAGGTGCGGCGATGGCTTTGGCCAAATTGTGCTTTGATACTCTTATGTCAGAGGGATTCAAGGCTAAGCTGGCTTTAGAAGCAGGTGCGTGTACTGAAGCTGTAGAAAAAATTATTGAAGCAAATACTTTACTCTCAGGTTTAGGTTTTGAGAGCGGCGGTATTGCTGCAGCTCATGCAATACACAATGGTTTTACTGTAATTGAAGAATGTCATCACCTGTATCATGGGGAAAAGGTGGCATTTGGAACAATAGCTCAGCTTGTACTTGAAAATGCACCTGAAGAGGAGCTGGAAGAAGTAATTGAATTCTGTATTTCAGTTGGACTGCCTGTGACGTTGAAGGAACTAGGCATTGAAGAGGTGACAAAGGAAAAAATCATGAGTGTATCAGAAGCTGCGGCAGCAGATACCGATACAGCTCATAATATGCCATTTGAGGTAACATCTGACAAAATATACGCTGCAATTATGGCAGCAGATGCATATGGCCGTTTTTTCATTGAATAAATAGAAAAAACAGTCAAATAATCCCGGCAGCTTTCGTATCCGATAAAATGAGACGAAAGGACCGGGATTTTTTTTATAATTCAGAGCTGTTTTTAAGAGGTCAGTTTTCAGGGTCATAGGCAATCTGTTTTTGGGACAGAAATTTCTGAACCATTTTATCCCAGCATTGTTCAAGGGATTTATCCATAGTAAATGTCTTAAGCGAAATTCCTGTGATACATTGCAGGATATTGCCGTCATATCGTATATTCAGGTACATGCCCTGGATTTCAGCTGCCTGATAATCTAAATTATTCTGAACAATAAAACGTGAAATAGCATCAGGAGAAAGGCTGAAAATAAATTTGAAACTTAAGGGAGTTTTTTTTCCCTTAATCAGTGAATAACAATATTCTCTAATTTGTTTCCACGTAGAATAAGCAGGAATGTCTTCTTTTTCTTCTTGAAAAAAGGATTTTTGTATATAACCGTCTATGCTAAATGTGTTAAATGTTACAATTTCACCTTCAATGAAATGAAAGTTGTCAAATGTTTCAGCTAATAATAAATGTGACATAAAATCTTTGACGCTGATAAGACGTAATGCAATCATATAGGTACCTCCAAATAATAAACCTAGAAATCTGTTAGTTATTGTACCACAAAAAAAGAGGAGTGGATAGTGAAAAGATTGGTCGAATACGGTTGAAATATTGACTTTTACAGGGAAAAAAAGTATTATAAGTTGTATCTATGTGTACAGTTCAATATAAATAGGTCAAAAGACATGTTGTTTGAGATTTCAGGGCAGCACATGCCATATTTAATAAGTGTGGACAAGAAAAAGGAACAGCGAGCAGATGATGAAAAAAAGAAGACGAAGACTGATTATAGGGTGTTTTGCAGCAATTGGTTTATTACTTGTGGGCATTATGACTATAGAAGTTGTTAACCGCCTTACCAATAGAGATTTAGACACTTCAGAGGGAATGAAGGTAATTAAAAAGGCAGAATCTGGTGATGTGAAGAAAATAGAAAACAAAATAGATAAACTTGCAGAAAAGGATAAGAAAGAGAATGATACAGACGGAGTGCGAAATTACAAAGCAATATTCTCTGATTCTGTAATTATGGGTGATTCTATATCTGAAGCATTTACAGAATATGATTTACTTAATGTGTCTAGTGTTGTAGCAAAGAAAGGGGTTCATTTAGATGAGCTTGAGGAACAGCTGTCCTGTGTACAGAGTATCAATCCTCAGGTTATTTTTCTATGCTTTGGTAAGAATGATATTGTCTCTGCTAACGGCGATGTAGATTTATTTATTGAAAAGTATAGTGCACTCATTCAAAAGCTCCAGTCAAAACTCCCGGATACAAAGATTTTTGTAAACTCTGTTTTTCCGGTAAAAGATGAGGTAATTAAGCAGGAGCCGGCCTATGAAAAACTGTCTGATTTTAATAAAGCACTGGCCAACATGTGTGATAAAAAACAGATTGCATTTATTGATAATACGGAAATAGTGTCAGATAGCGATTATGAAGAAGATGGAATACATTTTAAAGCCGAGTTTTATTCATCTTGGTTAAATCGCATGTCGGAGGTGGCATCGCTATGACTGAAAGAAATATCAGCAGAGATGGCCTGAGGAGACAAACTCTTGAGCAAGGCAGAGTCAGGAAAAGTAAGCATAACATGGTTACCCAGGTGCTGAAGTATGTTATTCTTATAACAATAATTAGTTTTATTATAATTCTTATGCTATTTGCAAGCGGAAGTTCAAAGCCTTTTGATCAATTAGAAAAGGCAGTGGAGTCATCAATTGATTCTCAGAACATGAAAAAGACGGAGACGCAGGGCCTTAAAAGGTATTACGGTCTGACCAGTGCAGATTATGATGGTGTAATGCTGTATGTTTCAGAAAGCAGTATATCAACCGAGGAAGTATTATTGGTAAAAGTAAAAAGCGAAGGACAGATGCAGCGGCTGGAAGAAGCTGTTGCAAAAAGATTAGAAAGCCGGAAAGCTGATTTTGAAGGATATGCACCTGAACAAGTACAGCTGCTTGAGCAGGTACAGATATCAGTCAGAGGAAAGTATTTATTTATGGCGGTATCTCCCAATGCAGAAGCTTACAAGGATGCTTTTGCTAAGAGTCTTTAGAATACGGTGAGAGGAAACTGAAAAATGTTGTTTAACAGTGTTACATTTTTGTTTATATTTCTGCCAGTCACATTAGCATTATATTATATTGTTTCGGAAAAACGCCGCAATATGATTATGCTGGCGGCAAGTCTTGTTTTTTATGCATGGGGAGAGCCAATATACATTATACTTCTGCTTCTCTCAATTCTTTTTAATTATATTTGCGGACTGGATATTGGATTGAAACAAAATAATCCGAAAAAAGCAAAACGGGGTCTTATTTTTGCGATTGTAGTAAATATTCTTGTTCTGGGTTTTTTTAAATATTATGGTTTTTTACTGGACAGCCTAAATGCGGTGCTTCCTGTTGAACTGCCCTACAGAGAACTTCCCTTTCCTATAGGAATTTCATTTTATACATTTCAAATGCTGTCTTACATAATTGATATATATAAAAAAAAGGTAAGACCTCAGGAAAATCTTTTTCAATTTTCTTTGTATGTTTCTATGTTTCCGCTGATAACTGCAGGTCCCATTGTTCGGTACTCAGATATGGCACAGCAATTGAATAAAAGAGTGATGACTATGCGGAAATTTGGACAGGGGACAGAGCTCTTTATTATTGGACTGGCAAAAAAAGCAATACTTGCTGATTCTGCAGGGCAAATTTTTGATCAGATATCATCACTCCAAATGGGAACTTATTCTGTTCTTACAGCATGGGTCGGCAGCATATGTTTTGCATTCCAGATCTACTTTGATTTTAGTGGCTATTCTGACATGGCAATTGGTCTGGCTAAGATGTTTGGATTTGAATTGCGCAAGAATTTTGAATATCCGTATATAGCTCTCAGTGTAACAGAATTTTGGAAGCGATGGCATATTTCATTAACCACCTGGTTTAAAGAGTATGTATATATCCCACTTGGAGGGAATCGATGTGATCAGTCTAGACAAATGATAAATTTACTGATTGTATGGATACTGACTGGAATGTGGCATGGTGCTGCCTGGAAGTTTTTGTTTTGGGGGCTTTACTTTGGCTTGCTCCTCTTATTTGAAAAGTTTATATGGGGAAGAAGTCTTGCACGGCTGTCTTCTCTGATAAGACATATATATACCATATTATGTATTCTGATTGGATGGGTATTTTTTTTCAGCCCCGACTTAAGTTTTGCATGGAACTATCTGGGCGTAATGTTTGGACCGGGAGCCAGTGCTTTTATTGATAAACAGGGGCTTTACTATGTATTGACACATTGGCTGATGTATTTTCTTGCGGTATTGGGGGCAACGCCTTCAGGTTACACGTTGATTCGGCGCATTATCGGCAGTTTCGATAATAATCGAGCAAAAAAAACCATAGCTGGATTACTGTATATCGGTATGTTTATTATTTCCATTGCTTATTTGGTAACTGGTGGATATCATCCTTTTTTATATTTTAGGTTTTAGGTGAGATTATGAAGAACAATAAAAAAAAGCGTTGGGTAGATAGTTTTATTGGTAAAGCATTTATTATCTGTCTGATTATACTTATCATTGGGAATATTCTTATTCCAAATAAGAACAAGTCTACAGATGAAAATCGAATGCTGGCATCAAATCCTAAATTGACTGTGAGCAGTATTTTTTCTGGAAGTTATATGCAGAATTTTGAGAATTATCAGTCTGATCAATTTATGGGCAGAAGCCTCTGGCGAAAATTGAAAGTAACATTAAACCGAATTGGAGGAAGCCGGGAAGAAAATGATGTTTTTTTAGGAAAAAAGGGGCAGCTTCTGGAAAATATCGCTGTACCTGAAAGTGAAGTACTTCAGAGCAGTATTACAGCGATAAAGGATTTTGCAGAATATTATACGGATATTCCCGTAAGTGTACTTTTGGTGCCTGATGCCGCAAATGCCATCAGTTCAAGTCTGCCTTCTTTGGCAGAAGTACCGGAGCAGAATGTAAGTATATCGGCAGTGAAAAAAGGGCTTGGAGATTCTGTACAATGGATAGACGGAGTACAGGCAATGAATAAGCATAAAGATGAAAAGATATACTATAAAACAGACCCTCACTGGACAACACTTGGTGCGTTTTATGCATTTGAGGAGGCGGCCGGTGCACTGGGGATTACGGCAGATTTGCCAAGTGCCTATGCGTCATATCCTATAACCGGGGAATTTAATGGATCTCTCGCGGCTAAAAGCGGACTGGGTACGGAGGAACGGGAACAAATTTCAATTTATGTTCCTAAGGATACGGATAATGAAGTAATAGTTAACTATGTGGATGAACAGAAAAAAACGACATCTTTGTATGATTCCAAAATGCTTGCATCACGAAATAAGTATGCTGTTTTTCTTGGCGGTAACACGTCGGTTGTTGACATTAAAACAATGGCAGAGAACCAGAAAAAACTTCTGATCATTAGAGATTCATATGCAAATTGTTTTGTACCGTTTTTGACTCCTTATTACAGAGAAATAGTAATGGTAGATCCAAGATATTATTCAGGAACAATTGAAGATATTATGGAAACCTATCAAATTACAGATGTATTATTTTTATACAGTGGAAATATTTTTTTTCGGGACAATAATATAAGTGGAGTATTGAGCAGTGAATAATCGAATAAAAAAAGAGTTTAAACAAAAAAGCGAACCTGTACGTTTAAATAAGTTCTTGAGTGAATCAGGAGTGTGTTCCCGTAGAGAAGGGGATCGTTTAATTGAAAGCGGTAAGGTCACCGTAGATGGAAAACGTGCATCAACGGGAATGAAAGTGTTACCAGGTCAAATAGTGAAAGTGGGTAGCAAGGTGGTTTCCCGCAGTGAAGAAATGATCGTACTGGCAGTAAATAAACCAGCAGGAATTGTGTGTACGGAAGAACGTAGAGAGAGAAACAGTATAATACGTTTTTTGAATTATCCAAGCAGGATAACCTATGTGGGCCGTCTGGATAAGGATTCCAGAGGGTTACTTCTGATGACTAATAACGGAGATATTATTAATAAAATGATGAGATCTGGTAACCGGCATGAGAAAGAATATAAGGTGACTGTTGATAAAGCGGTAACACCTGATTTTCTGAAAAAAATGAGTGAAGGGGTGCCGATTCTGGATACGTTCACCCGGCCATGTCTTGTGGAGAAAATTGGAAAATATACGTTTTCTATTGTGTTGACACAGGGATTGAATCGTCAAATACGACGAATGTGTGAGGCCTTAGGTTATCAGGTGAAAGATTTGTTGAGAACAAGAATTATGAGCATTGAGCTGGACAGACTAAAAGAAGGGACTTATCGAAAGTTGACGGATAGAGAACTAGACTCCCTTTATGAGCAAATTAAAGATTCATCCAATGAAACTGTGAGGTGAAAGTCCCCGGTATAGGATGAAGGAAGCAGGACGTTATATGGAAGAAAAGAATAAGAGAATGAAAGAACTTGTGGAGCTTTTGAATGATGCCCGCCGCAAGTATGAACAGGAAAACACAGAAATAATGAGTAACCTGGAATATGATAAACTATATGATGAATTATCAGGACTGGAACAAGAATTGGGAACAACTCTTGCCTCCAGTCCTACCATTAATGTGGGTTATGAAGTGTTGAGTGAACTTCCGAAAGAACAGCATGAAAGATCTATGTTGTCTCTTGACAAAACCAAAGAGGTTGAAGACCTGAAAAAATTTCTGGGAAGTCACAAAGCCGTAATATCTTGGAAACTTGACGGACTTACCATTGTCCTGACTTACCAGAATGGAACTTTAGTAAAAGCGGTAACCCGTGGAAATGGTGAAGTGGGTGAAGTCATAACAAATAATGCAAAAGTATTTAGAAACCTGCCTCTTCATATACCATTTAAAGGCAATCTGACATTAAGAGGAGAAGCAGTTATAGGATATAAGGATTTCAATAAGATCAATGAAGAAATTGAAGATGTAGACGCTAAATATAAGAACCCCAGAAATTTGTGCAGCGGCTCAGTAAGGCAGTTAAATAATAAAATTACTGAAAAAAGGAATGTACGTTTTTTTGCATTTACTTTAGTTGGTGCTGAAGGTGTTGATTTTCATAACTCTAGAGCAACACAATTGAAGTGGCTCAATGAGCAGGGATTTGAAGTAGTGGAGAATCATCTGGTAACGGCGGAAAAAATAGAAGATGAAGTCCGCTGGTTTTCAGAAATGATTCAGCATAATGATTTCCCTTCAGATGGACTGGTACTAGTTTACGATAACATTGAGTACGGACAGTCACTGGGAAGTACATCAAAATTCCCCAGAGATTCTTTTGCCTTTAAATGGGCAGATGAAATGAAAGAAACGGAATTACTGAAAATTGAATGGAGTCCATCCCGTACCGGTCTAATAAATCCAGTTGCAATTTTTGAACCTGTGGAACTGGAAGGGACAACTGTTAGCCGTGCAAGTGTTCATAATATTAGTATATTAGAAGAGTTGGAACTTGGGATCGGTGATAAAATTCAGGTTTATAAGGCCAATATGATTATTCCTCAGATTGCAGAAAATCTAACCCGAAGTGGGGCGAAAGATATTCCACAAGTCTGTCCTGTTTGTGGCGGAGCAACTAGAATATCTATGGATAGTAATACTAAGACCTTGTATTGTACAAATACTAGATGTCAGGCAAAGCAAATAAAATCATTCGCACTTTTCGTGAGCAGAGATGCAATGAATATAGAAGGGCTGTCAGAAGCTACACTGGAAAAGTTTATCGTGAGAGGGTTTATAAAAGACTTTTCGGATATTTTTCAGTTGAATAAATATGAAAACGAAATTAAAACAATGGAAGGTCTTGGTGAAAAATCGTATACTAACCTTATAAAAAGTGTGGAAACTGCAAGAACAACAACACTTCCCAAGTTAGTATATAGTCTGGGCATTGCCAATGTTGGATTGGCGAACGCAAAATTAATATGCAAAGCCTTAGATAACGATCCCGAAAGAATCGCACAAGTCACGGTAGAAGAACTAAACGAAATCCCAGGTATAGGTGAAGTTATTGCACGTACATTTGCGGAATACTTTGCGGATGAAGAGCATGGGAGAATTTTCAAACATTTGTTAGATGAAGTTCATATTCCAGAGGAAAAGGGTCAAAATGTTGAGCAGATTTTTAATGAAGTAAATTTTGTCATTACTGGCAGTGTGGTACATTTTGCAAACAGAAGTGAATTGAAAGAAGTTATTGAGGCTCGGGGGGGCAAAGTAACAGGATCTGTTACAACAAAAACGAGTTATGTAATTAACAATGATACACAGTCTTCATCGTCCAAAAATAAAAAGGCTAAAGAACTGGGAATACCGATTATTTCTGAAGAAGAATTTTTGAAAATGCTGGAATAATTATTTGTTTTTAATTAAATAAAGACAAAATGGTTTAGAAAAAGTTCATTTGTATCTGAAACACAACTGTATTATAATAATGATATTGTAACAGAAAGAAGGGAGAAATATGTCGGATAAAGATTTTATTATAATAGATGAAAGTGTAAATAAAGAAGAAAATGAGCATCTAGACAGTAGTTCGATGGATATAACAGTACCAGAAAAAGAAAAAAATGTGGAGGTGACAGCTCATCAAAAACCTGAAAAAGAAGAGGATGAGTACGAAAAATATTGTCTTATCTGCCACCGTCCGGAGAGTACGGCAGGAAAGATGATAGACTTGCCAAATCATATAACCGTATGCAATGACTGCATGCAAAAAAGTTTTGATGCTATGACAAACGGTTCTATAGATTACAGCAAGTTTTCTAATATGCCGGGAGTACAATTTTTAAACATGTCTGACCTTGATCAAATGGTTCCAAAAAGCCAAAAGATAAAAAAGAAAAAAGATAAACCAAAAGAATACCATACTCTTGATATAAAAAACATTCCGGCACCACACAAAATAAAAGCACAGTTAGATGAATACATTGTGGGACAGGAATATGCAAAAAAAGCTATGGCCGTAGCGGTATATAATCACTACAAAAGAGTTGCCACAGATACCATGGATGATATAGAAATTGAAAAATCAAATATGCTGATGATAGGACCCACCGGAAGCGGTAAAACATATCTGGTAAAGACGCTGGCTAAGCTTCTTGATGTACCATTGGCAATAACGGATGCAACATCTCTGACAGAAGCCGGATACATAGGTGATGATATTGAAAGCGTGGTTTCCAAATTGCTGGCGGCTGCGGATAACGATGTTGAACGTGCCCAAAGGGGAATCATCTTTATAGATGAAATTGATAAAATTGCTAAAAAGAAAAATACAAGCCAGAGAGATGTAAGTGGAGAGTCAGTGCAGCAAGGGATGTTGAAATTGCTGGAGGGAAGTGAAGTTGAGGTTCCCGTAGGTGCAAACAGTAAAAATGCTATGGTACCACTGACAACGGTAAATACAAAAAATATTTTGTTTATCTGCGGAGGAGCATTTCCTGATTTGGAAGAAATTATTAAAGAAAGATTATCAAAAAAAACCTCCATGGGATTTAACGCTGAATTAAAGGATAAATTTGACAAGGAAAAAGATATTTTATCAAAGGTAACAGTAGAAGATTTGAGAACATTTGGTATGATACCTGAATTCATCGGGAGGCTGCCCATTGTCTTTACCTTGAAAGGGCTGGATAAAGATATGCTTGTCCAAATTCTAAAAGAGCCTAAGAATGCGATTTTGAAGCAATACAAAAAACTGTTAGCGCTAGATGAGGTAAATCTGGAATTTGATGATGGAGCCCTTGGGGCGATTGCGGAAAAGGCAATGAAAAAAAATACCGGAGCCAGAGCATTGCGTGCTATAATAGAAGAATTTATGCTGGATATAATGTATGAAATACCAAAAGATGACAGTATCGGGCAGGTTACCATAACCAGAGAATACATAGAGGGAACAGGGGGACCGATCATCCAGCTGAGAGGTCAGGATTTACCGTTGTTGAACTAGCGGAACTATCCTAAGTAATAAACCGGTTTGCCTGAAGCGTATGTTGTTTGAAAGGAGCAGTAATGATAAAACAGGAATTAGACATTGAATCTTTTGAAAAAAATCTAATGGATGTAATTACGGAATCTCATTTAAAATTAGGTTATAGCAAAAGCGAGGTGCGCTTTTATTACCCGCTGGATTCATTGAACCGTCTGCTAAATTCTGAACTGCCAGCTGAGAGCATGGGATATTTACTGGAGAATTTGAAAACATCTTCAAATGGAATATTGAGATATACACAATTTTCTCACAAGGAAAACCGCTTTTGTCTGTCTGTATCTGCAGAAGGTGCTGAATATGTACATGAGCAGATGCGTGATACAGCATTTTTAAAGGAATTTATTGAGGGCATTCAGCAGGGAAGGTGTAATATAAATGATATTCTGACTATATTTTTACGCCATTCAGATGAGGTGAAATATATAAAGCTTGAGGATAATGAATTTGATTATCTCGTTTATTTTGAAAACGGTATTCCGGATTCTTATCGTTATTGTATTAAATTTGAACTTGAACATGCCACTTATCACCGATTTACAATCAAGGATTATGAAGCTATGAATTTTTAAAATAGGATAAACAACGATTGCAAAATCAAGTACACATATAGAAAGTAAGACTTTTGAAGAACACCCTGCTGGGAAGCCGGGTGTTCTTTTGTTATTCAAATCACGTTTAAATTTATACCGTTCACGTGTTTTTTAAGAAAATAAGATTAGTGGTGATATGATATCCGTAATGAAAGTTAAGCCCCGATAAAATGCAGGTAAAGAGGCAGGATAAGTATGAAAAAAATTGATTTTAACAAAGACTGGACATATAGGCGGACAGAAGAAATTGTTCCAGGAAAACCCGTTAATATACCTCATGATGCTATGCTCTCAGAAATGCGTACATCTGACAGCCTTGGAGGAATTAATACAGGCTGGTTCGAAGGTTATGATTACATATATGAAAAAAGGTTTTATATTTCCATTGAAGATAAGGATAAAGATATCAACTTTGAATTTGAAGGGGTCTACCATAATGCTGAAATATATGTAAACGGAAAGCAGGCGGCATTCAGACCCTACGGATATACAAATTTTTATGTAGATGTTAATCACTATTTAAAGTACGGCGAGGAAAATCTGATTCAGGTAATTGCAAGAAATGCAGATCAGCCAAATAGCCGCTGGTATTCTGGTGCCGGAATTTACCGTCCTGTATGGATGTATGTGGCTGAGAAAAAGCATATTTTCCAGAATGGGATAAAAGTCCGAACTATCAGTGTTGATCCTGCAGTTATCGAGGTCGAGGTTAAAACGAATACAGCAGGTGAATTAGAGTTGGCAGTCTCGGAAATTCAAAATTGTCATCCAAAAGAAGCTAACGTAATTAATGTTTTGTCAGGAATAAGAACAGAAGGAAATAAAACGTTAGAATTAGAGATTCCTAATGCTAATTTATGGGAAGTGGATACCCCCAGCCTGTATAGGCTGAAAGTTCGTTTTGGGGAAGATGAAGAAGAAGTACAGTTTGGTATTCGTTTAATTAACTGGAGCCGGGAAAATGGTTTTACTATTAATGGAAAAAGAGTCATTTTAAGAGGCGGTTGTATTCATCATGATAATGGTGTACTTGGAGCCTGTTGCTATCCAGAAGCAGAAGAACGGAAGATTAGGATCCTAAAGGAAAATGGATTCAATGCAGTTCGTTCTGCGCATAACCCCTGTTCAAAGGCACTGTTGGATGCTTGTGACCGGCTTGGCATGCTGGTAATGGATGAGTTTGTAGATGTATGGTATATCCATAAGACCGAAAATGATTATGTTAAGTATTTTGAGGACTGGTGGCAGCAGGACTTAAGGGATATGGTGGAGAAGGATTATAATCACCCTTCAGTAATTATGTATTCAATTGGCAATGAAGTTTCTGAAACGGCTGAAAAAAGAGGGATTGAACTTACTAATACAATGACACGATATCTCCATCAACTGGATGAATTCAGACCAGTTACCTGCGGTATTAATATTTTTTTCAATTTCTTAAGTTCAGTCGGGTTTGGGGTATACAGTGATAAAAAGGCAAAAAAAGAAGTTGTAGATGCAGAAAAAAGAACTGGTACAAAAAAGAAATCTGTAGGCAGCCAGTTCTTTAATGATCTGGCAGGGATTTTAGGCAGCAAAACGATGAAAGCAGGTGCCACATTTTGGGGATGTGATTTAAAAACGAAAGAGGCATTTGCCGGTATGGATATTGCAGGTTATAACTATGGAATCAATCGTTATTTGCGGGACTTAAAAAAATATCCTGAACGTTTGATTCTTGGAAGCGAAACATTTTGTTCAGATGCTTATACATTTTGGGAAATGGCCAAAAAACATCCAGGAATTATCGGAGATTTTGTGTGGGCTGGAATGGATTATCTCGGAGAAGTGGGCGTGGGGGCATGGGAATACAAAGAATATGCACCCGATTTTTCACACGGACCTGGCTGGATTACAGCTGGAAGTGGAAGAATAGATCTGACAGGAAAACCATTGGCGGAAGCCGGATATATGAAAACAGCATTTGAACTGACCGAAAGACCGGTTATAGCAGTTCGTCCGGTAAATCATAGAAAAGATAAACACTCACCTTCTGCCTGGAAAATGACGAATGCAATAGAGTCCTGGTCATGGAATGGTTACGAAGGGGAAAAGGCGCAGGTTGAAGTATATGCAAGAGCATCTCGCATACATTTGTTCATCAACGGAAAACAGGTGGGGAACAGAGCATTAAAAAATAAGTGTGATACTGTTTTTTCAGTGAATTATCAACCGGGCATACTGGAGGCTGTTGCTCTGGATGAAAGCGGGAATGAACTTTCCAGGAATGCACTGTATTCGGCAGATGAGGAAACCTGTCTTAACGTAATACCGGAGAAAAAAATGGTACGGCCAGAGGGTCTGTCTTTTGTACGTATTAAGTATACAGATGGACGCGGAATTCTTAAACCGTTAGAACGCAATGTCATTCAGGTCAGTGTAACCAACGGGGTATTGCTGGGGCTGGGAAATGCTTGTCCTTATCATGAAACCGGCTATCTGACAGATAAAACAGACACTTATTATGGTGAAGCGCTGGCGGTACTAAAGGCAAAGAAGCATGGTACGGTTAAGATTAGTGTTACAGATGGCAAACTCCGGGGCGAAGCCAGCATACCTGTACAAGAATCAGAGCTCTAAACTGACAAAACAGCTAAGAAGGAGAATATATGCTGAAAATCAATAAGTTTACAGTGGAAAATATGTCATCAGGATGTGTGACAGACAGCAGACATCCTCGTTTTTCATATAGCCTTGAAAGTGATGGGGAAAATGTGTCACTGAAACAGGCACATCTGTCTGTGGATAGTTGGAGTATAACAACAGAAACTCAGATTGCCATACCTTATAAGGGGGAAACATTAAAACCATTCACCCAATATACTGCAAGACTCGAGGCAACCGATAACAAAGGGGAGAAAGCAGAGGCAAGTGTAAATTTTGAAACCGGACGTATGGATGAAAAATGGAAAGCTGAGTGGATTACAGACGGGCAGTATTTTTTTAAAGAAAAGAAAATATCACCCAGAACCATGACTTTTCGTAAGCAAATAAACTGCCGGGGAAATATTAAAAGTGCAAAAATGTATGTTACTGCACTGGGCATTTATGAGCTGATATTAAATGGCGAAAAGGTTGGCAAAGATTATTTTGCACCTGGGTTCACTTCATATAAACATCAGCTGCAGTATCAGACTTACGACATCACCGGGCAATTACAGCAAGACAGTGAATTACTGGCAGTGGTCGGCGGAGGATGGGCCGTAGGGTCTTTTACCTATAAGAGAAGAAATAGAGTGTTTGCAAAAAGACAGGCATTTTTATGTGAAATTCGTATTTCATATGAAGATGGGACCGAGGAAGTTATAGGAACAGATAAGAGTTGGGATGTGACTGAGGACGGCAACTTCAGAGAAACAGAATTTTATAATGGAGAAGTTTATGATGCAACTGTGGATTTACAACATGTTTCCTGGCGAAAAGCATCCATAGAAGACATAAAAATCAATCCTAGAATTAGTGCCCAATATGGTTCGCCGGTTCAGGCCCATGAGCTATTCAGACCGGTTTCTGTTAATCAAGCAAAGGATGGATCACTTGTATTTGATTTTGGACAAAATTTTGCCGGCGTTATTTCGGCAAAAATAAAAGGCAAAAAGGGACAGCAAGTTGTGTTTTCCCATGCTGAAATTCTGATGAATGGAGAACTTTACACAAAACCTCTCAGAACAGCTAAACAGGAAGCTGTATATATATGCAGAGAGGGAGAGCAGACCTATTCTCCACGTATGACATATATGGGGTTTCGCTATGTAGGCGTAAAAGGCATAGAGGCGAAAGACCTTGAGCTGACTGCAGTGGCATTGTATTCCAATGTGGAGGATAATGGAGATTTTTCCTGTTCAGATCAGCTGATAAATCAATTGCAGAGTAGTATTCGTTGGGGCGCTAAATCAAATTTCGTTGATATCCCTACGGATTGCCCACAGAGAGATGAGCGAATGGGATGGACTGGTGATATTGCATTGTTTTCTCCTACTGCAGCTTACAACTTTGACATCACCCGTTTTTTGGAGAAATGGCTGATAGATGTGAAAGCAGAACAAAACAGAGGCGGAGGGATACCGGTCACCGTGCCTCTGGTAAGAGTTCCCATGCAGTGGGAAATCATGATTCCTATGGCAGTTGATCATTGGGGAGATGTATGTATCCTGGCTCCCTGGGCTCAGTACAAAGCGAGAGGAGACCGTGGGATTTTAGAAAAGATGTATCCGGTGATGAAACGCTATATTAAAGCCTGTGAATTTTGGGCTGGATTATTTTCCTTTGGTAAACATAAAAAAATCTGGAAACTGCTTCATCACTATGGGGACTGGTGTGCGCCAGGAATAGGCTTATGGGGATGGATGGGACGCGGAAAGTGGACAGCAACAGCATGTTTAGCTTATTCAAGCAGTATTCTGTCCCAGATAGCGCATATTCTCGGAAAAGAAATAGAAGCAGAGTATTTTAAAAAGCTGAGTGAAGAAACAGCGCAGGCATACCGTGATATTTTAATGGAAAAAGACTGTACGGTGAAAAAAGAATTTCAGACGGCTTATGTACTGCCGCTGTACTATGGAATGCTGTCAGGACAGGATAAAGAAAGAACTGCAGCTAATCTGGTGCGGCTGATTCGTGAAAATGACTATCATATCGGGACCGGTTTTCCTGGCACACCATATGTACTTTTTGCGCTGGCGGATAATGGCTATGCAGAAGACGCATATAAAATGCTTCTAACGGATACGTGTCCATCTTGGTTATATGAAATGAAAGTGGGAGGAACAACCATATGGGAACGATGGGATGCACTTCGTGAGGATGGAAGCTGTAATACCGGGGAAGATGACGGCACAGGAGGCATGGTCTCGTTCAATCACTATGCCAGCGGTGCAGTGGGAGATTTCCTATATCGAAGAGTGGCAGGGATAGAGGTAATAGAGGAAGGGTATAAATCTTTCCGAATTGCGCCTCTGATTGGAGGAAATCTGACATGGGCCAAAGGCAATGTAGGTACACCTTTTGGAATTGTTTCCAGCGAATGGAAATTAGAAAAGGGAGCATTTTCAATCGAAGTACAGGTTCCTGTAGGAACCACATGCCATCTTGTTATGCCTAAGGGGGAAAAGAAAATTCTTGGCAGCGGCATATTTAAATTTGAAGAAATGATATAAAGGGAAAGGTAAAAGAAATGGGGAAAAGTAATTTTTTTGACAACAGGCTGGTGCGGACGAAAATCGTTTCAG
>POVV01000077.1_pt1 | contig 89189 bp, 61 predicted proteins | sample 1560271 | NCBI WGS metagenome assembly POVV01 (sample SAMN08337232, study PRJNA429181) | Bioreactor metagenome, whole genome shotgun sequencing project. | biome: cows' rumen and soil; feature: anaerobic; isolation source: anaerobic chemostat enrichment culture, galacturonate as sole carbon... | reverse complement strand
CGGAAAGGCAGGTAAGCCTTTTCTACTCCCTCAGAAAAATCCACGTTTTTATGATACCTTTACGAAAACCTATAATTTGCCTGAGTTGATACAGGAACCAATACCTGCCAATGCACTGAATTTTAATTAATCTGAATACTATGAAGAGCACTTATCTTCTTTATCTCTTATTTATTTTCCATATCTCAGTCCAACTGCAAGCACAAAATATGTATCCGTTTCAAGATAAAAGCTTGTCGGCAGAGGAGCGAACCAATGATTTGGTACAGCGAATGACGTTAGAGGAAAGGATTGATTTATTAGCCGGATACAATGATTTTTATCTGCATCCTTGCGAGCGCTTGGGTATACCTGCGTTTAAGTTGGCCGATGGCCCGTTGGGACTATCTTCCTGGGGATTGTTTGGTCGTGCCACAGCTTTTCCTTCGGCACTTTCGTTGGCTGCTTCGTGGAACAAGGAATTGGCACGAAGTGTAGGCAGTATGTATGCTCAGGAGTGGCGTGCACGAGGCATTCATTTCTTATTAGCTCCGGGCGTTAATATCTATCGCGCTTCAAAGGGAGCGCGTAACTTTGAATATTTTGGTGAGGATCCATACTTGACTTCGGCAATGGTGGTTCCTTTTATTCAAGCGGTGCAAGACGGGGGAGTGATTGCTACTGTAAAACATTTTGCCGCTAATGATCAGGAGTTTGATCGCTACACCGTTAGTACGGAAGTATCGAAAAGGGCATTACACGAAATTTACTTACCTCCGTTCAAAGCAGCTGTGCAGAAAGGGGGAGCGAAAGCAGTAATGACGGGCTATAATTTAGTTAACGGTGTATATTGTACGGAAAATAAATACCTGATTGATATTCTCAAAAAAGAGTGGGAGTTTAGGGGAATGTTAATGTCTGATTGGGCTTGTACCTATTCGGCCGAGGGAGCTGCTAACAATGGGTTGGACCTAGAGATGGGAAGTAAAGAGTGGTTCACTCGCGAAAAACTTCTTCCGTTGGTGAAGGCTGGAAAGATAGATGAGGAAGTCATCAATGATAAAGTACGGAGGGTGTATGGTGCTTGTATTGCTATGGGGTTTTTAGATCGTCCGCAACAAGATTTACAGATACCGACTTTTAATCCAAAGGCAAATAAAATGGCGTTAGATGGTGCTTGTGAAGGTATCGTATTACTGAAAAATAGGACTGAAACACTACCTCTTCGGCAACCGAAAGTGATTGCTGTGATTGGACCAACGGCCAATCCTCCCATCGTGAATGATCGGGTATACAATGTGAATAGCACCGTATACGGGGGAGGAGGAAGCTCTAAAGTACATCCTTGGTATGTGATTAATGCATTGGAGGGAATTCGTCAGGAGTTTCCCGAGGTAACGATTTTATATACAGAAGGTATTTCCAACCAATTCAAATCAAGATTATTTCGGACAAGTAAGTTTCGTTCCGAGAAAGGCGAACAGGGATTGGAGGCACGCTACTACGCACTTGAAGCGGATAGTATATCTTCCTTGTCGGATCAAATGATTCGTCAACAGGCTCTTGCTGCAGGACGGGTTGTAGGAGGAAATCAGGCTAACGATAAAGAGATACAAACAGAATATGAAGAAAAAGACTTGATTCTTCAGCGGTTGGATCATACTGTGAACTATGAATGGTGGGGACACCCTTTTAACGAATCCAGATTAGGTTCCGACTACCGTGTCCGTTGGGAGGGATATGTAGATGTGGAGAAGACGGATAGTTTGTTGTTTTTTGTCGATGCACAAGGTGCTTATCGCTTGTGGATAGACGAAAAGTTGGCTTTGGATGCTTCCTGTTCTCAATCTTTTGATGTACGCCATATCGCTGTGGCTGCAGAGAAAGGAAGCGCCAAGCGTATTCGACTTGAATACTGGAATCAACGCAGTATGCCCGCCGAAATAAGAATGGGGTATACTTATCAAAATGAGATTGATTTCTCGGAAGCTAAACAGTTGGCTGCTCAGGCTGATGTAGTGGTGTTTTGTGCCGGGCTCGATGGAAGCATTGAATTGGAAGGGCGTGACAGACCTTTCCAATTACCATATGGACAAGATCGATTGATTATTGAGCTGGTAAAGATCAATCCGCAGATAATTGTAGCCATTCATGCCGGAGGGGGAGTTTATATGGGTTCGTGGATTGATAAAATACCTGCTGTTGTTCATGCCTTTTATCCGGGACAGGAGGGAGGACGTGCGCTGGCACAAATCCTTTCAGGGAAAGTAAATCCGTCGGCTAAACTACCCTTTACAATTGAGAAGCGATGGGAAGATTCTCCAGCCTGCGGCTACTACGATGAAACAAGAAAAGAGAAGAAGGTCTATTATAATGAAGGTATCTTTGTGGGCTATCGCGGTTATGATCGAAAACAGGTGACGCCTTTGTATCCTTTTGGTTTTGGACTTTCTTATACTACTTTTAGATATTCAGATTTGCTGGTAGAGGTAACCGATAAGAAAGCGGTAGAGGTAAAGGTTTCTTTTACTGTTACGAATACAGGACAAAGACGGGGCGGAGAGGTTGTCCAACTCTATGTGAGCGACTTGAAATCGAAAGAAGAACGTCCGCTACAAGAGTTGAAGGCTTTTGATAAAGTTTGGTTGAATCCCGGAGAATCTAAGCGTGTTAGCCTTTTTCTTTCTAAAGACGATTTTAGCTATTTCAGTGAGAAATCTGATCAGTGGGTTTTCGAGCCAGGAGACTTTAATCTACGTATTGGCGCATCTTCCAAAGAGATTTTGTTAGAGAAAAAGGTGAAGCTTTAGTATACGCATAATGTAGTATCACCCTTTCTTTATCCTCCTGTATTCTTTCGGAGAAACGCCCATCACCTGACTGAAAAGCCGCGAGAAGTAGTAAGCATCTTCGATACCTATCTTATAGCATACCTGATTAATTTTCATATCGGTGAAGTCGAGCAATTGGCATGCTTTCTGAATTTTGATTTGATTGAAATAATGTAGGGGAGCATAGCCGGTACGCTGCAAAAACAGGGTGGAGAAATGCGAGGATGAGTAGCCGGTATAAGCAGCCAATTCGTTCAACGTAATCTTTTTGTCGAGTTTCTCTTTCATATAATAGATGGCAGCATTGACCGGGTCGGTATCATCTTGCAGATGAGGATCTGAAGAGGCATCCCGGTATTGCTGTAAGTAACGCAAAGATCCTAAGTAATGATGAAACACGGAGGTGGCATAAGATAGATTCTCTAAACTATATCCCATCTTCAGTATACGGAATATCTCTTCGAATAGTTCGGTTCGGTAATGAATACGCGAATGCATACCGGGCTTAATTTCGGTTAGCCGACAGATAGTGGGCGTACAAAAGGCAGGAGCCAATGATCCGCTGAAATGAATCCAGTATATTGTCCATGGATCCTTTTCGTCCGAGCCATAAGCGTGGGGTATATGAGCGGGGAGTATGAAGTATTGATTGGAGTTTACGTTGTATTTTTGTCCGTTTAGGCTATACCATCCTTTTCCTTCGGTACAGTAAATAAAGATATATTGCTCGATAGCGGTTGTTCGCTCTCTAAAATGGTTGAATGCATTTGGGTAGAATCCGATATCGGTAATGTAGAGCAGGGAAGTGCTTGGCTCGGTTTTCATTCGCTGTACAATGGCCGGAGGCAAAATCAACGCCTGTTCGCCATGAAAGCCATCTTTCTGTTTTACCATTTCGATTAGATTTAAATGTGATTGCTGCAAAGGTATGATAAAATAAGAAGATTGTCCATCTATTTATATGTTTTCTCTATTTATTTATGCGTTGCGAGTGGTTTACTTTGCAACATTATTTTAAATACTAATAGGATATGAAACAAACACAAAGCTATTTGTTGTTGATCTGTATGGTTTCAGCCATGGGAGGGCTTCTTTTCGGTTATGACTGGGTAGTGATCGGAGGAGCGAAAATCTTTTATGAACCCTTCTTCGGCCTTGAAGGTTCTGCTGCTTTGAGAGGCTGGGCTATGAGCAGTGCATTGGTCGGTTGCCTCGTAGGAGCTCTTCTCTCAGGAGTGTGGAGTGATAAGTACGGACGTAAAAAGATGCTGATTATCGCCTCTTTTCTGTTTGTCCTTTCCTCGATAGGTACGGGGGCTGTCGATACGATCTCACCTTTCATCTTTTATCGTATTGTAGGGGGGCTTGGTATTGGAATCGCTTCCAATATCTCTCCGGTTTATATTGCTGAGGTGTCTCCTGCAAAGGTGAGGGGAAAATTTGTTTCACTAAATCAACTGACCATTGTTTTGGGTATCCTCTTGGCTCAGCTTGCTAACTGGCAGATTGGAGAGTATTATACGCAAGGATCCGAAGTATTGAGTGCAACAAGTGTGGAGTGGGCTTGGCGATGGATGTTTTGGGCAGAACTGGTTCCGGCAGGACTTTTTTTCGGGCTCTCGTTTGTGATTCCCGAAAGTCCGCGTTGGTTGGCAACCGTTCAGCGTTGGGATACTGCTCGCAAAACACTGCAAAGAGTAGGGGGTGAGCAGTATGCTCAAAGCACCTTAGATGAATTGAAACGCCTGACGGGAAATACCGAGGAGCATGCGTTTGAGTGGAAAGCCTTGTTCCGACCGCAGGTGAGGCTTGTGCTGGTAATCGGCATTGTGTTGGCCGTTTTTCAGCAATGGTGTGGCATCAATGTGATTTTTAATTATGCACACGAAATATTTTCATCGGCAGGTTATGCTGTTTCGGATGTGTTGATGAACATCGTTGTGACGGGTGTAATCAACGTGGTGTTCACGCTTCTGGCAATATATACGGTCGATAAATGGGGACGCCGCACACTCATGTGTGTGGGTTCGGCCGGGTTGGCAGCCATCTATCTCATACTGGGCATTTGTTATTATCTGGGCGTGAGCGGTTGGCCTATGTTGTTATTGGTTGTACTGGCCATTGCCTGCTATGCCATGTCGTTGGCTCCTGTAGTTTGGGTGGTGCTTTCCGAAATCTTTCCTGTCAAAATACGAGGCATGGCAATGGCTCTTTCCACCTTCTTTCTTTGGGTGGCCTGCTTCATCCTGACCTATACCTTCCCACTGCTCAATGAGGCGATAGGGGCAGCAGGCATCTTCTGGATTTATGGAGGTGTTTGTTTGGCGGGACTTCTGTTTATACGTGCCTATCTTCCGGAGACAAAGGGAAAAACATTGGAGGAGTTGGAAAAAGAATTAATCAAATAAAAAATAAAGTAGAATGGATCATCAGGTAAATGTTTGGGAGGAGGAAATTCTTCTTCCTACCTATGGTGTGGGGAAACCGGAGAAGAATCCGATGTTTCTTGAGAAGCGGGTTTATCAAGGCAGTAGCGGGGTGGTATATCCTTATCCAGTAATCGAAAAGATCGAAGATACCTGCCAAGACAAAAAGTATCAAGCCGTATGGTTGGAGAACGAATACCTGAAGGTAATGATTCTTCCCGAATTAGGTGGACGCGTGCAGATGGCTTACGATAAGGTGAAGCAGCGTCATTTCATTTATTACAATCGGGTAATAAAGCCGGCTTTAGTCGGGCTGACCGGACCTTGGATTTCAGGTGGTATTGAATTTAACTGGCCTCAACACCACCGTCCCAGTACGTTTTTACCTATCGATTACAGTATCGAACGTTGTAAAGACGGGAGTGTCATTGTATGGGTTAATGAACGAGAGAGAATGTTCGGACAGAAAGGCATGGCCGGTTTTACGCTTCGTCCCGGAAGGGCTGTTCTTGAGATACAGGGACGGTTGTCGAACCCTACACCGGTTCCGCAAACGTTTCTTTGGTGGGCCAATCCGGCTGTTGCGGTCAATGAGCACTATCAGTCCGTATTTCCTTCGGACGTAAATGCAGTGTTCGATCATGGTAAACGCGATGTATCTCGCTATCCGGTTGCGAAGGGGACGTATTATAAGATGGATTATTCGGCCGGAGTCGATATTTCCAGGTATAAGAATATTCCCGTACCGACTTCGTACATGGCTATTCGGTCGGCATATAATTTTGTGGGTGGATATGAAAATGATACACAAGCGGGATTGCTGCATGTGGCCAACCATCATGTATCTCCCGGAAAGAAACAATGGACGTGGGGAAACGGAGACTTCGGTCAGGCTTGGGATCGTAATCTTACCGATGAGGATGGACCTTACATTGAGTTGATGACGGGCGTTTATACCGATAATCAGCCTGACTTTAGTTGGCTTCAGCCCTACGAGGAGAAACGGTTTACGCAATACTTCATGCCTTATCGCGAGTTAGGAGTTGTTAAAAATGCTTCGTCGGAGCTGTTGATGAACATTGAGCCCGAAGGTATTGTAAGTCGTTTGAAGGTATTTGCTACCTCTCGTCAGCAGGCTTTGCACATTGTGGTGAAGAAGTCGGGAAATGTCTGTTTTGATGAGGTTTGCGATCTTTCACCTGAGGAGGTGTTTGATACGCTTGTTCCGGCAGAGGGATTAGATGAGGTCGAAGTACTGCTTTATGGAGCTTGTGGAAAAGAGAAACTCTCTTGGAAGGCAGTGCCCGAAACAATCAAAGAGTTGCCCGAAGCTGCGAAAGCTGCTTTAGACCCTGCCGATGTCCGGACACAGGAAGAGCTATTCTTAACCGGACTGCACTTGGAGCAATATCGCCATGCCACGTATCAACCTACCGATTATTACCTCGAAGCTCTCCGCAGGGAGCCGGGTGATGTGCGTTGCAACAATGCCATGGGGTTGTGGCTTATTCGCAAAGGACAGTTTGCACAGGCAGAACCTTATCTACGAAGGGCCATCAGTACCCTTACCGATCGAAACCCTAATCCCTATGAGGGAGAACCTTTATATAACTTGGGCTTGGCTTTGAAATTTCAAGGGAAGAATGAAGAGGCTTATGAATACTTCTACAAATCGTGTTGGAATGGGGCATGGCAAGATGCAGGCTACTTAGCACTAGCACAACTATCTGTGGCTGCACAACGATGGGAGGAGGCACTCGAAGAGATTGAAAAGTCACTAGTACGTAACTGGCACAATCTACGCGGACGTCACTTGAAGGCGATTATTCTTCGTCACCTCGAACGCAGACAGGAGGCTTTGTCATGGATCGAAGATTCGCTGCAAATAGATCGTTTTAACTACGGCTGTCTGTTCGAGAAATACATCCTTACCGGAGACGAAAGGGATAGAGACACTCTTCGAACGTTGATGCGTCCCGAAGCGATGAACTATGAGAATCTGGTTCTCGATTATACTTCGGCCGGGTGTTTCCAAGAGGCTTTACTGGTGTCGCAACTGGCAATCGGCTTAGCGGTCAACGGACGGACACTGCTTCATTTCTACCAAAGTTGGTGTTTGATTCGATTAGGTAGAACGGAAGAAGCGCGGAATGCAATAGCTATGGCAGAGAGTCAACCCGCCGATTGTTGTTTCCCCAATGCATTGGAGGCAATTGAAGCACTTCGTTCTGTAATCGACTTTGCCGTTACGGCTCCGAAGGCACATTATTATTTAGGCAATCTGTGGTACGATAAAAGACAATACACCGATGCGATTGCTTTGTGGGAAGAGTCGATACGGCAAGATGCCTCGTTCCCTACTGTGCTTCGCAATCTGTCCTTGGCCTATTTCAATAAGCTCGGTCGTTGTGATGAAGCGGTGGCTTTGCTGGAGAGAGCCTTTGCATTGGATACGACGGATGCCCGCATCCTGATGGAGCTCGATCAGTTGTACAAACGTCTCAACCGTTCGCATCAAGAGCGGATAAATCGGTTAGACCGTTACAAGGAAGTGGCTTTCTCGCGCGATGATTTGTATCTCGAATACGTCACCCTGCTCAATCAATTGGGGCGATACAAAGAAGCAATCGAACTGATCGATCAGCGTAAATTCCATCCCTGGGAAGGGGGAGAGGGCAAAGTGCCTGCACAATACCAGATAGCACGTATGGAATGTGCCAAAGAATTCTTGAAAGCAGGAGAGTATGATCAAGCTGTCCTCTTGATAGATGAATGCTTTGTCTATCCGCCTCATTTGGGCGAAGGTAAATTGCATGGTGCCCAAGAGAACGATTTCAACTATTACAAAGCATTGGCTCTGCAACAGTTGGGGTGTACAGAAGAGGCACACTCCCTCTTACTGAAAGCCAGTACTGGAAACAGTCAGCCGGCTGCTGCCATCTATTACAACGATCAGAAACCCGATAAGATATTCTATCAAGGATTAGCTCTTCGTCGGTTAGGGCGTGAGGAAGAAGCGCGTAGCCGTTTCAATCGCTTGGTTACGTATGGTGAGAAACATCTTTACGATACATTTAAAATGGATTATTTTGCCGTATCTTTGCCCGATTTGCAGATATGGGAAGATGATATGAATAAGAAGAATACCATTCATTGTTATTACTTGATGGCACTGGGATATTTGGGACTTTCGGAGACAGAGAAAGCCGAACACTTCTTTGCATTGGCAGCCGGAATGGACAACAACCATCAGGGAGTTCAACTGCACCGTCGGGCATTAACCTATTAATAAAACAAAGAAAGACAAAATGAATAAACCAATGAAATACAAACTGGCTACACTGCTTTTGGGTATGTTGTTAACAACACAACTACCCGCACAACAGCCCTTACAACCGAATATTGATTTATCCGGTATGTGGCGTTTTCAACTCGACCCGATGGGGTTTGGAAAGACACCGGGCTCTGAGCTTTACTTGGATAAACTATCCGAAACGATTATGCTGCCCGGCTCTACCGATCAGGGAGGAAAAGGGATTAAAAACTCAGCTCGTTATGTAGATCGACTGAGCCGTAAGTTTGAATATCAGGGAGCTGCCTGGTATCAGCGTGAGGTTGTTATTCCCGCTGCTTGGGCAGATAAGGAGATTTACCTCGATCTGGAGAGGTGCCATTGGGAAACCACAGTCTATGTGGATGGAAAGCTGGTAGGTATGGACGAACGTCTGAGTACTCCCAACCGTTTTCTAATGACGACACTGCTCACCCCGGGCACTCATACGTTGACTTTATGTGTTGACAACCGTTTGAAATATCCGATGGATCAATGGGCACACGGAACAACCGAACATACGCAGACCAATTGGAACGGAATTGTAGGGCGTATAGCCTTGCAAGTAAAAGAAAAAGCTCATATTCAACAAGTGAAGATATCGACCGATGTACCTGCGAAGCAGATCGAAGTAGCGGTGAAACTCTCTTCGCTCAAAGCCGGTCAAAAAGGAAGACTGGACTTGAACATCCGCGAGAAGAATAGCAGCAAAGTGATAGCTACCCGAAGCGTAGAGATAGACAGTTTGTCGGCGGCTTTGCCGATTCGTCAAACACTCTCTATGGGCAACGGAATGAAGTGTTGGGATGAGTTCTCGCCCAACCTTTATGAACTCGATGCCGTATGGAATATAGGCGAAACACAGGATATCCAAACAGTGGTATATGGTATGCGTAGCGTAGAGCAAGGCAAGCACCACATTCGTCTCAATGGTAGAGATATTCATTTGCGCGGTGTGCTCGATTGTGCTGTGTTTCCTCTTACGGGCTACCCATCTGTAGAGGTGGCCGACTGGAAACGTATCTTCTCTACCGTTAAGGCGTATGGAATGAATCACGTTCGCTTCCATTCCTGGTGTCCGCCCAAGGCAGCATTTACGGCTGCGGACGAACTGGGTTTGTATCTTCAAGCCGAGCTGCCGATGTGGATTAAAGATGTGGGACAACACCCTGCCCGCAGGGATTTCTTTGAAAAAGAGATGTATGCTATTTTAGATGAATACGGCAACCATCCCTCATTCATCCTGATGTGCAATGGTAATGAGAATGAAGGCGATTTTGCCGTTCTCGAAGACTTGGTGAAAAAGGCGCAGGCTTATGATTCGCGTAGGCTTTACTCGGCTTCGACTGCCCGCACCCACACAGCTTCGGATCAGTATTATGTTTCGCATGTTACCAGCAAAGGATGGATTACTACCTATGAAGGCAAACCTTCTACGGACTGGGATTTGTGCAAACAGTCTGATATCGACGTTCCGGTCATTGCACACGAAACCGGACAGCGCTGTATGTACCCCAACTTCGAAGAGATCAAGAAATATACAGGTGTATTGGAACCACGCAATTTTGAAGTGTTTCGCGAAAGGCTGACCAAGAACGGTATGCTGCATCAGGCCGATGACTTCTTCCGGGCAACGGGAGCGCACACCGTGCTTCAGTACAAAGAGGTCAACGAGTCGCTCTTGCGTACCAACAATTCGGGAGGTTTCCAATTACTCGGGTTAGCCGATTTTCCCGGGCAGGGTAGTGCCTTTGTCGGTATCCTCGATGCATTCTGGGAAAGCAAAGGACTGGTTACTCCCGAGAAATACCGAGAGTCTTGCGCACCGACTGTTTTATTGGCTCGTCTATCCAAACGTACTTATAGAGCAGGAGAGAAGTTCCGAGCCAAACTGGAACTGTATCACTATGGCGAAAAGGCGATAAAAGCACAGAAACTAAACTGGACATTGGTGGATGAGACCGGTGTTGCATATCGCAAAGGAAGCTGTGCCGTTCGCACCATTCAGCCTGCAAGGGTCGATTCGTTGGGTGTCGTTGAAGTGATGCTCGACGGCATAGATACCGCCCGTAAGTTGACACTAAAAGCAGAACTGGCAGGAGTGAAGAACGAATGGGATATCTGGGTATATCCCCAACCCGCAGTAACCGATTCTGACGGATTCTTATATACGCGCTCTTGGAACGAAGAAGCTAAAAAATGGTTGAGCGAGGGGAAGAATGTCTTGCTGGTTCCCGAAAAAGCAGAAGGGCGTAAAGCTCGTTTTGCCAGCCATTTCTGGAATCCGATCATGTTCAACTGGAATCCCATGATTGTGGGTACGCTGATTCGCAACCAGCATCCGGCATTCGGTCAATTCCCTACGCGTGAGTATGCCGACTGGCAATGGTTTGATGTGCTGAACGGCTCCACTGCATTGGAGTTGAATAATTTGAAAGAGATTACCCCAATCATACAAAGCATCGACTCTTACGAAACCAATCAAAAGTTAGGAATTGCTTTCGAAGCCAAGGTAGGAACGGGTAACTTGTTTGTGCTCTGTATCGATCCCGAGAAAAATATCGACAAGCGTTTGGCAGCACAGCAGTTGTTGATATCGGTCAAACAGTATGTTGCCTCGGCAGCATTCTTGCCCGAGAAGAGCTTACAGCCTTACGAGGTAGATGCGCTTTTCCCTCCCGTAGTTCAGGAAAAAAGTGATACCGGTAAAACCAACCTAGCCATTCAGCAATTGTTGAATAAGTAAACGTACTGCTTCTCCGGATAGATTATAAACCGGAGAATAGCCTATATAAATGAAACGAGGATACTCTTAGCGGGTATCCTCGTTTCATTTATATAGGCTATCTGATTGTTACAATGTAACTCCCGTCTTAAATATAGCAATCTCGCGATATCCTTTCTTTTCATTGTTTACTTGTTCGCCACTGGCTACACGAATGATGTAATCAATAAAATGTTCGCAGGTTTGCTCCATGGGCTCGTTCTCTACAATCACTCCGGCGTTGAAGTCGATCCAGCCCGGTTTATTGGCAGCTAAAGTAGAGTTTGTCGAAATCTTCATGGTAGGAACAAACGTTCCGAATGGTGTTCCGCGCCCGGTAGTAAAGAGTACCATGTGGCATCCGCAAGCAGCCAGTGCCGTAGAGGCAACCAAGTCATTGCCCGGTGCCGATAAAAGGGTCAACCCTTTAACCTGCAAGCGTTCCCCATAAGGCAATATGCCCGATACATAGCTCTTTCCGCATTTCTGTGTGCATCCCAATGCTTTTTCTTCGAGGGTAGAGATACCTCCGGCTTTATTGCCCGGCGAAGGGTTTTCGCCCACAGGTTCGCCATGCGAAAGGAAATATTCTTTAAAGTCGTTTATCAAATGAACGGTTTGGTCGAAAAGCTCTTTGTTTTCGCAACGGTTCATTAAAATTGTTTCCGCACCAAACATCTCGGGTACTTCGGTCAATACGCTTGTACCACCCTGAGCAATGAGGAAATCGGAGAACATACCCAGCAGCGGATTGGCAGTGATGCCCGAGAAACCATCTGATCCGCCACATTTCAATCCTACCCGGAGTTCCGACAAAGGTACCTCTGTACGTTGATCGGTTGAGGCTTTGCTATAGAGATCGCGCAATATGGCCATGCCCTCTTCGTATTCGTCGCCCACTTTCTGGGTAACCATGAACTTCACACGATCCTGATCGAAGTTGCCCAGAAATTCGCGGAATACATCGGGTTGGTTGTTCTCGCAGCCCAAACCTACCACCAATACAGCACCTGCATTGGGGTGTAGTACCATGTCGCGCAGAATCTTTTTCGTATTTTCATGGTCGTCGCCCAATTGCGAACAACCATAGTTGTGAGGGAAAGCCACAATGGCATCTACCCCTTTGCCCGTTGTTTCGCGACGCAGAGATTCGGCCAACTGATTGGCTATTCCGTTCACACAGCCTACCGTAGGAATAATCCATACCTCATTGCGTACACCTACTTCGCCGTTCTTGCGTCGGTATCCTTTGAAGGTAAGATCCTTGCGCTCGATATTGAGCGAAACGGATGTGGGGTTATATGTATATTCGAGCAGTCCGGCCAGATTGGTTTTAATGCTCTCCTCATTGAGCCAGTCTCCTTGCTTCTTGGCAACAAGCGCATGACCAATAGGATAACCATATTTAATCACATTCTCTCCTTGACAGAAGTCTTGCAGCGCAAACTTATGACCTGCCGGAATGGATTCGTTCAGAGTGATTTGTATGCCGTCTACCGACAGTTGTTCGCCTGCGGGAAGATCGACAATGGCCACAGCTACATTGTCGGCAGGGTTGATTTTCAGGTACTTTGTATTCATGATATATACTTCTATTTATTGCTATAATAATCAATCGTTTCTACCGTTAACAGATCAATGGGCATGTAATTAACATGTGTAACCTCTTTCTTAAAGATAAGGTGATCGCACAATGTTTTGATGCCATTGAAGCCCTGGAGTTCGGGTTGCTGCGCCAGTAGAAAAGAGATACTTCCCTGTTTCAGGCAGGTCACGTTGCGCTCAAGCAAGTCGTACCCAATGAGGTTAAACCCTTCGCGCTGATGCGCTTGCAGGTATTCTCCCAAAATGTATGCTTTTGAGTTGAACGTGATACCGCTGTTAATGGCCGGGTGCTGACGGAAGAACTCGTCGAGCATCAGGCTGTCTTTGTTATCGCGCTCGGCATGCAAATCGAGCTCCAGTATATGACAAGACGGATGATGCTCTTCCATGTACTGCCTAAATCCTTTTTCTCTGTTCTCTTGTTGATTAGAACCGATAATTCCTTCGTGGATTTTACGGAAGATTACAATCTCTTTTTCATTGCCTGCCAATAACATAAGCATACGGGCGGCAAAGTATCCGCTCTGTCGCGAATTCTGCCCGAAGAAGGCTAATGGGGGAATCTCTTTGATATTAGAGTCTATATATATAAAAGGTATATCTTGTTCGTTGAGTTTATCGGTAAGTTCTTTGGTATACTGCGTTACGGTAGGGGCTACCATTACGCCATCGGGGTGTGCATCAAGAATCGTATGGCTCGCATCAACAAAGGATTGATAGTTGTATGGGTCGTAATAGGTGGTTTTGACTGATATATTGAAATCCGAATAAGCAACAACTGCTTCGCTGATGCCTGCTTCGACGGCCGACCAGTATTCTCCTTCGAGATGTTGGGGGAGGAGGCAAGTAAACGAGTATCGTTTGTTCGATGCCAATGCACTGGCATACATATTGGGCTGATAATCCAGTTGCTTCAATATCTCTTCTACTCGTTTTTTACTTGATTCTGAAACTCCGCTACGGCCGTGAATCACACGGTCTACTGTTCCGACTGATACGTCCGCCAAGCGGGCGATATCTTTGATTCTTATTCGATCTGGCAACTTATTCATAAGGTTATTTTCGATTTTGTGTCCGCACACACTGATAATCTTAATATTTTGGACACAAATATATAACAATTTTTGTAATTACGAAAATTGTTGTATCTTTGTGCCCGCACACGAAAGTTGTGTTGTGTATCCTATTTTGATTGTTATAATTCACTGTATCAGTTTGTTAGACGAAAAAATAGGCTTAAAATGACAAATTGAAACTTAATAATATTAATTACTTATTTCATTAAAACATAGAATTATGAGAAAGAAAGTCGTTACGTTAGGCGAAATCATGCTAAGATTGTCTACTCCGGGTAACACGCGTTTTGTTCAATCAGACGCTTTTGATGTAGTGTACGGTGGGGGTGAAGCTAACGTTGCGGTAAGCTGCGCGAACTATGGCCACGATGCTTACTTTGTATCTAAACTGCCTACACACGAAATTGGTCAGTCGGCCGTTAATGCACTTCGCAAATTTGGTGTAAAGACAGACTTTATAGCCCGTGGTGGCGACCGCGTAGGCATTTATTATCTTGAAACAGGAGCTTCTATGCGTCCTAGTAAAGTGATTTATGACCGTGCTCATTCATCGATTGCCGAGGCCGACGCTTCCGATTTTGATTTTGATGCCATTATGCAAGGTGCCGATTGGTTTCACTGGTCGGGCATTACACCGGCTATCTCTGACAAGGCTGCCGAGCTTACTATGTTGGCTTGCGAAGCTGCCAAACGCAATGGTGTAACGGTGTCTGTCGATCTTAACTTCCGTAAGAAACTATGGACCAAAGAGAAAGCTCAATCAATCATGAAACCTTTGATGAAGTATGTTGACGTATGTATTGGTAATGAAGAAGATGCCGAACTTTGCTTGGGCTTCAAACCCGATGCCGATGTGGAAGCAGGACATACCGATGCCGAAGGCTACAAAGGTATCTTCGAGCAGATGATGAAAGCGTTCGGATTCAAGTATGTTGTGTCGACTCTGCGCGAATCGTTCTCAGCTACACACAATGGCTGGAAGGCTATGATTTATGATGGTAACGAATTCTATATGTCAAAGCGTTACGATATTGATCCAATTATTGACCGTGTAGGTGGTGGCGACTCATTCTCGGGTGGTATTATCCATGGCCTGATGACGAAGCCCAACCAAGGCGAAGCATTGGAGTTTGCTGTGGCTGCTTCTGCTTTGAAACATACCGTGAACGGTGACTTCAACCTTGTTTCTATCGAAGAGGTAGAGGCTTTGTCGGGTGGTGATGCTTCGGGTCGTGTGCAACGCTAATAGATATTTCAATTTATAATATAGAAACTTAAGATGGCAAAATTTGATAAGATAGCCGTGTTGAACAAAATAGGTTCGACCGGTATGGTTCCAGTGTTTTATGATAAAGACGCAGAAGTGGCAAAGAAGGTAGTGAAGGCTTGCTATGATGGTGGTGTTCGTGCTTTTGAGTTCACCAACCGTGGCGACTTTGCTCACGAGGTGTTTGCCGAAATCGTGAAGTTCGCTGCCAAAGAGTGCCCCGAAATGGCTATGGGTATCGGCTCGATTGTCGATCCGGCTACCGCTGCTCTGTACTTGCAGTTGGGTGCTAACTTTATCGTAGGTCCACTATTCAACCCCGAGATTGCAAAGATCTGTAACCGTCGTTTGGTGGCTTATACACCCGGTTGCGGTTCGGTATCCGAGGTTGGTTTTGCACAAGAAGTAGGATGTGATCTTTGCAAGGTATTCCCGGGCGATGTATACGGTCCTAACTTCGTAAAGGGACTGGTAGCTCCGATGCCTTGGTCTAAGCTGATGGTTACAGGTGGCGTAGAGCCAACCAAAGAGAACCTGACCTCTTGGATCAAAGCCGGTGTATTTTGTGTAGGTATGGGTTCTAAGCTGTTCCCTAAAGACAAAGTAGCTGCCGAAGATTGGGCATATGTTACAGCTAAGTGCGAAGAAGCGTTAGGCTATATTGCCGAGGCTCGAAAATAAAGATATTTGCGTTAACGCAAATTTTAGAGTATGCCTCCTTAAAAGGGTTAGTTAGTGTTTAGGAAAAGGAGGCATACTCGTCATTTTGTTTAAAGGTGTTTTAAAGGGGGCAAACCATCGGAGTGATTTTGTTAGTGAATCATTTCGGTGGTTTGTTATTTATCAGTAGTTTGATCGAACGGGTTGCCGTAAACGACTGGCGATGGAAAATAAATACCGGAATTGCTGCACCCACAACCAACGCAAAGAGCACAAAAATAGTGGTACTACCGTTGTGGAAGAACTCGACCAGATACTTCAGCGAGGCCTCCTGATCGGTTGTATGCATGAATTTGGTCAATGCCAGAATGCTTTTATAAGCAAACATTCCCGGAATCATGGGCAATAACGAAGGAAACGAGAAAACCTCTGCCGGGCAGTGAATGAACTTTGCAAAAGGGATAGCCAGTAATCCAATCGTAATGGCTGCAAAGAAGGATGCGGGTCCAATGCTCATCGTAAACAGATCGGTATGCATCAAGAAATACCGCATGGCGTGTCCGGCGGCTGCCAACAGTGCCGATATTAATATGGCTTTACGTGGCGGGTTAGAGATAATCGCAAACCCGATAGCGGCAACGGCCGCAAAGATACCATCGAGAAGGATGGCTGTAATAAAATCTATGTTCATTATAATGCGCTTATTCCGGTTATTAAAAGAGTAATGGAAAGGCCTATCGCAATACAGATGATGAGCAGACAGGCGTTGATGAAACGCGAAATTCCCGCCAGCACATGTCCGTCAATAATGTCCATAATCGAGTTGATGAGCGGTACGCCCGGAATGAGATAGAGCACACTCGTACCCAATGCCATATCGGGTGTTTCGCCCCAATGCATCAGATAACCCATGCTACCGATGATCGACGCTACGAAAGAGGAGATGATGAATACCGATAAGTGATTCCAATGGCGTTCCATCAGCATCGTGCGAATGTAAAAACCGGCCAGTGTGGCTGTAAATACAATACCCATCGAAATAAAATCTCCCTGAAACAGCCTGCAGAAGGCTGCATTGGCAAAAGCCACCAATATCAATACCAACCATTTGCTTTCGCGCGGCTTGCTTACAATGTCGAAATAACGTCGTTGCAGTTCGGTGAGCGATAGATGCTCATCGTATGCTTCCCAACTCAAGGTGCTCAGTGCCGAGTTGATGGCAAAGTTCAGTCCCATCGGTTTAATTTTGTTGACGGTACTGTACGAGTGCGAGTTGTCTGCATCGCGCAGGGTCATGATGATGGTCTTCTGAAAAATAGTCATGTCGCAATCAAAGCCAAACGATTCGGCTATGCGTGATGTGTTGCGTACGATGCGGGAGGTTTGAACGCCCACTGCCATGAGGCAGGTGGAGTACTCCGACAAGAAATTAGATAGTTCTTTTAGTTCCTGGTGAATATCCATGATGAAATCTTTTTCCTTTTTGGAGTGCAAAGATAATTAAAAAAAATGGCAAACTTGATGTTTTTCCTTTCTCTCTATTTTAACATTGTTAATCCTTTTTTTATCCTTTACTTTTGTTCCTATGCAAGAGTACGTACTTTTTATTGTAATGAATACGTATTCTTTGATACCAAGAGTACGTATTTAACGCACTGTTAAAATAGTACTTCTCAATCTCACTTTTTTATGTTATCTTTGTACGCTTAAACCAAAAGAACCCCATTATTTTTATGTTAACAGATTTGTTAAATTCCTCCTATTTTGCATTATTCCTTATTGTGGCACTGGGTTTTATGTTGGGACGCATCCGTATTAAAGGTTTGTCGCTCGATGTCTCGGCTGTCATCTTCATCGCTTTATTGTTCGGCCATTTTGGTGTGATTATACCCAAGGAACTGGGCAATTTCGGCTTAGTGCTTTTTATTTTTACGATTGGTATTCAAGCCGGTCCCGGTTTCTTTGATTCGTTTCGAAGTAAGGGGAAAACGTTGATTCTTATAACGTTGCTCATCATTACCTCGGCTTGCCTTACAGCCGTTGGGTTGAAGTTTGCTTTTGATATCGATACCCCTAGTGTTGTAGGGCTGATAGCCGGTGCGCTGACCAGTACCCCCGGTTTGGCTGTAGCCATTGATAGTACGCACTCACCTCTCGCCTCAATCTCTTATGGTATAGCCTATCCGTTTGGAGTGATCGGAGTCATACTTTTCGTTAAGCTCTTGCCCAAGGTGCTTCGTGTCGATCTCGACAAAGAAGCCCGCCGACTCGAGAAGGAGCGCAGAGGACAGTTTCCCGATCTTACCACCGGCATGTTTCGCATCACCAACCCCAATGTATTTGGAAAGAACCTGATGCAACTCAACGCACGTGCCATGACCGGAGCGGTTATTTCGCGCCTTAAGCACAAAGAACAATTGTCTATCCCGATGGCACATACGGTACTGCGTGAGGGTGATTACATCAAAGCCGTCGGTAGCGAAGACTCCATGGTTCAGCTTGGCGTATTGGTAGGCGAGCGTGTGGAAGGCGACTTGCCGTTGGATACTACGCAAGAGATCGAATCGTTGCTGCTTACCAAAAAAGACATGATTAATAAGACGATCGGTTACCTCAATCTACAAAAGAATTTCGGCTGTACGGTTACCCGTGTGCGTCGAAGCGGTATCGATCTGGCCCCTTCGCCCGAACTTGAGTTGAAGTTTGGCGATAAGCTCATGGTTGTAGGAGAGAAGGAAGGGTTGAAGGGCGTTAGCCGTTTGCTAGGCAATGATGCAAAGAAACTCTCGGATACGGATTTTTTCCCTATTGCCATGGGTATCGTATTGGGTGTTTTGTTCGGTAAGTTGAATATTTCCTTTTCCGATAGCCTGTCGTTCTCTCCCGGGCTTACCGGTGGTGTGTTGATGGTAGCTCTTTTTCTGAGTGCTATCGGTAAAACAGGCCCTATCATGTGGTCCATGTCGGGTCCTGCCAATCAGCTTTTGCGTCAACTAGGGTTGCTGCTTTTTCTCGCCGAAGTAGGCACTTCGGCCGGAACAAATCTGGTTTCAACCTTTCAGGAAAGTGGTTTGTTGCTCTTTGGAGTGGGGGCTGCCATTACTTTGGTGCCGATGTTTATTGCCGCCATTGTAGGGCATCTGGTGTTTAAAATCAGTCTGCTCGACTTGCTTGGAACCCTCACCGGAGGTATGACCAGTACCCCCGGTTTGGCTGCTGCCGACTCGATGACCGACAGCAATATTCCCAGTGTAGCCTATGCCACCGTTTACCCCATTGCTATGGTGTTTCTTATCTTGTTTATACAGATAATTGCCTCTACATTGTTCTAAATCGAATTATATTTCTATCTTTGATCGGTTAGTATTCTCCCTCTTGAATACTAACCGATTTCTTTAAGTATTTGTTGACGTGATCATTAGAGAGAAAGTGTAATTCATTTTTAACTAAAAACTGTAGCGTGTATGGAAAACGTTGTTCCTCCGTTCAAAGTAGATGTTGCCGGGGCTTTTTTAATGCCGAAAGTATTGATAGAGGCTCGCGAGCAGTTACGAAATGGACAGTTAAGTCAGGTAGCATTACGTGCCATGGAAGATGCCGAGATCAGAACGTTGGTCGATCGGCTCAAAGCAATTGGTTCGAAAGTAGTAACAGATGGTCGTTTTCGTAGCGACTCATGGCCCCTCGATTTTATGTGCGGTTTTGAGGGGATTCGTTTAAGACCCACCAAGAAAAGTACGCTCGAGTTAACAGGTCGTATCGACCTTCATCATCACTTTATTATTGACGATTTCATGTTCCTGACAGGGATTACCGGTGGAGATATTATTGTCAAACAGGTATTGCCCGCTCCCTCTCTTATGTTGGCCGAGTTGCTGAAAGAAGAGAATCGCGAAGAGCTCGACCGTATCTATCCCGATATCGAAGTGCTGCTTGAAGATATTGCCATTGCTTATCATAAATTAATCACCGAATTATACGGATCGGGATGCCGCTATGTGCAATTTGATGATATTACACACATCGTAACAGACAACGCCATTCGCGTTAATAACATGTCTTTGGTCGATTACCCCAAAGATTTATTTGTGGCTTTTCATGCTTCTAGCGAAATGCTGTATGCCGTAAAAGGGATGGATGCTTTCTTTCTCGACTACGATTCGGCTAGTTGTGGTAAGAGTCGGTTGCTTTGGTTTATCCGTGAGAAACAGGCCACTTTTGGCTTTGTTCTATCGCATTATCCGGATGAAGAGGAGTTGGATGAACTATGTGCCAAGATCGAAGAGGTAAACCGCTACATTCCGTTGCACCGTTTTACGCTATGTATACCCAATCCGCAACTATCTCCTTCCGAGCCTTATGAAACAACTCTGCAAAAGCAATGGGATACGTTGCGTATGGCAGAGATTGTAGCCAAACGGTTCTGGCCCGAAGTGGATTAAATAGAATCTTTGTGTAGATTCGTTGCCTTGAATACCGGTTGTAACTTCTGTGCTTCCGATTCGAATCCGAACCAATAACCTTTCCCTTCGTGGATGGGTAAGAAACATAAGCGGAGTGTCTCATGATACTCTCCATAAATAACTTGCCACTCTTCGAAGGGAACTTGCCTTTTGGTTTTAACTCTTTCTGCCGGAAGTTTCTTTAGTGACATGCCTGCTTCAATCCAGGCAATGCTCACTAGTGGCTGAGCCTCTGGATAAGCCTTTTGACAGAACTCGTACAGAATTAAGCCCCTCTTTTCCATACTCAGGGGTTGGTCGATCAGTCCGAGCTGTATCACGTAGTGGAGTAGATCCGATAAAAATGCAGAATGGGCAAGCATCAGCTGTTGTGTGACGCTGCGCCAAGTAGGTACGTTGTAGAAGCCATCGAGCAAACGAGAGAGGTAGCGAGCCGTTTGTAGCTCTTCTACCGTGATTTCCCGAGTCTGCAATACTTCGTAGGGTGGAAGGGGGGAGTACTGTATACCCAACTCTTCGGCTCTGCGACGCATCTCCGTGCCCGGTAGTAGTTTTAGTGATTCGAGTTGTATCTCGCCTGCTCCATAACCGGCAAGGGTATGTACATCCTCAAAGATTTCGCTCAAATGATAAAGAGGAAGTCCGGCAATGAGGTCGGCATGTGTTTCCATTTGCGGCAGAGAGCACAGAAATTGTAGTCCTTCGAGTGCTTTGGATAATTTTCCCATGCGCCGACTTTGTACCAACACCTCTTCTCGTAAGCTCTGAATACCAGCTTCGAGATGAAGCAAGCCTTGCGGAAGCTTTGCCAGTTCTTCTTTCAGCTCTGCCGAAAGCAAGGCCGGATGTATCTCTAAATGGAAACAAATATCGGGCGAGAATTCAAGAAACAAGGCAAGTAGTTCTTTGGCTCGTTTGTTGTCGTAGTTAAAGGTGCGGTCAAGCACTCTCACGTTTTTTATTCCCTGTCGATGAATCTCTGTGAGACGTCGGCGGATGGTTGTCATGTCAATTGTTCGAATAGGTTTTTCACCGCCGCTTACGCAGAACGCACAAGTATTAAAGCATCCCCGGGTCGTTTCGAGTTGTACGAAAGGTTTGCTCCAGTTGAAGAAACGACTCTCTTCAGGGGAGATTAAGTGGTCGAAGTTCATGACGCGAGCTATCCCGTTGTCACAATACCGTTCACTACTTTCAAGATAGCATAAGCCGGTGATGTGGCTCCATGAATCGGGTCGGTTCCATACCTTTAGCCAACTCGGGAATACCTCTTCGCCTTCTCCTCTAAACACACCGTTTACAAATGGATTCTTGCGTAGAAAAGCTTCATTGTTGCCCAAGAACTCGGGGCCTCCCAAGACAATCGTGCAGTGTGGCAGCAATGCTTTGGCTCTTGATACGATATGTAAGAGTTGTTCGTGATTGAATAGCCAGGTGGTTGCGGCAATAATATCCGGACGATGACGGTAGATGTTGTTGACAATCATTCCAACGTTTTCGCCAATGGTGGCCGATACCACCTCCCATTCAATAGAGGTATCGGTTGCTATTTGAGCATGCAGAGCCGGTAAAGCAAGAGAAGAGTGTGCGTAAGAGCTATTTAAATCAAGCCAAAGAAGTTTCATGCGGGGTATTTATCGTTTATTCTTGCAAAGGTATGAAAAAAAGCCAGCTTTAATTTCGTATTTGCTCCTAAAAAAGATTATATTTGCCGCATATATTCGATAAAATGACAGAGATTATGAAAAAAATAAACTACGTAAAGATACTCCTTTTGACAACTCTCTTGTGGGGGTTTACTTCTTGTGAAAGCGATCATACCATTTTCGATGATTTGGTTGGCCGAACATGGGTAGGCGATTTGGGCTTTAACTACGGTGATGCTCCGGTAGAAAGTGAAATTTCATTTAGCAGCGATGGTTTCGCTACCGACAATCAATATTATTTCCCTGAGGATGGAGGTCGGTTTGCAACCAGTTTACCTATTCGGTGGCGAATAGAATATGGCACTTTATACCTGGATTATGGTAATAGATATCCTATGCTTGAAATACGAGGTGTCGATATCAGTGGACCTAATCTCAGAGGGCGATTATATGCTGATGGTGTGGATGAAGGTAATATAACATTGACCATGCGGTATTAAACGATATATATAAAAGAAAGAAGAGGATGCCATAAGCATCCTCTTCTTTCTTTTATATAACTTAAGTCTTTACCAAACTTTTATTTCTTTTCGACCGGTGTAGCTATCTTCAGAAATAATTTCTTGAATGCGGGTGGATAAGGTGTTTCGAACTCCATCAATTGCCCGGTTACGGGATGATAAAAGCTTAATTTAAAAGCATGAAGAGCCAATCGGCCTATTGGGTTTTTACCATCGCCATATTTCACATCGCCTAGTACCGGATGCTGTAAATCTTTCATGTGTACACGAATCTGATTTTTACGTCCTGTTTCTAATTCAAGCTCTACCAAGGAGTAGCCATTGGCACGCTTAATGGTTTTGTAATGCGTGATGGCTTTCTCACCTCCGTTGTCTGTCATACTCGAATAGGTGATAAACACTTTATTGTCTGTCAGCCACGAAGTGACCGTACCGTGATCTTTCTCTACATCGCCCGAAAGTGCAGCTACGTAACGACGGTCTTTTACAATCTCGTCCCAATAATCCTGTAGCGTAAATTTCGTTTTTTCGTCTTTGGCGAATAGCATAAGTCCCGATGTATCCTTATCCAATCGATGTACGATGAAGACCCGGAATTGTTTTCCCGAACGTTGTACGTACTCATTCAGAATAGAGTGTGCGGTACGTTCCTTTTGTCGGTCGGTACCCATCGAAAGCAGTCCCTCCCTTTTGTCTACCACAATCAGGTACTCATCTTCGAATACGATTTTCAATAGGTTGCTGTGGAACTCTTTTCTTCCTTTATCCTTGCTTATTTGCACTTTCATGCCTGGTTGCAGGGGGAAATTAAATTGTGTCGTTATCACGTTGTCTACGTAAACGACACGTTTGCTGAGTAGCGATTTTAGCTTGTTACGGCTCGCATCGGGCATCTGGCTGGCAAGAAACTCCATGAGTTCCATCGATTTCTTGACTGGGAAGGTGGTGTACTTAGCCAAGGCACGGGTAGCACGCTTTTCTTTATCTACTGCTTTTTTCTGTTTCATTCGGTGGGTCTTAATTCAAGTAAAACGACGTTCTCTACATGATGGGTATGAGGGAACATATCGACAGGCTGTATAGCCTTCACTGCATATTTGACGTCGAGTAACTGCAAGTCGCGTGCTTGTGTAGCAGGATTACAGCTTACGTAAACAATGCGTTTGGGCTCGGCAAACAAGATAACATCTACTACATCTTGGTGCATACCGGCACGAGGAGGATCGGTGATGATAACATCCGGGCGACCGTATTCGTTGATGAAGTCCTGTGTAAGCATATCTTTCATATCGCCGGCAAAGAACAAGGTATTATCAATTCCATTGATTTCGGCGTTTACCTTGGCGTCTTCGATGGCTTCGGGCACATATTCGATACCGATTACCTGACGCGCTTGGCGCGAAACAAAGTTGGCGATGGTACCTGTTCCGGTATAGAGGTCGTAGACTAATTCGTTTCCTGTAAGTCCGGCAAATTCCCGGGTGATCTTATATAGGTTGTATGCCTGCTCGGAGTTGGTTTGATAGAATGATTTCGGACCGATTTTGAAACGCAGTCCTTCCATCTCTTCGAAGATGTGATCGTTGCCACGGAATACGTGAACATCAAGATCATTGATGGTATCGTTGCATTTATTGTTGATGATATAAAGTAGCGAAGTGATCTCGGGGAAACTATCGGCAATGTATTGCAGTATATTCTTGAAGAGCTCCATTTCGCTCTCTTCTACGATCTTACAGATAAGAATGACCATCAGTTCACCGGTGGTAGAAGTACGCACAATCATATTGCGTAACATACCTTCTTGCGAGCGAAGATTGATAAAAGAGTAATTATGCTCGTAGGCATAATCGCGCACTGCATTGCGGATGCGATTCGAAATATCATCTTGTAACCAGCATTTCTCAATGGCCAACACCTTATCGAAAGCTCCGGGGATGTGGAATCCTAGGCCATTCATTTGATCGTAAGTTACATTTTGCTGAATATCTTCCCAAGTAAGCCAGCGCTTATTTGAGAACGTAAATTCAAGTTTGTTGCGATAGAACTCAGTTTTAGCTGAACCTAATATAGGAAGAATCTCGGGAAGTTCAATCTTACCAATGCGTTTCAGATTGTCTTCTACCTGTTTTTGCTTGTATTTAATTTGCTCCGAATAGGGCAATACTTGCCATTTGCAACCTCCGCAAACACCATAATGCTCGCAGAAAGGAACAGCGCGTACCGAAGAGTATTCATGAAACTTCACTGCTTCGGCTTCGGCATAATGATTTTTTTTACGCTTAATTTGTAAGTCTACCACATCGCCCGGTACTACGTAGGGTACAAAAACTACCAGGTCGTTTACTTTTGCAATGGCTTTTCCTTCGGCAGCCACGTCCGTTATTGTCACCTTCTCCAGTAGGGGAAGTACTTTTTTGTTTCTTGCCACTTTTACACCAATCTAATAAATTATGTCGCAAAATTAGCTCTTTTTTCTGGATTTATCTCTATGTAAACACATAATAAAGATTGCAATGTGGAAATTGCAGTTCGGTCGAAAGTTTTTTCTTTAAAAGTTTTCTGATATGCGAAATATCGTTAGATTTGCGAAATAGAAAACCACAATCTAACTTTAAACATATACTTATGGACAAGAAAAGAGTTTATACCTTTGGAAACGGTCAGGCGGAAGGCAAGGCTGACATGAAGAATTTACTTGGAGGAAAAGGTGCCAACCTTGCCGAAATGAACCTTATCGGGGTTCCTGTACCTCCCGGATTTACCATTACTACCGAAGTTTGTACAGAATATTATCAATTAGGACAAGAGAAAGTGGTGGCTCTGCTTCAAAAGGAAGTGGAACAAGCCATTGCCAATGTAGAAGTGTTGATGAAGTCCAAATTCGGGGATATCGAGAATCCGTTACTTGTCTCTGTTCGTTCGGGTGCTCGCGCCTCTATGCCGGGTATGATGGATACCATTTTAAATTTGGGATTGAATGATGAAGTAGTAGAGGGGTTGACTCGCAAGACCGGTAATGCTCGTTTTGCTTGGGATTCTTATCGCCGCTTTGTACAAATGTATGGCGATGTAGTGCTTGGAATGAAACCCACCAATAAAGAAGATATAGACCCGTTCGAAGCAATCATTGAAGAAGTAAAGCATGCCCGCGGAGTAAAACTTGATAATCAACTCGAAGTAGAAGATTTGAAAGAATTAGTGAGACGCTTTAAAGCAGCCGTTACTGCCCAAACCGGGAAAGACTTTCCGACCGATGCTTACGAGCAACTTTGGGGAGCAATATGCTCCGTATTCAACTCTTGGATGAATGAGCGTGCTATTCTTTATCGTAAGATGGAGGGTATTCCCAGCGAATGGGGAACAGCCGTTAGTGTGCAGGCCATGGTTTTTGGTAATATGGGTGAAACATCGGCTACCGGTGTTTGTTTCTCGCGCGATGCAGGAACAGGCGAAGATATCTTTAACGGCGAATACCTGATCAATGCACAAGGCGAAGATGTAGTAGCCGGTATTCGTACCCCGCAGCAAATTACCAAAGAAGGATCACAGCGTTGGGCTATACTGGCGGGTGTAACCGAAGATGTTCGTCTCGCCAAATTCCCATCAATGGAAGAAGCGATGCCCGAAATATATAAGCAACTCGATCAGTTGCAAACCAAACTCGAAGGGCACTACCGGGATATGCAAGACATGGAGTTTACCGTTCAGGAAGGTAAACTATGGTTCTTGCAGACACGTAACGGCAAGCGCACAGGAGCTGCCATGGTGAAGATCGCTATGGATTTGTTGCGTCAAGGAGTGATTGATGAAAAGACAGCGTTGCTTCGTGTAGAACCTAATAAGTTGGATGAACTACTTCACCCCGTATTCGATAAAAAGGCGTTAAAGAAAGCAACAGTATTAACTCGTGGGCTTCCGGCTTCTCCGGGTGCTGCTACCGGACAGATTGTATTCTTTGCCGATGATGCTGCTGCTTGGTCGGCAGGTGGTGCTAAGGTGATTATGGTTCGTATCGAAACTTCTCCCGAGGATCTTGCCGGTATGGCTGCCGCACAAGGTATTCTGACCGCCCGAGGTGGAATGACCTCTCATGCAGCCGTAGTAGCTCGTGGTATGGGCAAATGCTGTGTATCGGGTGCAGGTGCTTTGAATATCGACTACAAAGCTCGTACGGTAGAGATTGATGGCGTTGTACTGAATGAAGGCGACTACATTTCACTCAATGGTAGTACCGGTGAAATATATCAGGGTAAAGTCGAAACAAAAGCTGCCGAACTATCGGGCGATTTTGCCGAGTTGATGCAGTTGGCTGATAAATATACCCGTTTGAAGGTACGTACCAATGCCGATACCCCTCATGATGCAGAGATTGCACGTAAGTTTGGTGCTGTTGGTATCGGACTCTGTCGCACCGAACATATGTTCTTCGATGGTGAGAAGATTAAAGCCATGCGCGAGATGATCTTAGCTGAGAATGTAGAAGGTCGTCGCAAGGCTTTAGCCAAGATATTACCCTATCAGCAAGAAGACTTTATGGGAATCTTTCGTGCAATGGCGGGCTTCCCGGTAACAGTACGCTTGCTTGATCCTCCTTTGCACGAGTTTGTTCCCCATGATGTGAAGGGACAACAAGACATGGCTGATATGATGGGCGTTACTCTGCAACAAATTCAACGTCGGGTCGAATCGCTTTGCGAACATAACCCCATGTTGGGACACCGTGGTTGCCGTTTAGGGAATACGTATCCTGAAATTACGCAAATGCAAACACGGGCTATCTTGGGCGCAGCAGTTGCATTGAAAAAAGAGGGAGTAAAAACAATACCCGAAATCATGGTGCCATTAACAGGTATCTTATATGAATTTAAGGAACAAGAAACGATCATCCGTAAAGAAGCAGCCGACTTGTTTGCCGAATTGGGCGATAGTATTGAATTCTCTGTAGGAACCATGATTGAGATTCCTCGTGCTGCTCTAACTGCCGATCGCATTGCTAGCTCTGCCGAATTCTTCTCTTTCGGAACCAACGATTTGACGCAAATGACCTTCGGTTATTCTCGTGATGACATTGCTTCTTTCCTCCCCATATATCTGGAAAAGAAAATATTGAAAGTAGATCCTTTCCAGGTGCTCGACCAGAAGGGAGTAGGACAGCTTATTCGCATGGCTACTGAAAAAGGTCGGAGCATTCGTCCGGACTTGAAATGTGGTATTTGTGGAGAACATGGTGGAGAACCTTCTTCTGTCAAATTTTGCCATAAAGTAGGTTTAAACTACGTTAGTTGCTCACCCTTTAGAGTACCTATTGCTCGTTTGGCTGCGGCACAGGCGGCGATAGAAGATTGATGTAAATTATTTAAATAAATAGGAGAGAGGAAGTTACGTTTATCGAGGCTTCCTCTTTTTTATTGCGTCCAGTTGATGCATTTATAAAAAACTAACTAAAAAGTTGTGTACTGTGAATATCTATTTTACCTTTGCACCCCGAAAAAAATAGGTATTAGGCTTTTGCCTAAGGAAATGTTTAACTTAAAACTCCAAAAAGAAAATGAAAAAGATTGTTGTATTTTTATTTGTTGCTATGGCAACGTTGATGGTTAATGCACAGGATATTTATGTAGGTGGGTCACTTGGCTTGTGGCACAATCACGATGCAGATGCAACTTCATTCACACTTACACCCGAAGTTGGTTATAACTTGAATGATAACTGGGCGCTGGGTGTTACGCTGGCCTATGCTCACGGAGAAGTAAATTCGGCATGTGTAAACAAATTCGGATTGGCACCTTATGCTCGTTACTCTTTTTATCAGAACAAGGTAGTTCGCCTGTTTGTTGACGGTGGTTTTGGCTTTTCTACTTCTAAAGTAAAGCACCATGATGCAGTGAATGGTTTTGAAATTGGTGTAAAACCAGGTATCGCTATCAAACTGAACAAAAGCTTTAGTCTGATCGCTAAATGTGGTTTCTTAGGCTACAGAGATGATTATATGGTAGGCGACAATGGTTATGGATTTGGCTTCACAAGCGAAGACCTGAGCTTTGGTTTTCACTATGAATTTTAATTGATATAGCGTCTCTTACGTTTAAGGGGAATGTAACAAGATAATTCTTTGTTGCATTCCCCTTATTCTTTGAGTACAGTGTGATTAATCGGCTAGTTTTTGGAGTTTCTTAAAGTGTTCGATAACTCCTCGGTAGTCACGATCGTTGCAGGCATCAAATCGATTCCATATATCTCCCAAGATAGCAGCTCCTCCAAATCCGAAATCTTTTATTTCCAGCATATTATCAGTATCAATACCTCCAAGGGCAATTACATCACTATCGATGATTCGCTCTTTTTTTGCCTTTCTCAGCTCCTCCGGAGTATAAGCAGCAAAGTAGTTTTCTTTTGATATACTGTCATATATCGGACTCATAAAAACATAATTATAAGAGTCTTTCTTCTCTTTTACTTCCTCTATCGAATGACATGAGCAACTGATTTGTCCTGAATAATTGTCAGGCTTTTCGGGATTTCTAGCATTTAGGTGAATTCCTAATAGATTAAATTCCTTTTTTAAATAAAAATGCTCGTGGGTCACTATGCGATGATGATATTTTTCGGGAATTAACGTCAGAAGTCGTTCTGCATAAACAGGAGCGGTATCGGGCTTTCTTAGATGTAGAATGTCCAATCCTTCTTCGAACAGTGCGGTTATTATTTTGTCTTCTTCTACGAAGAAAGTAGGGGTAGTAACTACAATTAATTTCATCTTATTTGTTAAACTATTTAAGTTTAGCAAAAGTACGAATTAACTCTATGACAAGCCAACGTTTATAGTGAAAAGATGTTAGATTGCAATGTTCGCAGATCAATAGTCCATAATTTGCTTGATAAAACATCACCAAAACCACCTATAATCTTCAAAACTTCGCTTGCTTCGATGCTACCGACAACTGCCGGTGTTACTCCCATTACCCCTTTGAAAGGAGGGGGCATACGTAGCATCTCCTCTTCATTCGGATACAAATCTCGATAGGTTTTTGGGCTACTGCCGTGGTTAAAGACGGATACCTGCCCTTCGAAACCGCAAATAGCTCCGTATACATAGGGTTTATTCAAGGCCATGCAGGTATCACTGATCAGGTATCGGGTGGCAAAGTTGTCGCAACCATCTACCACGATGTCGTATGAACCGATCAGTTCACAGGCATTCTGTTTACTAAGCCGTTCGGGATAGTAGTTTACGGTTATCTCACTGTTTAGCGAATGCAAATGTTCGGCTGCACAAGCGGCTTTCGGTTGGTCAAGCTCCTTCTCGGCATATAGTACCTGACGTTGCAGGTTGCTGATGCTTACACAGTCATCATCTACCAGTCCGATAGTACCTATACCTGCACCTGCCAGGTAGAGGGCAATGGGAGAACCGAGTCCTCCCACGCCAATAATCAATACTTTGGCTGCTTGCAGCTTCGCTTGCCCCTCTTCTCCAATTTCAGGCAGAAGAATTTGTCTGTCATAACGCATAAGATTTGCTATTGTTTTGTGTTTCGTTTTTGTGCTTCGATACTTTATTGCCAAAAGCCTGGTCCCAATCTTTCCACACCGGTTCGCGTCCCAGCTGCTTTAAAGCTCGCTCTACCTCTATCGCTTTGCGTTCGTCGCTTACGTGAAACTGTTCCAACGTTTGCGGATAGCTGTAATAACCACCCGGTTCCGTTTTACTCTCGGCACTCATGGTGGTTACACCCAGTGTTGCCATGTGGTTTCTAATCTCAGGGCTTTCGCGGGTGGAGTAGGAGATGTCTACATCACGATCGAAGATACGCATGGCAAAGGTTAGCTGTGCCAGTTCACGGTCGCTAAGCACAACATTGGGTTGAAAACCTCCATTCTCCGAGGGGCGCATACGGGGGAAGTTGACACTGTATTTTGTTTTCCAATAGTGCTTCTGCAAGTAACGAAGGTGATGAGCCATCATCGTAACATCGGTTCGCCATTCCTCCAGCCCGATGAGAACGCCCATACCTATTTTGTGTACACCTGCCTGTCCCATACGGTCGAAACCGTTGACACGCCATTCGAACTTCGACTTCATACCCCGAGGATGATACCGTTTGTAGTTTTCACTGTGGTATGTTTCCTGAAAACAAATGACCCCGTTTAGTCCGTGATGAGTCAGTTCTTCGTACTCCTCGGTTTGCAGTGGCATTACTTCGATTTGTAAATTGCTGAAGTACGGTTTGGCCAGATCGAGTGCGCGAGCAATGTAGGGAACGCCTGCTACGGCAGGATTCTCGCCTGTAACCAACAGCAGGTTGTCAAAAGGTGCCAGCTTCTTGATGGCTTTGTATTCGTTGACGATTTCCTCTTCTGTGAGTATGGTACGTTTCATTGGGTTGCTGATGTGGAACCCACAGTAAACGCACGAGTTGGTGCATGAGTTGGTTAGATAGAGGGGAACGAACATCGAAATTGTTTTCCCGAAACGCTCGATGGTATATTGCTGACTAAGGCGTGCCATCACCTCTATATAAGGAGTTGCAGCAGGAGAGATAAGTGCCATGAAGTCATCCACATCGCGATGTTCTTTCCCGAGTGCACGGCGCACATCGTCGTCTGTTTTGGAATAGATGGCTTTTGTCGTCTCTTCCCAAGATATTCTTTTTAATTCATCAGAGAACATAGTATTCTTCTTTTTAGTCTAAGCTCATTCTTTTGTTTTGGTATTCTTTAAGTCTCTGGACAAACGCATGGCACAGAAGTTAGGACCGCACATCGTGCAATATTCTCCTTCGGTGTGTTTGCCCGCATGGAAATAAGACAAAGCACGTTGGGGGTCGAGCGACAGGTCGAACTGATCTTTCCATCTGAATTCGTAACGTGCTTTGCTCAATGCATTGTCGCGTACCTGTGCCCCGGGATGTCCTTTGGCCAGATCGGCTGCATGTGCAGCTATCTTGTAAGTAATAACTCCCACACGTACATCCTCCTTATCGGGTAGTGCCAGATGCTCTTTGGGAGTTACGTAGCAGAGCATGGCCGTGCCCAACCATCCGATTTGTGCCGCACCAATGGCCGATGTGATATGATCATACCCCGGTGCGATGTCGGTTACCAACGGACCCAATGTATAAAAAGGTGCGTTGTGGCATTTCTCTATCTGCCGTTCCATGTTCTCCTTGATTTTATGCATGGGCACATGTCCGGGTCCTTCAATAAAGGCTTGCACATTCTTATCCCACGCGCGGAGCACCAATTCGCCCATCGTATCCAGCTCGGCAAACTGTGCTTCATCGTTTGCATCATGTATGGAGCCGGGACGCAAACCGTCTCCCAACGAAACGGCTACATCGTATTGTGCCAGAATATCGCAGATATCGTCAAAGTGTTCGTATAGGAAACTCTCTTGATTGTGAACCAAACACCACTTACTCATGATACTACCTCCACGGCTCACGATGCCACAAAGGCGTTTTTCTGCCAAATGCACGTTTTGCAGCCGAATACCTGCATGTATCGTAAAGTAGTCAACCCCTTGTTCGCATTGCTCAATCAGCGTATCGCGATAAATTTCCCAACTGAGCTCTTCTACCTTTCCGTTGACCTTTTCGAGTGCTTGATAGATGGGTACCGTACCCACCGGAACAGGGCAGTTGCGGATAATCCATTCGCGGGTTTCGTGGATGTTTTCGCCTGTCGACAGATCCATCAACGTATCGCCTCCCCACTTACAACTCCAGATGGCCTTCTCAACCTCTTCGTCGATGCCCGATGTGGTAGCCGAATTGCCGATATTGGTGTTGATTTTAACCAGGAAGTTACGTCCGATAATCATCGGCTCTGCTTCGGGGTGATTGATGTTGGCCGGCAATACCGCTCTTCCCTCGGCAATCTCTTGTCGCACAAACTCGGGTGTAATGTGTGTTTCAATGCCCAGATCCTCGCAGTTCATGTTTTCACGAATGGATACATACTCCATTTCGGGGGTGATAATTCCCTGTTTGGCGTAAGCCATTTGAGTGATCGGTTGATTGGCTTTCGCCCGGTAAGGTAGGGCAATGTGCTCAAACCGCAAGGAGTCGAGCGTGTGGTCATCGCGACGCATGCGTCCGTATTGCGAACTTACTTCGGATAGCTGTTCCACGTCGCCACGGCTTAGTATCCACTCTTCGCGCAAGCGGGGTAATCCTTTCTTCAAGTCGATCGTTATCTGCTGGTCGCTAAAAGCACCGCTTGTGTCGTAGATAAAAATATCCGGGTTGGGAGTTATTATTTTCTCTTCGCCCTCGAAGGTGGTGCTGGGTACTTGCTCTACTTTGCGCATAGCTACGCGCATCTCGGGAAACAATTTACCGGGTATATATACTTTCTCTGAGCGTGGGAAGGTTATTTTTTGTTTCATTTTTCGTTCGTTTTTTAGGGATGTTTATTTGTTTAGAAAAGCCGTGAGTGGCGAGCTTGCCTCTGCCACAAAGTGACGGGCTTGTGTGCCCAATCCGGCTTCATAGGCCATGCGTCCGGCTTCTGTCGCTTGTTTGAAGGCTTTGGCCATTTCTATCGGATTGCGTGCTACCGCAATGGCGGTGTTTACCAATACGGCTGCCGCACCCATCTCCATTGCTTCGGCTGCATGGCTTGGGGCGCCAATTCCTGCATCGACTACAACGGGGATGCCTGCCTGTTCGATAATAATCTGCAAAAACTCTTTGGTTTGCAGTCCTCTGTTTGTTCCAATGGGTGCCCCCAACGGCATCACGGTTGCTGCACCGGCCTCTTCCAGTTGCCTACAAAGTACCGGGTCGGCCTGACAATAAGGAAGTACCACGAATCCTAGCTTCGCCAACTGCTCGGTCGCTTTAAGCGTCTCTACCGAGTCGGGCAAAAGATAGCGTGGGTCGGGATGAATCTCCAGTTTGAGCCAATTTGTACCAAAAGCTTCTCGTGCCATTTGAGCTGCAAAAACAGCCTCTTCGGCATTGCGTACTCCCGACGTGTTGGGCAGTAATTGCAGATGCGGGTGGATGATGTGTTGTAGCATGTCATCCTCCTGATTGTTCATGTCTATGCGTTTCATGGCTACTGTCACCATCTCTGTGCCCGATGCCAGTATAGCCTGCTCCATTTGTTCGTTGGAGTAGAATTTTCCTGTTCCCAGAAAGAGGCGCGAGTCGAATGCTCGTCCTGCAATAATTAGTTTTTCCATTCGTCTTTTATTTATAGGTATCCGTTGATTATTCGTTTTGTTTCTTCTCTTGGATCTTCGGCTTGCAGTATGCTGCCCGAGAGTGCAATACCGTTAACTCCCAGCTGTAGGAGCTCCGGAATATCCTTGTTCGTAATGCCCCCTATGGCTACTATGGGCAATGAGATGCCGGCCTCCTTCATCCGGTTGATGAGAGTAGCATATCCTTCGGCTCCCAATACGGGGCTTAGGTTCTTCTTGGTTCTTGTAAAGCGATAAGGACCTACACCTACATAATCTGCACCTGCGCGGTAATGCATTAGTACATCTTCAAAATTATTGGCTGTTCCGCCGATGATGAAAGCCTCGCCCAGTATATTTCGTGCCTGATCAACGGGCATATCTGTTTTGCCCAGATGTACCCCATCGACTTCGAGTTTTCGGGCAAGTTCTACGTGATCATCCAGGATCAGAATCGCTTCGTGTTCCTTGCACAGCGGTTTTAGTTTCAGTGCTACTTGCTCTATCTCTTCGAGTGCAGCTTCTTTCATGCGTAGCTGAATCCATTTGCATCCCCCTTCGAGTGCCATGATTGCCGATTCGAGTGTGTTGTATCGATCGGTTTCGTGTGTGATAAACTGTAAACTAACCATCATTTACCCTCCGCAAGCTGCTTTGATAATGACCAAATGATCGTTCTCGTGCAGGGTATGTTCGCCCCATTGCGTACGAGGAATGAGTTGATTGTTTACGGCTATAGCAATCCCCTGAGCAGGAAGCTCTAATTGCTGTGTCAGTTCTGAGATAGTTGAAGCAGAGATTAGTTCCACTTCTTTGTTGTTTACTTGTACTTTCATTGTTGCAGATAGATTATAAATGAAAGTAAATACAAAGAGAGTGCTTATATTGAATGGCGGTAAGAAGAAACACAATCCCTACGTCAGTACTAACTGAATCAGGTTCTAGGGTATAATCTCAGCTCCTTTTCGGGGCACCCCTTTGTTTTTACGTGGGCAAAGTAAATGAAAAAGGAGCAGAAAAACGATTATCTGCTCCTTTATTTTTTATTATTCTTCTATTTTCTTTTCCTTGATCGGATGCGAAAATATAAACCGGGCTCCTTTTTTATAGTTATTGTCAATCCAGATGTTGCCTCCCATGCGTTGAATGGTGAGCTTACAGATAGACAGCCCCAGCCCCGTTCCTTGTACAAACTCATTCAGCTTCTCAAAACGATCGAATACCTGTTGTTGTTTCTCTTCGGGAATACCACATCCGGTATCGGTCACTGTGAACCGTACAAACTGATTCGTTTTATCGGGTTGGAAACTGAGTCTAATTTCTCCTCCGTCGGGGGTAAACTTAACCGAATTATTAAGCAGGTTGATAATGATTTGCTGCAAGCGCAACGGGTCGGTGTAGAGTATGTAAGACTCCAAAGAAGTCTCCAGTCGTATATCAATCTGTTTGGTTTTGTTCTGATTGACCAACATAATCATACTTTGGCAATGTGCTACAATATCGCACCATTCGTATGTAAACTGCAATTTGCCCGACTCCAGTCTTGAAACATCCAAAATGTCATTGATTAACTGCAACAACAGGTTTGAGTTGGTTTGAATGATAGAGGCATACTCTTCTTGTTCCTTAGTACATTGCACGCTATTAATTAACAGGCTTGAGAAGCCCACAATGGCGTTGAGCGGTGTACGTACCTCGTGGCTCATGTTCGACACAAAAGCACTTTTCATCCGGCTGGCTTCTTCGGCCTGATTTTTGGCAAGGAGCAATTCTACTTCCGACTCCTCCAGCTTCTTTTTATCGGCACGTAATTGTCGGGTCGATTCTTCCAGATGGTTGCTTAGCATTTTGGTCTTGAAATAATAGTAGAGCGAAACGATAAGCCCCAGCAGCAACGCCAGAATAATGGCAATGGTGGTTTGCACCTCTACTTTATATGCTTCGAAGAAACTGGGAGTAACGTTGATAACGGTCGAGTTTTTCGGCAACTGCTTCTTGGCAAAGCCTAACTCTTTGAGCTTCTTTGCATCAAATTTATATTCGTTAGAGAGTGATACCAGCTCTGGGTGGCTGGTGTCGTTTAGTTCCACAACCTCGTATGCTTTTTGCGCCATTCGTTGTGCTACGCCGCTATAGTTAGGTACATATCCGCCGATAGCCCAGTAACCGATTCCGCTCGATGTAAGACTGAAAGCCGGCAAAAGAGGTCTCACATGCGTAAATGCATAAGCCGAATTGTTGACATAAGCCATTTCCCGACAGTCAATTCGCCAGATGCCTATCAGTATTACGCTGCTGTCAGGCACCACTTTTAGCTGTTTTACGGCCATATCTAAGGTCGATTTTCGTCCGTCGATAAAGGTTGATCCCAATTCCGGATAGCTTTGAATCTTTTTCTTGATTAACGCATATTGAATAAGTCCGTTGTACGTATTGTCTGAGATGAAAGCTAAGTGTTTCATTTTGGGGTAAAAACCTTTCATCAGTTCAATGCCTTTGTCCAAGTCATACCCGTATGAGAAGCAAGCTTGTATATTGAAAGGCTTCATTCGTTCAATCACATCTACGCTTACCGGTTCATAGGTTTTTAAATCTGTATCCAGCGAAGGTACTTCAATGCTGTAGCGAGGAGCCATAGCACATATTGTGGGAATTTTTTTATATGATTCCTCTTGTAGTTGTAAAAAGCTATACCATGATTCTCCACCCAATAGAACGAGTAGTCGAACCTTTGGGTGCTTGCCGATGATCCCTTTTATTAGCTCGGGCCATTGCGGTGCTTGTGCCAGACTGGTAATGTTCATATTTTCAACAACAACAGGCAACTTACCCCCCTTCGCTTGATAGGCACTGATGAATGCAGTGATGTTGTCGTACGTATATTTCGTGTCGGAACTATAAGAGGTAATTATTAATATTTCGTCTTTTGCTTCTTCATTAATTTCCTGTCCATAAACCAACTGAGGGATTGAAAGCAGAGTTGCGATAAGAACGAAAATGTAAATAACCTTGTTGATAGATTTTTGTAATATCATAAAATTAATACATTAATATGCATACAAAAATAGCACTTAACTTTTAATAATCAGCTATGTAATAGCATATTTCTGAATATAATGTATGCAAAAAAACCGATCATACAGGTTTAACTGGTATAAAGTCTGTATGATCGGTTAAAAGTATTTTATTTATTGAAGAAGTTTTGTGGTATAACTTCTTTACATGATAACTACATGCGTTGCTCTACCACATCCCAATCGATAATATCCCATAAGGCGTTGATATGGTCGGCTCTGCGGTTCTGGAAGTCCAGATAGTAAGAGTGTTCCCATACGTCAAAACCTAATAATGGTTTCAGTCCGGCGCGAAGCGGATTGCTTCCGTTTGCTTCTTTGGTGATGTGGAGCTTGCCGGCCTTATCAACCGATAACCATCCCCAACCCGATCCGAATAAGCCTACCGAGGCTGCATTCATTTCTTTCTTGAAACTCTCGAAACTACCAAAATCGCGCTTGATTGCCTCGGCTAGTTTGCCTGTAGGCTCTTTCTTGGATGGTTTGTGAGCAAACTGCAAGAAGTAAAGCGTATGGTTTAATACCTGACCGGCGTTGTTGAAAATAGCTCCGTCGGGTGCAGTAGCTACGATCTCTTCTACTGTTTTTCCCTCAAACTCAGTGCCCGGAACGAGGCTGTTGAGGTTGTTTACATATGTCTGCAAGTGTTTACCGTAATGAAAATCAATGGTTTGCTGACTGATTACAGGTTCCAATGCGTTATTCGCATAAGGAAGTGTTGGCATTTGATACGTCATAGTCATTAAAATTAGCGACATTAATAATGTATTCATCTTAAGTTATTTTGATTGAATATACTTTATTTATAACAAGCAAAGATTGCAGAATGTTCGGAGGTCTCCAAAGTTTCCTCTATCTTTGCGACAAATATCATATTTAAAACGAATGGCTGATTATTTAAATGAATTGAATGAAAGTCAGCGTGATGCGGTACTCTACAACGACGGACCCTCGTTGGTTATAGCGGGTGCAGGATCGGGCAAAACGCGTGTACTTACTTATAAAATAGCCTATTTGCTCGAAAGCGGATACAATCCTTGGAATATTCTGGCTCTAACCTTTACCAACAAAGCGGCACGCGAAATGAAAGAGCGTATTGCCCGGCAAGTGGGTGAGCAGCGGGCACAACGCTTGTGGATGGGTACCTTTCACTCTGTTTTCTCTCGTATTCTGCGTGCCGAGGCATCGTACATCGGTTTTACATCGCATTTTACCATATACGATACTTCCGATAGCAAAAGCTTGTTGCGCTCGATCATTAAAGAAATGGGACTCGACGAGAAGGTATATAAGCCGGGCAGTGTGCAGTCGCGTATCTCTAATGCGAAGAATCACCTGGTGCTTCCTTCGGCCTATGCTTCTAATAGAGAGGCTTATGAAGGTGATTTGGCGGCCAAAATGCCGGCCATACGCGATATCTACCGTCGGTATTGGGAGCGTTGCCGGCAAGCGGGGGCTATGGACTTTGACGACCTGTTGGTGTATACCTATGTGTTGTTTCGCGATTTTCCGGAGGTGGCCAAACGCTATTCCGAACAGTTTCGCTATGTGCTCGTCGATGAGTACCAAGACACGAACTATGCACAGCACAGCATTGTTTTGCAGCTTACCCAACTCAATCAGCGCGTGTGTGTGGTAGGCGATGATGCACAGAGTATTTACTCTTTTCGCGGGGCAGATATCGACAATATTCTTTATTTTACCAAAATCTATCCCAATACCCGGGTATTTAAACTCGAACAGAACTATCGCTCTACCCAAACCATTGTGTGTGCGGCCAATAGCTTGATCGAAAAGAACGAACAGCAAATACGCAAGGAGGTCTTCTCCGAAAAAGAGCGCGGCGAGCCTATTGGTGTTTTTCAGGCTTACAGCGACATGGAGGAGGGAGAGATTGTGGTCAATAAGATAGCCGAGCTACGCCGTAAGCACGATGGCAGCTATAACGACTTCGCCATACTCTACCGTACCAATGCGCAGAGCCGTATCTTTGAAGAGTCTTTGCGCAAACGGGGCATGCCTTACAAAATCTATGGCGGACTTTCGTTTTATCAACGTAAGGAGATTAAAGACATCATCGCTTATTTCCGTTTGGTGGTAAACCCCAATGATGAAGAGGCTTTCAAGCGCATTATTAATTATCCGGCGCGTGGCATTGGCGACACAACTGTGGGCAAAGTCATTGCTGCAGCCAATGATAGGGGAGTGAGCCTTTGGGCGGTTCTTTGTGAGCCGATCACTTACGGGCTGACCGTTAACAAAGGTACTCATACCAAGCTGCAAGGCTTTCGCGAACTGATAGAAGGCTTTATCGAGCAGGTGAACGAGAAAAGCGCCTACGAGATAGGTACCGAAATAATTCGTCACTCAGGCATCATCAATGATGTTTGCCAAGATACATCGCCCGAGAACCTGAGCCGCAAAGAGAACATTGAAGAGCTGGTAACGGGACTGAATGATTTCTGCGCCATGCGTCAGGAAGAAGGAAATACCAACCTCTCGCTCATCGATTTCCTTTCCGAAGTATCACTGCTCACCGATCAGGATTCGGACAAAGATGCGGATGGCGAAAAGGTAACACTGATGACTGTTCATTCGGCCAAGGGATTGGAGTTTCGACATGTTTTTGTTGTAGGCTTGGAGGAGAATCTTTTTCCCAGTAGCATGGTAGGCGATTCGCCAAGAGCGATGGAGGAGGAGCGGCGCCTGTTTTACGTGGCTATTACCCGTGCCGAGGAGAATTGCTTCTTATCGTTTGCCAAAAGCCGTTTCCGTTACGGTAAAACCGAGTTTGGCAACCCCAGCCGCTTTCTGAAAGACATTGATACCCGTTTTCTAAAGCTTCCGCAAGAGAGCATTCTGGGGCGTAGGGTCGACGAAGGTGCCGGTCGTTTTCGCCGCGAGATGGAGGGAAGTTCCTTTAAAGAACGGCAACGTCCGCAGGCGCAAATTATTGCACCGACACTGCCTCGCAACTTGAAACGAATGGATTCCTCTCCCGTACCTCCTCCCGTTGCATCGGCAGATGCTGCCGTGGCAGGTATTCAAGTGGGACAATCCATCGAGCACGAGCGTTTCGGGTTAGGCGAAGTCGTAAAAGTAGAAGGAACGGGCGATAATGCCAAAGCAACCATCCGCTTCAAAAATGCCGGCGAAAAACAGTTGCTGCTTCGCTTTGCTCGCTTTAAAGTCGTGAAGTAATACTTGTTTGCTTCATCTTTTTTGAGAGTATTCTGGGGTATAAGATATTTTGTTTTTCTTACATTCGTTTCTTGTATCTTGCAATTATATCCCTTTTGTTTAACGCGCAAATACTTGATTATTAGTACTTTAAATAGTACGTACTCTTGCACCACAAGAGTACGTACTCTATAGTGCATTGAGTACGTACTTTATGTATCAATGATATCTATATCCTTTCTCCAAGGAAATATATAAACTGTTTTCGGGAATAAAAGAATGTTACAGCTTCGAAGGCGGTTCATTCAAACTCTCTTGAAAACACCTTGAATCAATCTCCTTTCATAATTAAGTAGAATATTGCTTGGTTGAAAAACATTCTGTATTTTTACACCCAAATAATAATAAGCTTGTTGCTGATATGATAGACTTTACCCATTTCCCTTCTCCTTGCTATATTATGGAGGAGGAATTATTGCGAAAAAACCTTAGCTTGATAAAAAGTGTAGCCGATAGGGCTGAGGTAGAAATTATTCTCGCCTTTAAATCGTTTGCTATGTGGCGTTCGTTTCCTATATTTCGTGAGTATATCGGGCACTCCACAGCCAGTTCGCTTTACGAAGCCCGTCTGGCACTCGAAGAGTTTGAAAGTAAAGCACACACATACTCTCCCGCTTATATCGAAGATGAGTTCTCCGAGATTATGCATTGCAGCAGCCACATTACTTTCAATTCGATGACACAGTTTAACCGTTTCTATCCTTTGGTCAAAGCGGGTGGTGAAAGTGTGTCGTGTGGTATTCGCGTCAATCCCGAATACTCGGAAGTAGAAACCGAACTATACAACCCCTGTGCACCGGGCACGCGCTTTGGTATCACTGCCGATTTATTACCCGATACACTGCCTGTTGGTATCGAAGGTTTTCACTGCCATTGTCACTGTGAGTCATCTTCCTTCGAGCTGGAGCATACGTTGGAGCATCTGGAAGCAAAGTTTGGACGTTGGTTCTCACAAATCAAATGGCTGAATCTCGGAGGTGGACATTTGATGACCCGTAAGGACTATGACGTTGAACACTTAATTGCTTTGTTGCAAAGTTTGAAAGCCCGCTATCCGCATTTGCACCTTATTTTAGAGCCGGGATCGGCCTTTACGTGGCAAGCGGGTGTCTTGACCTCGGAAGTAGTCGATATAGTCGAGAGTCGCGGCATTCGTACAGCTATATTGAATGTCAGCTTCACTTGCCACATGCCCGATTGTTTGGAAATGCCCTATCAACCGACCGTTCGTGGTGCATCCATAGGCGACGATGGCCCTTATATATATAGGCTCGGTGGCAACTCATGTCTGAGTGGCGATTATATGGGTAATTGGAGTTTTGATCATGAATTGCAGATTGGCGAGCGAATTGTGTTCGAAGATATGATTCATTACACGATGGTAAAAACGAATATGTTTAATGGAATTCACCATCCCGGCATAGGCTTGTGGACAAAAGAAGGAAATGCCGAAATGTATAAGCGATTTTTTTACGAAGATTATCGGAACCGAATGAGTTGATAATCAAAAAGATTGTTTTGTAGGGAGTAGGATTCACTAATTTTCTGTTGAAAAAAGTAGGCTAAATGTTTGCAGATTTCGAAGAAATACCTACCTTTGCAACCGCAATCGCGAAAGTAGCTCAGTTGGTAGAGCATAACCTTGCCAAGGTTAGGGTCGCGGGTTCGAATCCCGTCTTTCGCTCGATTTGTTTGTTTTGTAATGCCCAGGTGGCGGAATGGTAGACGCGCTCGTTTCAGGTGCGAGTGTCGAGAGATGTGCAAGTTCGAGTCTTGTTCTGGGTACGAAACGAAAACAAACGAATGCTTTAATAATATTGGAGAGGTGGCGGAATTGGTAGACGCGCTACTTTGAGGTGGTAGTGACATTATGTTGTGGGAGTTCGAGTCTCCTCCTCTTCACTAAATATTAAAGGATTTGCGAAAGTAGCTCAGTTGGTAGAGCATAACCTTGCCAAGGTTAGGGTCGCGGGTTCGAATCCCGTCTTTCGCTCACAAAATAAAAGAGTCTTCAAGAGAGAATGACTTGATTGAATAAAGCAGACATACTGCGAAAGTAGCTCAGTTGGTAGAGCATAACCTTGCCAAGGTTAGGGTCGCGGGTTCGAATCCCGTCTTTCGCTCAACAGATACCCATAGGAAAGTAGATTATCGTTAAACTGCTTTTTTATGGGTATATTTTTTAGTATAACTCTTCGGGTAAAGGTTGATAGTGCTAAAGCGGAGAGATTGGTTATTGTTTGGAGAGCGTCTATTGCTTTGTGTAAATAAAAAACTGCACGATTCAGGTTTATTAGCTGAATCGTGCAGTTTTGTTTATGTATATTCTACTTTATACCGGCTGAATTACTTCAGCCATTTATCTAACCATTCGAAGAAGGTACGCTGCCAGAGTACACCGTTTTGGGGTTTGAGTACCCAGTGATTTTCGTCGGGATAAATTAGCAGTTCGGCTGGCACACCGCGCATCACAGCTGCATCGAAGGCAGCCATGGCTTGATTGGCCAGGATGCGATAATCCTTTTCGCCGTGGATACAAAGAATGGGTGTATCCCATTGGTCGACAAATAGGTGGGGAGAGTTGGCAAAGGTGCGTTGAGCAACCGGATTTTGCTTCTCCCAATAAGCGCCACCCATATCCCAGTTGGCAAACCATTTCTCTTCGGTTTCGAGGTATTGCATTTCCATGTTGAAAATACCATCGTGAGAGATAAAGGCTTTGAAACGCTTGTCATGATGTCCGGCGAGCCAATATACGGAGAAACCACCAAAGCTTGCACCTACGCATCCCAGACGATCTTTGTCAACAAAAGGCTCTTTGGCCATTTCGTCGATGGCTGTGAAGTAATCTTTCATGCATTGGCCTCCATAATCGCCACTGATCGCTTCGTTCCATTCGATGCCGAAGCCCGGAAGCCCGCGACGGTTGGGTGCTACTATAATGTAATCGTTGGCAGCCATGATCTGGAAGTTCCAGCGGTAGCTCCAGAACTGACTCACGGGGCTTTGCGGACCGCCCTCGCAGAATAATAGGGTAGGGTACTTCTTGCTGGGGTCGAACTGTGGCGGATAAATCACCCAGGTCAGCATGTCTTTGCCATCGGTCGTTTTCATCCAACGTGCTTCTACCTTACCCATTTCCAACTGGTCGTAAATTTGCTTGTTCTCCTGTGTCAGTTGCGTGGTCTGTCCGTCGAGTGTTACGGCATAAATCTCATCGCCCATGCTGATGGAGTGACGCTTGGCTATCAGCTTGTCGCCAAAAAGAGCTACACCTTCGTAGTCATACATACCCGAGGTGATCGCTTTGATTGAATCGTTGGTCAGATCGAGGTTGTATATCTGCACTTCGCCATGCCATACGCCGGTGAAATAGATGTTCTTCGTATCGGCACTCCATACAAAAGCATCTACATTCGATTCGAATGCTTTGCTGGCAAAACGCTTCTCGCCGGTTTCAAGGTTCATGATGAACAGGCGGTTCTGATCGGCCTCGTATCCATCACGCTCCATGCTTTGCCAAGCGATGTATTTACCATCGGGCGAGTATTGGGGGTTGGTATCATATCCCATCATCCCTTCGGTGATGTTTACGGTCTGCTTCGTTTTGAGGTCGTACACGTAGATGTCCGAATTGGTCGAGATGGCATATTCCTTACCGGTTTTCTTTCGCGAGGTATAAGCTATTTTATCCGAAGTGGTGTTCCATGCCAGTTGTTCGATGCCACCGAAAGGTTTCATAGGGCTTTCGTAAGGCTCACCTTCGAGCAGGTCGAGCGGTTGGCCGATGCTGCTTCCATCGAAGTCGGCAATGAATGGGTGCGGAGCGGTTGTTACCCACTCGTCCCAATGTTTATACATCAGGTCGGTGATGATGATACCGGTTGCCTTGGGAAGGTCGGGGTATTTGTCGGCTGTACTTTTCACCGTTTTCACCTGTGATATAAAGAGAATTTTCTTTCCATCGGGAGAGATGGAGTAACCCTCGATGTCGCCATCATATTGTGATAACTGTTTGCGTCCGCTACCATCGGGATTCATCTCCCAGAGCTGACTGCTTCCGCTCTCGTTGCTTAGGAATGCAATTTTACTTCCACCTTTGATCCAGGTCGCCTCGTTCTCGGCAAAAGAGGTGTGGGTAATTTGTGTGTTCTCGCTTCCGTCTGCATTCATCACGAAGACTTCGCGGTTACTCTTGTTTTCGGGAACACTATAGTAGGCTACAGTGTAAACAACTTTTTTCCCATCGGGCGATACATTTAGTCCGCCAATACGACCCATTGCCCAAAGTGCTTCGGGGGTCATGCGCTTACCTTCAATCTTGATTGTCGATTTTTCGATAAGCGTTCCGGTTTGTCCTGCGTCTTTGGTTCCACCGCAGGCTGCTAACAACATCGTTGCTGACATAATGAATAGATTTGCTCGTTTCATAAGTTTAAACGTTTTATACGGGACGAAGATACTAAATTAGATTTGCTTTTTCTGCCAATTACCTTTCTTAATATACAGATAAGAGAAAAGTAAAATAAAAATGGAATAGATATGTTCGGTAGTCCAACACCATGCCACATCGACTTTCAGGTACAGAATGAGGTAAGTGGTGTAGACAATGTAAATAGCCAGTACACCAAGCTCCAATAGCAATGCAGTGCGTGTATTGCCCGTGCCCGATACGGCTTGAAAATAAATATTCGAAGGAATCATAAATAAATAAGAGGTGCACAACACCCATAAGGTAGGTATGGAAGCCATACGTAAATCGGGCATGTCTGTATAGATACTTAAAATAAGATTAGGGAACAAAGAGAAAAACACCAACAAGGGCACAATGCAGAGATAGGCAATGCGTACATGTTGCCGGATGGTAGCGGCTACGTAGGCTTTGTCGCCCTGGCCGATTAGGTTACTAACCAGCGAACCGCAGGTGGCCGCAAAGGCAATGGTGATCATAAACGGAATACCCGATACGTTTCGGATAATATTGCTGATGGCTAAGGCTCGTTCGCCCAGATGCTCCACGAAAAGGAAGAACATAAACCAGGTCGATAGCGAAACCACGTTCTGAATCATCGTCCAAACGGAAGTGTTTAGAATCCGTTTCAAGATGGTAGGCTGAAAGCGGGGCAGCTGATTTAGCCCGTACTTGGCACAATCTACCTTGCGCCAGGTATAAAGTATGAAGAATAAAACGGAAACCATCTCTGCCAATGATGAGCCGATCGCTGCTCCGGCAATGCCCAACGCCGGAAAGCCCAGCTTACCGAAAATGAGTACGTAATTGAAAGCGATATTCGCTACCACCATTACAATCGAGTTCAGCGTTAATGTTTTGGTTTGGGTAGTGCCCACAAAGAAAGCACGGAACATAACCATGACGAATGAGAAGAAGAAGCCCAGCACACGCCACTGGATATAGCTCTCGGCAGCAGCGTTAATGCGTGGCGAGGAGAGAATACTGCTTAAAATCTGAGGAGAAAAATAGAGAGATAAGCTAACCAGCAGTGCTGCCAGTGCCAACAGAAAGTAGACTCCTTGATAGAAAATGGAACCTATTTGCCGGTACTGCTGTTCGCCGTTTCGGCGGGCTATGAGTATTTGTGCACCGATGCTGAAACCGAATGCCATCATAAAAATGGCCATATAGTATACGCCGGCAATAGCCGATGCACCGAGTTCAATTTCTCCTACTCGCCCCAGAAAAGCAGTATCGGTCATTCCGATCAGCTGCTCCATGAGTAAGCTGATGAGGATGGGGTAACAGATAATCCAGATTTCTTTATAACTGTATTTTGTTTTCATGTTTGGTATGGATATAAAAAAACACGCAGATGACACCAATTATAGAATCCGTGTTACCTGCGTGCTCGTAGTTATGATATTAAATCACTTACTTTCTGTTCTGCTTCATCAGTTCTTGCTGTTTCTGCATAGCTTCCAAACGAGCTGCAAATCCTGTTTTCTTTGCTTTGGGATCTTTTTTATTGGCTTCCAGATCGGCCAATAACTTGCCCTCGTCTGTGGTGCGGCGCAATACGATCATGGTTCCTACACTAATCAAGGTTGAAATGAAATAGTAGTAGTTCAGTCCCGAAGGATAGTCGTTCAGTACGAACAGGAACATAATCGGCATCAAATACATCATCCACTTCATGGCTGCCATCTGAGGTTGTGCACCGGTATCTTGCATACTCATCGTGTACTTGGTGTTCAGTACATTGGTCACTGTCATCAGCAAGCAGAACAAGCTGAGGTGGTTGCCAAGGAACGGAACAGTAAACGGAAGCGTAATGAATGCATCGTAGGTCGAAAGGTCGGGAGCCCATAAGAAACTCTGTTGACGCAGCTCGATAGCACTCGGTACGAACATAAACAACGCCATCAAGATAGGGAATTGCAACAGCATCGGCAAGCATCCGCCCATTGGGCTAACGCCGTATTGACTATACAGTCCCATTACCTCTTGTTGTTTCTTCATAGCATCTTCTTGCTTCGGATACTTCTTGCTGATCTCATCGATTTTGGGCTTCAATACACGCATCTTGGCAGATGACATATATGTTTTCCAGGTAGCAGGAAATACGACTACCTTGACAATGATCGTCAGAATAAGCAGAACAATACCCATGCTCAATCCCCAGCCCGAAAGCCAGTCGAAGATGTTGATGGTGATCCATTTGTTGATTTCACGAACAACGGGCCATCCCAGATATACCAAATTATCGAGTTTCCATTTGTCGTCGCGTCCTTTATCCAAGGCTTTAAGCGTCTTGTAGTGGTTGGGACCGAAGTAGAAATACATATCGGTTGCTTCTTTTCCGCTTGGGTCGAAGAAGGTGCTCATCTCGGCCGAATAGTCTTTGATGTAGCCACTTCCTTGTTTCTCCATTTTCGATTTCACAGTTGCCTTATCGAAGTCTTGATTGGCAATGAATACGGAAGAGAAAAATTGATTCTTGAAAGCTATCCAGTCGATACGACCCGGCAGTGCTTTTTCATCGTCTTTGGCTGCCGACAGGTTGTCTGTTCCTTCGCCCACAGTCTTGTACATAAGCTCTGCCAATCGGTTCTCGTAGGTGAAACCCTTCTCTAACTGGCGTGCACGTTGTGTCCACTCAATGTCTATATACTTGGTTGTTGCAGCCAGCTTGTTCTCCATGCCGGTGGCTTGAATAGTGAAGCTCATCAAATACTTATCCGGTTTGAGGGTATAGGTGAAGTCGATGTAGCTTGCACTGTCTGCTGCCAAACGCATGGTAACACTGCTATCGGTTTTGTTTACAGCTTCAAAATAATAGTCTTTGGTTTGTATGGTTTCCTTCTTGTTGTAGAAGTTAAAGCTCATCGACGCATCCTCTGCGTTGAATAGCACCACAGGCTTTCCGTCCTGACCGTTGTAGTCTTTCAGCATGGCCGAATAGACACGACCGCCCTTGTTGTCGAGTGTGATCTCTACCAGGTTGTTTTGAATGGTAGTGAAAGCCTCTTTCCCTTGAAGCGATTGGTGAAATAAAGAAGTAGAGTCAACGGTGGTTTCCTCTTTTTCATTGGCCAATGCAGCGGTGGCTTTCGCTTTGAGAGCTTCTTCCTGTTGCTGTACTACGGCAATCGAGTCGTAGTATCTTTTTTGAATGGCCAGGTCTTTGTCGCTTGGACGACTAAGGAAACTGAAACCCACCAGCAATGCTCCTATCAATACAAGCCCTGTTATGGTATTTTTATCCATCTTTAAATGTGTAGTTGTTAATTTGTAATATTACTTTCCGATGGCTGCCTTGATAAATGAGACAAACAACGGATGCGGATTTAATACGGTACTGCTATACTCGGGGTGGAATTGTACTCCGACATACCATTTCAAAGTAGGTATTTCAACGATCTCTACCAAGTCTGATTCAGGATTGATACCTACGCACTTCATACCTGCTTTCTCGAATTCGGCACGATAATCGTTGTTGAACTCATAGCGATGACGGTGACGCTCCTGAATGTGCTCTTGACCGTATGCCTCGAACGCTTTGGAACCTTGCTTCAATACGCATTCGAAAGCACCCAGACGCATTGTTCCACCCATATTGGTGATTGCCTTTTGCTCTTCCATGATGTCGATTACGTTGTGCTTCGTCTTTTCGTCTATCTCTACCGAGTTGGCATCGGCGTATCCGAGTACGTTGCGAGCAAACTCAATGGCAATGCATTGCATACCTAAACAGATACCAAAAGTAGGTATGTTGTGATCGCGTGTGTATTTAGCAGCTACAAATTTACCTTCAATGCCTCTTGAGCCAAAGCCAGGACAGATCACCACTCCATCGACATGACCCAATAGTTCGGGTGCATTCTCTTTGGTTAGTGTTTCCGACGAAACATATTCAATCTTAATCTTACGGTCGTTGTAGGTAGCAGCTTGTGAGAGCGACTCAAGGATCGATTTATATGCATCTTGCAGTTCTACGTATTTACCAACCAGCGCAATGGTTACCTCTTCGGTAGCTTGTGTGCGACGATTGAGGAAGTCTTTCCACGGTCCTAATGTAGGACGCTCGCCGAGCGGTAAACCCATCTTTTGAAGGATGGTTTCGTCCAATCCCTGCTCTTGCATCAACAAAGGTACTTCGTAAATGGTCGATGCATCGATTGACTGAACCACGGCGTTCTCGGCAACATTGCAAAACAAAGCTACCTTCTTACGCAGATTAGCACTTAAGTCATGCTCGGTACGAAGCACCAGAATATCGGGTTGTACGCCCAGTGACTGCAATTCTTTAACAGAGTGCTGAGTCGGCTTTGTTTTTAATTCTTTGGCAGCAGCCAGGAAAGGAACATAGGTAAGGTGTACGCAAAGGGCGTCTTTGCCTAATTCCCATTTCAACTGACGGATACTTTCCAGGTAAGGAAGTGATTCAATATCGCCCACAGTTCCTCCGATCTCTGTAATAACGAAATCGAATTTGTATTTATTACCTAATAATTTGACGTTGCGCTTAATCTCGTCAGTGATGTGAGGGATGACTTGAATCGTCTTTCCTAAATAATCGCCGCGGCGTTCTTTATCGATAACGCTTTTGTAAATACGTCCCGTAGTGATATTGTTTGCTTTCGTAGTCTGTATACCCAGGAATCTTTCATAATGTCCTAAGTCAAGATCGGCCTCATGGCCGTCCACGGTCACGTAGCACTCACCGTGTTCATAAGGGTTTAATGTACCCGGATCGATATTGATATACGGGTCAAACTTTTGGATGGTTACTTTATAACCTCTTGCTTGTAGCAATTTACCGATAGAGGATGAGATGATGCCTTTTCCTAAAGAAGAGGCCACACCGCCGGTGACGAAAATATACTTTGTTTCTCCCACAGTTGTAACTGTTTTAATTATTTGTTTTCTGTTTTGCTTTCTAAATTCAGAAACTTTCCAGATTTAAAAAGCGCAAAAATACAAAAAAAGAAGCAAGAACATAGGCTTTAGACGAAACAAAATTATTAAAAAATGCAATTCAGCCTATTTTTTTATCGTTATTATGTTTTCTGAAAAAAATAGCGTAAATTTGCAAACTAAATTTGTGTAAACATGAAGTACTATTACATATCATCCTTAGCATTAGCGATGTTTCTCTCTGTACCTGTTATGGCACAGAGTACTCAAAAACCCGTGTTAAAAGAGCGTGTAGCAAAAGTGGATACGTTGCAGGAGTTTTTTCAGCAATATTGGGTGTTGAAGTTAAATACAAAAGATGAACACCACAAGATAGACACTGTTTCTATTTTACATGAAAAGTATATCGGACAGTTGGACTATCTCAATGATCCCGCAGCTCCTATGCGCTATATGCCCTTGCGTGCCGAATACTATCGGTTGTACTCTCCTTTGGCGTATTATTATGCACCTATTGATCGATACTCTAAATTAGAATGGAAGCGTGAGGAGCCTTTTGCTACTCCCGATTCTTTATTTGCAACGTTGCTTCCTTACGATAAAGAGCGGTTTACTAAATCCGAGCGTAGTAATAATCTGGTCGATAAAACCTTGATGAGTTTGTATCTCAATCATCCGGAATTAGTTGGTACTACCGAAGATCGCATCTTGAGCCGAAAGGTATTCCATGCAGCAGCGAAACCTGAGATTTCGCCTAAGGTAAGGGTGGTGAACTTATTTCATCCCGAAGAGGCAACGGTAGATGTAGGAGAAGCTTCCATGAAAATATCCAAGCCTAACTGGTGGGTTACCGGCGGTAACGGATCATTGCAAATTGCACAAAACTATGTTTCTGATAACTGGTATAAAGGTGGAGAAAGTAATAATGCCGTTATGGCCAATTTATTGCTGTTTGCCAATTATAATGATAGGGAGAAGGTTCAGTTCGAGAATTTACTCGAAGCAAAAGTAGGCTTTAACTCTACGCCATCCGACAAATATCATAAATATTTGGTCAATGCCGACCAGTTCCGTTTTTACAGTAAATTAGGTGTTCAGGCTGCATCGAAATGGTATTATACAATGTCGGCCGAATTTAAAACACAGTTCTTTCAAGGTTATAAAGCCAATAGCGAAGAGCTTGTATCATCGTTCCTGTCTCCGGCAGATTTGGTAGTCAGCATCGGTATGGACTATAAGTTGAAAAAGAAAAAGTTTAACTTGTCTTTATTCTTGGCACCCTTGACCTATAACCTTCGTTATATTGGCAATAGTGAGGTGAATGAAGTGAAATTTGGTTTGGATGAAGGAAAATGTTCTAAGAACGATTTTGGTTCGCAGATTCAACCGACTATGTCATGGACTGTTATTCCCTCAATTGTTATTGATTCGCGCTTAAACTATCTGACAAATTATAATTGGGTACGCATTGACTGGGAAACAACTGCTAACTTTGTGCTCAATCGCTATCTTTCAACAAAGCTTTATGTAAATGCTCGCTTTGATGATAGTACCAAGCCGACTACCGGCAGTAGCTATTTTCAAGTAAAAGAATTGCTTAGTTTTGGTATCAACTACAAGTGGTGACAAGGCTACTCGAAATAGAATAAATGCAAAAAAAGAAGAATAGTAATTATGCTATTCTTCTTTTTTTGCATTTATATAGCCTTTTGAAACTTAAATGAACACTTTTTTACCGATAAAAAATCCTCGAATGCTTCTTTGTTCACAAATAATGCTTAAATTTGCGGCAATTTGTAATGTACAGTTTGCAAAATGGTAGATACGATCAAGCATCAAGGAATTGTGAAAAACATAAATGGCTCCCACGTATCAGTGAGAATCATTCAAACATCTGCATGCTCATCGTGCAGTGTGAAAGGTCATTGCTCATCGGCAGATAGCAAAGAAAAAGTCGTTGACGTCATAGCCCCCCCCGGTACCTACCGTATAGGTGAGGAAGTGATGCTTATCGGTGCCACTTCAATGGGTATGAAGGCGGTTCTCCTAGCTTTTGTCGTACCATTTCTACTACTGGTTATCTCTTTATTTCTATTTATGGAAATCATGAATAACGACCTCTGGGCGTCACTCTTCTCTTTGGGCGTTCTTATACCTTATTACGCTATCTTGTGGTTTAATAAATCACGGCTCAAACAACAATTTTCATTTACTATTAAACCAATAAATAACTAAAATTATGAATTTAATTCTGATTGCAGTCATTTCCTTGGGATGCATTGCGCTGGTTCTGGCTGGCATTTTATATGCGGCTTCCAAGAAATTTGCTGTGTATGAAGACCCGCGGATTGCTCAGGTGGGCGAAGTATTACCTCAAGCCAATTGCGGTGGATGTGGTTATCCCGGCTGTAGTGGGTTTGCCGATGCTTGCGTCAAAGCCGGTTCACTGGATGGTAAGTTTTGTCCGGTAGGAGGGCAGCCTGTCATGTCTCAGGTAGCTTCGATCTTAGGTCTTGTAGCCGAAGAGGCGGAACCTAAGGTAGCTGTGGTAAGATGTAGCGGATCGTGTGAGAATCGTCCCCGTACCAATCAGTACGACGGTGCACCCAGTTGCGCTATTGCCGCTTCTCTTTATGGTGGCGAAACGGGTTGCAGCTTTGGTTGCTTAGGTTGTGGCGATTGTGTCGGTGTTTGTACTTTCGATGCTATTCGGATGAATCCCGAAACAGGGCTTCCCGAGGTAGATGAAGAGAAGTGTACTGCTTGTGGCGCCTGTGTGAAAGCTTGTCCTAAGATGATTATCGAAATCCGTCCGAAGGGAAAGAAATCTCGCAGAGTCTTTATCTCTTGTGTGAATAAGGATAAGGGTGCTGTGGCGAGAAAAGCTTGTACGGTAAGTTGTATCGGTTGCGGTAAATGCGTCAAAACTTGTCCGTTCGAGGCAATTACGCTGGATAGCAATCTGGCATACATCAATCCGGATAAGTGCAAAGCTTGTAGGAAATGTGTCGAGGTGTGTCCGCAAAACACCATCATTGAACTCAACTTCCCACCGCGTAAACCCAAAGCGGAAGAAGCAGCTCAAACAACTCCTGTAGCTCAGGCGTAAGGTAAATGAATAATAAACAGATAAAATACTGAAATTGTATGTTGAAGACATTTTCAATTGGTGGTGTTCATCCACACGAAAATAAACTGTCGGCACATCAGCCTATTATCACGGCAGAAGTTCCTGCCAAAGCAGTTATTCTGTTGGGTCAGCACATTGGTGCTCCGGCCAAAGCAGTGGTAGCTAAAGGTGATGTGGTAAAGGTGGGTACCAAAATAGCAGAGGCAAACGGCTTTGTTTCGGCAGCTATCCACTCTTCTGTTAGCGGAAAGGTAGCCAAGGTCGATACGATTGTAGATGCAAGCGGCTATGCCAAGCCGGCTATCTTTATCGATGTAGAGGGAGATGAATGGGAAGAAAACATTGATCGTAGCGAAGCATTAATTAAAGAATGCGATTTAGCATCGGATGTCATTGTGAAGAAGATTGCCGATGCCGGTATCGTAGGTCTGGGTGGAGCTTGTTTCCCCACACAAGTAAAATTGTGTCCGCCCCCTTCGTTCAAAGCAGAATGTGTGATTATCAATGCGGTTGAGTGCGAACCTTACTTAACTGCCGATCATCAGCTTATGCTCGAACATGCCGAAGAGATTATGGTCGGTATTTCCATTCTGATGAAAGCGGTAAAAGTAAACAAAGCTTTTATCGGTATAGAGAATAATAAACCCGATGCCATTGAACTGATGTCGAAAGTAGCTTCCAGCTATGCAGGCATTGAGGTGGTAGCACTGAAAGTGCAGTATCCGCAAGGAGGCGAAAAGCAATTGATCGATGCCGTAACGCGTCGTCAGGTGGCTAGTGGAGCCTTGCCTATATCAACAGGAGCAGTGGTTCAGAACGTAGGTACGGCATTTGCCGTATACGAGGCTGTGCAGAAAAATAAACCATTATTTGAACGTGTTATTACCGTAACCGGTAAGTCGGTGGCTAAGCCATCCAACTTTTTGGCACGTGTGGGTACGCCGATGCGTCAGTTGATTGATGCTTGTGGCGGTCTTCCCGAAGATACCGGCAAAGTGATCGGTGGTGGACCGATGATGGGTAAAGCACTGGTGAATATCGATGTTCCGACAGCTAAAGGTAGCTCGGGTATTTTGATTATGAATCAGAAAGAGGCTAAGCGTGGCGAAGTGAAAAACTGTATCCGCTGTGCCAAGTGTGTAAGTGTTTGTCCGATGGGACTGGAACCTTATCTGCTCTCTGCATTGGCCGAAAATACCGACTTTGAAAGAATGGAAACCGAAAGAATCATGGATTGCATCGAGTGTGGCTCTTGCCAGTTTACTTGTCCTGCCAATCGTCCGTTGCTCGACTATTGTCGTTTGGGCAAAGGCAAGGTAGGTGGTTTGATCCGTGCACGTCAAGCTAAAAAATAAAAAACATGGAAAATAAATTTATAGTATCCCTATCGCCCCACGTACACAGTGGAGACAGCGTACAGAAAAACATGTACGGTGTGCTCATTGCGCTCGTGCCAGCCTTTATCGTATCATTGATCTTTTTCGGTCTGGGTGCCTTAATCGTTATGGCTACTTCGGTAGCTGCCTGTTTGTTTTTCGAATGGGCCATTGTGAAGTATTTACTAAAGAAAGATGCAACTACCATTAGCGACGGTTCTGCGCTGATTACAGGTGTATTGCTGGCGTTTAACCTTCCGTCTAACTTGCCCATCTGGATTATTATCCTTGGTGCGCTGTTTGCGATTGGTGTAGGCAAAATGTCGTTTGGTGGATTGGGCAATAACCCATTCAACCCTGCATTGGCGGGACGTGTGTTCTTGCTGCTTTCTTTTCCAGTACAAATGACTACCTGGCCTGTGGTGGGGCAACTTACTGCTTATGCCGATGCCACTACCGGAGCTACTCCGCTGGCCATCATGAAAGGAGTTATCACCGGTGCTCCGGGTGTATCTCTCGATCAGCTTCCCGACTCACTGAGCCTGTTTTTTGGAAACAACGGTGGGTGTTTAGGTGAGGTTAGTGCAGCAGCTCTGCTTTTAGGCTTATTCTATATGCTGTGGAAGAAGATTATCACCTGGCATATTCCCGTTTCTATTCTGGCTACGGTGTTTGTTTTCTCGGGCATTATGCATTTGGTGAACCCTGCACTGTATGTATCTCCGATCATTCAATTACTGTCGGGAGGTTTGATGTTGGGTGCTGTCTTTATGGCAACAGACTATGTCACTTCTCCGATGAGCCATAAAGGAATGCTTATTTACGGTGTTTGCATCGGTGTGCTGACAGTGGTGATTCGTTTGTTCGGCGCTTATCCCGAAGGTGTATCATTTGCCATTCTGATTATGAATGCTTTCACACCGTTGATTAATACATATTGTAAACCAAAACGCTTTGGGGAGGTAGCAAAGAAGAAATGAAAAAGCTAGAATCATCTTTGAAGAATATGCTACTGGTACTCACCGGAGTGACTGCTATTTCGGTAGCATTACTGGCATATGTGAATGAATTGACCAAAGGTCCTATTGCCGAAGCCAATGCCAAGACATTGAATGAGGCACTGAAGCAGGTATTGCCCGCATTTACCAACAACCCGGTAGCAGAAAGCGATACGATATTCAGCGAAAAGGAGGGTAAGAAGATTGTCGATTTCATTTTGTATCCCGCCAAAGACGGTGATCAATGGATTGGTACAGCCGTACAAGCCACTTCTTTAGGATTTGGTGGAGAATTGAAAGTACTGGTAGGTTTTGATGCCGAAGGTAAAATCTATAATTACTCTTTGCTGTCGCATGCCGAAACACCGGGCTTAGGTTCGAAGGCTGCCGACTGGTTTAAAGAAGGAGGCAAAGGTAGCATCAAAGGATTGAATCCGGGCGATGCACCGCTGGTAGTCAATAAAGACGGCGGACAAATCGATGCGATTACCGCTTCGACCATCACTACCCGTGCGTTTCTGAATGCAGTAAATGCTGCCTACGCAGCCTATAAGGGCGACGATACTGCCAACGGAATGACAGGAGCTACACAAAAAGTTGTTGAACCCGCTGATTCCATCAGTGCTAATTAAGAAAGGAGTATACGAATATGAATAACTTTAAAGTATTGATGAACGGTATAATCAAGGAAAATCCGATTTTTGTACTTCTGTTGGGTATGTGTCCCACTTTGGGAACTACCTCTTCGGCCATCAACGGTATGGGTATGGGATTGGCAACTATGTTTGTACTGATTTGTTCGAATGTGGTAATCTCGCTCATCAAGAACCTGATTCCTGATATGGTGCGTATCCCCTCGTTTATTGTCGTGATTGCTTCGTTCGTGACCTTGCTGCAAATGATTATGCAAGCTTATGTTCCCGGATTGTATGCTACTCTCGGATTGTTTATTCCGCTTATTGTAGTAAACTGTATCGTACTGGGTCGTGCCGAAGCTTTTGCTGCTAAAAACAAACCGGTGTCGGCTATGTTCGATGGTATTGGCATGGGACTTGGTTTCACTATTGCGCTCACTCTATTAGGTGCTGTACGCGAGTTCCTGGGAACCGGCAAAGTGTTTGATTTAAGAATTCTTCCCGAAGAGTATGGCATGCTTGTGTTTGTTCTTGCACCGGGTGCATTCATTGCACTGGGATACCTGATTGCACTGATTAACACGTTGAAGAAAAGCTAAATTTTTAATTTGATCATTATGGAATATATATTAATATTTATCTCAGCCATCTTCGTCAACAATATCGTGTTGTCGCAGTTCCTTGGCATTTGTCCTTTCTTGGGTGTATCTAAGAAGGTAGAAACAGCAATGGGTATGAGTGCTGCGGTAGCTTTCGTACTTACGATTGCTACCATCGTTACATTCCTTATTCAGAAATACGTACTCGATGCCTTCGGCTTAGGTTATTTGCAAACCATTACCTTTATTTTGGTTATTGCAGCTTTGGTACAAATGGTTGAGATTATTTTGAAAAAAGTTTCTCCCGCACTGTATCAGGCGTTGGGAGTATTTTTACCATTAATTACCACCAACTGTTGTATTCTTGGTGTTGCCATTCTTGTTATCCAAAAAGATTACGATTTATTGACGGGTGTGGTTTATGCATTTTCTACTGCTATCGGTTTTGGTTTGGCATTGGTGCTCTTTGCCGGCCTACGCGAACAGATGAGCTTGGTAAAGCTGCCAAAGGGTATGCAAGGAACACCTATTGCTCTTATTACAGCCGGTTTGTTGGCCATGGCATTCATGGGGTTTTCGGGTGTAGTATAATCCTCTTATAGTCAATATTGGGCATTGCGCCAATAAGATCATTATTATTTAAATATGAATCTTATTGGCGCACTCTTTTTTTTGACATTTTAGGGAATATTTTTTTTTATTTTTATTTGTATTCTCATTTATTATCTTTAAATTTGCAACGTAACAAACAAAAAACCGAAGAACTAATTAAACAAAAATTTATGAAAGATAGAATATTAGTCACAGGTGGAACAGGATATATTGGTTCTCATACTGTGGTTGAACTACAAAATAACGGTTATGAAGTAATCATCATTGATAACCTATCCAACTCTAATGCCGATGTTGTTGATAATATAGAGAAAGTATCAGGTATCCGTCCTGTTTTTGAGAAACTCGATTGCCTTGATTATGCAGGACTCGATGCATTATTTGCAAAATACAAAGGAATCAAAGCCATCATTCACTTTGCCGCCAGTAAGGCTGTAGGCGAATCGGTAGAAAAACCATTGCTGTATTATCGTAACAACCTTGTTTCATTAATCAATTTACTGGAGCTGATGCCTAAGCATGGCGTAGGAGGTATTGTATTCTCTTCGTCTTGTACCGTATACGGTCAACCCGATGAGCTTCCGGTAACAGAGAAAGCTCCGATTAAGAAGGCCGAATCGCCTTACGGGAATACAAAGCAAATTAATGAAGAGATAGTAAGAGATACGGTTACCTCGGGCGCACCTATCAATGCTATTTTATTGCGCTACTTTAACCCGATAGGAGCACATCCGACTGCATTATTGGGCGAATTGCCGAATGGTGTTCCACAGAACCTCATTCCTTATCTAACGCAGACAGCGATGGGTATTCGTAAGGAGTTAAGTGTGTTTGGCGATGACTACGATACACCCGATGGTTCTTGTATTCGTGACTTTATCAATGTAGTCGATTTGGCTAAAGCACACGTAATTGCCATCAAACGCATCCTCGAACAGAAACAGAAAGAACAAGTAGAGGTGTTTAATATCGGCACAGGTCGCGGACTATCTGTTTTGGAATTGATCAATGCATTCGAAACAGCAACCGGTGTGAAATTGAATTATAAAATAGTAGGTCGTCGTAACGGAGATATAGAGAAAGTTTGGGCAAATCCGGACTTTGCTAATAATGAACTGGGATGGACTGCGACTGAAACGATTGAAGATACTTTACGCTCTGCTTGGAACTGGCAGTTAAAATTGCGGGAGAGAGGTATCCAATAAAGAATGACACTGTTTTTTTAACATATAAGAAATAAACAAATGAATAAAAACGTTTGTTTATACGATGCAAGTAGGCCTGATATCATTTATGAGTATGCGACATATACATAAATGCCACATATGCCTCCCCGGCATAGACAGGTAGAATTGCATAGTAGTTTTGTCGTGTTTTATTTTGTGTTTGTGTTGTGACGGTACTGCGACGTGAGTCGTGGTACCGTTTTTTATGTTCACCGGGTATGTGCGAAGTGCTTTAAAGTGGCTAAAGCAATCGTTGTGTATACGCGATTGTAGATGAAGTTAACAAATACATAAGTATCTTTGTCAGAAATAATCGGCTATAAGCAAAACAAGAGGAGGAGTAAGGGAAAGAAAAGTAGAAAAGTAATCGAATCAAATATCTGTATATGAGTAGTGTAATGCCTGCGTATTCATCTTGCTGAAGTCCTGTTTTTCTTCGTATTCAAAAGATCTATTTTAAGGGTTAGTTAACTACGTACTCTTGCAGTCAAAAAGTACGTAGTCATTCCCTGCAGAAGTACGTACTTCTGCAGGGAATGACTACGTAAAGGAAATGAGACGATTAACAGTGTTAAAATAAAGAGATACAGAATAGAACTGATCTATTCGTGAATGATCTTTTAATTCAACTTATAAACCTCAGTTCCTGCCAATAGAAAGCAGCCGATGCCATAGTCCTCAAAATCGGGAATGCTGGTATACGTTACAGGCTGACCGTCTTTCGGCTCTTTGCCCGTTCCTTGCACGTATCCTAAGAACCCGTTCGGATGAACAGCCTCTTTCACCATTGCATTCCATGCTTTTAATACTATAGGCAGGTATTCTTTTCTGTCCAACAGCCCGTTGCGTATGCCCCAAGCCATGCCATATACGAATAGGGAAGTACCACTTGTTTCTTTGCCTCCGAAGTTTGTTTCATCGTGTAGGCTTACGTTCCAGAAACCATCTTTGCGTTGGCATTTCTTGAGTGCTTCGCTCATGGTTTTGAAGTCTTTGATGTAATCGTTGCGGTGAATCTCATTACTTGGAATCTCATTCAATACGCGAACCAGTGCGGCATATACCCAACCATTGCCACGGCTCCAGTAACAATTCTTACCGTTCGGTTCTTTATAAGGAGGATCGAAGTCCTGATCGCGCCACCAGAGCCCTTCTTGTTGGTTGTACATTCCTTTTTCGCCATGCTGATTGCGTGTATAAGCATACATATCCCACATTTTATGGTAGTATTTCTCCTCGCCTGTCATTTTTCCTAACTGGGCGTAGATAGGCATTGCCATCTGAATGGCATCAATCCACCACCAGTCATCTACTTGCGGAGTGTTTACCACCATGTCGATGGATAGTTTGATGTTTTTAATCATGCTCGGATCGGGGCAGATGTTGTAAAGGTCTATGTAAGTTTGTCCGCAACACTGATCGTCGGCATTGCGGGTGGTATTGCCGTTGCGCATACCCCATTTATGAAAGTCGGCCCAATCATACGCATACTTATAAAAGTCCTCACGCGGATAAATGCTGTGAAGTGCCATGAGTCCTTCGTAGTAGACTCCCCGTGTCCAAATGTTGCTGGGGCGTACCCGGCCGAAAAAAGAAGGTTGGGTGTAATCGGCATATTTCTTCATGAAATAATCGTTGACCTTGATGACTGTGTTTAGTGTCTCCTTGCGCTCGGGCAATGGTTGTGCCCAAAGGCTTCCGATGCTTAAACTGCAAGCTAACATAGATAGTATTACCTGTTTTCTCATGTGATAAAATAATTAAATGTTCAGTATACAAAAATAGATGAAATAGACTGTTAAGGCAATGGAAAATAATACAGACCAAGAGAAAATACATGATTTTCCATGTTTTTGTACGATCGTTCATAGGCTTTCGTGCATTTCCGGCTTACATTTGCATCATAACAGAAGAAAATAGAACATCAGCTTATGAAAAACATTTTTATTATTTCCTGTCTGATCCTCGTGAGCACTTTGGGAGTTCATGCTCAAAGAGCGAATGCAGCGATAAAGAAGAACCGTGCAGCACATCCTTCGGCTCTGAACAACCGGGAGTTTTCAAAATATTGGACTGTCGAGTCCGAATCACCCGATTATCAACTTACTTTTCGAGGAGATACAGCCGAAATAATATCGCCTTTGGGACTTACGCTCTGGCGCAATGAAAAGATGAGCGGTGAGGTGACGATTGAATACGACGCCTGCGTAATGGATGAAGGAAAACCGGGCGACCGCTTGAGCGATTTAAACTGTTTTTGGATGGCCTCCGATCCAAAGCATCCGACCGATTTGTGGAAGCGGAAAAAGTGGCGTAAGGGAATTTTTCAACGCTGCTATTCGCTTCAGTTATATTATCTGGGCTATGGTGGCAATCATAATTCGACTACACGCTTCAGGCGATACGAGGGAGACGAACGAGGAATAACCGATCCGGTAGCACGCCCTGCCATTCTTAAAGAATATACAGATAAAAAGCATTTATTGGCTCCTAACCGTTGGTATCATATTCGTATTGTCAGCCGTGGAAACCGGATAAGCTATTACATAGACAATGAACTGCTTGTCGATTTCAGAGATCCGCAACCGCTTACCTCGGGCTGGTTTGGCTTTCGCACTACCTTATCACGTACGCGAATAACCAATTTCAACTATACCACTGCACAACCCGATGATGCTCCCGTTCATGTAGGATGGGTGAGACAAACACCGGGCATCCAAACGCCTGTCAGTTTCGGAGTACCATTTGGCAAAGGTGATGTGCAACCTCATCAAACGGTCGGCTTACAAACGGAAGGGGGAGAATCTCTATCTGCCGATTTTTGGCCTTTGGCTTACTGGCCCGATGGTTCGGTGAAATGGGGAGGCTTCGCTTCCGTGCTTCCTGCCCATACCCCGAAAGTAACGCTTAACATGCAAGCCTCGAAATCATCTGTCAATTCACCATTGAAAGTAGCCCAAAAGAACCAAACGCTTACCGTTCAAACAGGCGTTATAACGGCCTATCTGTCCGAACAGAAGAGTGCTTTATTAGATAGCTTATATTATGGCGACGTAAAAATAGGCGGACGTGCCACCATCGTTTGTGCTACACAAAATCGACCACTGCAAGCCGGAGAGACGGAACAGATCACTTATCGGAACTACCAAAGCAAGGTTAAGAAGATCGTAGTTGAGCGGGTAGGAGACGTCCGGGCATTGATCCGGCTGGAGGGGGTACACGAGCGCGAAGGCAGGGAGTGGCTCCCTTTCGTTGTTCGATTGTACTTTTATGCCGGAAGTGAGCAGATACGAATGGTGCATACCTTTACCTACGATGGAGATCAGGAACACGACTTTATCAGCCACCTGGGTGTTCGTTTTGAAGTACCTCTGCGAGAAGCGTTATACAATCGGCATATAGCCTTTTCTACTGCCGATGGAGGAGTGTGGAGCGAACCCGTACAACCTCTCGTTGGCCGTCGGGTGTTGCAACTCAATACCGACCGTAGTTGGCAAGAGCAACAAATGAGCGGCAAGCGTATTCCCTCTTACGAAGCGTTTGATGCTACCAACCGTTCGTTGCTCGATCATTGGGCTTCGTGGGGCGACTATCGCTTGTCTCAACTCAATGCCGATGCCTTTACCATTCGCAAGCGAACCGCTTCTCAACACCCGTGGATAGGTACTTTCTCGGGAACCCGTTCCAGTGGTTATGCATTTGCCGGCGATGTAAGCGGTGGATTGGGTGTTTGCTTGCATGACTTCTGGCAATCCTATCCGGCTGCATTGGAGGTAAACAATGCCCGCACGTCTCATGCATCGCTCACCGTTTGGCTGTGGAGTCCCGAAGCCGGGGCAATGGATCTGCGTCATTACGATAAGGTAGCACACGACTTAAATGCCAGTTACGAAGATGTGCAAGAAGGGCTGAGTACTCCTTACGGCATTGCCCGTACGCATACGCTTACCCTGATGCCGCGCTCTACGTATGGCGGAAAGGCCGATGTGGCTCTTCAGGCCGAAGCCCTCTCTTCTTCCGCTCCGTTAATGTGTACCCCCGAATACCTGCACCGTCAGCGCGCTTTTGGGGTGTGGAGCTTACCCGATCGTAGTACATCTTTCCGCCATCAGGTAGAAGATCGGCTCGATGCGTATCTTACTTACTATCAACGTGCGATAGAGCAACATAAATGGTATGGATTTTGGAATTACGGCGATGTGATGCATGCGTATGATCCGGTACGGCACGAGTGGAAATACGATGTAGGCGGCTTTGCCTGGGATAATACCGAGTTGGCTTCTAATATGTGGCTGTGGTATAGTTTCCTGCGTTCGGGACGTGCCGATGTATGGAAGATGGCCGAAGCCATGACGCGGCATACAGGAGAGGTCGATGTTTATCACTTGGGCGATAATGCCGGTTTGGGTAGTCGCCATAATGTGAGTCATTGGGGATGTGGTGCCAAGGAAGCGCGCATCAGTCAGGCTGCCTGGAACCGGTTTTACCATTACCTCACAACCGATGAGCGTACCGGCGATTTAATGACCGAAGTAAAGGATAGTGAACAGAAGTTGTACACGCTCGATCCCATGCGATTGGCAGAACCTCGCAGCAAGTATCCTTGCACGGCACCTGCCCGTTTACGTATCGGTCCCGACTGGCTGGCCTATGCCGGTAACTGGATGACGGAGTGGGAGCGTACAGGCAACCTTGCGTATCGCGATAAGATAGTTGCCGGAATGAAGAGTATTTCTGCTTTGCCCAACGGTATGTTTACCGGTCCGAAAACACTCGGCTTTGATCCGGCTACAGGCATCATTAGTTACGAGGGAGACTCTACGCTGCAAAATACCAATCACCTGATGACCATTATGGGTGGTTTTGAGGTAATGAATGAGATGGAAGAGATGATTTCGCTGCCTGCCTTTCATCAAATCTGGCTCGACCATGCCGCGCAATACAAGCAGAAAGCTGCTGAACTCAGTCGCAATCATTTTCGTATTTCTCGCTTGTCGGCCTATGCTGCTTATCATTTGCGCCAACCATCGTTGGGCAAGGAGTCTTGGAACGATTTACTGAAAACCGACTCGAAAGGCTCTCTCCCTGCCTTTCCTGTCAATCAGATAATGCCTCCCGAAGTACCTGCACAAAGGGATGAAAACGCAAGCATCAGTACGAATGATGTTGCTACCTGGAGCCTCGATGCGATCTATTTGCTCGAAACCCTCGAAGATAATTAAACTCTTTACCGTTGAAGTCTATGAAATACAAAATTTACACCCTTCTTTTTATAGGGTTGTGGCTATCGGCCATGAATGCTGCCGGCCAGTCTGTCTTTGAACTAAAAGCAGGTACGCCGCTTGTCGTGGTGCGCGATGCTTGCGAACAAGCAGTGGTGCATACGGCTATCGAACTCTTTAGTCGCGATTACCAAGAAGTTTTCTCGGATAGCGTCGTTGTACAGACCACATCCCCCAACCGAGCCTGCTCCTTACTGGTAGGCACATGGGGAGAGAGCACCGTATTCAAAGAGTTGGAAGGGCAGGTCGATTTCTCCGAGATAGCAGGCAGACACGAAGCGTTTCTACTTCGGGTTGTTCAGTTGAAAGGTAAACCGATGTTGGTTGTAGCCGGGAGTGATAAACGCGGAACAGCCTACGGTCTGCTCGAAGTGTCATGGCTCATGGGAGTTTCCCCTTGGGAGTGGTGGGCGGATGTACGTCCTCCCAAGCGTAGTCACCTTCGTCTTGACGCATCCTTTCGCTCCTGCCAGTCGCCATCGGTAGCCTATCGCGGTGTTTTCATCAATGACGAAGATTGGGGGCTGACTCCGTGGAGCGGACAAACCTACGAACCGACCAACGTAAAAGGGGAGATCGGACCTCGTACGCATGCGCGTATTTTTGAATTGCTGCTACGTTTGCGTGCCAATACTTTCTGGCCGGCTATGCACGAGTGCAGTGTGCCGTTTTATTGCACACCGGGCAACAAAGAGATGGCCGACAAATATGGCATCTTTCTGGGTACTTCGCACTGCGAACCCATGATGCGTAACACCAACGGCGAATGGAAGCGTGCGGGCAAAGGCGACTATGACTATGTTAACAACCGTGCCGAAGTATACTCTTTCTGGGAACAACGTGTCAAGGAGGTAGCCGGGTCGGACAATATCTATACGCTTGGTATGCGTGGCGTACACGATGGAAAGATGAATGGTGCCAATACCATTGCCGAGCAGAAAGCAGTGCTGGTCGATGCTTTGAAAGACCAGCGTCAACTATTAGCCCGGTATGTGAATAAAGAGGTGACGAAGGTTCCGCAAGTGTTTATTCCGTATAAGGAAGTACTCGACATCTACCATGCCGGCTTGCAAGTACCCGATGATGTAACCCTGATGTGGTGCGATGATAATTACGGATACATCCGTCACCTGCCCACTGCGCAGGAACGCGCACGCAAAGGGGGCAATGGTGTGTATTACCACATTTCCTATTGGGGGCGTCCGCACGATTACCTTTGGCTTGGCACCGCCCATCCCTCGCTTGTTTATACTCAAATGAAGCAGGCCTACGAGCACGGCATACAGCAACTTTGGATACTCAACGTAGGCGATATTAAACCGTCGGAATACCAAACCGAGCTGTTTCTGGATATGGCTTGGAATATAGACAACGTGAACCGCGTGGGCATAACCGGCCATTTAAACCAATGGCTGACCAACGTATTCGGCTCTTCGCTCGCCACGCAGTTGGCACCCCTGATGCAGGAACACTATCGGTTGGCTTACATCTGCAAGCCCGAATTCTTGGGGCATACGCGTGTTGAAGAGAAAGATCCGGCCTATAAGATCATCACCGACCTGCCTTGGAGCGAACCCGAAATTTGCGAACGTTTGGTCGCCTACGAATTACTTTCAACTCAAGTCGAAGCTCTTGCAAAACAACTTACTCCCTCGCAGCACGACGCCTATTTTCAATTGGTGAAATATCCCGTGCAAGCGGCAGCACAGATGAATAAGAAATTGCTCGTGGCACAGTTGGCTCGCCATGCCAAAGCCGATTGGAGTCAAAGCGATGCGGCATACGATAGCATCGCCTCCCTGACGGATACCTACAACCGCCTTGGCGGAGGAAAATGGAACCGGATGATGGATTTTCGTCCTCGGCAGTTATCCGTTTTCCAACGGGTGGCGCAGCAAGAAGCATCGGCTGCCTTGCCTGCTTATCGCGCACCTTTGGTTTTATTGAATGGAACCGACCATACGGCATCGAGTGGTGAGATCGCTTCCTGCGAGGGGTTGGGATATCAGGGCAAAGCCTTGTCGCTGGCTCCCGGTAGCAGTATTGATTTTGCAGTGGGTTCGTTGCTTGCCGACTCGGTCGAGATAGAAGTTCGCCTGCTGCCCAACCATCCCGTAGAGGGTGGCCGTTTGCGCTTTTCGCTTGCGGTAGACGGGCAACAGCCGACGGTGTTTTCTTATCAGACCGAAGGCCGAAGCGAAGAGTGGAAAAGAAATGTATTGCGCAACCAAGCCATTCGGAAGATAATGTTGCCGGTGAAGCAGCAGCAAACTCATTCCATTCGGATTACAGCCATCGATAAAGGCATTATCGTCGATCAGATCGCTCTGTATGAAGCACCAGGTCGTTCGGAGTGAACCATCTGTACGCATATACATTCCTTTGTACGCTAAGACATGTACCGGTTTTCGAAATGATTCTATCTTTGCTAGCGTCAAAACAAAATAAAAGAATAATATGAAGAAACACTTAAAACTTTGTAGCCTGTGTGCGGCGGTTTGCCTGACGACTACGCTCACTGCTCAACCTCATTACAAGTATGACAAACTCAAACGGGAGAAGCTCGGGCGTGGTGTCGTAGCTATTCGCGAGAATGCTTCGGACGTGGCACTTACCTGGCGTTATCTCTCTTCAGATCCCATGAATACAACCTTTCGCATCTATCGCGATGGGAAACAGATAGCCGAAGTGCCTGCTACTACCGGAACCTTCTTCCGAGATACGAATCGAAATGACCGGGCGGCTGTTTATACAGTCAAACCGGTTGTAGGCGGAGAGGAGAAGCAACCATCTTCGGGTAGCTATACCCTGCCTGCCCATGCGCCGGTGGGTTATCTCAATATTCCGTTGGATAAGCCTTCGGATGGGATAACTCCCGCCGGAGAGACCTATACCTACGCCCCCAATGATGCATCAATAGGCGATGTGGATGGCGATGGAGAATATGAGATTATCTTGAAATGGGACCCCAGCAATGCGCACGACAATGCGCACGACGGCTACACCGGCAGTGTTCTCTTCGATTGCTACCGCCTTAGCGGCGAGAAGCTGTGGCGCATAGATATGGGCAAGAACATCCGTGCCGGTGGTCACTATACTCAGTTTATGGTCTACGATTTTGATGGAGACGGAAAGGCGGAGATTGTGATGAAAACCTCCGACGGCACGGTCGATGGTCAAGGCAAGGTGATTGGCGATGCCAACGCAGACTATCGCGTGGCAGGCGATCCTGCCGAACCACGCGGTGGCGACTTCTCTCCCAAAGACCCACGTAGCAAACCCCAAGGTCCGCAGCCGGTTCGTAACCAAGGGCGCATCCTCACGGGTGCAGAATACCTGACTGTATTCAACGGGCAAACAGGTGCGGCGATGCAAACCATTGATTATGTTCCCTTGCGGGGCAATTTAAAAGATTGGGGCGACGAACGAGCCAACCGCAGCGATCGCTTCCTTGCCTGTGTGGCCTATCTGGATGGCGTACGTCCCAGTGCCGTGATGTGTCGCGGCTATTATACGCGCACCGTTTTGGCTGCGTTCAACTGGGATGGTAAGAAACTGACCCAACATTGGGTGTTCGATAGCAATACTCCCGGCAATGAGACGTATGCCGGACAGGGCAATCACAACCTGCGCGTAGGCGATGTGGACGGCGATGGTTGCGACGAGATTATATACGGCTCTTGTGCCATCGATCACGATGGAACGGGGCTTTACAATACCGGAATGGGGCATGGAGATGCGATGCATCTGACGCAAATGTCGCCTTTGCTCAAAGGGCTTCAGGTGTGGGACTGTCACGAGAACAAACGCGACGGATCGACCCTGCGCGATGCAGCTACGGGCGAGGTACTCTTTCAGGTTAAAAGCTCGATGGATGTAGGTCGTGCCATGGCTGCCGATATCGATCCCCGGCATCCCGGTGTCGAGGTCTGGTCGTTGGCTTCGGGCGGACTTCGTTCCTATACGGGAGCCGTCATTCAGCCTTCGTTGCAAACGATTCCTGTCAACATGGCTGTGTGGTGGGATGGCGATTTGCTGCGCGAACTCCTCGACAAGAACGTGGTGAGCAAGTACGACTGGAACAAAGGCGTGTGTACTCCGCTGGCCGTCTTTGAGGGAGCTACCTGGAACAACGGAACCAAGTCGAACCCCTGCCTGCAAGGCGATCTGCTGGGCGATTGGCGCGAAGAGGTGCTGTTGCGTAGCACCGACAATACCGCCTTGCGTCTTTACGTATCGACGATTCCTACCGAATACCGTTTCCATACCTTCCTCGAAGACCCCGTTTACCGAATCAGCATAGCCACGCAAAACGTTGCCTACAATCAGCCCACACAACCGGGCTTCTATTTCGGCCCGGAGTTGAAAGGAACCTTCAGAGGATATACATTTAAATAACCCCACACAGTACATGAACAAGAGATTTGGAATAGCAACACTGGCGTTGCTCGTATGGGCAGGCACATCGGTCACTGCCCAAAAGAAAAAAGAGGTGATCAACGACTCCAACACCCCTCTGCACCTGTTGCAGCCTGCATACAAAGTGCCTTATGGCGAGCTTAAACCCGAACAAGTGAAGGCCGATATGGATCGTATTCTTCACTATCTGGACAAGGAGACCCCTATGCGGGTGGTCGATAAGAACACCCACAAGGTAATAACCGATTACGCTTCGATGAACGCCGATGCCCAATTGGAGCGCGGAGCGTTTCGTTTGGCCAGCTACGAATGGGGCGTTACTTATTCGGCCATGCTTGCCGCTGCCGAAGCTACGGGCGATGGGGCGTACAACGAATACGTCATCAACCGCTTCCGCTTTCTGGCAGAGGTTACTCCGCACTTCCGCCGGGTGCTCGATACGTATGGCGATGTAGATCCGCAAATGAAACAGATACTCACTCCCCATGCGCTCGACGATGCCGGAGCCGTGTGTGCAGCCATGATCAAGGCGCAGTTGAAGGACAAAACCCTTCCGCTCAAACCGATGATCGACAACTACATCGACTACATTCTCTACAAAGAGCATCGGTTGAGCGACGGAACCTTTGCCCGCAACCGTCCCCTGCCCAATACGCTATGGCTCGACGATATGTTTATGGGCATCCCCCCCGTGGCTTATATGGGGCGTTATGCCGGCGATAATCAGCAGAAGTACTACACCGAAGCGGTGCGGCAGGTGCTTCAGTTTGCCGATCGTATGTTTGTGCCCGAAAAAGGACTGTATCGCCACGGTTGGGTCGAAGGCATGCAAGATCATCCCGCCTTTCATTGGGGGCGTGCTAACGGTTGGGCGTTGCTTACTGCCTGCGAGGTGCTCGATGCCTTGCCCGAAAATCATCCGCAGCGAGGCCGTATCCTCGAACTGTTTCGCGCCCATGTACGCGGACTGGCAGCCTGCCAGAGCGGCGATGGCTTTTGGCATCAGTTGCTCGATCGCAACGACTCCTATCTCGAAACCTCTGCTACGGCAATCTATGTGTACTGCATGGCGCACGCCATTAATAAAGGATGGATCGATGCCATGGCCTACGGGCCGGTAGCTCAGCTGGGCTGGCACGCGGTGTCGACGATGATCAATGCGCAGGGACAGGTCGAGGGCACTTGTGTGGGCACGGGCATGGCCTTCGATCCTGCTTTTTATTACTACCGCCCCGTCAATGTATATGCTGCTCACGGATACGGACCGGTGATCTGGGCAGGAGCCGAGATGATAAACCTGCTCCGTAGCCAGCACCCGCGAATGAACGATAGTGCCGTGCAATACTATCCGGTAGCGCAACCCGGAACGGCACCCATCTTTAGTTTTTCCGAGCCGGGCAATCCGCGCGATATCGTAGCGGGAGTGAGCCGGAAGAAGCAATCCTCGCCGGTGGTGTATCTGATTGGCGACTCGACGGTGAAATGCGGCAAGGGTCAGGGCGAAAACAAGATGTGGGGTTGGGGGAGTTTCTTCGACCGCTTCTTCGATACCGAACAGATTACGGTCGAGAATTGCGCTTTGGGCGGTCGCAGCAGCCGTACCTACTTTACTGAAGGGCTTTGGAGCAAGGTGCTGCCCGGCATCGAAAAGGGCGATTACGTGGTGATGCAGTTTGGCCACAACGATGGCGGACCGATGAATACCGGACGCGCGCGTGCTTCGCTTCCGGGCATAGGCGAAGAGTCGCAGAAGGTGGTGATGGAGCGCGACGGAAGCACCGAGGAGGTGTTTACGTTTGGCCATTACCTGCGCCTGTTTATCCGTCAGGCCAAGGCCAAGGGGGCTACGGTGGTGGTATTGTCGCACACTCCGGGCAATCGCTGGACGGAGAATCGAATGAATCGCTGCGACCAAACCTACGGCAAGTGGTCGAAAGAGGTTGCTGCGCAGGAAGGCGTTTTCTTTGTCGACCTAAACGAGCGTACGGCTGCCAAATTCGAAGCCATGGGCAAGGAGAAAGCAGCCGGTTATTATGTAGATGGCGTGCACAACACACGCGAGGGTGCAATGATGAATGGCGAATCGGTCGTTGAAGGTATTCGCCAGCTCTCTAATTGTTCGTTGAACAAATACATAAAATGAGTGCTCAAAAAATAATTTGAGCATTAGAATAGGCTATTCTAGCTCCAAAAAAATAATTTGGGCTTAGAATAGGCTATTCTAGTTCCAAAAAAATAATTTGGGCATTAGAATAGGCTATTCCAGCTTCAAAAAAATAATTTGGGCTTAGAATAGGCTATTCTAGCTCCAAAAAAATAATTTGGGCATTAGAATAGGCTATTCCAGCTTCAAAAAAATATTTTGAGCTTAGAATAGGCTATTCCAGCTCCCCCAAAAAATAATTTGCTCCCGAAACACTGTAACTAATCTTTAAAAAAATAATACGATGAAAAGAGAAGCATTTAAGATGTATTTAAAACCCGGTTGCGAGGCCGAATACGAAAAGCGTCACGCAGAAATCTGGCCCGAATTAAAACAATTATTATCGGACAATGGCGTTTGCGATTACTCCATTTTCCTGGATCGCGAAACCAATATCCTATTCGCCTGCCAGAAGATAAAAGGCGAGTCGTCATCGCAAGATATGGGAGCCAACCCTATCGTACAGAGATGGTGGGATTATATGGCTGATATTATGGAGGTAAATCCCGACAATTCGCCAATCACCGTTCCGCTACCCGAAGTTTTCTATATGGATTAATAAATAAATTTGCGTTTGATGGTCGAAAAGAAGGTATTTCTTCTTATTTTTGTCCATCAAATGCATTTTTTTTAACGCACACTATGAGAACACTTTTGTTTGTTTGTCTTTTTCTTCTTACTTCCATTCTTCGCCTTTCTGCATCGGTCGAGGTACGATCGACTCGTTTAACCACCGGCAACGGACTAAGCAATAACTCGATACGCTACATCTTTCAAGACAGTAAAGGTTTCATCTGGATGAGTACACTCAACGGGCTGAGCCGCTACGACGGAACCTCGTTCGTTACCTATCGCCCCGAGAGCGGCAATCAGCTCTCCATCTGCGACCACCGCATCAAAGAGCTCGATGAAGACAAGAACGGCTTCTTGTGGATTGCCACTACGCCCGAACTCTTTAGCTGCTATGATTTGAAGCGAGGCAATTTTGTGGACTACACCGGCTGTGGCGAATGGAAACAGAACTACGCCAAGAAGAGAATCATGAGCAACGGCGATGTATGGTTGTGGCACGACTCGAACGGTTGCCGCAAAGTGACATACGGAGACGGGCACTTCGCATCGACCGTATTTAAGGTAGAAAGAGGAAACCTACCCGCCAACGGGGTTAACTTCGTGGCCGAAGGCAATCGGGGAGAGGTGTGGATAGGAACCACCAAGGGGCTGGTACGTGTGGAGGGAAAAGAGACGTACGTGGTCGATAAGCAACATAACTTTTTCAATGCAGTGGTGTACGACGGGCAAACGTACTTTGTGAGCACCGACAATCAGATTTTTCAGCGTAGCCAAGCGGGAGGCATTCATCGCGTAGCCTCGTTGCCCTCTGCGGCGGGTTTGCGCCTCACTGCCTCTTTTCAACTGCAACACGACTGGCTGCTTTTTACCACGGGCGGTGTTTACGTGTTTAATATGCATACCGGGCAGCTTACCCAGAGCGACTGGCTGACGATGAAAAACGGTTTGGTTACCGACGATAACCGGGGCAATCTATGGGTGTATAACCGTACGGGCAACGTTTGGTACGTCAACGCACAAACCCGTGCAATCAAGATGTTCACGCTTCTCTCGGCCGATAAAATCGGTCATATCGACATGGAACGCTATCATATCGTACAAGATTCGCGCGATATCATCTGGATTTCGACCTATGGAAACGGGCTTTTCGCCTATGATTCGGCAACGGACGAGTTGCAACACTTCACCTCGAACATCAACGGATTCAGTCACATCAGTTCTAACTTTTTGCAATACATCATCGAAGACCGTTCGGGCGGTATCTGGGTCAGCTCGGAGTTCTCGGGCGTTTCGCATCTCGAGGTTATCAACAAAGGCGCCTATCGTATCTACCCCGAAGATCAGGCCTTGTCCGACCGTTCCAATACGGTACGCATGATTACGCAGATGCGCAATGGAGACTTGTGGGTGGGCACTCGCACGGGCGGACTGTATGTGTACGATACCAATCTTCGGTTTACGGGGAAGAAGAGTTTCTTCCATTCAAACATCTATGCCGTCAACGAAGATGCCAAAGGAACGGTATGGCTCGGAAGCCGTGGCGATGGTCTTTGCATTGGCGATCGTTGGTATCAGAGCAGCCTTTCGGACCCTGCTTCATTGAGCAGCAATCATATTTTCTGTCTCTATCCCGACGCCAAAAAGCGTATGTGGGTAGGCACGTTTGGCGGCGGACTCGATTTGGCTGTCGAGGAGAAGGGCACGGTTCGTTTTCGTCACTTCCTCAACAAGTCCTATAGCCAGCGGCAGATACGCGTTTTGCAAGAAGACAATAACGGAATGATGTGGGTGGGCACCAGCAGCGGTGTGTACATCTTTCATCCCGACTCGCTGATTCGGCATCCCGACAAGTATTGGGAGTGCAACTACGATAATGGTTTGCTGCGCAACAACGAGATAAAGTGCATGCTTCGCGACAGTCAAGGGCGTATGTGGGTCGGTACTTCCGGATCGGGATTCAGCGTATGCACTCCCGGCAAGGACTACGGCAAGCTGAAGTTCGAGCATTTCGATGTGAAAGACGGCCTAGTCAACGGTATGGTGCAATCCATTGCCGAAGATAAAAACGGTAAGTTCTGGATCTCTACCGAGTACGGCATCTCCTCCTTTTCGCTCGAGCAACGATTGTTCGAAAGCTATTTCTTCTCGACCTATACCTTGGGCAATGTATATAGCGAAAACAGCGTTTGTGCCCTCGATGATGGCAAACTCCTGTTCGGAACCAATCACGGTTTGATGGTGGTCGATCCCGATCGGGTGGTTCGGTCGGAAAAGACCTTTCCCGTTGCCTTCACCGGACTGTCGATCAATGGCATCTCGGTTCGTCCGGACGATGTCGATTCGCCTCTCACGAGTGCCATTACGTACACAGACCACATCGAACTGAACCATTGGCAGAACTCCTTTGCAGTCGATTTCTCTACGTTCGACTATGCCAACTCGGGCAGCGTAAAATACAGCTATCAACTGGTCAACTACGACAAGGAGTGGAGTATTCCTTCCTCCCTCAACTTTGCAGGCTATAAGAATCTGCCTCCGGGCAACTATACGTTGCGTGTCAAGTCGTGCAATAGTGCCGGCCTTTGGAGCGACGATGAAGCGGTGCTTTCCATCATTATTACCCCTCCTTACTGGAAAACCGGTTGGGCGTTTCTGCTCTATGCCGTGCTGTTGGTTGTTGTTCTTTATTTCACGTTCAACATCATTCGCAACTTCAACGGATTGCGCAACCGCATTCAGATCGAGCGACAGCTTACCGAATACAAGCTGGTGTTCTTCACCAACATTTCGCACGAGTTCCGCACACCGCTTACGCTCATTCAAGGAGCGTTGGAGAAGTTGTACCGCGAGAACAATGTGCCCAAAGAGATGCAGCATCCGCTCAAAACGATGGAAAAGAGCACCAACCGTATGCTGCGACTGATCAATCAGCTGCTCGAGTTTCGTAAGATGCAAAACAATAAACTCACCCTTTCGCTCGAAGAAACCGATGTGGTGGCCTTTCTGTATGAGATCTTTCTGAGCTTTGAGGATGCAGCCGAATCCAAGCAGATGCAGTTTGCCTTTCGCCCTTCGGTGGCTTCTTACCGCATGTTTATTGATAAGGGCAATCTGGATAAGGTGACGTATAATTTGCTCTCGAACGCATTTAAGTATACTCCTTCGGGTGGCCGGGTTACCTTCTCGGTAGCAGTCGATGAAGCCCGGCAGGTGCTCCGTATCGAAGTAGCCGATACGGGCGTGGGCATACCCAAAGAGAAACGTTCCGAACTATTCAACCGCTTTATGCAGAGCAGCTTCTCGGGCAGTAGCGTAGGAGTAGGGTTGCACCTGACGCACGAATTGGTCAATGTACACAAAGGAACCATCGCTTATGCCGAGAATGAAGGTAGCGGGTCGGTCTTTACTGTGACGTTGCCGCTCGATAAACATGCTTATCAGCCAACCGATTTTCTGATAGCCAACAACATCCTGCTGGCCGAAGAGCAGCAACAGAAAGAGAAATGGATCGAAGCCACAACGGGCGGTGTACAGCCTGCCGTACCGCTCAATCAGCGTAAGGTGCTTATTATTGAAGACGACAACGATGTGCGCGATTTTCTCAAAGAAGAGATAGGCAAATACTTTGAAGTAGTAGCCGAGGCCGACGGTACCAGTGGTTTCGAACGGGCACAAAGCTACGATGCCGATTTGATTATCTGCGATGTACTCATGCCCGGAATGACTGGCTATGAAGTAACCCGAAAACTGAAAAGCGAGTTTAGCACTAGCCATATACCCGTTATCTTACTCACCGCTATGGGGCTGCCCGAGAATCACCTCGAAGGTATCGAGAGCGGGGCAGACGCTTATATAACCAAGCCTTTCAGTCCGGCTTTGCTCTTGGCACGTGCATTCAAACTGATCGAACAACGCGACAAGTTGCGCGATAAGTTCTCTAACGAACCGGGTGTTGTGCTTCCTGCCATCTGTACTACCCATCGCGATAAAGAGTTTGTCGATCAGTTGCATACTGTTCTGGAGCAGCACCTTGCCGATGCCGACTTCTCTGTAGATGAATTTGCTTCGTTGATGAAGCTCGGCCGCACCGTATTCTACAAGAAAGTGCGCGGGCTAACCGGTTACTCGCCCAATGAATATATACGAATCATCCGTATGAAGAAGGCAGCCGAATTATTGTTGGATAATAGACTGACCATTGCCGAGGTTTCTTATAAAGTAGGTATTAACGATCCATTTTACTTTAGTAAATGTTTTAAAGCACAGTTTGGAATGGCTCCTTCGGTCTATCAGCGAGGCGAAAAAGAGGTAGAAATATAACAGAATAGGTATTCTTTTCATTATCTTTGAACCGTTTTTTACGAATATAAAGAGATTGTAATGAAAAGAATTTTATTTCTGGTACTAGTCTTGTGCACTGCTTGTTTGTCGGTATCAGCCATTCCCAACATGATCGTAGAGCATTATACGGTCGATCAGGGGTTGCCTAATAACATTGTTAACTGTACATTGAAAGATAAGGACGGCTTTATCTGGTTTGGCACTTGGTACGGACTGAGTAGCTTTGACGGAGTTAAGTTCAGAACTTACAACAATCACGATGGCTTTTATTCGGATATTCCCCCTCGCAAAATACAACGCATTGTCGAAGATAAGAACGGTTTTCTATGGATTAAAACAATCGATAGAAAACTGTATCTTTTTGATAAGACACTGGAGCGTTTCCGAGCTGTTTACGATGATGTAAAGCGATACTCCGAAAACATTCAGATAATCAAAGTGCAGAGAACACCCGAAGGTGATATTCTCCTGCTAACCAAAGATAAGAGTCTGCTGCGCGCCAGCACCAATTCGGCAGGAGATATTCAAATCACCCAACTACATGATTCCCGCCCCAACGTCAATGCCTATGATTTAAGGCTGAAGCACAATATTCTTTGCGAAACCGCCGAATACATCAACTGGATAGGCATGAATTATCAGATACTATCGTACGAAAAGGGAAAGGTATTCAAGGATAAGCCGATTGATTTTATACGGAAAAAGATCGCTATCGATCAAGATATCGAGTTTACTTGTGCTTACGGTGCTACCAAAGAGTTGTGGCTGGGCGATGAGCACGGGGTTATTTACTCGATCAACTCTCAAACGGGTACCGTTAATAAATACGTTATTCCCGGAGTAAAGGGTGCCGTCAGTAATTTGCTGGTCAGTGAAACCGGAATACTTTATATTTCAACCACCGATGGTATTTTCGAATACAACCTCGGCTATAAGCAGTTGAGCAAACTTTCTCTGGCTGTGAATGGGCGGAATATACGTACATCCTTTGCCGATAAGTACGACAAGATATGGTTTGTAGAGAACGACGAGGCATTGATTTACTACGATCCGTTCAATAAAAGCAGCAAACGCTTCGCCTTCCCGTCGGGCACGGTGATTGGCAATTTCGATGTACAGGATGCCGGCGAGCAAGGTCTTTTCTTTTTGACTCCGAGTGGCGAAATACTTTTGTTCGACCGGGAACAGCAAACCATGATGCGCCTCAATCAGTATAAGAGCTTTGCCGACGATGCTCCCAATCAGCTTTTCTTTCATTTGCTGATCGATAACGATGGTATTCTGTGGCTTGCTTCTACATCCAAGGGGGTGTATCGTATCAATTTTCCCAAGAAGCAGTTCCGTTTGTTTCAGCAGTTCGTTCCCGAAACAAACGTTGCCGCCAAACAATTGCCCAATAACATGGGTGTTCGGGCGCTTTATCAGGCTCGCAATGGCGATATCTGGGTCGGTACCCGTTGGCAGGAGGTATACCGGCTCGACCGCAACGGACATTTGAAACAAACGTTCTCCGAAAAGAATTTCCTCATAGGCAACGTGTATCATATTATGGAGGATAACAAAGGCAATATCTGGTTTTCGACCAAAGGTAAAGGACTGGTCAAGGCAGAGCAGGATGTTACCTCTCCGCAAGGCCTTCGTTTTACACGCTACGTTAATGATCCTCAAAACTCCAACACCATCAGCAGCAACGATGCTTACTGTACCTTTCAAGACAGTAAAGGACGTATTTGGGTGGGGCTGCTGGGCGGCGGACTCAATTTAGTTACCGAGGAGAATGGACAAACGTCTTTCAAACATAAATACAACGGATTGAAGCATTATCCGCTGTACGGACTTTATATGGAGGTACGAACCATTGCCGAAGACAGCGAAGGGCGTATCTGGATCGGTACGATGGACGGGTTGATGTCTTTCGATGGCAATTTCACCTTGCCCGAACAGATTGCTTTCGAAACATACCGCCAGCAGAGCACCAACTCCAATGTAGCCGATAACGATATCTATGTGTTGTACAAAGATGCTCACCAGCAAATCTGGGTCAGTGTATTTGGCGGTGGGCTTAATAAGCTGATTCGTTACGATAAGGAGACGCGCCAACCGGTCTTTCAATCGTATGGCATTCGCGAAGGGCTGAACAATGATGTGGTGATGTCAATCGTTGAAGATGGACTCGGCAATCTTTGGTTTGCTACCGAAGGCGGACTATCTTGCTTTAATAAGAAGACCCAGCAGTTTCGTAACTACGATAAGTACGATGGCTTTCTGGCAGTCGAGATGGAGGAGGGCAGTGCGCTGCATACGCTCAATGGCGAATTGTGGTTGGGCTGCAAGCAAGGAATACTCTGTTTCGATCCGGATAAACTCGAAACGACGAACCGCAATTACCATACCTATATTGTCGACTTTCAAGTATCGAATCGCGATTTGCGCAGCTTCAAAGAGAATCCTATCCTGATGGAATCTATTAAGTATGCCAGCGAAGTAAGGCTGAACCACAACCAGTCGATGTTTACCATCGAGTTTGCCGCATTAAACTATTACAATCAAAACCGTGTTTCCTATAAGTATCTGCTCGAGGGATATGAAAAAGAGTGGCATTACAACGGCAAAAACCGCATAGCCTCCTATACCAACGTGCCTCCCGGGCGTTATGTCTTTCATGTAGAGACGATCGATGAAGCCAATCCGCAGTTAGCGTCTCGCAAGACGCTCAATATCATCATTCTTCCTCCTTGGTGGCGCAGTTGGTGGGCTTATACCCTTTACGCCATCTTAGGCATTGCACTGCTTTATTTCGCTTTGCGCCTGGCATTCTTTATGCTTAAGATGAAGAATGATGTGTATATTGAGCAGCGGGTGTCGGAGATGAAAATCAAGTTCTTCACCAACATCTCGCATGAACTGCGCACGCCGTTAACGCTCATTAAAGGCCCCATTCAAGAACTTAAGGAGCGCGAAAAACTATCGGGCAAGGGACTTCAATACATTGAACTGATGGAGAAGAATACGAATCAGATGCTACAGCTCGTCAATCAGATTCTTGACTTCCGCAAAATACAAAACGGAAAGATGCGCCTGCACGTTTCGCTCATCAACCTGAATGCGACTGTCGACTCGTTTCGCAAGGAGTTTCGTGTGCTTTCCGAAGAAAACGATATTAGCTACTCATTTCAATTGCCCAACGATCCGGTGATGGTATGGGGCGATAAAGAGAAGTTGGAAATTGTTTTTCGTAACATTATATCCAACGCATTTAAGTTTACGCCGGCAGGAGGAAATATCGGTGTTACGGTAGGGGTTACCGACGATGGTACGCATTGCTTTGTGCGCGTTGAAGACAATGGAGTCGGTATTCCGCAAAATAAACTGACCGAGATATTCGAACGTTTCTCTCAAGGAGATAACTCGAAAAACTCATACTACCAAGGAACCGGAATAGGTCTGGCTCTATCCAAAGAGATAGTAAATCTGCATCATGGTGTTATCAAAGCCGAGAATCAGGGAGAGCAAGGAGCGATATTTACGGTCGAACTATGGCTGGGCAAGGAGCATTATAAGCCTTCGGAAGTCGATTTCTATGTAAGTGATAGCGAGTCGGTAAACGGCGCGCAAGACAGTGATGAGGCCGATGACGCCGAGGATGAAACAACGATGCCGCAGGAGATGGACGCTTCGCTGCCCACCCTTCTGCTGGTCGAAGACAATAAAGACCTCTGCAACCTGATTCGATTACAGTTAGAAGATAAATTCAACGTCCACATAGCCAATAATGGGGTAGAGGGGTTGAAGAAAGTACATTTGTATCATCCCGATATTGTGGTAACCGACCAGATGATGCCCGAAATGGATGGCTTGGAGATGTTGCAACGTATCCGAAAAGATTTCCAGATCAGTCATATTCCCGTTATCATCCTTACGGCCAAGAATGACGATGAAGCAAAAACCCGCGCCACTAATCTGGGTGCCAATGCGTATATAACCAAGCCTTTCAGCAAAGACTATCTGGTAGCTCGCATGGAGCAGTTGCTCAGTGAGCGGAAACTGTTCCGCGAACGGGTGAAGCAGCCCTCGGAAAACGACGATACCGACAATTACGAGCACTACCTGGTCAAGAAAGATGTTCAGCTGTTGGAGAAGATTCATCAAGTGATCGAAGAAAACATGGATAATAGCGATTTCAATATCGATACCATCGCTTCCGGTATTGGGTTGAGCCGTTCGGCCTTCTTTAAAAAACTGAAAAGTCTTACAGGACTTGCACCGGTCGATCTGGTGAAAGAGATACGTTTGAACAAGTCCGTCGAACTGATTAAAAACACCGATATGAGTATTTCCGAAATCGCGTTTGCCGTTGGTTTTAAAGATTCGGGCTACTACAGCAAATGTTTCCGCAAAAAGTACGATCAGTCTCCTCGCGAGTACATGAGCCAGTGGAGAAAGTTGTAACTATATTACTATCTGCTGTTTAATTTCATCAGCGTCTCTTCCCCACATGAGGAAAGACGCTGATTTTTTTGTTTGTTCAGCAGATGTTTTACGTTTTTTTAAATCACTTCCAATAGATATTAATTCCATTGGAAACAATTTATGCCTTCATATTGTTATTATAATAACTAACTAACTCAAAAAGTAGATTAATGAAGAAATTTATAATGAACAATATTCTCCTCCTGGTAGGTGGAGTGGTTGGAGCTCTCGCGGGATACTTATACTATGTGTTTGTAGGATGCAACAGCGGCTCTTGCCCCATTACATCCTCGCCTGTTATGAGTATTATCTGGGGTGCAGTGATGGGTGGTTTGCTTTTTAGTATGTTTGATAAAAAGAAGAAATCAAATTAAACCCAATCAAAAATGAAGAAGCTAATTGTGCTGGTAGCATGTATGGCAGGAGCTTTGTTGAGCTCGTGCAGTGGACAAAAAGACGGAAATAATAATAAAAAGGAAACAACAATGAAAACGATCAATTTAACCAAAGAAGAGTTCTTAACCAAAGTAGCTAATTTTGAAGCAAGCCCCAATGAATGGAAATATTTAGGCGATAAACCCGCCATTGTCGACTTCTATGCTTCGTGGTGCGGCCCTTGTAAAACCATTGCCCCCATTCTCGAAGAATTGGCTCAGGAATATGGCGATAGCATTGTGATTTATAAGGTAGATACGGAGAAAGAAGAGGAGTTGGCTGCAGCGTTCGGTATCCGCTCTATTCCTTCGCTGCTGTTCATCCCCATGAACGGGGAACCACAAATGGCACAAGGAGCCATGCCAAAAGCTTCCTTTAAAGAAGCAATCGACAAGGTGCTCTTAAACAAATAACATTTCATATAAGCTTGCATGCAAGCACCCTGGCAAAGGCTTCGTTACATCTGGTAACGAAGCCTTTTGTTTTAACATTGTTAATCGTTTTGCCCCTTTGGTATCTCCTTGTATGCAAGAGTACGTAGTTTTGGTATCAATGAATACGTATTCTTTGTCAGCAAGAGTACGTAGTTAACGCTGTGTTAATATACTAGTCCTTTAAACAAGGAAAATCGCTATGCGCACTGCTTGTTTTTCATTGGTAGATATGCATTAATTTGATATTATTCTATTTTTCTTCATTACTGAATATATTTTACCAAAAGAAATGATTTATTATGATTTTATTTGTATTTTTAGCACGACTGATGAAAATTATTACGGATGAGATAATGAAGATTTTGATCGGTGTTATCGTTTTGTGAAACTAAATTATCGGATATGCCATATGGACTCTGTTTTATTTTAACTATCCCATCCCAGAAGTGAGAACAGTAAATACCGGTCTGATTTCGTTAAAAAGTTATCGACCTATACATACTATAAAACTGCAATGGAATAGATCTTGGTTTATATTTAGTAATACAAAATTGATTATTATGAAAAAAGTATTTTTGTTATGTACGTGTTTCTTAATTTGCTTCTCTATCAAAAGCAATAATTGCCAGAGTCTAAAGGATAGTATTCCTCAAGAAAATACTCTTCAAGATAAATTATTTGGGTTAAGTAAAATCTGGTCGGAAATCAAATACAATTTTGTTAATATTGACCAAATCAAATTCGATGTGGATAGTCTGTATAATGCCACTATCCCCAAAGTGATTGCGACAAGCAATGATGTTGACTATTATGAAGAACTACAGCGGTTTATGGCATCATTCAATGATGGGCATACTGAACTGCTAGAAGGCACTTATGGCTGGAATGATGTTAATGATTATTTTCCTGGCAATTTGATTGATATTGACAACAAAATATATTTTTCAGGAATAAAAAAAGGTTCGGGTATAGATTCAACATTGATAGGAGCAGAAATCATTGAATTAGAAGGCCTCCCTACAAAAAAATACATTGAGCAATATATCTATCCTACGATCTCAGCCTCTACAGAAAATCACAGATGGTTTCAGGCTGTTATAAAGATACACGGTGGTAGAAAAGGTACTTACTTTACCGGTAAAGCAAAAAAAATAGATGGAACAGTTATTCCATTTTCCATATTAAGGAATGGCGAAACGACCAGAACTAAAAATGACCAATATTGGACTTGGGCATCACCAAAAGTACCTGCAAAAAGGCAAAGAATTAGTCTGAACTGGCAAGAAGATATAGCCATAATGAACATTAGAACATTCGGAACGGACGCTATAATAAATGATATAGATTCTCTTGCCATATCTATAAATGGTAAGGCTAAGGGATTAGTTATTGATCTTAGGCAAAATGGTGGAGGATCTACAGATGTAGCACAACATTTACAGAAATATTTAACTCATACAAAGTACTTTCTAAGCTTTGGTTCTCAAACGAGAATAAACAATGGCTATGGCAGATCTCAAGGAAATTATAGAGATGAATACAAAGACTTTTTTTTATACAGAGCCTATGAAATTGAAAAACCAGATACGATTCGAGTAGAAGAATCGATAAAAGCGTTCTCATGCCCTGTTGTGATTCTGGTGGGAAGATATACTTTTTCAGCCGCAGAAGATTTCCTTGTGGGTATTTATGAAAATCCTGATAGACCTGTAATTATAGGAGAGCCCACAGGAGGATCAACCGGAGCACCACTCGTAATAACGCTTCCTCATGATGCTGTAGCCCGTATCTGTACACTTAGGATTCTTTTTCCACATAGTGGAAGCCCATTTGTAGGGAAGGGTATTCAACCAGATATAGTTGTTAAAAGAAGCGTAGCTGATTATCTTGAAGGAAAAGATCCGGTATTAGAGAAAGCTATATCTTATTTAGAAGATAACCACTAAGTCATTTTAATGAAAATGAGCTTAGTAGAAATAAGAAATAGAGCAAACTACAGACTTTGGCAAGTTTCGGAAAAAAGTCAGCATGAAATATTAAAAAAGAAATAGTATAGAAAAAAAGTCTTTTTTTAGTCAGGATTTTGATGTAGTTCAGACTATTTAATTGAAGCGACACTCCCAAGGTGATGACTTCGATATTAAATCCTAAAAAAATAAAGACGTATGAGAATTGTTAAACTATTCATTTTAATTATTATGGCAGCTGGTACTTTAGCAGGCAATGCTCAAAATGCAGAACAAGGAATTCGAGTTGGCGATAAAGCTCCCGATTTTACGTTGAAAGATCAAAACGGAAAAGAGGTCAATCTTTATCAATTATTAAAGAAAGGGCCGGTAGTACTCAATTGGTATCGTGGCGGTTGGTGTCCCTATTGCAATTTGGAGTTGAAAGGATTGGCAGACAAGGCGATGGAAATAACCCAATTGGGAGCTACGTTGATTGCTCTTTCGCCAGAGCTTCCCGATAAAAGCCTGACAACCATCGAAAAGAACGCTCTTCCTTTTACGGTGTTATCCGATACGGATAACAATGTGGCTCGTCAGTACGATCTGGTTTTCAAGCTCGACACCGAAACGGCCAATCGGTACGAAAGCAACTTCGGGTTAAGCCAATACAATGGCAATGACAATGCCGAATTGCCCATTCCGGCTACCTATATCATCGACCAAAAAGGTATAATCCGGTACGCTTTTGTTAATCCCGATTATAAGAAACGAGCCAACCCGGAGGATGTTGTAATGCAATTAACACAGCTTATCCGGAGTTCGAACAATAACAAACTGGTATTGGTATGGAGTAGCGATGATCCGATGGTGGCAGAGCGGGTGGCCCTCATGTTTCCGCATGCGGCACAAAAGAGCAAATGGTTTTCGGAAGTGACATTGGTTATATGGGGCCCTTCGGCCAAGTTGATAGCCAACGATGCTGCCTTACAGAAAAAAATAGGGCAAATGCAGACCGATGGAGTGAAGGTAGAAGCCTGTATCGCTTGCGCAACTGCCTATGGAGTTGCCGATAAACTCAAAACGCTCAATTACGATGTATTGCCGATGGGAGAACCCCTGGCAAATTACCTGAAGAGAGGATATCAGGTAATAACCTTTTGAGTTAGACAATTTATAATAATGCAAATCAGTAGTTAAACTCTAATATTTTTTGCAGCTTTAGCTTTTCTATTTATTCGATGTACGATTAATTAATCTGATCAATTATCAGAATTTCAAGGAAATAAAAAAAATATTAGTAATATAATAAACTGAATAATAAATTTTTAACTAACAGAATTAGTAAGTGGTTTTAATTGCTGATTCGCATTAATAACTAGGATGAAATGAAAATCATGAATAAAAGTATAACCTCGGCAATTAAGCCATTGAAAAAGATTGGATTTTATGTCTCGTACTTAAGTACATCCCTAATATTATTCTGGATTGGAGCCTTTAAATTTACACCTACCGAAGCAGAGGTAATCCGTCCTTTAGTTGAGAACCATCCGCTCATGTCGTGGATGTACGACTTGTTTTCGGTGAAAACGGTTTCTGAAATAATAGGAGTAATAGAGATTATTACAGCTTTATTACTTCTGCTAGGACTCAAGTGGAAGGCGGGTCGTATATTTGGAGGTCTTTGGGTCGTTGTGACATTTCTTATTACGATCAGTTTTCTATTTACTACACCTGGAATGTGGAAAATAGTGGACGGTTTTCCTGTTACAGACTTCTTTATTTTGAAAGATCTTGTAATATTGGGTTTTGGAGGAATAATAATGGCAAGCGCAAATGAAAAATAATCATGGAAAACTTATCTTTGCATAAAAGAAGATAGTATGTCATACCCTCAATTAACAGATGCTCTGTTCGAGAACCTGATAGAAAGCCATTCTAAAAGACTCTTGAATAGAGCATACTATTTACTCTCGAATAAAGAAGATGCCGAAGACGCTGTGCAAGACGTTTTTTTGGTAGCTTATGCCAAAAGAGACTCTTTCTCCGATATACATTCGGTCGAAGCATGGCTGTTGGGAGTGCTTTATCGCAAAGTAGCCGATATGTATAAAGAGCGCTACCGCAAACCCATGGTCGATCTAAACTTTGAACATGACTTCGACCGGAACGGTGAGTGGAGGCAAACCGATGTAGCCAATGTATGGGAGGAACAACCCGAATCTCTCGACGCATTATTAGATGATACCGATTTCAGGCAATCCTTTTACAGATGCCTCGATAAGTTACCTCCACGATGGAAAGTAGCGGTTAAGCTCTGCTATCTCCAAAGTAAAAAGGCAGGCGATATCTGTAAGGAACTGAATCTGACTTCGACTGCTTATTGGAAGTTGCTTCAACGCAGCCGGTTACAGTTGAGAGAGTGTATAGATATGAATTGGTTTAGTAAATGATTGCGTTATGTACAAAAGAATCATACATCTATTTGTCCTCTCTTGTCAAAAAGCCACCTTTTTGATAGAGAAGCAGTTGCACACGTCGTTGTTGCCACTGGAGAAATTGCAACTCCGAATCCATTTGTCATTGTGCAAATACTGTACGGCTTACAAGCACAAAGCGGTATTTCTGGATAATCTAATGGCTGATGAGAGAACGGCGGATGAGAGCAGTCATTCGTTTTCAGAACAAGAAATTGATGGTTTGAAAGAAAAATACAAATCCGTCATCAAACAGACCCATGCATCCGAACCCTCTCCATTATCGTCTTCTCCATCGGTTGAGTAAAACCGATGGGTTTCTTCGTTATTTCATATTTACCGATTACAAAAGAAAAGCATAGCCGTCCTTTCTATAAAATAAGGAGCAAAATGAATAGAATTAAAAAAGTAGTATCTGTATGGGCACTAACGGTATGTGTAATGCCACTTGCTGCGCAGTATCCCGTTATTCCGGATTCGGTGAAGGCTCGTGCAGCCCAACAAGAAGCAGAGATCGAGCGTAAATCGAATGAGGCATGGGAGAGAGCACTACCGGTTGTGATGGAACAGTCACTCAAAGGACGGCCTTACAAACCTTGGGCTTCGAAACCCGAAGATTTATTGAAGCACACTATTCCTGCATTTCCCGGAGCAGAAGGGGGAGGAGCTTATACGGCAGGTGGTCGTGGCGGTCGGGTGATAGTGGTTACTTCGTTGGCCGATGAAGGTCCCGGCACGTTTCGCGAAGCCTGCGAAGCAGGTGGTGCACGCATCATCGTTTTTCATGTATCGGGAGTGATACAGTTGAAAAGCCCGATTCATCTGCGGGCACCCTATGTAACTATTGCCGGACAAACGGCCACAGGTGATGGCATTTGTGTATCGGGAGCTTCTTTTCTGATTGATACGCACGATGTGGTAATCCGTCACATGCGTTTCCGCCGGGGAGCACAGGATGTAGCCTTCCGCGATGATGCATTGGGAGGCAATGCAGTGGGCAACATCATGATCGATCACTGCTCGGCGAGTTGGGGGTTGGACGAAAATATGTCTGTTTACCGCCACGTGTATAGTCGCAACGAAACCGGCTACGGGCTGAAACTCCCTACGGTCAACATCACCATTCAGAATTCCGTGTTCTCGGAAGCGTTGGATGCCTATAATCATGCTTTCGGGGCAACTATCGGCGGACATAACAGTATGTTCTGCCGCAACTTATTTGCCTCGAACATCAGCCGCAACTGCTCCGTGGGGATGGATGGCGGATTCAATCTGGTCAACAACGTCATTTATAACTGGTGGAACCGTTCGGTAGATGGTGGCGATAATAAGAGCTTGTACAACATTATCAATAACTACTATAAGCCCGGGCCGATTACTCCGCTCGATAAACCCATTTCATACCGCATCCTCAAACCCGAAGCCGGGCGGGATAAGAACAGACCGGTAACCTTTGGCAAAGCCTACGTTGACGGAAACATCGTACATGGAAATAGCAAGGTGACAAAGAATAACTGGGACGGTGGTGTGCAGTTGGCCGATGAGATGGATGCCAATGAGTTTCTGCCGAAAATCAAGGTCGATCAACCGTTCGAGATGCCTCCCGTAACGGTTATGTCGACTAAGGAAGCCTATGATTTTGTGTTGAACAACGTAGGAGCCAACTTTCCACGACGCGATGCAGTGGATGCACGTATCGTGAAAACGGTCAAGACAGGCAAAGCCATCTATGTAGACAATGCCCCCGAGTTCGTTTCGCCCTACGTAAAAAGACGACTGCCGGCCGACTCGTATAAGCAAGGCATTATAACTGATATACGGCAGGTGGGCGGACTACCCGAATACAAGGGTACTCCGGTTATTGATACCGATGCCGACGGTATGCCCGATGCTTGGGAAAAGGCAAACGGACTCAACCCGAACGATCCCTCGGATGCCATTCTTGATTGCAATGGAGATGGCTATACGAACATTGAAAAATACATCAATGGTATCGATACACGCAAAAAAGTAGACTGGACCGATCTGAAAAACAATCACGACACGCTGGCCAAGCGTAAAAGCTTATTGTAATGAATAAAAAATTAAGAATTATCCTATTAGGACTGGCAAGTATAGGGTTTGCGCATTCGGTTGCGCAAACCTTTGCTTTGCAAGTAAAAGATGATAAAATTACGTATCGAACCGATGCACGCGGAAATCGGATACTCGACTTTTCCTATTGCGGTTATCGCAATTCGACACAAGACATTCCGCAGGTACCTAATGCCGTATGGGTTTCTCATCAAACGGGCGATCAGACATCCCGCATACAACGGGCTATCGATTATGTGGCTTCCTTGAAGCCCGATGCGCAAGGTTTTCGTGGTGCGGTTTTACTTGCCGAGGGAGAATTTACGCTCAACGGAAGTTTGCGTATGCACACCTCGGGAGTTGTGTTGCGCGGTATGCATGCGCAACGCACGGTGTTGGTAAAAAAAGGAATAGACCGCGGAGCATTTATTTACCTCGAAGGCAAGAGTGATCTTCGACGGAAAGATACGCTCAACGTGCTTTCGGCCTATGTACCGGTCAACAGCCTGACGATGCAGGTTGCCTCGGGTGCTACCTTGCGTAAGGGCGACCGCATACAGGTTGTTCGTCCCGGAACGAAAGAGTGGATAGCCTCTCTGGGTTGCGATGTGTTTGGTGGCGGCATCAGTGCATTGGGATGGAAAGTAGGCGATCTCGATATTACTTGGGATCGAGTGGTGACGGGTGTCAATGGAAACAACATCACGCTCGATGCTCCCTTATCGGTAGCATTGGATGCCACCAACGGTGCGGCCTTCGTGTTGCCCTACGAACATGCCGGGCGCATAGCCGATTGTGGTGTCGAGAACTTGACGCTCGTATCGGACTATAACACCCGATACCCCAAAGACGAAGATCACTGCTGGACAGGCATCTCGCTTGCCGAAGCCGAGAACTGCTGGGTTCGCCGCGTCTCTTTCAGACATTTTGCCGGTAGTGCGGTGTTGGTGCAGCCATCGGCTTCGCGGATAACAGTAGAGGATTGCGTTTCGCGTCAGCCCGTTTCCGAGATAGGGGGCATGCGTCGTTCCACCTTCCTGACGATGGGGCAACTCACTTTGTTTCAACGTTGTTATTCGGAGCAGGGTATTCACGACTTTGCCGCAGGTTACTGTGCTGCAGGTCCTAATGCCTTTGTGCAATGCGAATCGAAAGAATCACTTGGTTTCAGCGGTTCGATTGATTCGTGGGCTTGCGGATTACTGTTCGATATTGTCAACATCGACGGACATAACCTGACATACAAGAATCTGGGTCAGGACAAGAACGGAGCCGGATGGAATACTGCCAACAGCCTTTTCTGGCAATGCACGGCAGCCGAAATCGAATGCTATTCGCCTGCCAAAGATGCGGTGAACAGAGCCTATGGCTGTTGGGCACAATTTTCGGGCGATGGAGAATGGGACGAATCAAACAATCATGTACAACCGCGCAGTCTCTTTTACGCTCAACTCGAAGCCCGATTGGGGAAGAAGAACGAGGAGCGTGCCCGGATATTGCCGATGAATACCAGTGCATCGAGCAGTCCTACGGTAGAGGTAGCCATGCAACTGGCCGAAGAGGCCTTGACACCCCGCCTTACACTCGAACATTGGATCGAACAAGGCAGCTTTGCCCCATCGGTATCGACTATGGGAGTCAAAGCGTTGGAAGATATACGCTTTAAGCAACCTGTTTTTTCTATTCCTGCAATACCCGAAGTCGCACTTGTTGATGGTCGGCTGGTTATAGATGGTCGTTTGATGGTTGGCGGCAGCCACGATGTGCCTTGGTGGAACGGGCGGTTGAAGAATGCGTTTCTTCCGAAAGCAAAGCCTGCTATCACTCGTTTTGTACCCGGCAGAGAAGGGTTGGGGTTGACCGATCGCATCGATTCGGTTGTGAGCTACATGAAGAAAAATAATTTATTGGTTCTCGATCATAATTACGGACTTTGGTACGAACGCCGCCGCGATGACCATGAACGCATTCGTCGTCGTGACGGAGATGTATGGGGACCTTTTTACGAGCAACCCTTTGCCCGAAGCGGAGAGGGTACGGCATGGGAAGGACTGAGTAAATACGATCTGAACCGTCCCAACGCCTGGTATTGGTCGCGCTTGAAAGAGTTTGCCGATAAAGGAGCGCAAGAGGGGCTATTGCTGTTTCATGAGAACTATTTTCAGCACAACATCATCGAAGCAGGTGCTCATTGGGTCGATTCGCCTTGGCGTTCGGCCAATAACATCAACCAGACCGGGTTCTTGGAACCGGTTCCATTTGCGGGGGATAAACGAATCTTTATGGCTGTTCCCTTCTATGACATCACCCATCCGGTGCGCCGAGAGCTGCACCGCCAATACATTCGCCAGTGTTTGAACAACTTTGCCGATTGCGGCAACGTCATTCAACTCATTAGCGCCGAGTACACCGGGCCGTTGCATTTCGTTGAGTTCTGGCTCGATGTCATTGCCGAATGGGAAGCAGAAACCGGCAAGCAGGCAACTGTTGCGTTGAGCACAACCAAAGAT
>POVV01000076.1_pt1 | contig 90608 bp, 80 predicted proteins | sample 1560271 | NCBI WGS metagenome assembly POVV01 (sample SAMN08337232, study PRJNA429181) | Bioreactor metagenome, whole genome shotgun sequencing project. | biome: cows' rumen and soil; feature: anaerobic; isolation source: anaerobic chemostat enrichment culture, galacturonate as sole carbon... | reverse complement strand
GTGGTCAGCGGCGGAGACATAAACGACGCCAGCTCAATATCGTCATATCCAATGACCGCAATATCTTTTCCCGGTGTTAATCCGGCACGGCTTAATACTAAATAAACCCCCACGGCCATAGCATCATTGCAGGTAAATATCGCATCAGGCGGTTCTGGCAGCTGAAGTAATTGCTCCATCGCTTTCTGACCACCGGAGAACTCAAAGTTACTGAAGATCTGGTAGCTATCCTCCAGAGTCAGTCCGGCATCGGTCATCGCCTTTTGATAACCGGATAAACGACGACGAGCCTGAGTATTATCCTGAGGGCCGGTAATGCAAGCAATGCGCCGGTAACCTCTGCCGATTAAATATTCCGTTGCACACTGACCGCCAAGCAACGAATTATCCTGAATGGTATCGCAGGCACCGTTAAACGGCGCCCAATCCATCATAACGATAGGAAGCTCCGGATACTGGAGAAATAGCGCCTCAGACAGGGGATTACGGTCATTACACATCAAAATCAGGCCATCGACCCGACGCTGGAGTAACGTCTCCAGACTGGTGCCCATACGCTCTGTATTGCCTTCGGTATTACACAAAATCAGGCTATAGCCTCGCTCATAGCAACTCTGTTCTACACCGCGGACAACTTCTGCATAGAAGGGGTTATTACTGGAGGTAAGCAACATACCAATGGTGCGCGTCTGCTTAGCCTTAAGGCTGCGGGCAACGGCTGACGGAGAGTAGTTCAGTTCGGCAACGGCTGAAAGAATTTTGTCTTTAACTGGTTGACTCACAAAACGATTATTATTAATAACGTGTGAGACCGTTGATGTTGAAACTCCGGCTAACCGGGCGACATCCTTCATCGTTGCCACTACATAACTCCTGCTATCAGTTTTATCAAGAAGTCAGTTAAACATGATTGGTCAAAAACAGATCAATCTCTTTACGCCACGGAACGGAAGGTTGGGCCCCCCTGCGGGTCACCGCAATTGCACCTGCCGCATGAGCAAATTTTACCGCCTGACCCAATTCATACCCTTCAAGCAAGGCAGTAATTAAAGCACCGTTAAAGGTATCGCCAGCGGCAATAGTATCAACCGGCTCAACTTTATAGCCGGGAATCAAACTGCCGGTTCCGTCAACGCTAACCCAAGCGCCACGGCTGCCTAAGGTAATGATTACCGTATGAATGCCTTTGGCATGAAGTACGGCAGAAGCGCGGCTGGCGTCATCATCATTATCAATAGCAACGCCGGTCAGTTGTTCTGCCTCTGTTTCATTAGGAGTAATAATATCGATATTGGCTAACAGCTCATCGGGTAATTCACGCGCCGGAGCGGGGTTCAGGGCAACTAACGTACCGTGATCTTTAGCCAGCTTTGCTGCCGCAATAACGGTTTCTAGCGGTGTCTCTAATTGCATCAGCAGCGCTTTGGCATCAATAACCTGTTGGCGATATTTTGCCAAATAATCAGGCGTTACCGACGCGTTAGCCCCCGCATCAATGGCGATCATATTCTCACCTTTACCATTGACGAAAATCATCGCAATGCCGGTGTTAATATTATCAATAGATTCTATTGGCTGAATATCGATATTATCCTGAGACAGTTGCTTGCACACCTGCTTACCAATATCGTCATCGCCCACGCAGGCAATGAAAGTAATATTAGCCCCGCTACGCCCGGCTGCTACAGCCTGATTGGCCCCTTTCCCGCCAAAAGAGATACGATAATCTTTGCCGGTGATGGTTTCTCCCGGACGAGGAAACTCATTCACGTTAAGAATGTGGTCAGCGTTAATGCTGCCTAACACCACCAATTTATCCGCGGACATACTGATACCTCTTGAGAGAAAATTATTCGATACAACGGCCGGCCTGGCAGGCTCAAATATTAAGCCAAGCACTCATTTTCGGCTAAAATCTGGGTACTTTACCTGCGGCTGCGCGCCTCAGTTTTCACCGAGAGGGTGAAAAGACACGCCCCGCAGGCCTATCATTATTTATTCAACAATCAGCTTCAGCTCTACCGGAATATTAGCTTCAACCTTCTCACCTTTGAGAATCTTATCGGCGACTTCCACACCTTTGCTGCCAATCAGCTCTGGCTGTTGAGCAATGGTGGCACCTAAACGGCCGCTTTTCACCGCTTTCAGACCATCATTAGTACCGTCAAAGCCGACAATCAGCACATCTTTCTTACCGGCGGTTTGTAATGCACGCATTGCACCTAATGCCATTTCATCATTTTGGGCAAATACGGCCTGAACATCCGGGTGAGCCGTCAGCAGGTTTTGCATAACGTTCAGTCCCTTAGTGCGGTCAAAATCAGCGGGCTGGCTGGCCAACAGTTTGAACGGATGCGCAGCCATAGATTGCTTAAAGCCTTCACCACGTTCACGAGCGGCTGAAGTACCTGAAATACCTTCTAGCTGAATAATTTTGGCATTATCGCCCAGTTTTGTAGCGATAAAATCACCGGCCATTTTACCACCGGCCACGTTATCAGAGGCCACATGGCTAAGCACTTCACCTTTATTGGCAGCACGATCCAGCGTCACAACCGGGATATTCGCTTTGTTAGCCATCAGAACGGCATTGCCCACAGCATCAGAATCTGTCGGGTTGATCAGTAATAATTTTGCACCACGTACGGTTAAGTCCTGCACGTTACCCAGCTCTTTGGCCGGATTGTTCTGCGAATCCAGAATAATCAGGTTATAGCCCAGTTCATCCGCTTTCTTCTGAGCACCGTCTTTCATTGAAACAAAGAACGGATTATTCAGCGTTGAGACGACAAGCGCGATGTTATCTTTTGCCATAGCGCCGGCGCTGACGGACAGGGAAAGCGCTGTAGCAGAAACTAACATAGCCAGCTTTTTCATATTCATTATCATCATTCCTATATAAAAGGTTATTTACTGCTTTTGTTATCTACTAATACCGCCAATAGAATGACGGCGCCTTTAACAATCATTTGGAAATAAGAAGATATACTTAATAAATTCAGTGCATTACTCAGGAAGCCCAAAATCAGTGCACCGATTAAAGTACCGGTAATCCGACCACGGCCACCGGCAAGGCTGGTTCCGCCGAGTACAACAGCCGCGATAGCATCCAACTCATAACCGCCACCGGCAGTAGGCTGAGCAGAAGATAAACGCCCCACTTCAATAATACCGGCCAGTGCCGCTAATAGTCCGCACAGGGCATATACAATAATCTTAACCCGATCAACGCTGATACCCGACAGGCGGGTTGCAGATTCATTCCCCCCCAGCGCATAAATATAGCGACCGAGTCGAGTATGGTTAAGCAAATACCAGGCGGCAATAAATACGATCGCCATAATCCAGATCGGCGCTGGTACCCCTAAAGGACGACCAATACCAAACCATTCAAAAATATCGGTACTGTCAGAAAAACCAAGGTTCAGCGGGCTACCGTCAGAAAACTGTAGCGTGATACCTCGCAATATCAACATCATCACCAGCGTAGCGATAAAGGCCTGAACTTTACCCTTGGCTACAATCACGCCGGTCATGGCACCAATACCGGCGCCCAGCGTCAGTGCCGCGGCAATGGCAACAAAAGCATTCACTTCCATACCGACCAACGAGGCGGCTACCGCACCGGTCAACGCCAGTAAGGAGCCCACCGATAAATCAATACCTGACGTAAGAATAACCAGCGTCATGCCTACGGCAATAATGGCATTAACCGATGTCTGTTGCAGAATATTGAACAGGTTATTAACGGTAAAAAAGTTAGGGCTCAAGAACGAGACTGCAATGATCAATACGATCAGGGCAATCAGCGACTTTTGCTCAAGCAGCCACTCTTTATTAAAGCGGCTTGGTGAAGGGGTCTGTGAACTATTCACTGTATATTACTCCTGAATAACACCGTACTGTTTGCCGACTGCCGCCGCCATCAGTACTTCTTGTGTTGCCTGTTCAATAGGGAATTCGCCGCTAATATGGCCTTCATGCATAACCAAAATGCGATCGCTCATGCCGATAACTTCCGGCATTTCTGATGAAATAAGAATGATGCTCAACCCTTCACGTTTAAACTGATTAATAAGCTGATAGATCTCTTTCTTTGCCCCAACGTCAACGCCGCGGGTAGGCTCGTCAAGAATCAACACGTTAGGGCGAGTCATCAGGCCACGGGCAATCGCAATTTTCTGTTGATTACCCCCGGAGAGCAGGCCAATCGGCTGCATCATGGTCGGCGTTTTAATATTGAACAGTTTGATAAAGTCATTTACCGCCTGCCGCTCTTCTGCATGCTTAAGTGCACCCCAGCTTTGGCTGAAATAGCGCAGCGCAGTTAATGACATATTCTCTTTAACTGACATGCCCAACACTAGGCCATCGCCTTTACGGTCTTCAGAAATATAAACAATACCGTTCTTTAATCCGTCTTGTGGGTTAGCCACTCTAATAGCCTGACCATCAAGAATCACACTGCCTTGGGTATGCGGCAATGCGCCATAAATCATCTTCATCAGTTCGGTACGACCCGCGCCCATCAGGCCAGAGATACCCAGAATTTCACTGCGATACAGATCAAAACTGACATCATGGACATCTTTACCGGAAAGATTCTTCACCTGAAGGCGTAAACCACCGCGCGGCTGATCCAAACGCGGATAAAGCTCATCAAGGCGACGCCCGACCATCATTTCAATCAGTCGGTCTTCATCTAATTCTGCAACCGGACGCTCACCAATAAACTCACCGTCGCGTAATACGGTAACGTCATCGCAAATTTCAAAAATTTCTTTTAGCCGGTGAGAGATATAGACAATGCCGCAACCCTGAGCCCGTAATTCATTAATCACGTTAAACAAAGAGGCGGTTTCAGTATCGGTCAGCGCATCGGTCGGCTCATCCATGATGATAACTTTAGACTCAAAGCTCAGCACCTTGGCAATTTCTACCATTTGCTGATCGCCGATGGATAATTCACTCACCAGCCGACGACTGCTGTACTCCACGTTTAGCCGACGCAGCAGGCGATCGGCTTCGGCGTACATTTTCTTCCAGTTAATCCGACCAAAGCCGTTAACAAACTCCCGCCCCAGAAAAATATTTTCTGCGATGCTGAGCTGAGGGATTAAATTGAGTTCTTGATGGATAATACCGATGCCCGCTTCCTGCGAAGACTTAGGTCCGTTAAATGCCACTTCCTGACCCAGATATTCAATCCGCCCTGCATCTTTAGTGTAAATACCGGTCAGTACTTTCATCAGAGTTGATTTACCGGCACCGTTTTCGCCCAGTAACGCCATCACTTTACCGGGATAGACATTCAGGCAGGCGCCCGACAAAGCCTTAACGCCGGGGAAAGATTTTTCAATACCGCTAATTTTCAGCAGAGGTTGCATATCAGTACCTCAGAACACAACGCCGGAACATAAAATCACATTGGCATAGGGTGAACATTCACCGCTACGCACAATGGCACGACTATCATGGGACAGGGTTTTAAACGCTTCATGACTAACATATTCCACAGCAATCACATTACCCTGACGCTGCTGTAGATCCTTAAGGCGGGTCAGTAACTGCTGGTGAATATCCGGGTTTTTATCGGCTATCTCAGCGGCCACAATGGCTTTCTCAACCTGCATCTCATCGGTGACCGCATCAAATACCTGCAGAAATGAAGGAACACCGTGAGTCAGTGCTAAATCAATACGTTCTACCGCGGCAGGAATGGGCAGCCCGGCATCACCAATCGTTAAGGTATCTGTGTGCCCTAAGCGTGAAATAGCCCAAGAAAGCGTCGAGTTAAGTAATCTGCCTTTTTTCATCTTTCCTGCCCTGCTGATGGTCATCGAAACGTTTCGTTGATCGAGAGTTTAGGAAGATAGTCAGATAAAGCAAAAGATTTATGAGAAATTTGTGACCGGCATCGAAACGTTTCGATAAAACGACAGCAGCGTTGATATGCTGAAACGGTTAAGTCAAAATAAGGGGTATAACGACATTAAAATGAAGCCCTATTCTTTCCGACAAGCGAAAAGAACAGGGCTATATCAGGGTCAGGCAGCAATGCTCATCTGTCTGAAATCGGGGTCTACGATAAATTCAGCATCCGTCTTTTCACGAATCAGCTCAAGAGAGACACCCGGGGCATGTTCGGTTAATACCAAATGTCCGCCTCTGAATTCAAAAACGGCCAGCTCGGTAACCAGAACAGACACACAACGCTGAGCCGTCAGGGGTAGTGAGCAATGCTGAAGGATCTTTGATGAACCATTTTTAGCACAGTGTTCCATAGCAACAATGACTTTTCTGGCACCGGTCACCAAGTCCATCGCGCCCCCCATTCCCGGCACCATCTTTCCCGGGATCATCCAGTTAGCCAGATTACCCTGCCGATCGACTTCCAGACCGCCCAGAACGCAGGCATCAACATGGCTGCCGCGTATTAAGGCAAATGAAAACGCACTGTCAAAGGTTGAACCTCCGGGAATAATGCCACACGGCTGACCGCCGGCATTAGCCAGATCGGGATCGTGCTCCCCCTGTTCCACAGGGCAAATACCCAAAAAACCATTCTCTGACTGAAACGTGATATCAACATCATCAGGAATATAGTTAACCACCATAGTGGGAAGACCAATTCCTAAATTAACGATATCACCGTCTCTGAGTTCTAGGGCGACCCGGCGGGCAATTAACTCTTTAGGCGTCATTGGCTCTCTCCTTTCACTATGCCTTCAATCAGCATTGCCGGCGTCATAACTAAATCGGGATCCAGATCGCCGATATTAAGCAGTTCTTCCACCTCAGCAAAAACCCGATCTGCCGCCAGGGCGATCAGCGGATTAAAGTTTCTGGCCGAACGACGGTAATAAAGGTTACCGGCCACATCCCCCCGTTTAGCATGGACAAGCGCCAGATCGGCGCGTAGCGGTAGTTCAAGTAAATAGTCGCGGCCGTTGATGGTCATGCGCTGCTTTCCCTCTTCCACCACCGTCCCTACGCCGGTCGGTGTCAGAAAACCACCAAGACCTGCGCCACCGGCACGAATGCGTTCGGCCAGCGTTCCCTGCGGTATCAGCTCAACCTCCATTTCACCGGCCATCATCTGACGGCCGGTCTCCGGATTAAGGCCAATATGTGAAGCAATCACTTTACGCACGCGCTTAGCCGCGATAAGTGGCGCCACGCCCAGCCCCGGAACGGCAGTATCGTTGCCGATCAAGGTTAACTCTTTTACTCCGGAATCAAGCAGAGCCTGCATCAGAGTCGGTGGGGTTCCGTTTCCCATAAAACCACCGAACATAATGCTCATGCCGTCACGTAGCTGCGACGAAAACGCATCCAGAGTAATGACTTTAGATTTCATCGTCAGGCCTTCCTTATTTCATCCGCTCAACAACCACGGCAACCCCTTGTCCGCCACCTACGCACAGCGTTGCCAGCCCCAGCGATTTATCTCTACTCTCCAGCGCATGAAGCAGGCTCACCAAAATACGCGCACCGGATGCCCCAATAGGATGGCCCAGTGCAATCGCACCGCCGTTAACGTTGGTCTTTTCCGCATCAAATCCCAGCTCTCGTCCGACAGCAATAAACTGCGCGGCAAAGGCTTCGTTGGCTTCGATAAGATCAATATCTGCCATGCTTAACTTGGCATTTTCCAGCGCTTTTCGGGTCGCAGGTACTGGCCCCATCCCCATATAGGCCGGATCAACACCGCAAGTAGCATAGCCACGGATACGGGCCATCGGCTTTAATCCAAGCTGGCTGGCCCGGCTTGCGCTCATGACCATCAGAGCCGCCGCACCATCGTTAACCCCCGAGGCATTTCCTGCGGTTACGGTTCCGTCGGGTTTAAAGGCAGGGCGCAGGCGACCCAGGGAGGTCACCGAGGTGTCAGGCCGTACATACTCATCTTCAGCAAAAATAATCTCGCCTTTTTTATGCTGAATAGTCACCGGTAAAATTTCCCGCTGGAATGCACCGCGCCCAATCGCCGACGCCGCCCGCTGCTGGGATAAAGCCGCAACTTGATCCTGTTGAAGGCGATCTATGCCGTAACGCTCAGCGATATTCTCTGCCGTAATCCCCATATGGTAATGATTAAAAGCACAGCTAAGGCCGTCATGAACTACCGTATCGACAATTTTCCCGTCCCCCATTCGGTATCCCCAGCGCGCCTTATCAAGCAGATAGGGAACGGCAGACATATTCTCCATGCCGCCAGCCAGTACGATATCAACATCACCGGAACCAATCATTTGAGCCGCAAAAATGACACTTTTCAGGCCAGAGCCACACACCACATTGATGGTGGTGGCCGGAGTCGCCTGCGTTAGTCCGGCATTAATAGCAACCTGTCGGGCAGGGTTTTGCCCTAAGCCTGTCTGTAATACGTTGCCAAAAACCACTTCATCAATTATGCCTGCCTCTATTCCTGCGCGGACGATGGCTTCTTTAGCCACTAATGTCCCTAGTTGAGGAGCAGCGACTGATGCCAGTGAGCCGCCAAAGCTACCTATAGCAGTACGTACCGCACTGACAATCACGATATCTGTCATAACGTTATCCTCGCAGGCTAAGTATGGTCCGGGCCTCTGCCGGCGTTGCCGGAGATCGACCAGCTTCATTGGCTAAACGTACCGCCCGGGCAACAAATTCAGCGTTAGATTTCGCCAGTTGTCCCTTGCTATAAAACACATTATCTTCCATACCCACCCGAACGTGGCCACCCATAGCAAGGGTTGTTAACAGTACCGGTAAATGCCCTTTGCCAATGCCGAAGGCCGACCAGTGCGCCTCCGGTGGCAGTAAGTTTCTTAGATAAACCAGGTTTTCAACCGTGGCAGCGGTTCCGCCTGCGGCACCGAGCACTAATTGGTAATAAGCAGGCGTTTTGATTAAGTTCTTCTTTATGTAATACAGCGAGTTGTAAAACATTCCCGCATCAAATATTTCGATTTCAGGCCTGACGTCGTTGTCGATCATCACCTGCCCCAGCTTCTCAAGAAACTTAGGATGATTGATAAACAAACCGCTGTGCGCCCAGTTCATTGAACCGCAGTCATAAGAAGCCAGCTCCGGTTTCAAATCGATAACGTGTTCCATCCGGGTTTCATCCGTAGCATTTAGGTCACCGGATGTTGTCAGGTTGATGACAATGTCGCACTTCTCACGGATCAGCCCCACGGTTTCTCTGAATTTATCCAGATTCATGGTGCCTTTACCCAGATCGTCACGCATATGAAGATGGGCAATGGCCGCTCCCGCTTGCCAGCATTCATACACATCAGCGGCAATTTCTTTTGGCGTCAGCGGAATATTGGGGTTATCTTCTTTGGTCGGAAAAGCGCCCGTGGTTGCTACCGTAATAATCGTTTTAGTATTCATAATAATAACCTTCTGGTTAATTCCCTTCTTGTAATTCAGCGTTGTGCAGTGCAGCAGATTTATCTTTTTTGCCATCGATGTTAGGTAATGCGAACATCATCAGACCGGCTAAACAGAAGAAGACTGCACAAATCATTAGCCCGGTAACCAGACCATAACTTTGTGCAATAAAGCCCATAGCGAAAGGAGCAAAGGCAGAAACGCCCCGTCCGATGTTGAAACAGAAACCGGCACCGATAGTGCGCACTCTGGTTGGGAAAAGTTCAGGGAAATATGACCCCATCAGCCCGACGAAAGCAGTAAAGAAGGCATAAACCGGGCCCATAATCAGCAGTGACATATCGCCGGTCATATTGACGTAGATTGGCAACGTAATCGCCGTTCCCATAAATGAAAGCACCAGTGCCGTGCGCCTGCCGACTTTATCGGCCAACATACCGAACGCGTTATATCCGACGAACATGCCGATATTAAGCACCACGAAGAACAGAGACATCGTTTCCATGCTCAACCCGCGATCCTGAGTCAGGAACAGCGGTAGCCAGGTGGTACATCCCCAATAGCCAATCAGGCCAAAGCTGGCAACGGTCGTGGCTAAAATGGTATTACGCAGCATATCCGGGGAGAAAATCTCAGAAATGGAAATCTTCTCGCCTTTCACTTTTTGCTCTTCTTTTTGTTTCTTCCACGCCTCTGACTCAGGAACAAAAATCAGGAAGTAGAGCGCCGCGATAATTGCGCCACCTCCGCATAAAAACAGAGCACGCCAACCGAAAGTAGGAATGATCAAATAGGCTAAGAACGCCGCTAAGCCGGCACCAACAGGGAAGGAACTCAGTACAAAGGAGGCTGCCCGACCGCGCTGTTTTGCAGGCCAGGTTTCAGTGATATAAGAAACAATAATGCTCCATACGCCACCAAGACCCAAGCCGGCCAGAAAGCGCAGTACCAGAATTTCAAACCAGGTACTGGTATAGGCGATAGCCATAGTCAATACGCTGAAAATAATCAGACTCCAGAATAAGGTTTTCCGTCGTCCGTAAGTATCGGCACACCAGCCAACGATAATGCTACTAAAGCCAATGCCTACCATGGTCGCAGTAGCTAACAGGCCTCCGTCAGCCCTTGATATACCAAGATCGGCGATAATAACCGGCATCGCGACTGCGAGTAACAGAATGTCCATAGCGTCAAACATATAGCCAAAGAAGCCGCCAAACAGGACATGCCATTTAGTCTTTTTGTTACCTGAAACGGGTGTATTGCTGGAACTCGTCATGGTATATCCCTCAATCACAGATCGAACATAGCGACCGGACGGCACCAGCCTGCGCTGGCAGCTTTAATTTTTATCGGGAAGCAGGCGATTTTAAAACCGAATGGCGGAAGTTGATCCAAGTTACTCATCTTCTCCATGTGGTAATACTCACTTTCAATACCGGCAAAGTGACCTTCCCAAATCAGTGATGAATCTCCGGTTTGCTCAAATTCTTCAGCAATAAGAGAAAGCGGACGATCCCAGCTCCACGCATCCGTACCGACAACTTTAATTCCCCGGTCCAGAAGGTATAGCGTGGCTTCACGAGTCATGCCACATCCGGCACTCAGGTAAGCTTCCGTTCCCCAATGCTCGGCGGCACCGGTACGAATCACTACGATATCGAGGGGCTTCAGCTGATAGTTAATTCGCGCCAGTTCGGCTTCGATATTGGCTACGGTAATTTTTCCGCCATTTCCCGGCTGCAGGGAGAAGTCGAGCATCACACCGTCAGAGAAGCACCACTCCAGCGGAATTTGATCTATGGTTCTGGCGGGTTCACCTTTGTTCATTGTCGGGTGATAGTGCCAAGGTGCATCAAGATGGGTACCGCTGTGCGTTGTTAGCTGGATATATTCAATTGACCACCCTAACCCGCCGGGCAGATCTTTTTCGGTTGCCGTAGGGAAAAACTGGCGCATATGTTCAGCGCCTTTATCGTGCCCCCAATACTCTATTTTGGTTGGCATTGATGGAGGATCGCAGGGCGTGTGGTCTTCAATGGTGACGCTTAGATCGACAATTCTCATATAAAAAACTCCCACATTATTTTTACTAAAATCACGGTCACTCTGTTTATTGGTCTAAAAACAGTCAATAACTTGGTCGTACGTCCAACCTATTAAATTATTGAACGGACGTCTAACTAATTTGTAGTAAAGAGTGAGGTAGATCTGAAAAAATCAGCTTTGAAGCCAAATGGTCTGAGAGTGAGAGGCCAACTGAAAGTTAGAAAATAGCTTGAAAACAGCTTTAAAATCATGAGATAAGAGTATCATCAGAATGGATGCGATGGGATTACCCGGGACAATGACTCAAATTTGAGTGTATTTACTCCCTACGGCTTTATAATGGAGCGGTGTCTGTCGTAAGTATAGAGTTGGTCATCTTGGATTTTTGCTTCAGATCTTTTCTGTTTCGGCAGCCACCCCACTTTTTGACGGTATGAAATACAACATGCAGATATCAACATCAGAAAAAATCTTAAATGCTGCTGAACAGCTTTTTGCACAAAGTAGTTATGATTCGGTTTCTATCCGCCAAATTACCCAAACTGCGGGCGTTAAACTGGCGCTGGCACACTATCACTTCGGCACTAAAGAAGCGCTGTTTGAAGCGGTGATCAAGCGCCGGATTGGCCTGCTCAGCGACTCCCGCCTACAGCTATTGGAATACTTTCGCAATCAGGCCAACGGAGCACCGCTCTCCATTGAGCAAATCGTACACTCATTTATCATGCCCTATCTGTTCTGGCACCTTAACGGCGGGCCGGGATGGAGAAGCTATTCCCGCATAGTTTCAAGCTTACTGGGGTATAACCTCGGACTGTTAAAAGATCAGTTTGATGCCACCGCACGCTTATTTCAGGCAGAAATGCGCCGTTCAATCCCTGAAGCCGACGAGGCCAGCATTCAATGGGGATTCGATTTTATGGTGGGTGTGATGTGTAATACGTTCTCTGAAGTAGACAGAATCGGCGGGTTATCCGATATGCACTGCTCTATTGAAAACAAAGAGCAAGCCTGTGAATACTTACTCTCATTTATCGTTGCCGGTCTAAAGAGTCTGGCAGAGAACAACAAGGAAGATCTATCCGGTAGTCTGGCCATTTTGAAGGCGTTAAACATGCCTGAGAAACAGAGCTTATAGAAACTAAAAAACCTTCACTAACACGCCATTTAGGATCGCCAGTGAAGGTTTAAGCAAGACAATACTAACTTAACGATTTAGGTGCTGAACTTCAGACCAATAATACCGGCAATAATCAGGCACAGGCTAAGCACTCGCATCAAACTGGCCGACTCACCTAACAGTATAATGCCGGTAATAGCCGCCCCTACCGCGCCGATCCCCGTCCACACCGCATAAGCCGTACCTACCGGTAAAGTTTTCATCGCATTAGCTAATAAAAATACGCTGGCGGCCATCGCAACCACGGTAATAATGCTCGGCGTTAAGCGGGTAAATCCATGGCTATATTTCAAACCGATCGCCCATACCACTTCTAATATTCCGGCGATAAATAAAATAATCCAGGCCATAAAGAGTACTCCCCTGACACTGTGGGGTCGTCCCCGTATGATTGATGCGTAAACAGGTCGTCCTGCTTAGCCAATAGAAATAAACTGCGCAGCTTAGTATAAGCTAGTTGACCGTATACTTTCCACTTACCCCATTATTTTGTCACGAAACATAAAAAATACTGCGCCTAACAGGCAGAGCCCGGCCCAGATATAATCTGTCCGAAAAGGTTCTTTAAGGATATACATTGAGAAAGGAATAAATACCGACAGGCTAATCACTTCCTGAATGATCTTTAGCTGACCTGCGGAGGCGACTTGGTAACCAATACGGTTAGCCGGCACCTGCAGCAAATACTCAAACAGTGCGATGCCCCAACTGACTAATGCAGCAACCACCCAGACTTTACTGTGAAAATATTTAAGGTGGCCATACCAAGCAAAAGTCATAAACACATTGCTTAGCGTCAGCATAAAAACGGTAATCACTAACGGTGACATAAACAGAGTAGTCCTGAATACGACGAGAGATCTGGCAGAAAGCTAAATTCAGCTTGCCCCGCGTTCAATAGCACTGCCTACATGGCGAATATCTTCACCAAAGCCGCGAACAGTGTTGCAGCCACTCAGAGCGGATAAGACAATAAATGATAACAATATGGCACTGATCGTCTTCAACATAAGGCACTCCTCGTGTTCTGGTCTACAAGATAAAGATAAGGCCGTGAATACGGCCTTATTTGAGTCTCAGCGATGAGTTATTTAACGCGTGACACATACTCACCGGAGCGGGTATCAACTTTAATCACTTCACCAATCTGAACGAATAAAGGTACTTTTACCACCGCGCCAGTGCTCAGCGTTGCTGGTTTACCACCGGTACCGGCAGTATCACCTTTCAGGCCCGGATCGGTCTCAATAATTTCTAACTCAACAAAGTTAGGCGGCGTTACCGCGATAGGAGCACCGTTCCATAAAGTGATAATACATTCCGCCTGCTCAACCAGCCATTTAGCGTTATCGCCTACGGCTTTAGCATCAGCTTCTAACTGTTCGAATGTAGAATTATTCATGAAATGCCAGAAGTCACCATCGGTATACAGATAGGTCAGGTTCATATCCATGACGTCTGCACCTTCAGCGCTATCGGTAGACTTAAAGGTTTTTTCCAATAGCTTACCTGAAATCAGCTTACGCAGACGAGTACGGGCAAACGCTTGTCCTTTACCAGGTTTAACAAATTCACTCTCAATAACGGCGCAGGGTTCACCGTCTAACATGATTTTAAGACCCGGACGGAAATCGTTGCTAGAATAAGTCGCCATGATGGTCCTCTTTCTTAGATTAAATTAATTAGGTAGCTCTGCTCAAAATGGCGCACATTGTAACCCATAACACAGTAACTAGAGAAGGATGGTTACACCAGTTATCGGATGTTATTACCGATCCTGACGAATTATTACGCCTTTTATCTCTCGAAAACCACCCTGAGTTGAACAAAGGCAACCAAGCACGCCGTTTATTTGCCCTACGGGTTCCCCGGGCATTTGTGGCGCGAATGCGTAAAGGCGATCCACAAGATCCGCTGTTGCTGCAGGTTTTAACCCAGCAGGCTGAATTTACTCAAGCTCCCGGATACAGCGCTGACCCGTTAGAAGAACAACACGCAGCCGTTCCCGGCCTGCTGCATAAATATCATAACAGAGCGCTGCTGCTGGTAAAGGGTGGCTGTGCCGTTAACTGTCGTTATTGCTTCCGTCGCCATTTCCCTTATCACCAGAATCCGGGCAATAAGCAAAGCTGGTCTGCAGCATTAAACTATGTCAGCCAACATCCTGAACTGGATGAGCTTATCTTTTCGGGCGGCGACCCGCTAATGGCCAAAGATAATGAACTGGACTGGCTGATCGCTGAAGTAGAAAAGATTCCACATATTCAGCGGCTACGAGTTCACTCGCGTTTACCGGTTGTTATTCCGGCTCGTATTACCGATGTATTATGCCAGCGCTTTGCAGATTCACGGCTGAAAATTATTCTGGTCACACACATAAACCACGCCAATGAAATTGATTCTGAAGTCGCTAATAGCATGAAAAAATTAATATGTTCTGGCGTTACACTGCTCAATCAAAGCGTGTTGTTGAAGGGAGTAAATGACAGTGCAGACCGGTTAATTAATCTAAGCAATGCATTATTTAACACGGGTATACTACCTTATTATCTTCATGTCCTTGATAAGGTTCAGGGAGCCGCGCATTTTATGGTTGATGACGATACCGCCAGAGAAATCATAGGTGAAATGCTAGCAAAAACATCTGGTTATCTTGTTCCTAAGTTAACCAGAGAAATTGGCGGGCAGCCAAGTAAGACTCCGCTGGACTTAAAGTTATTTAACGATTAATTAGACTGATATACTCATAATAAGCCCGCTACCCATTTAAAATCCACCGTGTTGATTATGTTAATCAGCACAGTGGATTAAAATATTTTATATTAGCCATCTAATAACGCAACGTTACATTAACATCGCCGTTAATAAATTAATTTCAATCTAAATAGTCACTTCGAATTAAATAACGTAGTATTTGTTTACCCACATCAGATAATTTCGTAATATAAAAAATCCATATAGGAATTCTCTCGTTTTCCGGTCGTGAATTAGTATGAATATAATCAATATCTATGAGCCTGAATATGTTCGTCGGTTTCAATGTAATGGCGGTGGATGCCTATGCACATGTTGCATCGGCAAAGAAATCCCATTAGATAAAGTCAGCTCACAGTCATATCTCCGCAGTTCTGATAGCGATATTCGAACGGTGGCTCAACGGAGTATTGAACTGGCTAAAACAGACCTTGAGAATTGGGGCATTATCCATTTGAGCAGCGATAATTACTGCTCCTTCTTTGATAAGTCAAAATCCTGCACCTATTGTATGATAGGCAATCGAGACGATCTTCATACCCGCCCTAAATTCTGTCTGGACTATCCCTACGTTAATATCCGCTGGAAGAACGAAACCCGTAAAAGTTTAGCCATTGAGTGCCCGGAGGCCTGTGGCCAAATACTCATGAGCCCGACCTCTATTTGGCTGGAGTCAACCAAACATATTTCATCGGCCAGTCATTCTCCACTGGATAGCATTTATCATGCGATTAACACTGAATGTATCTCTGTCGCACTGCGCCCTGAACTTACGCTGACTGAAAAGCTGTTTGCCATCGGCAAAATCACGCTAAATAATCAGCCTGACATCGGCGATAAGTCACTAAACAGTAAGAATATTAATTCGAGACTTAAAACGTTAGCTTCCTCTTTAACCACGCAAGCTATCAGAGAGGGTCTTGCTAAAACGCCACATGATATGGCACTACAATGGAAAGTGTTTGCAGAGATAGGTTCCCAAGTGTCGGCGCTGGCTAACGTTGAGAATGTCCCGGCGATGGCGAATTTCTGGTCTGATATATATCAGGATATACATCAGACGCAGGGCAATGGAGAACAGAAGATTGCCCTGCTGGATGAGGTATGGAATCATACGGTTGTACCGATTAGTCATGAATTTCCGCACATTGTAACTAATTACCTGTTCTATCGAATTTATCATGACGGATATCCATATCATCCGCAGATAAGCAGCCTAGAAAGCTTCTACCAGCTAGTGACACACTGCTTTATAATAAGAAATCTGGTTAGCTACTGGGTGATGTTCTATTCACAGATCAGAAAATCCAAAATCATTGATATTGTTAATATCTATCATCGCTGGCTGCGCCAGTACCCCAATGCTATTGCTGATACCGCCCAGAGTTTAAAGAACAGCGGACTTTACGATCCTGAAAAAATTAATCAGCTGCTGGTTCATAAAAACTAATACTGCATTACTGAACGTCAAAAACTGAGCATTACTGATAAAAAAACCCCGGTGTCTCCACCGGGGTTTTTGCTATTCAGAAAGACTGAATGCAGGGGGAATTACATCATTCCGCCCATTCCACCCATGCCGCCCATTCCACCAGCGCCACCCATGTCTAACTTATCTTCTTTAGGTAAGTCAGTGATCATGCACTCGGTAGTAATCATCAGGCCAGCAATAGATGCTGCGTATTGCAGAGCTGAACGGGTTACTTTGGTTGGATCCAAGATACCCATAGCGATCATATCGCCATACTGTTCAGTCGCGGCGTTATAACCATAGCTACCTTCGCCGGCTTTAACGTTGTTAGCAACAACAGAAGGCTCTTCGCCTGCGTTAGCAACGATTTGACGTAAAGGTGCTTCCATTGCACGTAGTGCAACACGGATACCTACGTTTTGATCTTCGTTATCAGCCGTCAGGTTAGCAAGCTTAGCGGCAACGCGAATTAACGCTACGCCACCACCGGCAACCACGCCTTCTTCAACCGCAGCACGAGTTGCTTGCAGCGCATCTTCTACGCGTGCTTTCTTCTCTTTCATTTCGATTTCAGTTGCTGCGCCGACTTTCAGTACTGCTACGCCGCCGGCTAATTTAGCTACGCGCTCTTGCAGTTTTTCACGGTCGTAATCAGAACTTGATTCTTCGATTTGCTGACGGATTTGAGCTACGCGGCCTTTGATTGCATCTTCTTCGCCAACGCCATCGATGATGATGGTGGTGTCTTTGTTGATAACAACGCGCTTAGCCTGACCTAAATCTTCCAGAGTTGCTTTTTCCAGCTCTAAACCGATTTCTTCAGAAATCACAGTACCGCCAGTCAGCGTTGCGATATCTTGCAACATCGCTTTACGACGATCGCCGAAACCAGGTGCTTTAACAGCAGCAACTTTCACGATACCGCGCATGGTGTTAACAACCAGAGTTGCCAGCGCTTCGCCTTCAACGTCTTCAGCAACGATAACCAGTGGCTTACCTGCTTTAGCAACGGCTTCTAATACTGGCAGCATTTCACGGATGTTAGAGATTTTCTTATCAACTAACAGAATGAATGGGCTTTCCAGTTCAACAGCGCCAGTTTCTGGTTTGTTGATGAAGTAAGGAGACAGGTAACCGCGATCGAACTGCATACCTTCAACAACGTCTAACTCGTCTTCCAGGCCTGAACCTTCTTCAACGGTAATAACGCCTTCTTTGCCTACTTTTTCCATTGCTTCTGCAATCAGAGCACCCACAGAATCGTCAGAGTTTGCAGAGATAGTACCAACCTGAGCAATCGCTTTAGAATCAGCACAAGGTACAGACAAGCCTTTTAGTTCTTCTACTGCGGCAATAACCGCTTTGTCGATACCACGCTTAAGGTCCATTGGGTTCATACCCGCAGCAACCGCTTTTAAGCCTTCGGTAATAATTGATTGAGCAAGAACAGTTGCGGTAGTCGTACCGTCACCTGCTGCATCATTGGCCTTGGAAGCAACTTCCTTAACCATTTGAGCGCCCATATTTTCGAATTTGTCTTCCAGCTCAATCTCACGCGCAACGGATACACCATCTTTGGTGATCGAAGGTGCGCCGAATGATTTATCCAGTACTACGTTACGACCTTTAGGTCCTAGAGTAACTTTAACTGCATCGGCCAGAACATTTACGCCACGTAACATTTTTACACGAGCGTCACTACCAAATTTAACGTCTTTAGCTGCCATCTTTAGGTTTCCCTTTACTTTTTAATTCGATTTAACAAAGAGCGTTCTAAATTACGCTTCAACAATAGCCAGAATGTCACTTTCAGACATGATCAATACTTCATCGTTATCGATCTTCTCTACTTTGACGCCGTAACCATCGTTAAAAATAACGATATCGCCAACTTTAACGTCTAACCCTTTAACTTCACCGCTCTCTAGAATACGGCCGTTACCTACTGCTAACACTTCGCCGCGGGTTGATTTTGCCGCAGCAGAACCGGTCAGAACGATGCCGCCAGCTGATTTAGTTTCAACTTCTTTGCGCTTAATAATTACGCGATCGTGTAATGGACGAATTTTCATTGATAGCTCTCCTTTGAGAAAGTCCTTATCAGGTTTCAGGGTTGAGCGGGTATATAATTACCAGCCTCGTGGTATTCATAATGGGGGCGTAACTTCCCCCTTCAAGGGTAAAGATGAAAAAAAATTTTTATTCATCTGTTTGTATCAATGAAAGCACTGACGGAAGCGGCTTATCTATCACTTGTCGTCAATGCGTTTATTTGGCTCTTCATCTTTACGCTGAAACTCCCCCTCAACGGTATAGCTATCTGCGCTCGACTGATAAGAAGACATCGATGTCGGCGTAAACGTTCTGATATATGGCATCATTCTCAGCGTCAGCAATTTCTGAATCGGCGGAAGTAGCAGCAATAATCCGAGAAAATCAGTAAAGAACCCCGGAATCAACAGTAAGAAGCCGGCGAGTAGCAAAGACACACTCTTTATCATTTCTGCAGCCGGATTCTCTCCTGCTACCAGCTTTGCCTGCATCTGCATAAAGGTCTTCAGCCCTTGATTTCGGACCAGAGAGACACCTAAACATGATGTTACAACCACCAGAATTAAAGTTAATGCAACGCCTATTACAGAGGCAACCTTAATAAATAGGGTGATCTCTATATAAGCCAGTAAAAATAGAATTATGATTGGCAACCAGCGCACGCAGTCTCCTTAACTAACAAAAGTGGGCAATTTTTAAAGAGTGACTATACTAAAATAGCATCAACAAAAATTTACAATTAACATCATTTTGACAAACAATAGACCTACTGTTATCAGGTCATTAACCAGATTAATAAACTACCTATCTAGACATTAGGTAGTGGCGACAACCTAAAATTTCAACTCTGACGATAAAATCAGCAACTAACCATTAAGTGTGATATAGGTCACACATACATCAAGATTTTCGCTTATGATGTCAAATATCTGATCTAGGTTCATACTTTTAAAGTAAAGCAGCTTATGATCGTGACACCAAGCGAAGTTCACACGCTTCTATAATAATTTAATTGTTAGCAACACAGTTTTTCATATTTATTCATCTTGGTATAAAAAAGAAGGTTTACATGTCAAATAACATCCGTATCGAAGAAGACTTATTAGGAACACGTGAAGTGCCAGCTGAAGCTTACTATGGTGTGCATACTTTACGCGCCATTGAAAATTTTTATATCAGCAACAGCAAAATCAGTGATATCCCAGAGTTTGTTCGCGGCATGGTTATGGTTAAGAAAGCCGCAGCAATGGCCAACAAGGAATTAAAAACGATTCCTCGTACTATTGCAGATACCATCATTCAGGCTTGTGATGAAGTTCTGAAAAACGGCAAATGCATGGACCAGTTCCCTGTAGACGTTTATCAGGGTGGTGCCGGTACTTCTGTGAATATGAATACCAATGAAGTTATCGCTAACATCGGTCTGGAGCTGATGGGTCACCAAAAAGGTGAGTATCAGTATCTGAATCCAAACGACCACGTTAATAAATGCCAATCAACCAACGATGCTTACCCAAGTGGTTTCCGTATTGCGGTTTATGCGTCACTGCTAAAACTGGTTGATTCAATTGAAGTACTGCGTGCTGGTTTCGACCGTAAATCCGTTGAGTTTAAAGACGTATTAAAAATGGGCCGTACTCAGTTACAAGACGCGGTTCCAATGACTTTAGGTCAAGAGTTCCATGCTTACAGCATCCTGCTGAAAGAAGAAGTTAAGAGCATCATGCGTACCGCAGAGTTACTGCTTGAAGTAAACCTGGGCGCAACGGCTATCGGTACTGGTCTGAATACACCAAAAGAGTACTCACCGCTGGTAGTACAGAAGCTGGCTGAAGTATCTGGCTTCCCATGCGTTCTGGCTGAAGACTTAATCGAAGCAACTTCTGACTGTGGTGCTTACGTGATGGTTCACGGCGCATTAAAACGTCTTGCCGTTAAAATGTCTAAAATCTGTAATGACCTTCGTTTACTTTCTTCAGGCCCGCGTGCTGGTCTAAACGAAATTAACTTACCTGAGTTACAGGCTGGTTCTTCTATCATGCCAGCTAAAGTAAACCCGGTAATCCCAGAAGTTGTTAACCAAGTCTGCTTTAAAGTTATTGGTAACGATATCTGCGTCACCATGGCTGCAGAAGCAGGTCAGTTACAATTGAACGTTATGGAGCCAGTTATTGGTGAAGCAATGTTCGAGTCAATCCACATTCTGTCAAATGCATGTCGCAACCTGGTTGAGAAGTGTGTTGATGGCATCACTGCAAATAAAGAAGTTTGCGAAGCTTACGTATTTGGCTCAATCGGTATCGTCACCTATCTGAACCCATTCATTGGCCACCATAACGGTGACATCGTTGGTAAGATTTGTGCAGAAACCGGTAAAACCGTACGCGAAGTCGTCCTTGAGCGCGGCCTTCTGACTGAAGCAGAGCTGGATGATATTTTCTCCATCCAAAACTTGATGCATCCAGAATATAAAGCAAAACGTTACGAAGACTGATAACAAGTAACTTAGCTGACAAATAGCTAATTCAATAAACGAAGGCATGTTATCTATAAAAAGTTACATGCCTTTTTAATACCTACGGTACTTGTTACTAACTCATTTGTGTTATGGGCTATTTTTTATAACACGATAAAAATCAAGGAAACTATCTATGTTAGCTGTACAATTTGTTATTGTCCTGCTGGCCATTTACCTCGGTGCGAGGCTAGGTGGTATCGCCATCGGCTTTGCCGGTGGATTTGGCGTACTGGTACTCACATTAGTTTGCCAAATCAACCCGGGTAAAATTCCATTCGATGTTCTGCAAATCATCATGTCGGTTATTGCAGCCATCGCAGCGATGCAGGTCGCTGGTGGTATGGATTATCTGGTTAGTCTGGCAGAAAAACTTCTACGTAAAAATCCTAAATACATCACTTTCCTTGCACCGGTCGTGACCTACTTCATGACTATCTTTGCAGGAACCGGTCATACCGCATTCTCTACCATGCCGGTTATTGCTGAAGTTGCTAAGGGTCAAGGCATTCGTCCTTCACGTCCGCTATCAATTGCGGTTGTTGCTTCTCAAATCGCAATTACAGCCTCACCAATCTCTGCCGCGGTCGTATTTACAGCCGGTCTGTTAGAGCCGGTTGGCGTGAGCTATCTGATGCTGTTAGCCATCTGTATTCCGACAACCTTCGTTGCCGTTATGCTGACATCGATTATCTCCAACTTCTTGGGCTGTGAGTTAAAAGACGATCCGGTATATAAAGACCGCTTAGCTAAAGGCCTAGTCAGTAACGCTGTCGCTGAGAAAATTGTTATTAAGCCGGGCGCTAAGTTATCGGTGCTACTGTTCCTGATCGGTATCGTGGCGGTTATGCTTTACGCAACGGCTATCAGTAAATCTGTTGGCTTGATTGCAAACCCAATCCTTGGCCGTGATGACGCTATCGTTGTGTTTATGCTGACCATCGCTACCATGATTTGTGTACTGTGCAAAATCAACACTGGCGACATCCTGAATGCAGGTACGTTTAAATCGGGTATGAGTGCCTGTATTTGCGTACTGGGCGTTGCATGGTTGGGCGATACGTTTGTTCAAGCTCACATCAATGAAATCAAAGAAGTGTCAGGTAGCCTGCTACAAGAACATTCTTGGTTATTAGCCATTATCCTGTTCTTTGCTGCGACGCTGCTGTATTCACAAGCAGCGACGGCTAAAGCACTGTTACCAGCGGCACTGGCTATCGGCGTAAGCCCGGTCGGCATCGTGGCTTCATTTGCTGCGGTTTCAGCACTGTTCGTTCTTCCTACTTACCCAACGCTGATTGCTGCGGTTCAGATGGATGACACCGGCTCTACCCGTATTGGTAAATATGTTTTCAACCATCCGTTCTTAATTCCTGGCGTAGTGGCGATTGCCCTGTCGGTTCTGTTCGGATTTATTGTTGGTAATATCGTTATCTAGTCGCTGTTGTCTGGCCCAAGGATTGTCCCTTGGGCCAGGCACTGTATAGACGTTTTAACATTTTTTCTAGCTCAATCCATGATGCCCCGTTCGCGACAATTCACAGTGCAACCTCTCTCTTAATTTGATTTTTAGACCATCCTTTTTGGTATTGGTGAACCTCTCTTTAATCGACTTCTTCCCCGTTGTTTTCACCCTTACTGACAAACGTTCGGCCAACCAGTATAGTGTTTTTCTGAATTCTGTATGTTTGCTCCACAACGAGGTAAGCATTATGACACCAGTAAATCCCGACGGTCACAGTACCAATGCAGTTATTGTTCTCTGTACGGCACCGGATGAGGCCAGCGCTCAAGAGCTGGCGACGCTAGTTTTGGGTGAAAAGCTGGCGGCTTGTGTCACTTTACTTCCCGGCGCGACCTCGCTCTATTATTGGCAGGGCAAGCTGGCGCAAGAATACGAAGTCCAGATGTTGTTTAAAACCAACAGACAACGTCAGGACGAACTACTCTCGATGCTAAAACAGCATCATCCTTATGAATTACCGGAACTGCTGGCTTTACCCATAAGCGGCGGCAATAAAGAATACTTATCATGGCTCGACACATCTCTAAGCTAATTGTCTGTTTCTGGCTTTCCCTGTTTTTCGCCTCTTTTGGCGCACAGGCATCGCTATTTGGCAACTCAGCGCCTTCGACCGGGAAATTTACCAGCGTCGATCGGGCCTTTGTCTTTGATTTTAGCCAGAACAACCATCTGCTTACCTTGAAGTGGGAAATAGCACCCGGTTACTATCTGTATCAGCATCAAATGAAAATCGTCGCCGAGCATGCTGAACTGGCAGATTTCACGCTGCCGGCAGGTACAAAACACCATGATGAATTCTACGGCGATACCTTTATTTATACTCAGGCGCTGTCAATTCCTCTGACGCTTAAGCAAGTCAACGATGATGCAATGGTGATTGTCACCTATCAGGGCTGTGCCGAAGCCGGGTTCTGCTATCCGCCGGAAACCCGTAAGATTCCGCTCAGTGCGATAAGTACTCAGACCGCACAAACGCCAGAAGCACCGGTAAACCATGTTGCCGAGCAAAGTACGACCAAGAGTGAAAGCCCACAGCAAGAGCCAACATCGTTACCGTTCTCGCCGTTATGGGCATTAGCCATTGGTATTCTGGCCGCCGTTACTCCTTGCGTTCTGCCAATGTATCCGTTGATTTCCGGTATTATTCTGGGCGGTAAGCAAACTTACACCCTTAAACGGACTTTCTTCTTAGCCTTTATGTACGTTCAGGGAATGGCATTGACCTATACCGCATTAGGTATGGTCGTGGCGGCGGCCGGTATGCAGTTTCAGGCTTACTTCCAGCATCCGGTGGTTCTTATCGGCCTATCGGTACTGTTTATTCTTTTAGCCCTGTCGATGTTCGGTGTGTATACCTTACAGCTCCCCTCCTCCATGCAAACCCGGCTGACACAGTGGAGTAATAACCAGCAAGGCGGTTCACCGACCGGTGTGTTTGTGATGGGTGCTCTGGCGGGACTCATCAGTTCACCTTGCACCACTGCGCCGTTAACCGCCATTTTGCTGTATATCGCACAAAGCGGTAATCTGCTGGCCGGTGGCGGCACGCTGTATCTGTATGCCTTAGGTATGGGTATTCCACTGATTTTAGTCACGCTGTTTGGTAATAAAATACTCCCGCGCAGTGGCCCGTGGATGCAGTTTGTTAAAGAAGGCTTCGGCTTTATTATTCTGGCCCTGCCGGTGATTCTGTTAGGCCGCCTGTATGGCGAGCTGTGGGAACTGCGCATGTGGTCTGCCTTGGGCCTGGCTTTCTTCGGATGGGCGTTTATCGTCAGTTTGAGGGGCTCACAGGGATGGGTTCGCTGGCTGCAGCTAATCTTGTTAGCGGCCGCATTGATTGTTAGCCGCCCATTGCAAGATTGGGTATTTGGCACCCCGACTGCACATTCTCAATCGGTTGAGCATACCGCATTCGGCGCTATCAGCAGCAATGATGACCTTAGCCGGGCCTTAACACAGGCAAAAGGCAAAACGGTGATGTTGGATCTGTATGCCGATTGGTGCGTAACCTGTAAAGAGTTTGAGAAATACACCTTCAGTAATCAGACGGTAAAAGAGGCCCTTTCCGGCTCCGTTTTGCTTCAGGCTGACGTGACCGCCAACAACGACCAACATATTGCATTACTCAAGCACCTGAACGTTCTCGGCCTGCCAACAATTATATTTTTTGATAAAAACGGCAAAGAGCTGACTGACCTGCGAGTGACCGGTTTTATGAACGCAAAAGAGTTTGTAGATCATCTGGAAAGGGTCAGAAAACGCAGCGAAGCCGCGGGTTAATATTGGCGTCAGAATGTTGATTATTTAGACGAATAAAACAATTTAGTGCGAAAAACCGGCGATCGATATCAATTTAAAGCACGAATGCCAGAAAGCCATTGACGACAACGCGGATATCCGGTTTAATGCGCCCCGTTGCCCGGATAGCTCAGTCGGTAGAGCAGGGGATTGAAAATCCCCGTGTCCTTGGTTCGATTCCGAGTCCGGGCACCATCATTTAGAGAAACCAGCCTTCTGGCTGGTTTTTTGCTTTCTGAGGGGTGGACTCTTCATCGAACTTCGTTAGATAACTCGCCTTTCAGGCTCGCCCTGCGGGCCAACGGCAAAGCCGTTGTTCAAACGCCTGCGGCGTTAGTCCGAGTCCGGGCACCACTATTTAGAGAAACCAGCCTTATGGCTGGTTTTTTGCTTTCTGAGATACGGACTCTCCATCGAACTTCGAACGTTTTAATAATGTGATATCCCATTACTACCTCACTCACCTATATTTATTTTCCTTTTTCTGCAATATCAATCGCTTGCTTAAGCGTATTGAGAAGTTGTTCCTTATTCACCTCTATAACTCTTTTAAATACCGGTTCCATCCAGTCACTTTGATAAATAACGTTAACAATTAATTGATTTAGCGTCTGATAATAGGACACATCGACTGCAAAGTCGTTTTCATATTCAATCAACAGCAGGTCCTCATCAATAAAATAGGTATCTCCGTCAAAATTTGTTTCAAACAAAGACGCATAAGTTATCTTGCCGCTTTTCGGGTCAATATCAGATGGATATATATTCATTTTAAGTACCTGTTAACTTGTTGAACACTGACAGGATAGGAGTGCACGGTTCCTTGGGACTCTTTTACAACAACCCATTCCGTTTCTTCTCCATTAAAATTCACCCTGCGAACCTAAATTTGCATTAAAGCACGCTGGTTAAACGAATAAGCTAGCATTTGTGCTATATCTTCTCCTGCTCTCCAGCGGTTGGCGCGGCTTTTATCCCCAGCCAATAATCAGGCCAGCGCAGGCCTCTGCCTAGGTTATTTACCACCAGGCCAACGAGAACAAGTGCCACTGACCCCGACAGCACCGGACTTAATAAAAAATCAAATCCATAGATACCTGAAAGAATGACCACAATAGGATCGGCTCCAGCAGGAGCATGAACGATCCGGAATATTTGCATTGCTGCAATAGAGAGCCCTACGGCTAAAGAAACTGACCATATAGAATCCCCCATTAAGTGGATAAACAGCAGGCCGATAAAAGTAGAGATAACATGCCCCCCAATAACGTTACGCGGTTGTGCTAAGGGTGAGCCGGGTAGGGCGAACAACAGAACACAGGTCGCACCAAATGGGGCCATTATCCATGGCGTGCCACTCAAGGTTGTCAGGTACATCAACAACAGAATACCAAGCGTGCCCCCCAAACCGCCTCGGGCAACGTTCTCTATAGTAGGGCGAGGCTGAAGGCTCCCACCCCCGCGCACTTTTCTCAACATGTATCCCCCTTATAAATTTGTATAATATCGCAATAAATGAACAGATCTGTTCATTTATTTAATGAGTGTACAGATCTGTTTGTTTTATCGTCAACAACTAAAAGCTATAATTAAGAAAGGGCAATAACTATCAGAAAACCAATAAGAATCTAATTCAATGAAATTTAAGCAAAAGATACGCGATAGAATTCTGGACGTGGCTGAAAGCTTATTTAATAAATATGGCTACTGTGCCGTTGGTGTCGATACCATATGCGAGCAGTCCGACGTATCCAAGGCGACGATGTACAAGTATTTTAGTAATAAAGAGGGGTTAATAGAGCAAGTGCTTCTGCGAAGAGATCTGCGCTTTAGAGATCAACTCACTCAAGTGGTAGAATCCGGTCAGACGCCTTGGGGCAAAATTGAAGGCATATTCAACTGGCACCTTGATTGGTTTAAGTCCTCAGAGTTTACCGGCTGTATGTTTGTTGAAGCAAACAGTGAATTCTTTCACTTAAACCAGAACATTATTGAAATTGTATATCAACATAAAAAATGGCTTGAAGTCATGATTCACAGCTGTTTAGACCAAAGCAAAGCCAATAAAAAAGAGCTGGCTCAAGTGATTATGACCGTCCTTGAGGGAATGATCTCGTATTCGGCTGTATTTGGCGTCAAAGATGGATTTATAGCTGAAGCCAGAGTCATTCAACACTTGATTGACCGAGCTCCCTGATATCAGATGGCATACCCACCGGGCTTTATCGCTGATAAGCGGGATAGGCCTAAATAAAAACACCGACCTGTATTTTGTACAGGCCGGTGTATCAAATTTAATTTCCGTGCTTTTAACCCATAAAACTAACCAACGCGGTGACTAATAGCACCTAAAATCATCACGAGTCTTCAGCCATAATCAAAATACTGCGGCTAATCACATTACTGCTGATACCTAATAGCCGGGTAATATCAGTATTGCTTCTCCCTTCAGCTAATAATTTTTTAATTAACCGATGAATATCAGATTCATTACCCTGATAAATATACCGGGTCTGAAACGTTCTGTTGCAGGCGGTACATAAATAACGCTGAATTTGAGCTCGGGAGGTCCCGTGCTTTCTTACATGGTCTGTATTTTCACAATAGTGGCAACAAGGCTTCACTTCCATAATTGGCCCTTTCTTCATATTCATATTCTACACATTGAAGGGCGGATAGAATTATCCGCCCTTTGGTCGTCACTGATTAGCGTTAGAAACGGTATTTAATACCGACGGTCAGAGCCGTGTCGCTATAACCGTCATCACCCATCTGTTGAGCTACGTTGGTCCATAGGTTCAGATGCTTATTCACCTGACCTTCGGTACCCAGTTTCAGCTCGGCCAGATTACGGCTACCGGATTGCTTCACTTCAACACCGTCCAGTACAGCTCCCGCCTGCTGACTGTTGTTCAGCCAGTTCGCTTCGGCATACACGGTAAACAGCTTATCGGTGCCTTTATCCGCATCGCTGACCCCATCACGAGAGACCTTCACGCCCAAACGAGTCTGAACATTGTTATCCCCGGATGACGTCACGCGAGTGCCGTTCACTTCGTGGTGGTCATCAGCCTTGATGCCGCTCCAGGTTACCTGAGCCTGCGGTGTGATAAACACACTGCCGTTTTCGCCCTGATACACCGGCATGCGATACCCGGCTTCCACCGATGCACTCAGGCCGTCAATGTCATAACTTTCGTTAGACAGCTGGTCGCCTTTCACTTCGCCGTCCAGCCAGCTGTACTGCATCCAGGTATCAACGTAAACACCGTTCAGCGTTTTCGCATCCTGATACCAGGTGGCATACACGCCGGTGCTGTAGCCATCAACGGTCCCCTTTGAGTTGTAACCGCTGCGGTTCGAGCCGGTTTCGCTGCTTGAGTTGCCATAAGCCGCCATCAAACCAACGCCTAAACGATCGCTGTCGGTAAACTCAGTACCAAACACTTCACCGCCGCCCTGTACTACATAGGTATTAGTGGCAGTACGCGACTGACCGGTAGTGTCATGGAAGGTGGTTCTTGAACCCTGCTGACGCAGCCACATGCTCGAGTTTTCTGCCCGACCTTCACGGTCTTCTAAACGCAGGTTAAACATCTTGCCGGCCGCAGCCATATTGGCCATATAGCTGCCCGCTTCCGGACGGATAACGTTATCCGCTGGAGTCGGGTTAACCGGATCCGGTGACGGTAACTGAGAACGTAAATACCAGTTGCCGTCTGCCGTATCCACACCATCTTTATGCAGGAAGTACTCATAAGCACCGGCCACCGCTCGGTTATTGAGCGTAAAGGTACCGTCAGATAAACCACCGACATTCACCACTTCAATCCCGTTCACGGTTTGCTGGCCTTTGCCGCTGATATTATTCACCACCACCCCGGTATTACCGGAAGTATTGCCGGTTACTATCAGTTTATCGGTCGCAGAGCTGTCATCATTCAGCACGGTATTAATCACTAAGGTACCGCCGCCGGTATAGTCACCGTTAACCGTTAAGGTATTACCGATGTTTTTACCCGCCAGTTGGATAGTGCCGCTATTGGTCAGAGAACCGATATTCAGGTTACTGGCCTCAACGTTGTCATAACCGGCTAAAGCGTTCAGTGCCGCAATGGTGCCCTGGTTATCAACCGCACCGGTGATATTACCCAGCCCGCTCAGCACGCTGTTAGCCAGCACGTTAACCTGAGTACTGCCGGATAATGTTCCCGCTGAGCCGACGGCATCACCGATAATCAAGGTGCCTGCTTCTACCGTGGTGTCCCCGGTATAGGCTAAGTCGTGATTAATGATTAAGCGGTCTGCGCCCTGCTTAACCAGTGCACCGGTACCGGTGATACTGTTTTCCAGCGCCCACTCGGCATTGGCGGTTAAGTAAGTCACACCTTCGTTCTCAATCACCGAGCTGCCCAGATGCTTCTGCTCTGAGGCACGTAATGCCGCGTCGGTTTCTACGCTGAACACACCGCTAAAATCAGTGTTATCACCCGACACCGTCAGGTCAGTCACGTTCTGAACGGTGACTAAGCCTTCACCCGCCAGCGCCTTGCTCAAATTGGTGCTGTAACCGGATAGCGGATCGATATTGATATCTAAACGGTCGTCAGCAGCCGCAAAGTTGATGGTTCCCTGAGTACCTAAACCCTGAGCGCCGTCTAAGGTGGCCAGTGAGGTACCGGACAGGTTAACGTCACCGGTATAACCGGTGTTGGCACCGTTGACCACTAATTCACTGGTCACTACATTCAGCGCACCGGCACCGGACAGGGTATTGTTGGCGATAGTCCCGCCGTCAACTACGCCCGCCGCCCGTTGCGTATCGCTGATGGTCAGCGCACTGCCTTCGGCCAGCACCACAGAAGCCCCGTCAACGGTATTTAACGCACCCACCGTCTGGCTATAGCTGCCTACGCCGTCAGTGGTGTTGAATATTGCGCCACTCTCTACCACGAGGTTAATGGTTTGACCTAATACGTTATCGTTAGCCATCACCAGCGTACCGTTACGCACGGTGGTTTCACCGCTGTAATCGTTCAGCTTATTCGACAGAGAAACGGTTTGCGTACCCGCCTCAATCGCTAAATCGCCAGTACCCGTCACTTTCGCGCTCAGGTCAGCAGATTTGCCGGTAGCACCCGCATTTGGCGTTAAAATTAACGCGTCATCTGCACTACCTTGCAGATCTAGCTGGGTTAGACCGTAGCCGATATACAGACCATCAACGGTATTGCCTTCGCCGTTCATCAGTTTGTAGTCGTAGGTACCTTCAGCTACCACTGTGGAGTTCTGAGTAATATCAAAGGTTTGTGCATTGCTGATCACCGCATCGTTCTCATCTTTCAGGACGATAGCGCTACCGGTACCCACTACGCTGCCTTTGGCCGTCACCAGCTTAACCAGTGTGGTTTCGTCATCCTGCTCAAACAGGCTCTTACGGGTATTAATCGCCGGTACGTCGTTAATCACTTCGGTCGGCATGGTGACCTGAACGGTTCCGGTACCGCGAAGATCTAGCGTACCCGCCGCAGAGGTGACGATACTGTTTTTAGACACTTTATCGCCCGGCATCACTGAGCCGAAAATTAACCTGCCGCCATTGAACGTCAGACCGCCGATATTCTGCACCCCGGTACCGACCGTGGTGATATTGCCGGTATCGGTTTGCAGCGTGGCTGCCGTCAGGCTGGTGGTGTTCAGGGCAGATAAATCAAACTTGCTCAGGCCCAGTTGGACCGTACCCGCAAAAGTGTTGCCGACATTTGTGGTGAAATCAAACGCCGAAGTATTAGCATCTAAAACAGCCGACAGTAAACCTTTACCGGTCAGTAACGGATCAAACTCAAAGTCACCGGCCACGGTGGGCTTAACCGCCATTTCGCTGCCGGTTTCGATATCGACCGTTCCGGCACCAACGCCGCCGTCAGTTAAGATCAGCGCTTCATTAATCGTCACCGTCGACTTTTTCTTGAGCTTCACATTTTCAAAGTTCTGCAGCTTAGCCGCCTGAGCAATGGTATGAGTGGCTGCGTCAAAAATCAGTGAGTCCTGAGTGCCTAAACCACCGTCCAGCAGGTTATAGGTCGCACCGGTACCTTTAATGGTAAAGGTGTTTACGCCACTGCCCGCAGTAACTTTATCGGTATGGGCGGTGCCGTTCAGGGTTACCTGATTGTTACCCTTACCTAACGTTGCTTCGCCAGTTAACGTACTGCCGTTATCAAACAGGAAGGTATTATTACCGTCTGCTGCACTTAAGGTGCCGGTAATCAGGCCCTTATTGGTCACGGAGTTATTGCCGCCGTTCATGGTGACTACACCCTGAATTTCAGCCGCAGTATCGTTTACCAGAACGGTATTGATGGTACCGTCAAACGACATGGCTTCAGCGGTGGCTGAATTAGCCTTGATCTTACCGGTATTAGTGAAGCTCTTCGCCTTCTGCGCATCGACCACGGTTGCCGTGGTGGAAGATGAAATCAGATTACCGCTCTGAATCACCTCTTTCGCAGAATTCTTCACTACCAGCGCAGAGCCACCGTCCGTTTGATTGACGTTAACGCTGGCACCGGTTTTCACGGTTGCGTCGTCCATGGTGTTGGCTAGAATGCCGATACCGCCACTACCATCAAGGTTAATGACCAGCTCTTTGGAATCAGACATATCCAGCACGGAGGTGTTAGCCACCACGCCGCCGGTGGCGGTTTCAAATGCCAGACCGGTACCTGTTCCGGACACGTTAATGGTACCGCTGTTGGTTTTCGCCAGCGTCGCCGCGGTACGAATCCCTTTACCGTTAGCCACGTTAATTTCGGTGGTACCGGTTAGCTGCAGGCCCGCAATTTCAGCCTTATTTTCGACACCGTTACCGGTGGAGGTTTTCACTAATGGGTCAACAGTACTGTCAGCATTGACGTTAATTTTAGCCCCGGCAATCACCAGACCTTTGGCACCGGTATCCAGCAGAACACCGTGGGCCGAGCCCTGACCTTCAACAATACCAATGCCGCTACCGCTCAGGTTTAATGAAGCACCGTTAGTTAATTTAATCGCCGCTTCACCGTCGGAGGCTTTAATGGTGCCGCCGGTACTGGTAACTTTGGCGTGCTCACCTTCAACATAAACGGCAACACCATTGACAGCAATATCACTGGCGACGTTTTCAAACTTACCGTCAATGACCTTGATACCAATATTATCTTTACCTGAGGTAAAGTCGATATTACCTTTATTCACCAATAGTCCCTGATTTTGGGTAATAAAGCCGATGGCATCATTTAAAGAAGAACTAATATTGGATTCATTGGTCAGCTTAGAGCCGGTATCTGCGGCAATCACGTTACCCGCTAAGTCATACTCATTACCGTCAACCACGCCAACAACCGCGCCGTCACCCACCAAATTAACGGTAGTACCGGCCTTTAACGTTCCTTCAGCCGCACCGGTGATATACACCCCTTTAGCGCCAGCGCCCAGAATTTGGAAGTCACTGCCGGAAGAGGCTACGACCGTAGTGCCGGCGCCGGTTGCCCAAATACCGTTCGCATCGGTACCCGATGTTTTCATCTGCAGCACGCCTGACTGGGCGGCTCCATCTTCAATGCGGAAAAGGGTCGATTTATTACCGCTGGCATCCAGTAAGGTACCGGCCTGAACGTTAGTCAAAATACTGGCACCGCTACCCATCACGCGGAAAGCAATTTGATCGGTTACGCCGGTGGCTTCAGCGGCAAACTTCGGTAATGCGGTACCGGCCAGATTAACCTTACCGCCGTTTAACGCTTCAACGCCAATAGCGCCTTGGCCCTGCATATCAATTGAGCCAGCGGTCATATTGACGGTTACCGCACTGCCCGAGGCCTGAATACCTTTGGTACGATTGGCGTTAGTCCCACCTTTTAACACCAGATTACCGGTATTATTAATGGTGGTGGTTAAATTACTTGAGCTGGCGATTAAGCCAACGCCACCGTCCTGCAGAGTAATACTGCCGGTATTTTCACCAACGGAACCGTCCAGCACCTGAATACCAATGGTATTTTTACCGGTAAAAGTAATATTTCCTGTATTATCCAAGGTCGCACCGTTACGGGCGATATAACCGGTGACTTTATCTTCTTTCGATTCCAGCTCGGCACCGGCGGTCAGTTTGGTAGTTTTATCAGCTACAGCCGCTGCTTTACCGTTAATATCATAACCGTTGCCATCGGCAATACCGGCAATAGCACTGGCATTATTGAGCTGAATATCAGCATTACTGTCTATTTGGCCGGTTGCCCCGCCTTCAATCAGTACGCCGGTAGCACCAACACCTGTTAAGTCGATCGTCATGCCGCCGGATGTAAACTGGCTGTTTGCACCTGTCGTTACTACGGCAAATGAATTTTCACCGGAAGCCGTTAACGCACTGCTGCTCTGGGCTGAGCCTTCAAAATGAGCACCTTCACCGACGCGGAACAGGGTTGAGCCATCGGTAGTTACGTCCATATCGCCAACGCTGGTCGCATCATTGACTATCTTGGAATTAACACCCGATACGTAGAAGCCAATCTGCTTAGTACCGTCAGCAAACTTAACCATACCTTGCTCAGAAAGCGTAATGGTACTGCCGCCGCGGGCATGTAGACCAACCGCACCGTCACCGTTAAGATTGATGGTTCCTGAAACGTTCAGGCTACCGCTACCTTCAGCCCAGCCGCCGTAGTTACGTAAACCGCTTGTAACATCCGCGCCATACACGTTAATCACACCGCTTGAGCTAATCAGGCCACCGTTGATCGCCTTCAGGCCAACGCCGTTTACCCCAAGCAGGTTAATTTCACCGGTATTCACCAAACCGGTAGACGCGTTGGCATAAATACCTACGTTCTGTGCTGGCGTTGGATTATCAAACCCTTTGATGTTGATCTTACCGCTGTTAACCACGTTAACCGTGCCGGCATTATCAGCACTGATACCATAAGCACCGTTAACCAGTTTGCCCATCAGGATCTCACCGGCATTCTCCACATAACCGGAACCGGCTAATACCGAGATAGCCTTAGAGCCTGGGGCTGAGTGAATATCCTGCCCGGCAGCGCTGATACCAATAGTCATTAAACCATCAGTCGCATTGGTAAATGTTGAGCCGCCCGAATCAACTCGTGCACCTTCAGTAGCAGAAACAGAATCATTCTGGATTGCCGCAGCAGTCAGGTTAATCACGCCGTGGTTAATACCCGCACCACCTTCTCTCAGGTGCATACCGATATTCTTATCCAGAGGGCTATTACGAGTGTTATTCCATGGATTAACGTTGATAACGCCCGTGCGGCTGTTAGTTCCTAAGCTACCGGTATTGGCAACGGACATGCCGATACCGTTACCGGACGTTCCACCAACGGCTTCCTGACGCCATACGGCAATTTCACCGTTATTAATAAGCTGCCCGCCGGATACGGCTCTCATGGCATAACCCACTACGTTAATACGGCCATCATTGATGCCCGTTGCCCCCGTTGCGGTGAGTATCACCCCGCTGCCCGGAGCATAGCCTTTAAGCTCTGCACCCGTGGCTAAACGAACGGTAGCATTAGCACCAACGCCATACATGACGGCTCGAATACCGTTGTCTGCGGTATAGGCAGGATCAACACTTCCGCCTTTGGTTCTATCCACTACGTAGGCGTGCGTATCAGCGACCATGGCTTTAGCCAATTCTGCCGAATACTGAGAGGAGCTCAGGTAACCTGACTCACCCACCGTCTTTTGCAGCCCTACGATCAACCAATCGTTATACGCCTGCAGGTCAGCAGCATTATTGATTGTCCAGGTTGAGCCGTCATAAGCAGTGATAGCACCTTTATAGGCGTAGCTAGTGACGGTTTTATTTATCAGTGCATCACTAGGTGTAAACGCGGCTGCGCCATACATCATCACTTCATTACTGGAAGTCCAGTTGATGGTGCTAATGCCAGCGCCACGACCATCAGCATAGGCCAGTTGACTATCTTTGTAGGTCCCTGTAATGGCCAGATCGGTATGGAAGTTTGCCGTACCACCACCGGTATTAACGGTAACAAAGCGAGTTTTATAGAAGAAATCTGCTGGTTTATCATTCAGTACGAGTACTTTTTCAGTACCGTCACTACCTGCCGCTCGCTGGGAAAAATTGGCGCTGTTATAAACATTAAAACTAATTGCCCCCATGACAGGGTCCTGAATAACAATACCTTTATTCTGGGTACCAACATCAATATAAAGTAAGTTTTTCAGCGGATCTGCACTACCGACGGTGTAACCTTGATCGATAGCCTGTTGAATAGTAATCGAAGTGTAGCCTGATTCCTGACCACCACTGATACTGCTTGGGCCAGTCACGTCTACCGGACTAGCAGCGCCACTAATTACCACAGCACCCTGATAGTTATTATTTGTCGTTGGCGACCAGACTGAACTGGTACTTTCCGCAACTGCACCACCAGACACGCCGAGCAATGCTGCTAAACCTAATGATCGCACCAAACTTGATGATTTGGCCGAGGCCCCAGAAGTACTTACGCTGGATTTTACTTTGCCACGAGTTAACTCAGAGGCAACAATCCATAACCCCAAACTACTATTCCATATAATCCGATAAACTTTATTCATGATTCCTTCCACGTGATGTTGTTATAAAACTTAACCCTGTACAAAAGTGTTATTTGATATACCTAGCTATCCCTAACACCCATGCCATGCACTCAGTAATACCTATATTGGGTTATTCCAAATCAATAAAAATATAAATTGGAATATCGATAGCTCATCATGCAGCTCGATATTTAGGCATATAGATAATTCTGATTAATGTTTTATTGCTATGTTTTGATTAACTTATTTACCCGGTATGACTGACAACAAAACCGCCACCGGAGAAATTTATTTACATTGCTTTCTATCAACACTTATTTTTACCGTTTAGGATATATAGCCAAAATAACCACAAAGAGTTAGAGCAGCAATGCCAACCAAATTTAACCTATTGATTTAAAATATATATATAATCATTAAAACCCGTTAAAAACTGGTTAAATAGCATTCAATAACTGATTAAACATAATGAATAAATCAAAATTCGCGCGGATCATAGATCACTTTTTCAATATCAGATATCCAAAAAACGAAAAGCATAAAAATTTAAATTAAATAAAAAAAATAGTCTTAAAGATCAAATGCAGAAACGGCATCGATCTTAAAAACCAATCAATAGGTAAATAAACGGAATTATATGCTGATAAATAATTGAAAACAAAAACAATAGATCGAGCAAACAAATAAATATATACATTTATTAATAAAAAAGGATGAACGTTAGATATAAATATATTTTCACTTATAAAAATAAATAAAAATAGGGTGACAATTATAACGTGATAGTTTAGAGAAAAATAAATGAGAATCGTTATATTCTCTGTGGGCTTATTTAATAGCCTAACGATGAAATAAAGATTAGCCAGCCCCTGTTAAACTTACACTTTACCTGAGGCAACGTAATTGCAACTAACGACTGTCATTTATCTTCCGTAGAGTAATATATCACCCACCCATTTTAAAATGATGTTCTAAATAAGCCTGGTGAATATCTTGACGGTAAAATCCCACGCCACCGCCCCAGACCATCAGTAATAATGCTTCCCCCTTCGGCTAATTTCGCTGTAGCGCATTTGCTAGCATAAAAGGGTGTTAAACCTGACTCTCTCGAAAGGACCGAGCGCATAAATAGCAAGAATTACACTAGGCCTGACTCAATCAGAGCTTGGCGTTCGCGCTGGCCTTGTCGGCCAGGTTCAAAATCTTATAAATCCTATTGTACTAATAGATAAAATCACTATCACATAGGGAATCTAACGAGCTAGATTAGCAATAGCCGAACGAATAACCGGCCTTGCCAACTGAGCAACCATCCACGGGCTAAAGACTTCAGGAACGGCGGCAACACCGGCAATAATTTTATCTATCGGGGCCCAAAAGTAGTCCATCACCTCTTGCGCATTTGCCTTAGGCATATCTGTTGTATAGCCCAAAAACACCGGGCAGTGCTCATTTTCAACAATCCCGCTGGCATCGGTCGCCCGATAGCTAAACTGCCGATCGATAAGATCTACGCTGTTAATCACCAGCCCCATCTCATAAAGACAACGACGCTTTACCGCATCGTCAATAGACTCATCGGGCATCGGGTGGCCGCATACCGAGTTTGTCCAGATGCCCGGCCAGGCCTTTTTGCTCAGTGCCCGACGGGTAACCAGCAACTCATTTTTTGCATTAAAGATGTAACAGGAGAAAGCCAAATGCAGCGGTGTATCCGCCGTATGTACCAGTGCCTTATCCATTGTGCCGCAGGCTTCAAGATTATCATCCAGCAGCACAACTCGCTCTTCCCGTATTGTCATTATCCCTCCTGAACAGATAGCGATCCTTAAACTCAGTCCCGACTATTCAAATTCAATACAAAAAATCCTCCGCCCGAGAGAAGAGGATTTTACACATATGCCCCAAGGCTCAAACTGCCTGAAGACCTATTTCAGATCGTTCAGACTGGCACCAAAATTAATATGCAAAGGCAGGCCATTAATGACCAGCGCCGGAACGCTTTTTACTCCGGCAGCTTCAGCTACCGCTATCCGATCCGGATGTTCGCCAAGGTGTACAATATCAACCTTAATGCTTTTATCCAGTAAATCAACAAGGGTGTGTTCTGCACTGATACACACCGGACAACCCGCATGATAGAACGTAGCGACTTTAGTCATGATTAATCCCTCTACTTTTAGTATCGAATCGATACAATTCAACGGTACGTAACCATTACCTACTTGTCAATATGGTTTCGAATCGATACCATTAGCCAAAATCAGGGGGGAACATGACGCTATTTGACATACTAGAAAGGCTGGCAAACCTACAGCAGAGCGGTTTTCGTCGTAATGCTTTGTTAGCAGATCTTCCGTCGGTGCAGGTTAATGCACTTTATTATTTACTGCGCTGTAACCATTATTCGAACACACCCGGATCCGTTACCGAATATTTAGGCCTGACGAAAGGAACGGTTTCTCAATCTTTAAGAAAGCTGGAAGAAAAAGCGCTAATTTATCGACAACCCTACCCCGGAGATAAACGTAAGGTCCTGCTTTTTTTGACAGATAAAGCCAGACAGGCCGTTGAAGGAGCGCTATCACAAGATAACATCGCTAAAATACAGTCTGAATTACCCTACGGTGGTGAAAAGCTTAAGTTACAGCTTATGGGATTATTACGGCAGGTTCAGCAGCAAGAAGGCGTACGCCTTTTCGGTGAATGCCAGTTTTGTCGTTTTCATCAACATCAGCAAGGACAACCTTTCTGTGGTTTAACCCAAGCGTTATTACCACCGGAAAGCATCACCCTGATATGCCGGGAGTTTGAACCACAATAAAGTGAGCGATAAGCCCGTCAACTGCCTGCCTGAATCTTCAGCCAAAACGATTCCTGACAGCGATGACTAAATACTTTACGCACAGGCCGAATCTCCAGCGCGCCAGCATCTGCTACTTCATAGCTTATCCAACACTCTTCACACATCACCTCAGGGCCCGAGGGAACATTGTCCCGTTCAATGGCATAGCGGATAACCACCCCGTTATTAAAACGGAATACTTCTTCAATCGTGGTTATTTCAGCCTCACCGTCGGTGTAGTGGCGGGTATACGACTCTCTGTCGCTGATCGACACGCTGGTTTGCTGATGATGAATAGCCTTGATATAAGTAATCAGTGAAGTCGTCATGTTCAGATCCGGTTATCGTGTTGCCTTGCAGGTTTGCCAACAACAATATTACCCCTTCATACGCAGTATAGGATACCGTCCCTGAACTCTTTTTCACTCATGCTAAAAACCACCAGACATATACCTTACTTGCTCTCGGCCATAGCGTCATCCGGCGTTAAGCACTTATTGACCATCTTAATACCCACTTTCAGTAAACGCGCAATATATTCAGGCGGGTGTCCTTCGTTAGAGAGCCTTTGCACCTGGCGCTCAATCTCCTGAGTATTTCCCGCATAAATGTATTGTGTCTGAAACGTCTTTTTACAAGCGGTACAAAAATAGCGTTGTAGCCCCGACAGTGCCAGACCGTTCTTCTTTGCATGCCCTTGCACACCACAGTGGTGGCAGAGTGGTCGCCATATCTTCATCTCAATCCCTTCCCTATATGACCTATAATAAAACGTGCAGAAATCCAGCCCTACGCGCTCGTTTTGGTTGATTAAAATTACACTGTAGTACTCATCGTTCAGTGACGACCGCTATAGCCGTCTTCGCCAACCACAGCTAAGGCTGACGACAATATGTATTCAATAATGTGACCATAAGCAGGTCTGGCCCGGATACATGTACAAGGGCATTATTATTTTTACTTTTTGTTTGTTACACGCCCTAAATCGGAAGTTGCAACCCACCTCTTGCACACTACTCCAGACAATATGATAAACCTTGCTCATAATTTCCAATCCAGAAAATAAAAACTAAACACGCTTAAGTTTTATTTAAAATTGAATAAATAGCATGATAACAATGTTATTTAAATCTGTAAAAAACACACTCACCAATTTAATAAAGAGATAATAAACGACAACTCTTTAGATGGATACATTGGAACCTTAAAATATCACAATAAAATAGCAAAAAGCTATCATAAAAAACAAATCGATCGGCAGTAGCGATCAAAATGAAAATTAAAATCATTACATAAAAACATAAAATCAATAAATATCAACAATATACTTCATTTATATACTCATATTTACCAATCTATTTCGATAGATTAGCGTTCGCATTATAATGAGTGGATAATTTTAAAAACTTAAAGTAAAAATAGGTAAATTTATTAAACCAAAAATAAGAAAAAATAAATCAACAACACAAAGTTAATTATTTAAATAAATTAACAACACGCTTTAACAAACCAACACGAACGCTGACAGCTCGTAGTGAATAACATGAATATAGACAGGGAGTGTAAAAAGGATTGTCCGTAATAATATTGTCACCCTAATGGGTTAATATATCGCGACAAAACAGAAGAAAAGGATAAAGCAGGAGGTCATATATTCCCCTTCTGCCGGTGCTATTATCAGAAATGAATCGAGAGCTAGAGCAGCTCCCGAATGATCCCCGCCAGCGTTATCACGCCTTGTTCGCTCTTGTCAGTCCATGCATAAGAGGTATTAAAGCGGAAATAGTTATTGTACTGAGTACTGGCTGAAAACATTTTTCCCGGCGCTATGCTGATCTTGTGCTCCAGCGCCCGGTAGTAAAGATCGGTCGCATTAAGGTGAGCAGGCAGCTCAATCCACAGAAAATAGCCACCTTGGGCATAATGAATTTTGACCTGTTTAGGTAAATGGGTATGCAATGACTGTAGAGCAATGTCTTTACGCTGCGCCAGCGTTCGCCGTAGTTTACGCAAATGGCTGTCATAACTTTTTGTCGCAAGGTAATTTGCTAAAGCCAGTTGCATTGGCGCACTGGTGGATAAGGTGCTCATCAGCTGTAGCCGTTGAATTTTACTCGCCATATGACCGGCGGCAACCCAGCCAATTCTAAAACCTGCCACCAGGCTTTTTGAAAAAGAAGAGCACAGCATGGCCATACCTTTTTCATCAAACGCTTTTGCCGGTAACGGCTTATCACTGCCGGAATAGAGCTCACTATAAACATCATCTTCAACTAAGTGCACATTGTAACGCTGTAGCAGCGCAACGACTTGCTGCTTCTTTTCATTAGATGACGTTACGCCTAGCGGGTTCTGGATGTTCGTCATCATCCAGCAGGCCTTAACCGGGTAGGTTTTCAATGCCTCTTCAAGCGCATTGAGGTCTATCCCCCATTGAGGATGACTGGCAATGGCTAATGCCTTTAGCTTTAACCGTTCAAGTGCCTGTAGTGCGCCATAGAAGCACGGGTTCTCAATAATCACCCAATCCCCGGGTTCAGTTGTAGCCTGTAGGCTTAGGTTTAACGATTCCAGAGCACCGGCAGTAATGACTATTTCATCCGGTGAAATTTGCATGCCCTGTAATGCGTAACGCTGGGCGATGGTTTTACGCAGGTCTTCATTTCCCGGCGGTAGGTTATCAGTTGCACTCAGCGAGCCCATGGTCCGGGCAACGGTTTTCAGGGAATGCGTCAGTTGCTGGCGAGGGAACAGCCTGGGGTCAGGATAAGAGGAGCCAAAGGGCATGATGGATGGAGAACGACTGGCCTGTAATACGTCGAAAATAAACGAGTTAATATCAATCTGTTCAGCCAGTTCCAGTTTTTGATGCCCGGCCGGTGATGTTAAAAATCCGGCCTTGGGTGCCACATAGTATCCGGACTGGGGGCGAGAGATTATCCAACCCTGGCTTTCCAGAATCTGATAAGCGTGCATTACCGTCATTAAACTCATGCCTGAAGCGGCAGCCTGCTCACGCAGAGAAGGCAGCTTGTCGTCAGACTGCCAGATATTTGCCGTTATCTGCTCTCGAATACGTCGGGCAAGTACTTCATATTTAGCCACAGTCATTACCAGCGTTGAGTATTAACGACGCAATCATAACGATTGCTTCCGCTATTTCATATTTATTTTCATACAATTAAGCTCAATAATGCCCTATTGCTTCGCCAACTGTTATGCTTTTAATCTGCCTTTCTGTTGCTACTAACTGATTTTTTTACATTCTATTATCAATTCCCCGGCTAAATCGTTCAAAAGCATCCTCCGAGCCCGACGCTCACCACCACTATCAGCCGGAACACCTTAAGAGATTTATCAGAGAAGCATATGTTAGCCCGAGGCATACCATGTTCGAATTAGATGCATTTAATCTTGCGAGGATCCAATTCGCATTTACCGTATCCTTTCATATTATTTTTCCCGCAATCACTATCGGTATGGCCAGTTATCTTGCCGTGCTGGAAGGGTTATGGCTTAAAACCCGGAATAATGATTACCGCGATCTCTACCATTTTTGGTCGAAAATATTCGCCGTTAACTTTGGTATGGGCGTCGTTTCAGGGCTAGTTATGGCCTATCAGTTTGGTACCAACTGGAGCGGTTTTTCTCAGTTTGCCGGCAGTATCACCGGCCCGCTGCTGACATATGAAGTATTAACCGCCTTTTTCCTTGAAGCCGGGTTCCTCGGCGTAATGCTATTTGGCTGGAATCGGGTCGGTAATGGTCTACATTTCTTTGCCACTTGCATGGTTGCACTGGGCACCATTATGTCGACCTTTTGGATTCTGGCCTCCAATAGTTGGATGCACACACCGCAGGGCTACGAAATTCATAACGGCCAAGTGGTACCCGTCGACTGGTTTGCAGTGATCTTTAATCCATCATTCCCATATCGCCTGTTACATATGACTACCGCCGCGTTTTTGGCCAGTGCTTTCTTTATTGCCGCCTCTGCCGCCTGGCATCTGTTACGCAAAAATGACACTCCGGCAATTCGCAAAATGCTCTCCATGGCAATGTGGATGGCGCTGATTGTATCGCCAATACAGGCACTCATCGGCGATATGCATGGCCTGAACACCCTGAAATATCAACCCGCCAAAATTGCGGCTATTGAGGGCCATTGGCGCAACCCTCCGGGTGAGCCGACGCCTTTAATCCTGTTTGGTATTCCTGATATGGAACAGGAAACAACCCACTATGCTCTGGAGATTCCGGCATTAGGCAGCCTGATCCTAACACACAGTTTAGACAAACAGGTTCCGGCCCTGACCGACTTTCCTAAAGCCGATCGCCCTAATTCAACCATTGTTTTCTGGTCTTTCCGCATTATGGCCGGACTGGGAATGCTGATGATTTTACTGGGAGCGATCGGCCTGTGGCTGCGGCTTAAAAATCGTCTTTATCAGTCACGCGGGTTCCTGCGCTTTGTTCTGCTGATGGGGCCGTCGGGAGTGATCGCGATTCTGGCCGGATGGTTTACCACTGAAGTAGGCCGGCAACCGTGGATTGTTCAAAATCTGTTACGCACCCGCGATGCCGTTTCTGGCCACGGAGAGTTACATATGAACATCAGCCTGATTGCCTTTATCGTGGTCTATTTCTCGGTCTTTGGTATTGGATACAGCTATATGATGCGCCTGATTCGTAAAGGCCCTCATCAGGGGGAAGGCAATCCGGAAAATCAAACCGCCGAAAGTGAACGGGATATGCCAACCATTCCAATCTCTGCCGGACACCGCTCGCTCAATAATGCTGAAGGGGGAAAATAACGTGGGTATCGATCTTCCGCTAATGTGGTTCATTATCATCGTATTTGCCACGCTGATGTATATCGTTATGGATGGCTTTGATTTAGGCATCGGTATGCTCCTTGCGCTAATTAAAGATCCCGAAGAGCGTGACATGATGGTCAATACCGTTGCGCCGGTCTGGGACGGAAACGAAACCTGGATGGTACTCGGCGGAGCCGCGCTGTTTGGCGCATTCCCTCTGGCCTATGCCGTCATTATTGATGCGCTGACTATTCCTCTCACCCTGATGCTGGTAGCGCTGATTTTCCGCGGTGTAGCCTTTGAATTCCGCTCTCAGGCGACGCTGTCTCACCGCCCGTTCTGGAATAAATCCTTTATTTTAGGTTCATTGATTAGCACATTTTGTCAGGGCGTAGTGGTAGGAGCCTTTATCAATGGCTTCCCGGTCGTCGATCGTACCTTTGCCGGTTCTGCGTTTGACTGGCTGACGCCGTTTAGCCTGTTCTGCGGCGTGGGGCTGGTTGTCGCTTACTCATTACTGGGCTGTACCTGGCTGATAATGAAAACCGAACGCCGCTTACAGCAACATATGTATCAGATTGCTAAACCGCTATTACTGACCTTATTGCTGATTATTGTCATCATCAGTATCTGGACGCCGCTAAGTTACCCGGCCATCGCCCAGCGCTGGTTCTCTCTGCCTAATCTGATCTATTTTTTGCCGGTGCCGATACTGGTACTGCTTTCAGCCGGAATTATTCTGCGGGGAATCAAACGCGGTAGCCACTATTCGCCTTTTGTTATGACGCTGATGCTGGTGTTCCTTGGGTTCAGCGGCTTAGGCATTAGTATTTGGCCAAACATTATTCCACCTAATATCGATATTTGGGCAGCTTCAGCACCACCGCAAAGCCAAGGATTTATGCTGGTTGGCGCACTGCTGATCATTCCGGTCATTCTGACCTATACCGCCTGGAGCTATTACGTATTCAGGGGAAAAGTTACCCCGGGACAAGGTTATCACTAAGTTTTTTTACCACCGAATAGCGAATATAAGAGGAAACAGCATATGAGCACTTCAGTACAGCAGCAGGCTAAAACCCCACTTTGGCGTCGGCTTTTCTGGCTGATAGCGCTTTGGACTGCCAGCGTATTAGCCTTAACCGTCGTTGCAAAGCTGTTCAAGCTATTGATGGCCTCCGCAGGGTTGGGGCCCCGCTAATGGATAACAATAACCTTATTTCTCTTTACCCGTCTTAACCGGCGGATACAAAATATTGCTTTATTCGGCGTGCAATTTACGCTGAACAAAGCGATATTTATCCCGCTTACCATCAAATGCACAACATAACGGACAGGAAATCAGAATGAAGCGGACGCTTTGGTTAGTACTTACTATCGCATTGGTCAATACGGCATGGGCTGAAACCCGCTATTTAACCAGCGACTGGGAGTTTACCAATGATAATCAGGCCGCTGAATTTCAGCTCGACTGGCCTTTACACCCAACCAAAGGCGGTGCTGAATTTACCCTACGCCGTTCAGACGGCTCGTTATTTCTGCAAGCCACTATTAAAGATACCCATAAAAAAGCGCTGTTTGCCAAAGATAATATGGTCGGAAAATACCGTTACTACCATCCTAACGGCAAGCTAAAGAGAGAAGGAACCTGGGATAAAGCCGGCACGCCAATCGGATTAGAGACCGAATACAGTGAGCTCGGTTTTCCTAAGCAGGTTATCCGCTATGTTGGCAGCGGCTGGTATGTCACTGAAAAAAGTTACTATGAAGATGGTCAACTAAGCTCTGAAAGCACCGGCTACGACGGTAAAGAGTTTAAAGAGACCCAGTTTTATTACCCCGACGGGAAGCTAAAAGAAAAACAGTATAAGAAAACCCAAGGCCGAATCGTCAAAGAGATCAGCGATTATTACGATCGGGCAGGAAAGATAGAGCGCTACACGGAGAAATATGGCGATGATCCGATGCTTGAAATCACCTATAACGCCGCCGGAACAATACTGGAGAAAACCACCACGCTAGTGGCTCAGGAACGTTACAAAAAAGAACGCTACAACGATCGGGGCCAGCTCACCGATTTAACTCAATATGTCACTCTCGACGGTGGCTTTAAAAACGATGGTCAACAGATACAGTCCTATAGTGGAAAAACGGCTTACTCACTGTATACAAAGGGCATACAGCAAGGGGAAGATAAAACCGTTCAGGATGGGAAAGTCATCAGCTATGGTCATTATAAAGATGATAAACCCGTCGGTGACGGATTTCGGTTGGACTCATTCGCAGAAAATCGTATCAATTTCTATCAATACGATTCTGACGGAGAAATCAAAACAATCTACAGTATCGATCTGAACTATATTCACTATGATGACAAAGGCATGCCGGTAGTAACCTTACCGTTTAATGCTGAAACCCGAAAAATGCCGGATCCCGGTACAGTCTGGGCCTACAGCTCTAATGGTAAAAACCACCGTCAGATACAACTGGTTTCAGTCAAAGACAATATCGTCAGCTATCGGTCAGGCGACCATGATATTCAGGAATACCTGGAGGATTACACCCCGGTTTCAACCCCTGAACCCGGCCGAAAAATTTTATCCTTCCCGCTAACTTTGGGGAAACAGTGGAAAGATAGCTATCAGAAACAGGTCAAAAACTCTTGGGGTGAAAACGCCGAGTGGGAGTACACCTACAGTGCAGAAGCCAACTCTTATATATCCGGCATAGAAAAAGTCACCGTAGCCGGAGGAACCTTTGATACGTTAGTCATTGAACGATTTATCCACTGGACTAAATCAAATCCTCATCACAACGGTAAACCAATGACAGAAATGACCTGCGCGACTCAAGATTGTAAGGTCAGCGGCTATACCAAAGAGGTTCTGTGGTATGCCCCGTCGATTGGCCGCGGTGTATTAAAAGCGGTGGCTATCAGCGGTGCGCCTCAGCTAGTGTCAAGTGGAGGTCAGGAAATGCGACAAAGTGCCAATAGCCTGGTGTCTGAATTAACCTATTTTGGGCCTCAGCCGCAGGACAATCAGCAAATGCCTCCCCCTCAATATGCCCGTGAAGTATCAGCTTCATTCTTCACCCAAGGATTCCCGCTGGTGATGAACAATACGTGGGAATTTATGATGATACATAACCCGCTGATTGAATAAACCCACTCAGGCAGAGGAATTAAAAACTATTCCTCTGCCTGTTATAACATATTGACTACGCCACTTTTTTTGCCAGTATCGTCGCAAACCTTAGCTTAATCCGGTTACCGTTTTCATCGGTTTTATGCAGCTCACCAACCTCTTGGTTGTACTTAACTATCTCCCAACCGGCATAGTAATTTTTCAACTCATCATGCTTAAAGGTGAAGGAGAAAGGTACGGTGCAAGGGAAGTCGTCAGTCGACATGGCTGAAACAATCAGGTTATAACCGCCAATCTCGGTACACTGCTGCATATTCTCAATCAGTGAAGGAATACGCCCTGCCTCTAAGAACATCAGCACAACGGTCGATAAGATAAAGCCGTACTGGCCTTCAATAGCCTGTTGATTAATATTGAATTCGCGGGCGGTAATACCTTGCAGATTATCAGACCGGATAATCTCATTAATATTGGCAATGCCCTGTGAGTTCTTATCATAAGCCGTGACGTCAAAACCCAGCTTGTTAAGATACAGCGAGTTACGACCGGAGCCACAGCCTAAGTCCAGCGCCTTGCAAGGCGATAAATAACTCACCGCATTCACCACTTCAGAGTGAGTTTTGGTCATATCGTATTTTTTATTGGTGTAATCTTCAGGACGACAATAAAACGCTAACTGGCACTCAAGATCCGGCGAACATGAAGCAATCTTGTGCCACGCCTGTGGCTCAATAAACGGCGGTTGGTTATCCGGCGTAAAGGTATAGGTCTCAATCAGATCGCCATTCTCCTCTAGCATCGAAAATGTCATGCTGCCCTTAATAACCACCAGCTTTGCCCAGGTTCCTGACTGAGTATTATGTTTTTCACGAAACATGGCCGGTAAAGTTTCGCTGGTCCATAGGGGCATTTGTTTGTAGCAAATAAGATCTTGCATATCAGATTCCTTATTTTCAGATTTGGCGCGCCTGCAACAGGCTGGCGGAAAGATAACTCAATACATGCATATTATATGCATGTTTAAATAAATCAAACTTTATATTGGGCCAAAACAGATTAGCCAGTTAGTGAGCACTAACTGGAGAGGGATAAATAACCAGATTATTTCGCGGTCAAGGCTCTAAGGTCTCCCGCCCACGAATAAAGCACCGGCGTTTGCCCTTCGGTAATATCCAGAATAAAGGCATAGGTCAGATCTCGTTCGCCATTACCCAGACCCGCACTGCCAAACGGGAAGTTAATGCACAGATATTGCCGGTCGCCGATATCAACTTCAGCCCAACCGACCATTGAAAAATCAAATTTGCCTAATGGCGCTGCCGCAAGGGTATCAAGCAGGGTCAGCGGTAAACTCTGCTGCACTGAATAATTTTTTTCGTTAAACAGCACGTCACCTTTGCCAAACTTCTCAAAGTAACCCAGCATTTTTTCCCCATAAGGGAAGCTATAAGACATGCCGTTAGAAGAGTTATCTCCGCGAATGCGTACGTTACGGACGCTAATGTTTTTATACCGGGTATCTTCGCCGGAACTCTTAGCCAATAAACAACTCAACATTGCAGACTCTTCCGGAGCCTGTGCTGGCTGTGCGAAGCCGATAAACGGATACATCATCAGAATAAATGCTAGTCTTCTCAAGCTGATCCTTTCCTCATTGATATCTCTAATCAATATTATGTAGAAGCAGGCATCGCTCCTTCCGTCCATAGTTCGAACCGCTATACTAACCGATTATGGGGGTGATAGGGAAAAGCACTGCCAGTCTTGTGTTCCACTTCAATGATTTCCGGCTGAAGCGATTAAATACTGGCACAAATGATGCTAAAACAGGGCGGGTTTGCCAAATTTATCGTGACAACATTGGCAGTTGGGCCATATTTACCTAAGATATACCAAACACCTCTGCTACTATTTAGCGATCACTTTCCAGATACCTGTCGGAGAATAAGATGCGAATGAAAGCGTTATTGTGCCTTGCTACCGTGGCTTTATTGGCGGGCTGTAGCACCACCAATCAGTTAAACGGAACAGGGCAGCAAGTCAGAATTGTTGATACCAAGCCGGATGCACAATGTCAGTTTCTGGGTGAGATCACCGGAAGCCAAAGCAATTGGTTATCCAGCAGTGAAACCTCCAGCTCCAGAGACGGCGCAACCAATGATTTACGCAACAAAGCAGCCGCGATGGGAGGCAACGTAATTTATGGTGCCACCGGAGTCGGTGAAACGTTCTGGTCAGGATTTGCGCCTCTGGATACCAAAGTAAGCGGCCAAGTTTATAAGTGCGCTAACTAATTAGCCTCTTCTGCTTCCCTCTCGTCATCCCGTTTTCCAACGGGATGACCAGCAGACAAAGCCCTGCAGCAATAGAAATTACTCGCTCAGGGCTATTTTTATATCTAACAACAGTAACCAGCTAAATATCAAAACTGATATTTAATCCCCAGCGTTCCTTCAGTTCTCTGATAATGCTGGGCATCAAACTGGTGGCCGACATTCCCCCATACGGTCAGAGACTCTGATACTTTACCTTCCAGACCGGCTTTTACTTCGGCCATATCTTTAGATGTATCACTTTCATAATGACGCGTTCCCTGAGCCATTCGGTAATCGGTGCCATAATTCCGGCTATTATGCAGCCAGTTAGCCTCAATAAAGGGTTGGAAGATCTGAGCCCGGTTGGCGGGTGATGTTCCTTGCAGATAAGTACGCAGGCCAATTCGGCTTTGCCAGTAATCCTGATTATTACTGTCGATCACGCTGCCACGGCCATCATTTACGCCATCGGCATGTACGCCAGACCAGATAATCTGTGCCTGCGGTTGAACAAACCATCTTCCGTCCTGAAATTCGCCGATTTTTTGGCTATAACCGGCCTCAACAGAGGCGCTGAACCCTTTGGAATCATAGCTAATCGTTGAGCGTCGATCTCCGTTCACATCGTTACTGAACCAGTTATGCTGCACCCAGCTATCAACATACAAACCGTTTTGCTGTAAGTCTTTATTCCCGTACCAAGTGGCATATAGGCCAACGTTATAACCATCGACTTCGCCTTTAGCGGAATAACCACTCTGCTGAGATCCTGACCTGAGCTGAGCATTACCGTATCCGGCCATCGCTCCCAGATGGACCCGATCCTGACCATTATGACTCCAACGGGCAATATCACCGCCCAGTTGAACCACACTGGCATTGGTTTTTAACTTGAGTCTGCCGTCAGCTAGCTGACTCTTTTGATGTGAACCAACAACCCGCAGCCACATAAACTCGGCGAACTCAGCGCTATTCTGACGTTGTGATGTGAACTGAGGCTCGCCCATACGGTCATGTAAACGCAGGTTAAACAGGGTATTCGCTACCGCCTGATTACCCGCGTAAATAGCTACCTCGGGTTCAATAACCGCCCCCTTGCCACTCGGACTTGGGTTCGGCGTTGGTGTCGGATTTGGGTTTGGGTTTGGGTTCGGCGGAGTATATTCAGAACGCAGATACCAGTCACCGCCGTTGCCCGAACGATCGCCCTGATAAAGGAAATACTCGTAACCGCCATAACCTACGCGCCCGTTAAGGGTAAACTGCCCGTCAGACTGACCGCCAATGCTAATAACCCGAATACCATCAACCGTTTCGCCGCCTAGGCCGCCTGCGTTGTTAATACCTAAATATGTATGGCCCAGCGTATTTCCTGTAACCACCATGCGATCGGTGGCAGAGGCATCATCACCCAACTGTGAATAGAGCGTCAACGTACCGTTATTACCGACATAATCGCCGTTTACCGTTAAGGTTCTTCCGGAAAAAGTAACATTGCCGGGATCGGTAAAGCGCAGGCTACCGCTATTTTTCAGACCGTTGACCGCTGAATCACTGGTTATATCCCAAGTACTGGCAATGTCGGTCAGTGTCACTGAAGCACCGTTAATCACACCTCTCATATAGGATCCGTTATCCAGCGCCATAGCCAGAGTTCCGCCGCTAAGTACCGATACGTCACCATAAGCATTAACCTGACTCAGCGACAAAGTAGCGTCAGCCAGAGTTCCGGCGGTAGCTAGCCCGGAAAAACCTGAAACGTTCATATTGCTGAGGCTAATATCGCTGAATCCATCAACGGTAATTCCGATACCCTGAGCGCTGGTTAAGCCACCGCCATTAAGCGTTACCGTATTGCGCTTAGCCGCACTACCGCCGCCAACGTCAAGAGCGGCGCTGTTGAGTCCGATAGTCTGGGCCGTAACCTGTGTGCCGGTCAGTTTTGCGCCTTCCCATACCACTAAAGCCGCTGCGTTTTCCCCTTTAGTTAATACGTTAACTCCATCTAAGGCGCCGGTAACCCGCCCACTATCGGTATGGTTTCTCAGCATAATTCCTCGCGATTTCACGCCGTCGGTGGTCACATTAGTGTCCGTCAGCCGGAGTAAAGAAGGGGAATAGCTGGAACTCGAACCGGGAACATAGACGCCGATCGCGCTATTGCCATGAGTAGTAATATTGGAACCCAGTACATTTGCCTTTGCGCCAACGGAAAGATAAAGCCCGTGAGATGTGGTGCCAAGGGTATCAATATTGACTCTATTAAGGCTCGCGGCTTCACAGCCCGAAGCGCATAACCCATCCAGATTCTCTAACCAGATGCCATGCCCAAGGCTTGCGCCGGTCGAATTAATCTGCAAATCGGTTAAATCCAGCTTGGCACCGTCAGCATAAATTCCGCTAACGCCCTGAATTTGAGAGAAGCCGCTCAAAGTCACCGAGCCGTCGGCTAATGCCTGAATCGCCCGATTACCGGACTGAATGTTAAGATTATTACCGATAAAATGGCCACTCTGATTAACCACCAGGGCATTACCATCAGATGCCAGAGTTCCCCGACTGAAATTAACCGCCCCATGATTAGTCACAGTGATACCGGCTGCTTTACCGAAGATATCTGAATCTTCAATAAACAGATCGGATTGGTCATTCACTACGCCAACGCCCACTGCGGAGGTCGTTTCAATCCGACTGTTTCTGATATTTCCCGCGCTGGCAGAAAAATAAACGCCGGAAGCGGCATTAAGATTATTTATCCTGACGTTAGAACCATTGGTGGCAAACACTGCCAGATAATTACCGCCGCCAACGGTAACGCTATTAAGCTCAGCTTCTGCGCCGTTCTGAACCGCAATCGCATTACCGGCATCGGGTGTCATAACTGAAACCGTGTTAAATATCAGCGTACTATCGGCCCCGGTTGCAATCACACGCCCATTCGTTAGGACTGAATTACTGAGCGTAATGCCCGCCCCCTGAGAAAGATAAACGGAAGCAAGAATAGAAGAAGCCATGGCATCTGATACCTTAATATTCAATCCATTGGCTCCGATTCGATAGCCGCTTCCGCTTGCTATCAGTGCGGCATCAGCCAGCGTAATACCAGAGTTAACATACTCTCCGCCGTTAATGCCCAATTTTGAACCATTATCTTTATCAGCAATAAGCTGAGCGGCCGATACCGGGCCACTACTGAATAAAACAGTGCCGATAAGAATGAGTAAATAACGCTTTTTAAATTCAGATATTTTACTGACAGAGAATCTGTGATGTTTATGCATTTTGTCATTCCATTGAATGGATAAATATTAAGTGAATAAGAGAGGACCATTTCAAATTGGCTTAGAAAACAACCAACCTAAAACATTACTCACCATAATAAATGACAAGGTAAATACCAGTTAAAAAACAAGTCTTTAAGACTCTTAATAAATCTGAATTTATCTCAGTAATCTTGATTATTATTAAGATAGCTAACTAAACAGGCGCCTTTATCAGCCTAAGCCTATTTACGCTGATATTATTTTGTCTTTAATGATAAATATAAAAATCATCGCGGGTAATTTATATTAGTTATATTGCCCGGCCAAAATGGATAATGTTTATTTCCCGCTACGCGTTTAATCGAAAATGTTAAAGGCACCATCAAGCTCAGAGCTGAATGATTCCTGACTGCCATCGGAACGAAAAGCCGCAGCGAATAACGCGGTCAGACCATGATGCTCAACAATAGCTCTGATGATAATCATCAATCGCCTCCCAGTCCGTAAAGGCCCCGAGGCAATCTAAACAACTAATATTAAGATAATGACGGATGATTTATCTTAATTCACTACAGATATCTCGTATATTTCTAAATATTCAGGTTATGATGTGTGGCGTTAAAATTGATTTTCGTTTATATCCACAATGGCTGATAAATATTAAATCAGGAATTTGCCCGATGGTCGTTCAATCACATCATGCCTCCACCGCCAGATTTTTTGCCTTACGCCTTTATCCGGGCCAAGACGTGCTTAGTTCACTTCAACAATTTATTACCCAAAATCAGCTTCAGGCTGCGTTTATTGCCGGCTGTGTCGGTAGCCTGACGGATGTCGCGTTACGCTTTGCCGGTCAGCCGGGAACCACTCTGCTACATGGAAAATTCGAAGTAGTGTCATTGATCGGCACGCTTGAACAGCAGGGAGAACATCTTCACTTATCCGTATCTGATGAAACAGGGAAAATGACCGGCGGCCACCTAATGCCCGGTTGTACCGTCAGAACCACGTTAGAACTGGTGCTGGGTGAACTCAGCGATCTTAGTTTTAATCGACAGCAATGCTCACTCTCCGGTTACGATGAGCTGGTAATCAGCCAGCGCCAATAACAACATCCCCCTGTTTATTTCGATCAATTTTTGAGGTTTCTATGGCAAGTAATGCTGTTTCCAGCCGTACTCTGGTTCTTATTGTGATGTCTATTGCCGTTAATATGATTGGCGGGCAACTGATATCAATGCTCAAGCTGCCAATCTTTTTTGACTCTATCGGCACCATGTTATGTGCATTACTGGCCGGGCCATGGGCGGCACTGTTTACCGGTCTGTTAACTAACCTGCTGTGGGGATTGCTCTCCGGCCCGATAGCCGCAGCATTCGCGCCGGTCGCTATGGTCATTGGCTTATCCTGTGGCCTGATGGCCAGAGCGGGCTGGTTCAGAACCCTGCCTAAAGTCATCTGTTCAGGTATTGTTATCACGCTGGCACTCACCGTTGTTGCGGTACCTATCCGGACTTACCTGTTCGGTGGCGCAACCGGCAGCGGTATTGATTTCGTGGTGGCTTACGTTAATGCCGTTGGTCAAAATCTGGTTGAATCCGTAGCGATTACGGTTATTGGCGCCAACCTGGTTGATAAAATTATAACGGCGATTATTGCCTGGCTATTGGTAAGAGGCTTACCGTTACGTACCCAGCGTAATTTTCCGAATATGGCGGCCGTTCGCTAATATGCACCCGTTTACCTCATTAGCGCTGTGGGGGTGGCTTGCTCTGAGCTGCCTGCTGCTGCCGCTGGGTAATGCTCTGGTGATATATAGCATCGGTATGTTTGTCCTGTTGCTAATCCTCCCGGATACCCGTTGGCGCTGGCGTTATGTGGTGTGGTTTATGATTCCAATGGCCCTCGGCCTGTGGCTGGTACACAGCGGCTGGCTGGCAGTTTGGCTACGCGATGTACCATTGGACCAACAGCGACTGCCTATGGCGATTGCCCTATGGTTTAAGCTACTGGCTATTATCAGCAGCGCTCAGATTTGGTTGCAAAAAGTCCCTACCCGCCAATTTGTCAGAGCGCTATTCGCCAGCAGGTTACCCATCAGTTTTGCCTATGTGCTGGCAGGTCCGCTGCTGATTGTTGAGCAGCTTCGCCAACAGCTTAGCGTTATCAGAGATGCTCAATTAGCCAGAGGGATTCCGCTGGATGGCAATTGGTACCAACGCTTAGGTTCAATACCCGCATTACTGATGCCATTAATTAATAATTCGCTGAATGAATTAGCTATTCGTGGTGCTGCGCTGGATATGCGGGCCTTCAGGCTGCATGGACATAGAACAACCCTGTGGTCTCCCACTGACTCACAATGGCAAAAGGTGGTACGTTATAGCCTGTTAGCCCTGATGATAATTCAAACGGGGGTATACTTCTGGTGGTAGCTTCATTACAACTGCAAGAGTTCACCTTCACGCCTCAGGGCTCAGACCTGCCACTGTTAGGCCCGTTAAACCTTGCCCTTCCCGGCGATAGCGGTTTCTTTGTGGTGTATGGCGGAAATGGCAGCGGAAAAAGTACTTTAGCCCAACTGCTGGCAGGCTGGTATCCGGAGCAACTGGCGGGCACGATTGGCGGCAGCGCCACCCTGTTGCAAGAGACGTTAGAAGGTAAGCGGCTAACTGAACAGGCCACTCGGATTCAGTTAGTTCAGCAATCTCCCCTACTCCAGCTCTCCGGGTGTACATTCAGCGTAGAAGAAGAAATTGCCTTCGGCCCCGAAAATCTGGCTCTACCGGAAGACCAAATTGGTCAGCGAATTGATCAAGCCCTGCGCTATACCCACAGTGAATATTTACGCCAGCGCCACCCGGCGACGCTTTCCGGCGGAGAAGCGCAGCGCGTAGTACTGGCCTGTGCGCTGGCTATGCAACCTCGGCTATTATTGTTGGACGAAGCCTTTAGCAGATTAACTCCCAAAGCCACCGAGCAGTTATTAACTCAGCTACGCCAATACGCAACGGATTATCACTGTCAGATCCTATTGTTTGAGCGCGCATTATTACCCGCAGCTAAATATTGCACTCAGGCGATGGTGCTTTCAAACGGTAAGCAACTGGCAGCAGGTCAGATTAATGAAGTATTAAAAACCGCAATAAATCAGGTCAATGCTCCTGATGCATGGCAGGTTATCCACCAGCTAGCCTCCTCTCAGCGCTGGCCCGACGATATTCCGTTGAATGACCAAATGCTGATTAATGCATTTAAGGAGCAGTATGCTAATCCTTGATAATCTGTCATTTCGTTGGCCGGACACAGATTCATACTGTTTAGACCGGCTATCATTACATCTGCAGGCCAGTGAACAGGTTGCTCTGGTTGGCGACAATGGTGCAGGTAAATCGACTTTACTGCGTTTAGCCGCAGGATTACTCAACGCTGAGAAAGGTCTGATTACGCTGGCAGGTAATAATCTGTCAGAAATGAAAGCCCCCCAGCGGGCCGAATATATCGGTATCCTGTTTCAGGAGGCCGAAAAACAGATATTTCACACTAAAGTCAGAGATGAAATCACCTTCGGGCTAAAACGCCAAAGGCTGAGTAAAGAAGAGATTGATCGGCGCACCGCTCGGGCGCTGGATCTATGTCAGTTAACTGAGCTGGCTGACAGCCACCCGCTCGATCTGCATGCCGGGCAGCGCAGAATGGTCGCTGTCGCCTGCCTGGCGGCACTTAGGCCACCGCTACTGCTGCTGGATGAGCCCAGCAGAGACTTTGATGCACACTGGTTAAGCGTGTTTGAACACTGGCTGAACGAGACCCGTTCTCAAGGTACGACAATATTAACCATCAGCCACGATCTGGACTTCGTTGCCCGTCACTTTTCTCGGGTAATTCACCTCAAAAACGGAGCTATTGCCCATGACGGCAGCCCGTCACACGTTCTCCTGGCCACTGAACTTCAGGAACCAGGGCCGCTGCCTGCTCCGACGCTGAACTCCCTTAATCATGCGTTAGGAATAGATTATCCACAAACGGTTGAAGGATGGTGTGAGGCCTGGCTAAGCAGGTAAATTTAATGGCTGGCCTGATACGCCAGCGCCTTAGCCAACTTAGAGCCCGGCTTAGCCAGCTTCTTTAAACGTTTTTTATCGACGCGACTCATCTGCCCAAGCGCAGCCGCGGTTTGACCAGAATTGCCAATCAACTGCTGCTTAGGTAAGCCGACCATCAGAGCGGCGGCATCTTTCAACGCCCGAATATAATCATCCTGTTGATGCAGGTTATAGGCGGTAAGATCCATCTTGCTACTTAATAGCTGCCCCCAGTAGAACTCAAGAAAAGGCACTTCCGGATAAGGCTTGCCGGTTTCTGGATTGAGATTCTTATCTGACTTGTCATACGACACTCCGCGCAGATAATAGAGCATCGAACGGAACGGATCGTCTTGGAATTTGCTTAGCCCCAAGGAGTCAGGCAGTTGAGAAAATGTAATCGGGTTTCCCTTGGCATCAATGGGTAAAAAGTGCTTGAGCTCAGCCATTTTCTGTTCAAACTGCGACTGGGTCAGCGGTTTTCCACTGCTATCCCGGCTGAGGTTCTCACCAATCAATACGCTTAAAGTGACATCACCGCCACCATCCGGCACTTCCCAGAAGCTATTAAAAGCATGGTGACCATCGGTTAAATAAAGCTTTCCTTCCGGACCGACATCGACCGTATTCATATCCGCTTTTTTAGTGCCGACGGCCAAAGTACAGCTATAGGTCGCAGGATTTTTCGGCGTTGATGTTGCATCACTTTTAGCCAATTTCCCTGCACCCTGCACTTTACATAAGTCATTAAATAAACTTTCAGGATCGCTGGCATAATCGGCTAAATCACCGTCAATCTGAAGTTTACCCACCGCCATTTGAGTCGGATATAGCTCACTGAGTTTAATCTGAATAACATCACCGGGCTTAGCCGATGAGTAATCTGGCGTAACCGGTTGAACGGCAGAAGCGTTAGCAGAGCAAAGCATTAGCCCGGAGAACAGGAAAACAGCCGTTGAAACTAATCGACTCACCGGTCTGATTTGCGCCAGATCGGTCTGATATATATCAAGGGTGTTTAAATACATTGTAAGCTCCTGAACAGACATAGCGGTAACTCCCGGATGGTACAGCAGATGCATTAACTATAGACACCAGACGCGGCCTAAGGATAAAAACATATTGAATAAAGCCAGGAGAGCAGAACTACAGTGACTTAAACCTACAGACGTAAGCCTAGCTTCAGAACGGAGTTAATGCAGGAAACAAACCTATTCATAAGCCGCTCAAAATAAACATCTGATCGTAAAGAAAGCTAACTTATGAATTAAGGTCTGTTTCAGCAAGCGACGGTGAAATTATTGAGTTTTCTCAGCGCCAATCAGCCACCAGTGCAGCGGGTAGCCTTTTTTAACGCCGGTTTTCAGTACTAATCCTTCTTCCATCAGCTTGAGCAAATAATAGCGAGCCTGATAAACGTTAATCACACACAGCGCGGCGATATCATTTGTTGTCGGTCCAATTTTACGTAGCGTTTCATCGCTAATATTATCGCTGATGGAGACCTGATCTTTAACCTCAGCATATTTCATCGCACACTGTTCGGCTAACGCATCTAATATTTCCTGAGTAATAACTCCGCCTTTTGTCATTTTCTGACGCTGAGCAACTTCATTATTATTGGTCATTTAAGCCTCCTTCCCAAACATCATATATACCCAAAATAATTCGAGGTGCAGCTCAGGCCCAAAAGGGAGAACACAGCTAACGCACCTGTGGCTTGAAGTATGTCGGATATAAAGTAAGCATATCGTTATCCGAGTATACACTAGTCATAAAATCTTCATCTATCGATAATTTAAGAGACTTTATGTTTTTTGACCCGTGTTATAGATTCGAAATATTATTAGCACGAATAAACAAATTAGCATTGGATATATCTACACTGGCTATACCCAAATAACTGAATCCAATGCGGTGATATACATTCATCTTATCATCCTGAATGGTAACACTACACTTTCTCAATCAGAAACGCATAGGCCGAAACTAATTCCGCTAATGACTTTACGCCCAATTTTCTCATCAAATTAGAGCGATGAACCTCGACCGTTCTTACCGCTATGTGGAGAGTTTCTGAGATTTGTTGGTTTTTATATCCCTCAGCCACTAATGCAAACAGAGACTTCTCTCTGTCGGTCAGTTGAGCGTACAGCAACTGGTATTCAACCAACTGTTTTCGCTGAGCGGATAAGCGTAAAGCGACGTTCAACGTCTCTGCCAATGCATCACCATTAACCGGCTTTTGGAAGAAGTCGATCGCCCCTTTTTTAAAGGCATCAACGGCCATAGGAACATCTCCCTGGCCGGTCAGATACACCACGCTTAGCGGACTATTCTTTTCATTCAGAATAAGATGAACCTGTTGGCCGCTTAGGCCCGGCATGTTACTGTCCAGAATGACGCAGCCCGCCTGAGAAATATCGGCACGCTGTAAAAAATCGTCTCCGCTGTGGTAAACCACCACCGGAAAATCATAGCTCTCCAGCATAAACTGCAGGGAATTGCGTACCGAGTCGTCGTCATCTACAACGTGAATATGGATATCTTTCATCGCGGCCTCTTAGGTCGTTTTACCGTGTTCCCGCTGTTCATCAGCGTCATTCGCAGGCAATAATATTTCAACTATGCAGCCACCGGTGTCTCGGTTATTCATGGTCAGCACGCCGTGGTGGCTTTTTACCACATCGGTACAAATTGCCAGCCCGAGCCCTAAGCCATCGTCTTTGGTCGAATAGAAGGCACTTTGTAAGGTATCGGCCAGTGCCTCTAACCCTTTCCCATTGTCAGCCACCCGAACAACAATATCTTTTGCCCTAAAGGCTAACTGAATCTCAATAAGTGGTCGCCTTGCGTTCTCAGGAGTACAGGCATCCATGCCATTTTTTACGATATTCAGAATCAGTTGCTGAAAACCAACGGGATCAACCAGAATAAGCCGCGGCTGGCCCTCAACGGAAAAGACCATCTGGACTCGCCGCCTCTCTGACTCATGCTTTAGCAGTAATAATGTGTCATTAACGATTGCCGGAATATCACTCAGTACTTTGACCGTTGCCCGCTTATTAATAAGCCCTCGCAAGCGCTGAACAATCTCACTCGCTCGGGTAACCTGATGTTTTATATTCTCTAATACCGGCTGTAGATCTGCGGCAGAATGACCTTTTTGGATACGTACCAGACCGCCGTGACTGTAGTTTTGAATGGCAGCCAGCGGCTGACTTATTTCATGGGCAATACTGGCCCCCAGCTCACCGACAATTGCCACGCGCTGCGCATGCTCCAGCATGGCAATTTTTTCATTCAGTTCACTTTGCGTTTTCAGCAGCCGCTTCTGATTTTTATTAAATCGATATTCCAGTAAAAAGTGATAAGCGTTGAGTACCACAATCAAAATAACCAGCAGCCATCCCCATTGCTGATTGACCTTTAGCCACACCAACGCCTCTTTCCACCATGGGTTTTGCCAAGGGTGCAAATCCAGATCCTGATACAGCTTATCAATCACTAGCTGACTAATCGGCGTAGTCCAACCGAGTGAGTCCGCCGCTTTAGCCGCCGGATGGTCCTCAGGTAGCGCAAGCAAAGCTCTGGAAACCTGTTTAGCTAACGCTTCAGGCGCTTTGCCGGTTTTGGCAAATGACCAGTTAGGATACAGCCGGGTGGAGGCCTGGCAGCCAAAGCCTTCCGGTGCCTGATTATTCAACACCCGAAAATCCTGTTGCGCAATCAAGCCGTCTCTGACCATATCCTCAAGCTGGCAGACCGGCAGTATCGCGCCCTCAACCCCGCCATCACGTAATTTATAAATAATGGCATCTAGCGGGAAGCCGGAAAAATCAACCGCTGAAAAGAAGCCGGTCGGATCGATACCCGCCTGTTGCATCTCTCTTTTTAGCGTCAGATAACCACCGAAAGCCATTTCAGATACCGCCGCTACCGGGCGTCCTTTAAGATCCTGAATATGTTGATAAGGTGAAGTAGCCCGAACCACAAAGGCCGAACCGATCGCCAATCCGGTTCCCCCCTGATGCGGGCTTCTTAGCGTCGCCAGCCATGACAAGGAATACTGTCGCCCTAGCTGAACTGACTGCCCCGGGTTAGTAATAATAAAGTCGACCGACTGGGTTTTAACCGCTGTCGCCATTTGGTCCAGCGAATAGGGATGAAGTTGAAAGCGAGTTTGAGGAATACGTGAATCCAGCCAATCCATTAGCGGTTGCCAACGAGCAATGGCGGCCATCTCACCACGGGTCGCCAGAATGCCAACGTCTACGATTTGAATTTGGCGATCGGACGGCTGTTCAGGATCTGCTTCTGCAGCAAATACCGGATTTGCACCATACAGCAACAGTATCAAGCAAATACTTTTGATATAACCAGCCACACAGCCCCCATCGCCAAAACCGTTAGTTTTCAGGTGACAGATTAACCTCTTTCACCTCACATCACTGAAAAAATTCCGCCCGTTTCCTTTGTTCTAGATCAATAAAGACCGGGACATGTGGAAAACCACAATAGCCGAAAAATCAGGGCCTGATAACAATGGGCTCATTCTAACCATCACGCTCACGATAAGCTAACCGGACACTATTATGGATAAAAATAAACGCAGGTTGTTATCAGGTATCGGGCTACTCACCGCCGGCGCAGCGCTGCTCCCCGGCGTTCAGGCAGCTTCAACAACCTTACCTTCAGCAACTGGGAACCCTCGTCAGGGCATGAGCGGAAAGCGCTATGCCATGGTCATCGATCTACGAAAATGCGTTGGTTGTCAGGCATGTACTGTCGGTTGTGCCATTGAGAATCAGCCTCCGCTCGGCCAGTTCAGAACGACCGTCAAACAGTATCAGGTCACTCTCAATGAAAACACAGACACCCCCGCAGAGGTTAAGGCTTTTATGCTACCGCGGCTGTGTAACCACTGTGACGATGCCCCCTGTATTCCGGTATGCCCGGTTCAAGCCACCTATCAGCGTGAAGACGGTATTGTGATGGTCGATAATCAGCGCTGTGTCGGCTGTGCTTACTGCGTTCAGGCTTGCCCTTACGATGCCCGCTTTATCAATGAACAAACCCTGACTGCAGATAAATGCACTTTTTGCGCCCACCGATTAGAAGCCGGGCTCTTGCCAGCCTGCGTTGAAACCTGCGTCGGGGGCGCCAGAGTGATTGGCGATCTCAATGATTCAGCCAGTGAGATAAACCGCCTGCTGAAAGAAAATGCCAGCGATATCAACGTACTTAAGCCCGAAGCGAAAACTAAGCCTCAGGTGTTTTATATCGGTATGACCGAGGAGTTCACCTCCAAAATTCAGGGCAATGCGGTTGTCTATGATGTATTAGGAGAAAATATATGACCATTACTGAAGTATTAGTTCCCGCACAGCAAGTGGCGTGGCTGCCTTGGGCCGTTCAATATTTCTTCTATATCGGTTCAGCTTACGGAGCAGCCGTACTGTTTGCGCTGGCACTGTTTTTCAACCACCGTACCAGCCATCAGTTGCGTACCGCTCTGGCCTTGGTATTGGCGATTTCAGCCATGGTCGGCCCGCTGGCCCTGACCGCTGAGCTTCATCAACCGGGCCGGGCATGGCATTTCTTTGCTTACCTGACCCCTTGGTCGTGGATGTCACGCGGAGCCCTTTTGCTGCCGCTGTTTTCTATGCTTGCCGTTGTAACCGCATGGCTCTATTTACGTTCGGACCTGCGTCGGTTAGCCACCAGTCCGTCATCATTGGTTCGCTTACTTAGCCGCCTGACATTGGGCAACTGGGAAATATCCAACGGTGCGTTAAAAATCATTTCATTGCTGACGCTGCTATCCGGGCTGAGCATTGCGCTTTATACCGGTTCTGAAGTTGCGGTGATTCGCAGCCGCCCGCTGTGGAATCAGTTTACCTCTCCGCTGATTTGGTTTGTTTCGGCCTTTCTGGGTACCGGGGGTTTAACGCTGTTACTGCTGTTGCTGTTACCGGCCAAAAACGTGGCCCGACAGGATATACGTTTTATCAGCAAAACCCTGTCGTTCAGCGCCCTGCTGGCCTGCCTGCTGTTTCCGCTCTGGCTGGTTAACGGCCAGGGCCTGAGCCTGTTAAATCACGACATTTGGCTATGGCGCACCGGTTTACTCATGGTGCTATTGCTCGTCAGCCTGCTCGCCAGCTATCGCTTCTCCGGCGGACTGTGGCAAATGGCTGCTATGAGCCTGCTCTCCATTGCTGCCTGCTGGTACCTACGCTGGGTCACTATTTTAGACGTTCAAACTATCCCTCGTTATGACGCGGGAATTTACCCTAACCCGTTAGATTGGGGCTCTGCCGGAGTGTTGGGTATTGTGGGCATGGCCGGGCTCTGGCTGGCAATGGCCGCCGTCACGTCAGAAATTGCAGCACCAACGGATAGGACCAATAGCTCGTCATCATTTACTCAGGCAAGTCAGGGTGGAAATCATGAATAAAAACCGTCGTCAGTTATTAAAAGCGGGTCTGGCTATTGGCGGAGCCTCTGCATTTGTTGCCGGCTATGCGCCAACCACTAAGCATCTGTTGGAAGGGGCGATGACCGGTTCATCCGGAGAGAAACCTAAACATGCCCATTTTGGTAATTCCCTTGAGCCTGAATATCAGGTTAAAGGTTCCGGTCAGCTAATTGTTAATCCGAACCAACGAGTCAGCCCGTCGATGTGTCTCGGCTGCTGGACGTTGTGCGGGGTGCGGGTCAGAATCGATAACCAAACTAACAAGATATTGCGAATCTCAGGGAACCCCTATCATCCGCTGTCTCAGGAACATCAGATTCCGTTTCAGACCACGGTAAAACAGGCTTACCTGTCTTTGACCGGCGACCACGGTGCCACCGATGGGCGATCAACGGCCTGTGCTCGCGGTAACAGCATGCTGGAAGCCCGAAACAGCCCCTATAGAATCACACAGCCACTGAAGCGGGTTGGTAAACGTGGCGAAGGCCAATGGCAGCCCATCAGCTATCAGCAGTTAATGGAAGAGATTATTGAAGGCGGCGATCTGTTTGGTGAAGGACACGTCGACGGCCTGCGCGCCATTCGCGACGTTGAAACCCTGCTCGATGCTGATAATCCCGAATATGGCCCGAAGGCCAATCAGCTATTGGTGACCAACGCCAGCGATGAAGGCCGGGACGATATTATCAAGCGTTTTACCTTTAACAGTTTTGGTACCCGTAACTTTAGTAATCACGGAGCATACTGTGGTTTTTCATTCAGAGCCGGTTCCGGCGCAATAATGAACGATCTGGATAAGTATTCTCACGTTAAACCCGATATGGAAAACGTTAAGTTTGCCCTGTTTATCGGCATGTCACCGGCGCAGGCCGGAAATCCGTTCAAGCGCCAGGCGCGTCAATTAGCCAGCGCCAGAACCCGGCCTGACTTTGAGTATGTGGTGGTTACACCTGCGCTTCCGGCCTCTTCAAGCCTGTCTGCCGGTAATAATAACCACTGGCTGCCCATCATACCGGGAACCGACTCTGCACTGGTTATGGGGATGATTCGCTGGATTATCGATAACCAGCGTTATAACACCGGATTCTTATCTCAGCCCGGTGAGTCTGCAATGACGGCCAGCGGAAATGCCCATTGGAGTAACGCAACTCATTTGGTGATTAGCGATGAGCAGCACCCGCGAAACGGTGCTTTCTTGCGTGCTTCAGAAATGGGTTTACCCTATAGCGGTGAACCGCTGTCTGACGATGACGTCTATATTATTATTGACCAGCTAACCGGTGAACCGGGGCTGAATAGCCAAGCCGGCCCGGCAATGTTATTTGTTGATACCTTGATTCAGACGCCATCAGGTCCGATAAAGGTTAAGTCTTCGCTCCAGCGCTTGAAAGAAGAGGCTTTTAGGTTTGATTTAGCCACTTATAGTCAGGAATGTGGCATTGATGCTGAGCAGATTGCATCACTGGCCGATCGTTTCACCAGTTTTGGTACGCATGCCGCTGTCGATACCCATGGCGGCACTATGCATACCAACGGATTCTATACTGCCTACGCGATTCTGATGCTCAACGCGCTGATCGGGAATATCAACCTGAAAGGTGGCGTTATGGCGAAGGCCGGGCGTTACTCAACTGACGGAAAAGGACCGAAGTACAACTTCGTCCAGTTTCCCGGCAAGCTCGCCCCTAAGGGCGTGTTTATCTCGCGGAATAAGTTTAAGTACGAAAAAACCAGCGAATATAAACGCAAAGTGGCAGCCGGGCGCTCTCCATATCCGAGCCGAGCACCTTGGTATCCGTTCTCTCAACCACTGATGACTGAACAACTGACGGCCGCCGTCGATGGTTATCCTTACCGGCTCAAGGCGTGGATTAACCATATGTCTAACCCGCTGTATGCCATTCCCGGGCTTAACAGCCTGATCGGAGATAAGCTAAAGGACCCTAAGCAGTTACCTCTGATTATTACGATAGATCCGTTTATCAGTGAGACCGGCGCACTTTCTGACTATATCGTTCCTGACAGCATGACTTATGAAAGCTGGGGAATGGCTTCTCCGTGGCATGGTGTTCCGACAAAAGCCACGACTGCGCGCTGGCCGGTTGTCCCTTCGCTGAATGAAAAAACCAGCGATGGCCGCAGTATCAATATGGAAAATTTCATTATTGATATTGCTAAGGAATTGAAGCTAAGCGGATTCGGTGACAAAGCGCTGCAAGACTCACAGGGCAACTGGCACCCGATTCATAGCGCAGAAGATTACTATCTTCGGGCGGCGGCCAATCTGGCATTTATTGACGGTGGTGTACCCGATGCCAGCGCAGAAGATATTCAGCTTTCCGGACTCGAGCATCTATTACCGGAAATGGGAAGAGTGCTGGCCCCGGATGAGCTACGTAAAGTCGCTTTTGTACTCAGTCGCGGCGGACGTTTTGAAGATGCCACTGAAAGTTATCAGGGCGAGAAGATGAAGCACCGCTGGAAAAAGCCGCTGGCTATCTGGAATGAGACGCTGGCCACCAGCAGAAATAGTCTGTCTGGGCAGTTATATACCGGCTGCCCGACGTGGCACCCATTACGTCTGGCCGATGGCACACCGCTGCGCCAGTATTACACTGAACATGACTGGCCGTTTATGCTGACCAGCTTTAAATCGAATATTCACAGCGGAGTCTCCCATCTATCACCGTTACTGAACGCGATTAAAGGGGTTAATCCGGTCTATATCCACCCGGATGATGCCCGGCGTTTCGGCATCGCCACCGGCGATCAATTTAATATCACCACGCCGGGCAATACCCTTGCGGTTGTCGCGCTGGTTGTTGATGGTGTGAAACCGGGAACGCTAGCTATCGAACACGGCTTTGGTCACCATGAACTTGGTGCTCGTGCTCATACCATTGGCGGCAAGACTCAGCCGTTAGCAGCAAATGCCGTTCAGGGCGTTAACCTGAATGATTTAGGCCTTAGCGATCCTACCCGAGAAGGTGAAGGCATTTTACTCGACTGGGTTGTAGGATCCTCTGCAAGGCAGGCGTTACCGGCAAAGATAGAGTTTGTTGGCTAGTTTAAAGTGACAGGCAGTACCTGATAATAAGGAGGCGGAAACGCCTCCTCAGACTAATGACAAAGTGATCTAATTTGATTTCAGTGCAAATTTCGTCCGCATAATCATTATTGGAATATTTATTTTTTCTATCGGCCGAAGGGCGAGGTTTTGAGCTTTGAGGGCTCCGGGCCTACCTTTCCTAGGGGCCCTCCGGCAACTAAAGTTGCTACGACCCCAACGGAAAGCTCTCCCTGCGTTTAAGTTTTTTAACACCTAAATTTTAGTATTTGAGGTTTGTCAGCAATCTGAGGAGGCGGAAACGCCTCCTTTAAGAATTCACGTTTATCGTTACATTCCGTTTTTAACTCTGACAATATCGGCTACCACCGCAATTCCTATTTCGGCGGGAGTTTTACTACCAATAGGCAACCCTATCGGCGCATGGATACGGTCCAGCTCGGTCAGCGTTAGCTCACCAATATCCGTTAGTCGCTGCCTGCGCTTGGCGCTGGTTGTTTCCGATCCCATGGCACCAATATAAAACGCCGGAGTACGTACCGCTTCCATCATGGTTAAGTCGTCCATACGCGGATCGTGAGTTAGCGCCACAATCGCGGTATTCGTATGAACACCCCCCTGTTCAATATAGCGGGCAGGAAAGATCTCAAGCACCGGCATATCCAGATGGGCAAAGTTATCAATCACTTCGCGGCGAGGTTCGCAAATAACCACTTCAAAACCCAATGCCGCAGCAAACTGAGCACAATATTGGCCGACGCTCGAAAGACCGGCAATGATGACCCGCGTCACTGCGCCCAAATAGATCGTCACGCTATCACCTTGATGCTCAACCACCGGACCAGAGCCGCGCTGGCAAGGTTCAGGTAACTGGCTGGCTTGAGGCACCATGACCCGCTTAACCCACTGCCCCTGTCCCCGAAGGGCACCTTCAATATGCCTTAAATGATTTAGGCTCTCTTCATTCGGCAGCAAATACTCAACCAGCACGTCAATCGACCCGCCGCACGGTAAAGTGACCGAAGTTCGGGGTGAGCCTGCACCATAGCGCACAATCTGGCTTGGCTGAGTAAACTCGCCGTTAGCAATACGCTCAAGAAAATCATCCTCAACGCAGCCACCCGATAGAGAGCCACTAAACTGACCGCCAGAAATCGCGGACATCATGGCACCCGGCCCCCGAGGAGATGAACCGTAAGTATTTAATACGGTACAAAGCCATATCGGCTGCTGTTGTTCAATCCAGCCAATACTTCGCTGGATAACGTCGAGTTCCATATGTTGCATAGCAAGCTGCCTGTCAAAAGTTTAAGAGTCGGGCTAAAAAATAGGATCAATTAAATCGTCGGGTTTATCGATATCTCGTAACACACCGGCATCATCCACCGGAATCATTAACGGAGTACAGCGTTGAAATAGGCTACGGGCACCGTTATCACCCTGAAGCGCCATCAATTCAGAACGAAAATCAGCACCAAATCCCACCGGATGACCGGCCTGCTGCTGATAAACGGGTCGGGCAATGACATTCGATGCCAGCGAATTGGCCACAGTGGTAAATGTCTTCGGCTGAATAAATGGCATATCGGCCAACGCAATCAGCCAGCCCTGCCAGTCGGGCGTATTCTGCACCCCGGCAGCAATAGACTCTCCCAACCCGGCGCTATCAAGATAGATACAGCGACAGCCTGAACGCTCGGACTGCCGCTGTATTTCATAATAATCAGGACGAGTAACCACCATCACGTTATCCGATGCCTGAAGGGCATGACGTAGAGCATGAGTGAAAACCGGTAATACTAATTCGCCAACCACCGCACATCCCGCCATCAGCTTATTAGCCCGCGGGTTTCCGCTCTGTTGACGAAAACGCGTGCCTAAACCGGCAGCGACAATGACAATGCCTACGGTCATAAATACTCCTGCTGTTCTACCGGATAAAGTCGGTTAGCCAAAACCTGAATCCCGTTTTTCAACGGGATGGCAATACACAGGTTAATGGGTAAGCTTAGTTATCCTTCTCTGTTTCCAGCCTAATCTGCTTCACCCGCTCCGCCAGCCCCGGCCATGCAGGCTGTTTGGCAAAGTCTTCCCGCAAATAGCTCAACAATGCCACAATCTGCTGGTCATTCATGTTGTAACGGAAAGCCGGCATATAGCCTAACTTATCACTTGCAGGTGACTGAACGCCGTTCAGCACAATATGAATCATATTATCCGGCACCGACTCATACAGATTACTGTTCAGAGCAATCGACGGATTCACGCCGTTAAGCACCGGGCCACCGCTTTGGTTATGGCACGCCATACAAGCACCGGAGAAGATTCGCGCGCCCTGCGTTGTCAGTGGTTCAACCCGACCGTATGCCTGCTGATTAATATCAGCGGCGGCTTTAGCCCGATCGCCATCAGCGACTTTGCCTTTAGGATCCTGAAACGATACTAAGTAAGTTGCGATTGCCATTAAATCAGCATCGGACTGCACCGATAATCCTTCTTTCACCACCGGAGCCATCGGACCTGCTGCAACGCCATGATTAGCAGAGAAACCGGTGCGCATATACTCAACCAGCTCATCTTTATTCCAGCCCATCGGCGACGGGGTATTTCGGTTCAATGCGGGAGCAATCCAGCCTTCGGCTACACCGCCGCCGAGATAGTCGTCACCGGTTTTCTCAGCAAACATTAGGTTACGCGGTGTATGACAAGCGCTACAGTGGCCTAAACCTTCCACCAGATAAGCGCCACGGTTCCACTCCTCGCTTTGAGCGGTATCCGGTTGATAAGCTCCCGGAGATAAGAACAGTAAATTCCACGCTGAAATTCCGCGACGAATATTGAACGGGAACGATAAATCAGTCACCGGATTGTCACTTTTCACCGCAGTCTGAGACATCAGATAGGCGTATAAGTCTTCCAGATCGGCATCCGTTGTTTTAGTAAAGGCGGTATACGGAAAAGCCGGATACAGATAATTCCCTTTTCGATCAATACCTTCTCTCATCGCCCGTTTAAAGGCTTCAAAGCTCCAGTCACCAATACCTGTTTCAACATCAGGGGTAATATTGGTGGTGTAAATGGTTCCAAAAGGAATCTCAATGGCTAAGCCACCCGCGTTGGTCACACCGTCTTTACTGGTATGACAAACCGCACAGTCGCCGGTATCTGCCAGCAGCTTACCGCGGGCAATTTGTTTTTCAGAAAACTTAGCCGGATTTTTAACGTTCAGGGGCTCGATTTCAGGATGACTGCTGTACCAAAGGCCGGCAGCGCCGACAACCACAACAATCCCCACACACCAGCCTAATACGCGTTTAAGCCTCATCATTATTTATCCATTCTTTTGGCGTTTAATCGGTCAACGCTCAGAGTCTAAAAGTAAAATCGCACCGGCGGCTGAAACAGCCCGCCGGGCACAGTATTTAAACCAGCCTTAGGCTAATCACTTGCCCGCAGCGGCATTGTCCAGCGCCTGCTTAACCCGTGCAGGGGTAAATGGCACCTGACGTAAGCGCACACCGGTGGCATCAAATACTGCATTCGCAATTGCTGCCGCACTGGGTACCGAAGCCGACTCACCTACGCCCATAGGGGCTTCCGCCTGATTCTCAATCAGATGAATATCAATCTCAGGCAGTTCGTCAAATCTCAGGATCGGATAACCGCCCCAGTCCAGAGACGTCACGCCTGACCGATCAAAGGTCGTGAACTCTTTCAGTACCCGGCTGGTTGACTGAATAATATTGCCGTGAATCTGATGGCGAACTCCGGCCGGATTAACGATTTGCCCGCAGTCGTGAGAAATATAAATCTTCTTGGCCTTGATATGGCCGTTTTTACGGTTCACTTCAACATCAATCACCCATGCAGCCCATGCTGCGCCGTAACCGGGGAATTTACTGTGGAAGTAACGGGCATAGGCAAAACCTCTGCCGGTAACCACATCATCCTGACTATTTTTATTTTTAAATGAAGGACCATCCGTCCAGCCTGACTGTTTTTTCAGCGCTTCAATCAGCGCAATGGCCCGCGGATCTTTGAGATAGCGTAAACGGTAAGCAATAGGATCCTGCTGCGCCAGATAAGCCAGTTCATCAATCCATGACTCATGAGCGAATACGTTAGGCAGCGCCGACACGCCGCGCATCCATGAGGCACGCACAATCGGAGCCGCATCTTCAGACACCACTCGCATATTCGGATATTCGTACTGAGGTACTGCAGTACGGTCGCCCATCTGCTGAGTAATCGCCGTATTGGCAATAATACCGGTCAGAATAGAAGGCAGCAGCGTCGCACCGTTAGACGGATAACAGGTCTTAAACTCATAAGCCCCGACGTTATTTTCCGCATCCAGACCACCGCGAATTTGAATCAGCTGGGCCGTTCCTTTAGGCTCCCAGGCATTTTCCTGTTCGCGCATCAGCTGCACTCTGACCGGACGACCGACCGCACGGGACAACAGCGCGGCATTACCGGCAACGTCATCCGCACAGTTACGCCCGTAGCAACCGGAGGCTTCCATACGATGAATATTCACGCTCTCTCGATTACACTCCAGCAACGTGACAATATCGTTACGTAAGTCGTGCGGATTTTGAGTACCTGACCAGACTTCGACTTTATTGTCGGTTACGTCAGCCACTGCGCAAGACGGACCAATCGACGCATGCATATGGTAAGGCCAGATATAATCAGCATTAACCACTTTAGACAGCTTATCCAGCGCACCGTCTACGTTGTTATCTTCTTGCAGCAATCTGGTTGTTTTAGGATGAGCCTTCAGCGTTTCCAACAAGTCATCCGGCGCCAGGGGAGGTAAACCGGCCCACTCTTTCCATTTTACTTTAAGCTTGCGAGCGGCATTGATAGCCTGCTCTTCCCGTTCAGCAACCACGCCAACAAAGTCATTAATCACGACAACCTTGACGATGCCCGGCATATCCGCAATTGAAGACTCATCCACTTCCAGCAGGCTGTCTCCCAACGGGGCCGAACTGTCAGCACCGCCATAGGGAGGAAGAATAACGCGGCCATGAAGCATATTGGGCAAGCGGAAATCATGCACAAAGGTCATACCGCCGGTGACTTTAGCCGGGATATCCACCCGGGCGATCGGCTTACCGATAAACTGGTATTCAGCCGTCGGCTTTAAGGCGATATCGTTACCCAGCGTAATATTAAAGTTCTGACCTTTAACCAAATCACCGTAGCTGATTTCACGCTCAGGATTATCAATGACGTTAATCATGCCGTGACTGGTTTCCAGTCTCTCAACCGGCTGAGAAAACACTACCGAGGCCTGTTTCAACAGGAACTGGCGTACTTCGGCAGCCGCTTTACGCAGCGGTACCGCGGTAACCTGAATACTGGCGCTGGCAATCGTTGGCCCCTGATCCGGCGTACGCAAAGTATCACCCAAGATCATGGTGACTTTTTCAAACGGAACATACAGTTCGTCGGCAATAATTTGAGCCAGAGAAGTACGAAGGCCGGTGCCTAAATCAACGTGGCCACAAAACGCAGTAACCTGGCCGTCGGCCGAAATAGCGATAAAGCTATCGACCTGATCCAAAGGAATATCATTCGGATTCACTTTAGCGGCTTCAGCAGCCATTGCCTTAAACGGAGCGGGAATAGCCATGCTGACCATCAGCATTCCGCCAGCCTGAAGTAACCGGCGGCGGGTAATATCAAACATACTCATGCCGAAGCCCTCTCAGCCAGCAGCGCTTTGGCTTTTTCTGCCGCGCTGAGAATTTCCATATGGGTACCGCAACGGCACAGGTTATAGGCCAACTCTTGTTTAATCTCGTCTTCCGAGGCCTTTGGATTGCGCTCGAACAGCGCAACCAGCGTCATAATCATCCCGTTGGTGCAATAGCCACACTGAGCTGCCTGCTCTTCAACAAATGCCTGCTGAACCGGATGCATGTTTTGCTCAGTACCAAGACCTTCAAGCGTTGTAATTTCTTTTTGATAGGCCGCCGATACCGGAGTAATACATGAGCGGGTTGCCACGCCGTTAATCAGAACAGTACAGGCGCCACACTCGCCTAACCCACAGCCATACTTTGGGCCATTAAGCATCAGGTCGTTGCGCAGGGCGTATAACAAAGGGGTGGTTGGGGGGGTATTATCTAAACGGATCCATTGTCCGTTTACTTTTATTTCGCGGCTGGAAGCCATTATATTCTCCTTGCTAAGCCCGATACCGGACTTAATTCGACACTGCCATTTACTTAATTGATGAAATTTATTAACAATTCGTTAATAGTTTATCGAAGGGTCCAGAGCAATACAACTAAGGTGACCGTACAAAAAATGCTGATATTAGATGACGGATGATGCTACCCGCGAATCTATTGGTTATCTCTTCGAAAAATAAACAAAAAAACGGGAGACAATGGTTGTCTCCCGGCGAATAAACACAGATTGAAACTGTTTACTTAGAACGGATAATCGTGATATCCCATCTGGGATGAAATATTACGCGCCGCTTCATGTAACATATTAACGATATTGGCTTTATTCTCTTCAGAGAAACGAATAGTCGGGAAAGAAATGCTCAGGCCAACAATGACAACGCCGAAACGGTCAAACACCGGAACGGCGATACAACGCAGCCCCTCTTCCTGCTCTTCAATATCTTCCGCATATCCCTGCTCTTTGGCTTTTTCCAGCACGGGTATAAAGTCTTCCACGCTGGTAATCGTTTTATCGGTACTACGGGTAAAGGTAATTTTTGACAGAACGTCCTGCAATTCTTGAGGTTCGCTCCACGCCAACAGCACTTTACCTATGGCAGTGGTATGAATCGGATTGCGACGACCAATGCGGGAGTACATCCGCAGGTTATACATCGAATCGATCTTATGAATATAGATAATACAGTCATCATCCAGCGCACCTAGGTGAATAGCCTCTTTAGTCTGCCGGGATATTTCGCGCATTTGGATGTTGGCATAGCGGATCACATCCACATTTTGCAATGACTTAGAGCCCAGCTCAAACAGCTTCATGGTCAGGGAGTACTTATCAGAATCGCCTTCCTGCGTAACATAGCCCAGAGTCTTCATGGTTTGTAGAAAACGGTAAACCGTACTCTTCGACATCATCACCTGCTGCGCCAGCTCAGAAATGCCAATTTCTTGCTCTTCACCTAACGCCCGCAAAATACCAAATACTTTCAGTACAGACGAGACCGAGTCAGGCTGCTTATCAATATCATCCATACTCATAGTATTAATTCCTATATCCCTTGATTGTTTCATTAAAATTGGAACGCTGTTTTTAGTATAATGGAAAAGCGCGTTCCGTGACAATCAGCGATTAATATTAGCTGATGTATATCATTATTTTTATTAGAAAAAATCCTGATATCATCCCTGACTAAAAAGACCTATATCTCAAACACGCCCAAATCGTATGCCGCATCGGTTGCCGGAAAAATGGTCCGGCATTCCGCTAATAAGCGTTGGCATTCATCCCGATCGTAGCGGCCGCTAAAATGGGTAATGATTAATTTCTTAACCCCGGCCTGTTTAGCCAGTTCAGCGGCCTGATGGGTTGTTGAATGCCCGCGGCTATTGGCCTGTTCGGCCATTGATGCTTCAAGCGTAGTCTCATGCACCATCACATCGACTCCCGCGGCCAACTGAGGACCAAGCTCTGTCGGCGTCGTGTCACCAAAAATAGCTATCGATTTGCCCTTCTGATTCGGGCCAATATAGTCCTGTCCGTTAATTATTTGTCCGTTATCCAGCGTGACAGACTCTCCTGACTTGAGGCGCTGGAACAGCGGGCCCGGAGTAATGCCCTCAGCAATCAGCCGCGCGGCATCCAGAGTTCCGGGTTTATCACTCTCTTCAATACGGTAGCCAAAACTGGCAATACCGTGGGTCAATGGCAGCGTGCTAACTTCAATCTGCGCATCTTTAAACACCAGCCCCGGTTGAATTTCTACAATATCCAACGGGTAAGTGAGATAAGAACCACTCAGGCTGAGCGCTGATTCAATAAACGCTTTTATCCCTGTCGGGCCGTACAACGTTAACGGCTCGGTGGAACCGCTCATCGAACGAGAACCAAGTAACCCCGGCAGGCCAAACAGATGATCGCCGTGTAAATGAGTGATAAAGATCTTTTCAATCCGGCCTAATTTAACCTGAGTATGAAGAATCTGATGTTGGGTTGCTTCTCCGCAGTCAAACAGCCAAAAAGAGTTGCGTTCAGCCATCAGGTTTAACGCTACCGAGGTTACGTTACGTTCTTTACTCGGCATACCGGCACCGGTACCTAAAAAAATCAGTTCCATTACGTTGTTACTCTCTATTAGTGATGCTATTGAGCGTCTTGTTCAGTAAAGTCCAGCTCACCGAAGCTCTCTGATAAATAATCGAGAAAACTTCTCACGGAAGGCAACAGGCCACGGCGTGAAGGAAACACCACGTGAACAATCCCCGCTCTCGGCCGCCAGCTCGGCACTACCGGCACCAGCGTACCGGCGCTAATGTCTCGATGAACAATCAGAAGCGGTAATTGTACGACCCCAATACCCGCCAGCGCGGCCTCTCTTAATGTCACCATATCATCAGTGACTAAACAGGGGGAATGAGGAATTAAAGCGGTTGCTCCGTCAGGCCCTTCCAGACACCACTGATGTTCGTTCTGACTCCAGCCCCAATCAAGGGTGGGAATACCACGTAAATCCCCCGGTAAAATACAGTTACCGTATTTTGCCGCCAGCTCAGGACTGGCCACCAGCTGCTGCGGGCTGGATGATAATACCTTCATCACCAGGTCGCTGTCTTCCAGAGGAGGAAAACGCACGCGGATTGCCATATCAAACCCTTCTTTCAGTACATCAACCGTCCGGTCAGTACTTTCCAGATAAATCTTTACCTTGGGGTATTTTTTCATATATCCCGGTAATAACCGAGCGACCTGAAAATTCAACATTCCCGTCGGGCAGCTAAGGCGCACCGAACCCTGTGGCTCGGAGCGGGTAATATCAATGGCATCCTGAGCCGCTTCGGCCTGCATCAGCATGGCTTCACAGTGTTGATAATAGATTTGGCCGATCTCAGTCACCACAAAACGCCGAGTAGATCGGTTAATCAGCCGGACGCCAATCCGCTCTTCCAACTGTGAGATACGGCGGCTCAGCTTTGACTTAGGCATATTCAATGCCCGGCCTGCTGGCGCAAAACCAGCGTGCTTAACTACCTGAACATAAAAATAGAGATCGTTGAGATCGTACATTCTATTGTTCCATTTAAAGAACGATGAGTTCATTTTTTCAGTCTACCGGATGGATTATCACATATCTATACTTGTTCCATCCGCTGCACTGAGGCAGCAAAGATTTGGAGGAATAACATCATGAGAAAAATTTCAGGCGTATACAGTGCCCCAAGACAACACTGGGTCGGTGATGGTTTTCCCGTTCGTTCACTGTTTTCTTACCAGAGTCTAGGCGCGAAAAATATCAGTCCGTTCCTATTATTAGACTATGCAGGCCCGGCAGATTTTACACCAACGAAAGGCCGCAGAGGCGTTGGTCAGCACCCTCATAAAGGATTTGAAACCGTTACGCTGGTTTATAAAGGCGAAGTCGAGCACCGGGACTCAACCGGAGCTGGCGGCGTTATTGGCCCCGGCGACGTGCAATGGATGACGGCCGGAGCGGGCATCGTTCATCAGGAGTTCCACTCTGAAGCCTTTGCTAAAGCAGGCGGAACGCTGCACATGGTCCAGCTATGGGTCAATCTGCCGGCTAAAGATAAATCAGCACCCGCGGGTTATCAGTCGATACTCAATAAGCAGATTCCGGTAGTTAATCTGCCTGATGATGCAGGAACCCTGCGGGTGATTGCCGGTCAATTTGACCAGAATCAGGGGCCAGCTAAAACCTTTACCGATATTAACGTTTGGGACATGAGCTTAAAAGCCGGTAAAGAAGCGGTGCTTAATTTACCTGACGGTCACAATGCGATGTTGGTTGTACTTTCAGGCATGGTGCTAGTTAACAACGCGCAGGTTGCCCGCGAAGCCGATTTAATCAGCTTTGATACCCATGGCGGCGAAATACGTCTGGAATCTAACAATGACTCAACGCTTTTAGTATTAAGCGGTGAGCCTATTGATGAGCCGGTAGTCGGACAAGGGCCTTTTGTAATGAATACTCGCGATGAAATTCATCAGGCTATTGAACAATTTAATCGCGGAGAAATGGGGCAGATAAGTTAATTCAGCCTATCCTTTTACTGACAGCGAACGGTGGCAGCTTATGCCCCGTTCGCAACCCTAAACAATCGATTGGGAGTTCTACTATGTCTTTTACTTATAACCGTTTAGACAAAGATGATGTTGCTGTTTTGTTTGTCGACCATCAGGCGGGCCTGCTCTCATTGGTGCGGGATTTCACTCCGGATGAATTTAAAAATAACGTCTTGGCTCTGGCCGATATCGCAAAGTTTTTTAACTTACCGACCATTCTGACAACCAGTTTTGAAAATGGTCCCAACGGCCCGCTGGTACCTGAGCTCAAAGAGATGTTCCCCGACGCGCCTTATTTTGCACGCCCGGGACAAATTAACGCATGGGATAATGCCGACTTTGTTAAGGCAGTCAAAGCCACCGGTAAAAAGCAGTTGCTGATTGCCGGTGTGGTTACCGAAGTATGCGTGGCCTTCCCGGCACTTTCTGCTCTGGAAGAAGGCTTCGAGGTGTTTGTTGTTACTGATGCATCCGGCACTTTTAATCCGATTACCCGCGATGCCGCATGGGATCGCATGTCACAAGCAGGGGCGCAGTTAATGTCATGGTTTGGCGTGGGATGTGAACTACACCGCGACTGGCGTAATGATATTGAAGGATTTGGCGGTATTCTGGGCAAACACCTGCCAGCTTACGCAAATCTGATTCAGAGCTTCAGTGCACAAACTAAGTAATACTCGCTTCTTACACCGCTATCCCGATGTTGTCGGGATAGCGGTACCTAAACAATAGCGATTATTCTCCGATTCTGACCAGATACTTCACTGCTTTATTATTCAGTTTCAGCTCTGCCAGACTCTCCGGAAGTCGATCAAATTCAGTCAGTTCAAATTTAGGTAAAATAATTGCGCCACGGGCGATCTCGGCCAGCAAAAATTGCCCGGCGTTAACCAGTTCAGCCCACTGCCGATCGTCGCCATGTTGATGTATAGCACCCAGGGCAATTTCATGCAGAGAAATACAGGTGCTGAACGAGGCAACCGGGGATTTAGCGATCCGATCCTGAACGCAGACTAAGTGGCCATAATACCCCAGTAACGGCGCAAGGGTTGCCGCATGTTCACCACTGACCATATCAAAAGCCGCATAGAGCGACTGAGTCCCTAGCTGTTGTTTGATCTGCTGACGCCAATCACTGTCTTTATAGTCGAATGACTGAATTACGCCCCAATGGCTTAAGCGCGCATGGTTCACCGCACTGGCTGTAGCATAAACCTGTGCGCCTTGAGCGATCAGTAACTGAGTGAGGATAGTTCCGACTGAACCACCGGCACCGCTGACTAATATCCGTTTACCTTTAATTTCCGGTAGTTTCTTGATTGCCTGCCAAGCCGTTAGACCGGGGCAAGGTAATGCCGCTGCCGCTTGGTCACTGACGCTATCCGGTACCGGAATCAGCGCCTTAGCGGACACAATGGTATGATGGCTAAAGCTGCCCTGAGTACGTAAATTTGTGTGGTAACAGACCCGAGTCCCAACCCGTAAATGATTGACTCTGGCCCCTACGGCTACCACCACGCCCATAGCATCAACACCGGGAATATGACCGGGTTTCCACGCATCAGGAGGGTATTTAATCACTTTCCAGTCAACCGGATTCAGACCAATCACTTTATTGGCAACCAGAACTTGATGGTTTTCTAATTCAGCAAGGTCGACATGAGTTTGTACCAAACCGGCCGGCTCACCCGGCTGGTTCCAGCACCATGATAGGGTCTGTTTTTGCATTGATACTGTCCTTATCGTTTTTCAGGCTTTCACGCCCGGTAAATCTATGGTTAATCAGTTCTATTTCAGCGCTATAAAATAACCTGAACCAATAGCCAAAATCCCATCGTGAGTAAAATACTGCCCGCCCCCCGTTCTATCCAGTGAACCCAGTGGCTTAGCCGTTGCTGAACGGGAGGAAAGCTAATCGCTGACGCCACCAATAAATCCCAGAGCAATACCGCCAAAAACATCCAAATGCCACTGCTAATCTGCTGAACCAGCGTTACCTGGCTGCCAAGAATAACGGTCATCAGGCTCATATAAAACAGTGCATTTTTCGGATTCAGCAGTGCGGAGCTTATCCCCAATATAAATTGCCGGTAAGGTGAAACGCAGTCAGCACGGGTTACTTTAATATCCAGCGGCCGCGGCCGGCTTCGCAATAGCATCACGCCCAAAAACAACAAATACACAGCACCAATAATGGCGATCGTATTGAATAGCCATGTGTTGGTGCGTAATCCACTCCAACCGGCAATGGCAACTGCAATATAAACCCCGTTACCGACAGCAATACCCAAACAAATAAATGCGCTCCCCCTTAAACGATAGCGAACGGCATAGCCGGTTAAGAGGAAAAAATCAGGGCCGGGGCTCAGTAAAGCGACACCGTGGGCCAGCACTAACAGCGGAAAGGCTTCAGGCAGCCAGTATCCTATCGACAACATATTAATCTTCTCAGCAAGGAATCATTGAGAAGACTTTAGCGACAGCCGTCGGCTAATTATTGTCAGAAATTGATCTGCTTAGCTGATATTGCCTTGGCGTTGCCGCATTGTTTAATACAAACAGTTTATGAAAATGGCTCTGGTCGCTGAACCCGGTTTGCTGGGCAGCATCAACAATACTTTCCCCCTGCCGCAGCAATAGCTTCGCCCGCTCAATTCGCACATTATTAATAAACGCTTTTGGGGTTATCCCTACGTCTTTGTAGAAAATTCGAATCAGCGTTTCTGGCCGCAGGTGTAATTCTTCGGCTAAATCGGTTAACGACGGTGGCGTAACCAGATTTTCCAGTAAACGCAGGCGGATATAGTGAGTGATTTCCCGTTGGTCAATATCTGACGACGCCGGAGAACAGTAACGGCTGAACAGCGTGACGGTCAATCCGTCTAATAATGTCTCTGCCTGATTAAGCTGACCGGAATGAAGTAATTCGACCAGACTCAAGTACTGGGTAAACAAAAGCGGATCTTTAATGGCAAAGCGGTCACAGCAAAAACCGGACAGTGGCTGACCAAACAGGGCCGATAACCGGTTCAGGCACCATGTATTATCCAGATAGAGCATATGGTAGCTACGGGAATGTCCGTCGACAGGATTACAGCTGTGTACCGCCTCAGGATCGATAAGCACCAGTTCACCGGCATGAGCCAAGCGCTCTGCACCACCATAGTTGACGCAGGTCGTGCCCTGCTCAATTGCGCCAATAGAAAGCGCCTGATGCAAATGGGCCTTATAGCCGATCCGGCTTTGTCGGGTTGAACGCAGCTCAATATGAGGCAGGTCGTTATGACGCCAATATTCTTGCTCAACAGACCGGACGCTCTGTGCTGCCATCACTCCCTCTTTATCTCTCTCGCTACTCTGACTGTCAGTACGATAGTAACCCTGATACTGTACATCTTAACGCTATATATAAAAAAACGGCCACCATTAGATGACCGTTTTCCAAGTTATCGCTAAATTCAGGCAAAAACCTCTGCCAGATGTTGGTGTAAGCGTTTGATGTTGTTTTCAACGTCGGGCTGCTTCATCACATCGGTACACAGGAACGTGGGTAACGGCGTCATACCTAAAAACTGATTGGCTTTGTGGAACGGTAAGTAAACACCATCAACGCCAACGCCTTCAAAAAACTGCGCTGGATCGTCGAAAGCTTCCTGAGGAGCATTCCAGGTAACCGACAGCATGTAGGTTTTGCCCTGAATTAAACCACCTGAACCATATTTCTTAGACGCGTCTGAACGACTGCGGCCATCGCTTTGGTACAGGCGGCCGTGGCCTTCAGTAAAAATTTCGTCGATATACTTTTTCAGGATCCAAGGTGTTCCCATCCACCAGCCCGGCTGCTGGTAAATGACAGTGTCAGCCCACATGTATTTTTCGATTTCTTCTTCGATGTCATAACCCTGGTCAACAATAGTCTCTTTCACTTGGTGCCCGGCCTGGCGCAAAAAATCCGCCGCGGCGTGATGTAACGTTAAGTTCAGCTCACCATTTGAGTGAGCAAATTTTTTCATTGCGTTAATAATCAGAATGTTACTCATTGTTTCACTTCACTTAATTAACTTAGTATTGTCATCAGCCAGAACTCACCAGCGTCGCTGACCGCCATAAATCATAAAGCTTATTTTACAGACTCTATCCCTGAATAAAATCGCAATAAAAACACAATATAGTTGACTAAAAATCAATAATAACAAGATTCTCTGCGAACAAAACGTTGAGAGCAATTTTGTACAAAACTGAGGGCTAAATGAGTGTTATGGTATCAGACCGCCATAGCGTTAAAGAGGCGATAGAGGAAGCTATAACGGTGAGCAGAGAGAATGTAACATATACCCATATCGGGGATCTTGGCGGTCTGGAAGTGCTTCAGGCGAACTATCATCACCAAACGTTCTCGCGCCACAGCCACGAAAACTTCTGTATTGGTTTGATTGATGAAGGGGCTCAAAGTTTTTACCGCACCGGCGGTGAACACGTAGCGCCAAGCGGTTGGATTACGCTGGTGAATGCTGATGATATTCATACCGGCAGCGCGGCTTCTGAAAATGGCTGGTCTTATCAGGCAATGTACCCTTCCGAAAGCCTGTTAATGTCGCTCTCAAGGGATCTAAAAACGCCCTCAGGTTCAGCCCCCTATTTTCCCAATGCCGTGATCAACGACCCCTATTTAGCCACTCAGCTCCGGCTGGCGTTTACACTATTAAAAACCTCAGAGAATAAGCTGTTAAAAGAAAGCATTCTATTTTCAGCCTTAACTATCCTGATGATGAGACACGGAAAAACCCGAGTTGAGGCCTCACCGCTATTAAAAGTTCAAAGCCAGATTTTAATCGTAAAATCATTTTTAGATGACTATCCGGAAGAGAACGTATCCTTGCTTGAACTGTCATCGCTGGTTTCTCTCAGCCCCTACTACCTAGTGCGCCAGTTTCAGAAGGCAACCGGGTTTCCACCTCATGCCTATCAAATTCAGGCCAGACTGCGTAAAAGCCGGTCGCTGCTGAAATATGGTCACAGCATATCGGACACTGCCATGATGCTCGGATTCCACGATCAAAGCCATTTCCATCGCCATTTCAAAAAATCGATGGGCGTAACCCCGAAGCAATATATAAAAACCCTCTAGTCAGGTTTTGCTATCAGAGCAATTGCGTACAATAATATCCTCCGGTACTGGCGTAGCCTGATTGTATACCGATCCTTTTCTTTCTCACCGGGCTTCGGTAATAGCACATTACCTCAACGTATAACGGACCAATGAAACAACAATGAGTGATTTAGTATCAGAACCCGACCATTCAGAATGGTGGATAAGCTTTTTAAAAGGTGGAGTGGCCATATTGCCTCTCAGTATCGCCGTTCTTCCGTGGGGAATTTTAGCCGGTTCAATGGCCATTGAAACCGGGCTTACGCCCGCCGAAGGTTTGGGCATGTCCGGAATTATCTTTGCCGGAGCAACGCAGTTGGCGGTGATGGGCATGATTAAGGCCGGTGCCGGCGTGATGTCGATTCTAATCTCCGCTTTTTTTATTGCTTCCCAACACCTGCTTTATGGGCTGACGCTACGAGAGCGAATCGCGCCACTGCCGTTAAGGTGGCGACTAATTTTAGGTTTTCTACTCACCGATGAGCTTTTTGCTTTAATTGGCAAACATTCTGCGGCGGAATTTAACCGTTGGTATGCACTCGGCGTAGGATTGTTCTTTTACATATTCTGGCTGCTGTCAACGCTGGCGGGCATATTAGCCGCGACACAAATTGAAAATTTAGGCAGCTACGGGCTGGACTTCTCCATTGCCGCGACCTTTATTGTTATTGTTGTACCAATGATTAAAAACCTTCCGACCATTGTTTGCGTGCTAACAGCACTCATTCTATCGGTTGTATTGGGCTACTATCACGTACCAAGTTCGCTAATCATTTCAGGCGTTAGCGCCATGTTCGCCGGGTTAATCACCTCATTAATCACCGGAGATAAAGAATGATCTGGTTCATTATATTCAGTGCCGCTCTGGTGGTGTTTTTTAACCGCTACGTCTTTCTTGAGCCTAATTTACCGATTAAATTGAGCCCGACGATTAAAAAACTCTTAGGCTTCTCTATTCCTGCAATATTAACGGCTATTTGTGGACCAATTATATTTTTAGATGACAGCGGAATCAGAGATTCACTATTAAATCCTTATTTGCTGGGCGCGATATTCTCCATTTTTCTGGCCCTATTTATCCGAAACACGCTAGTGTCAGTCATACTCAGCCTATTGATATTCATTACGTTAAAAGATCTCATACTTATTCACTTCTGATAAGGTATTAAAGGTAGCCTCTCTCACAGAATACGTAGGGTATTCGTCTATACTTTAGACGTTGAACTTATTTGTGAGAGTATTCCTATGCTTCCAGCACGATTACCCGATAATGAAAAACAGCGTTTAAAACTGCTGAAAGAACTGAATGAACTGGACTCTCCCCCTTCAGAGCGGCTGGACAGAGTAACCCGGCTGGCCGCTGAGTTTTTTAAAGTCCCTGTTGCGTTAGTGACATTAATTGATGCCGAACGCCAATGGTTTAAATCTCGTTTCGGATTGTCCGTTACTGAAACATCCAGAGATATCTCTCTCTGCAGCTATGCCATATTAGAGAAAACCATATTTATTGTGCCCGATTCACGCCAGGACCCACGCTTTAGTGACTTGGCTACCGGTTCTGGTCCCACTGACGTTGTATTTTACGCCGGGTGTCCTTTCTATTCCCTTCAAGGTGTCGCCTTAGGAACACTGTGCGTTGTTGATTCACAGCCTCGCACATTTAACGAAAACGATATTCATAATCTGAGGGATTTTACTCATATTGTTGAACTCTATTTTCATCGTTTAGAAGAAATTACTTACACCAAACGAGTCGAAGATAGTCTGGTTAGTGCTGAACTAATCTTTGCACAGACCTTTAATCAGGCCGCAGTAGGAATGGCTAACGTTTCCTTAATGGGGAAATGGCTAAGGGTGAACCCTAAGTTATGTGAGATGTTAGGTTATACCGAGCAAGAGCTGATAAACCTGACCTTTCAGGAAATTACCCACCCTGACGATCTCGACTCCGATCTGAGCCAGCTCTATGAGCTGGTTTCCGGCCATATTGATACTTACTCGATAGAAAAGCGCTATTTTAATAAACAGGGCAGAGTTGTCTGGGCACTGCTCACAGTCTCCTTAGCCAGAACGCCTGACAATAAACCCAACCATTTCATTTCAATCATTGTTGATATCAATGAAAAGATTGCCATCGAAAATCAGCTCAAACAAATGACGGACAAGCTGGAGATAAGAGTTAAAGAAAGAACCGATCAGTTAGAAAGAATGCTGAAGCTGGTTAATGATGAAGTAGAACAAAGAATCGAAACCCAGTCGTTGCTCAATATTGAAAAAGAGCGGTTAAAAGAGATTACTGATAACGTTCCGGCACTGGTTAGCTGTGTCAATCACGATTTACACTACACCTTTAGTAACCGAGCCTATGAAGACTGGTTTGGTATTTCATCTAGCCGAATGTTAGGAATGTATATGCCTGATGTTATCGGTGAGGCAAGCTTCAAAAAAGCCGAAAAATATCTCGACCAGGTGATGTCTGGTTATAAAGTGGCATTTGAAAATACAATTCCGACGCTGGAAGGGGTTAAACATGTACAAACCACGCTTATCCCTAACAAAGATAAGAATATTAATGAATTCTATATTCTTTCACTCGATATATCGGAACTAAAACAGCTGCAAGAAACCCTGATTTTTGAGGCTTCTCATGACCTTCTGACCGGATTACCCAACAGGCGAGCGTTTATGGAGACGCTTAACAATATGCTTAATAACCGGCAGGACCATCCATGGCTTACCCTATTCTTTTTGGATTTAGACGGATTTAAAATACTCAATGACAACTACGGCCACGGGTTTGGCGATATAGTCCTAAAAGCCGTAGCCGACGTTATCAGAGATTCTTTCGAACCCGGTGACTTCGCCGCTCGCCTGGCGGGGGACGAGTTTACCATTCTGTTTAGTCGCTCAGAGCGCCCTAAAGATGCAGCTATGCTTATATGCCAGCGCCTGTTCGATACCCTGGCTAGCCTGCATCAGCTATGTAATATTCCGGTAAAATTAAGCTTCAGTATTGGTATTTGCATTGAAAGAAATATTCAGGGCCTTTCCGCGGAGCATATGTTGACCTGTGCCGATCAGGCAATGTACAAGAGCAAACTCAAAGGCAAAGGAACCTTCACCATTGAGTCTGATTAAGCGCTATTTTTAGAGATTATGCGTTAAGCGGAATCGGTTTTTTAATCCGGTTAATCTTCTTAATTTGTTTGACCAAAAGAATACTGACCGGTATTAGCAACACAATGCTAGATACCGGCATCGCCAGCCAAACGCCATCAATGCCCAAAAACAGTGGCATAATAAACAGGAAAGGCAGTTGAATCAGCATATTACAAATGGTGATAATCAATGCCTTATGACCTTCACCAATTGCCTGAAGAAATGCTTCGGTAATCACAAAAAATCCGCTAACAAACAGCGCAAACATGTAGATCCGAATAGCATGAACCGCAATGATGCGTAATTCTTCATTGTCACCGACGAAGAAACCGGCAAAAAATGCCGGAAAAATCAGCAACGACGCAGTATAAATCGCGCCGCCGCCAATGCCGTAATACATGGCTAGCCCGAGTACCTTTTTAGTAGCATCAATATTTCTTTCCCCATAGAACCGACTAACAATCGGCTGCATCCCATGAGCAACGCCTTCCACCAGCAGATAGTAAAAAGTCAGTAGATAGCCGGCAATGGCATAAGCTGCAACGGATACCGAGTTACCGTATTTCATAAACATAAAATTATGAGCAACAATGGTGAAACCGATATACAGGTACATAAACAGGCTAGATGCCCCGTTTTTACAAATTTTCCAGCTTAGGTCTAAACGTGGCGCAAAGTGACGACGCCGTATACGCATAGGGCTGCGTTTATTAAAAATATAGATTAACGCCAGCACCATCGCGGTCGTTTCTGAAATCACCGTAGCCAGCCCGGCACCGACCAACTCCAGCTTTAAATGAACGATAAACAGATAGTCCAGACAGATGTTCATTAATGCCCCGACCACCATAAACGTTGTGGCTAAACGCGGAGCATTAAGGTTGCGCATAATATAAGGAACGGCAATGCTACCCAACACAAAGGGGGCAGAAAAGGCAATAACCTTCAGATAGTCATAGCCATAGTGCAAAACGTTACCGGTTGCACCTTGGAAATCCAGCAATAAATAACCGGTAAATAGCAGAATAACGCTTAATATAATCCCCGGTACAATCAGCAATAGAGGCAATTGGCCTAAAAATGCCGACGCTTTTTCATCATCACCCGCCCCGCGGTTAAGGGATATATGGCTACCAATACCGATACCAATCATTAGGCCAACGGCCAGCAAAACGCCGACCATTGGCCATGCCAGATTTATCGCAGCCAGACCGTCGCTGCCAATGTAGCGACCAACAAATATTCCATCGATAATTTGATAGGTGCCACTGACCAACATAGCAATCAGGGCCGGTATCGTATAACGAGCAAAAAGCGGACCTATTTTTCGGGTCTGCATAACAACATCCTAAATCTAATCAGTTAAAAACATATCAAATAAGAAAGGCATCACAGCATGGTGCTGAGGGCCAAAGAACAGGTTTATCTGCTCAGTCAGTAATAGACTTTTGTCCGAGCTCACTACGAATACTGTTTCTCAGTAGCTCAGCAGAAGATACCGGCAACAAGAGCGCCGGATTAATATCAGATATCGACATAGCACCAAAGCTGATGGACATTAACCGCCAGGCTTTAGTCGCAATACTCTCGGTTCGGGTATCCGGGTGGAAATAGCCCTGGTGGCATCCTTGCTCTATCACATCAACAACGGTCTTATGGAGCATCACTAATGAGTCACTGTATATTTGACTCAGCGCCTTATCTCGAACCGCCTCGGCCCATGCATCGTTCCATAATTTGTACGCAGGATCTTCAGGTGACGTATTGGAATAGTCGAGCAAATGAAACAGTTGCTCCGGTAATGTCATGCCGATAATTCGGTTACAGACGTCTTGATGATCCCGTAGGGTAAACTGGCGGAACACCTCGCGTCTTAACTCAGCGGTAGACGAAAAATGGTGATGAATAATCCCTGTCGCCGCGCCCAGCTCAGCGCTGACTTTACGGGTAGTAATATTCATAAAACCATCGCTAAGCGCTACTTTAATTGCCGCGTTAAGTATCGCCGCGCGCCGCTCATCCTTCGCCATATAAGACATGACTAAACCTGACTTCATTACCCAATCGAATATTGATCATACGTTCAACTTGAACATGTGTCCATATTTGATTATTCACTTTATTAAGCCGATCAAAAAGCCACCTTTCGGTGGCCTTTTGATCGAGAAAGTTAATTCAAGTATCTAATTGAGGGTTAGATACTTTTTACTTTACCAAGCATTTCCGCTTCATATGCAACGGCTTTAGCTTTATCGAACTGTCTTTCCCATTTGGCAATAACCAGAACGGCCAGTGCGTTACCCACAACGTTCAACGCGGTACGGGCCATATCCATGATACGGTCAACCCCAGCGATAAACATCAGGCCGTCTAATGGGATACCGACGCTTCCTAAGGTTGCCAACAGCACCACGAACGAAACGCCCGGAACGCCGGCAATACCTTTAGAAGTCACCATAAGCGTCAGCACCAGAGTGATTTCCTGCATCAGGCTGAGTTCAATCCCATAAAGCTGCGCAATAAAGATGGCGGCGATGCTCTGATACAGCGTAGAACCATCGAGATTAAATGAATAGCCCGTCGGAACGACAAAGCCGGTGATCGCTTTCGGAGCACCGTAGGCTTCCATTTTTTCAATAATTCTTGGCAACACCGTTTCAGAACTGGCAGTGGAATAAGCCAGAATCAGTTCATCTTTTAGAATACGGATTAAGATCCAAATACGCAGCCCACAAATCCGGGCTACCGTACCAAGCACCACTAAGGCAAAGAAAATAATGGCGGCATAAACCAGAACAACCAGCTTAACCAGCGGGATCAGGGAGGAGAAACCAAAGTTAGCCACTGTAACCGAGATTAAGGCGAATACCCCGACAGGCGCATAGCGCATAATCATGTGGGTAACTTTAAACATGGTTTCAGACATTGATCTGAATACGTTGAGCAGCGGAGCACGCGTCTCTTTTGGCAGTGAAGATAAGCCTAAGCCAAACAGTACCGAGAAGAAGATAATCGGCAGCATATCGCCGGCCGCCAGCGCTTTAAAGATGTTGGTTGGAATAAGCGACATGATAGTGATAACCAGGCTATGAGCCCCGCTCTGCACTTCTGCGGTTGTCGCTTTATACTGCGAAATATCAACAGCATTCAGCTGTGACATATCGATACCGTGACCGGGTTGAAAAACATTAGCCGCCACTAAGCCCACAACGATAGCTATGGTGGTGATAATTTCAAAATAAATAATGGTTTTCAATCCGATGCGGCCTAACTTCTTCGCATCACCGATGCCAGCAATACCAACCACTAAGGTTGACACCACAATCGGTACAACAATCATTTTGATTAAACGAATAAAAATGTCACCGGCAGGTTTAAAGAAGTTAGTCACTAACCACTCTGTAGATGCTCCGCCGTGCATCATTGAACCGACGATAATCCCTAATACAAGGGCAATCAGAATTTGCCAAGCTAAACTAATTTTAAAACCTTTCATATATACGAAATCCTTCAATCTTCATGAAAAAGCCGGTTAATTCACAGCTCACCTTAAACAAGGTTTTTTTATTTTATTTATGCGGGAATCAATATTTTCAATCTACTCCGCCAGATAATTTGTGCTCCCTTTACAGCAATCAAAACAGCCTTGAAAATTAATAAGTGCTCTTTTTAGCATCTTATCCATGAAAATTACATTTTTCTTTACATAAATACTGAAATTCAGACGAATTAACTGGTAAAAAACGTACAAGATAACAATTTTACCTACGCCAATAGCAGTCAGCTATTCAGCGATAATTCGATATAAGCGGGTATTAAACTGCATGATTTATCGGTATTCCATAATCAATCAGAGTTATATATTCAAATGAATAACAACAAGTTAAGCGAAAATAGACGTTATAAATTAATCAAATAATTTATAACGGGCGTTCAGTACTCAGGGGTGACTGAAAACCAATAAATGGCAGTATTGGTCCTTAGGTAGGATTTTTATAATCTAAGTGCTAAAAGCGAGAGAGAAATAGCCAATAACAGACAATATTTCATCGTTTGATATTCAGATTGATGAGAATACCAACAACAACAAATGACACAAATAAATCGCCTAACAGGAGGTTCGGGGGACAATATCTATTCATATTGGTAATAGAAAATTAACAGACCAAAATAAAACACCAACAAACACTAAATAACAGAGCATTTATTCTTGTAATGTACTGATTTTTCAAAATATTGCCACAATCCTCTCTAGTGAAGCGTGATCATACGCGCAAAAAACAAACATAAAAAGTGCGCAAACTATATCTAACAACTAGATTACATAATATTAACAAATTTAAAGGGGACAATAATGAGCACCGTTCATAAGCATCCTGTTCCTGCTGCCATAGCAGAAAACGCTCTGATCAATAAATCACAATATGACTCAATGTATCAGCAATCAGTACAGGATCCTGACCGGTTTTGGGCTGAACAGGGGAAAATTGTGGATTGGATAAAACCTTATACTAAGGTTAAAAATACCTCATTTGCCCCGGGGAATATTGATATCCGTTGGTTTGAAGACGGTACCCTCAATCTTTCAGCTAACTGCTTAGACCGCCATCTCGCCACCAGAGGTGAGCAGGTGGCGATTATTTGGGAAAGCGATGATGGATCACAGTCGCAAAAGATTACCTATCGCCAACTTCATCAGCGGGTGTGTAAATTTGCCAATGTCTTGAAGTCATTAGGCCTAAAGCAAGGGGACGTGGTAGCCATATATATGCCAATGGTGCCCGAAACGGCTATTGCGATGTTGGCCTGTACCCGCCTTGGATTAATCCATTCGGTTATTTTTGGTGGTTTTTCACCTGATGCCATTTCTGGCCGAATTATCGATTCGAATTCTCGGCTGGTCATTACCGCCGATGAGGGCGTGCGGGCAGGAAAAACTATTCCGCTGAAGAAAAATGTCGATGACGCATTGGCCAATCCCAATGTTAGCAGCGTTGAACATACCATCGTATTTAAGCGAACCGGCAATAATATCGACTGGAAAACAGGTCATGATTTATGGTGGCATGAGCTGAATGATGCAGCTTCTGATGATTGTCCGCCGGTCGAGCTTAGCGCAGAAAATCCGTTATTCATTCTATATACCTCGGGTTCAACCGGTAAGCCAAAAGGCGTACTACATACCACTGGGGGCTATCTGGTTTATGCCGCCCTGACGTTCAAATACGTTTTTGATTATCACGAAGGTGAAATTTATTGGTGTACTGCCGATATGGGTTGGGTTACCGGACATAGCTATGCGTTATACGGACCGCTATGTAACGGGGCTACCACCCTGCTATTTGAAGGCTTATTAACCTATCCGGCAGCTAATCGTATGTCTCAGATAGTGGATAAATATAACGTTAATATTCTTTATACCGCACCAACGGCAATCCGTTCCTTAATGGCTCAGGGAGATCTGGCCATCACTGGCACTCAGCGCACGTCACTTCGCATTATGGGAAGCGTGGGTGAACCTATCAACCCTGAAGCGTGGGAATGGTATTACAACACTATCGGTAATAGTAAATGTCCGATCGTTGATACATGGTGGCAGACTGAAACCGGCGGATTTATGTTAACGCCGCTACCGGGCGCCACCGAACTTAAAGCGGGCTCGGCCACTTTACCTTTTTTTGGTGTGAAACCGGCTCTGGTTGATAACGACGGAAAACTGCTGGACGGCCCAAGCGAAGGCAATTTAATTATTACTGATTCATGGCCTGCTCAGGCCCGTACGCTATACGGCGATCACGACCGCTTTGAACAGACCTACTTTGCCTCATTTAAAGGCAGTTACTTCAGCGGTGACGGTGCCCGTAGAGATGAAGATGGCTATTACTGGATAACCGGACGCGTTGATGATGTGCTGAATGTTTCAGGACACCGTCTGGGAACGGCTGAAATTGAATCGGCTCTCGTTTCCCATCCGAAAATTGCAGAGGCCGCCGTTGTCGGGATCCCTCACTACATTAAAGGGCAGGCTATTTATGCCTACATCACGCTCAACTATGGCGAAGAGCCTAGCGATGAACTCTATGATGAAGTGATTAAGTGGGTGCGAAAAGAAATTGGGCCGATTGCTACACCAGACATATTGCACTGGACCCAAACCC
>POVV01000072.1_pt1 | contig 94088 bp, 77 predicted proteins | sample 1560271 | NCBI WGS metagenome assembly POVV01 (sample SAMN08337232, study PRJNA429181) | Bioreactor metagenome, whole genome shotgun sequencing project. | biome: cows' rumen and soil; feature: anaerobic; isolation source: anaerobic chemostat enrichment culture, galacturonate as sole carbon... | reverse complement strand
CGATGCCGAATAAAATTTTTACTAGTAACCAGCACTATCTGTCGCGTAGGACGTGGAATAGCAAAAGGTCTTACCATCTCTTGCTGCTCCTTGCTTAGTTGCATCACAGCCAATTCGGGAATAAACGTAATACCCTTCCCATTTTCGACCATGTGCATAAAAGTCTCCATACTACCCAAACGATAAGCCATCTGATGTACTTTCACCGCTTCCATCTGACAAAAACGCATTAACTGGTCTCGAAAGCAATGCCCTTCGTCAAGCAGCCAAAGCCGTTCACCCGTAATGTCCGACGTACGTATCAATTCGTGTTTAAACAAGGGCTCTTTGCGGGAAACATATCCAAAGAACTGTTCGTAAAAAAGTGGAATCTCCTGCAAAGTATTATCATCCTGCTTAGTGGCAAGGATAGCCGCATCAATCTCTCCTTTATGAAGAGCTTGCTGGATATCTTGTGTTTTCATCTCCATCACTTGTATATCCAGTTCCGGATATTTTTCTAGCAATTGCGGAAAGAAACGCGGCAGCAAATAGGGAGCAATCGTCGGTAATACAGCCAGCCTGAAACGACCGGTCAAAGCGCCTTTTTCTTCGCTGATAATTTCTTTTACTTTCGAGGTCTGCTCAAGAATGATACGTGCCTGAGCAATCACTTTTTGTCCAACAATAGTCGGACAAACCGGTTGCATGGTACGATCAAAAAGCTTCACTCCAAGTTCGTCCTCAAGTTTTTGAATCATGGCACTCAGAGTTGGTTGTGTTACGTGGCAATACTCGGCCGCTTTTGCAAAATGTCTAAACTGATCAACTGCAAGTATATACTCTAATTGTTGTATGGTCATCGAACATTATTTATTAAGTGATAGAATAGGTCTATGCAAAGATAGAAATTATCAGTTTGACACGTATACATTTTCACTCTATCTTTGCAACGAAGAAAAGAAATAAAGTATAAATTCTAAAAAACAAAAGAATATGAAAACATTAGATTATATCCATTTGAGTCAAACAGGTGCCAATAATGTAGTAGCATCTTTGCAGCAATTACTGGCCGATTTCCAGATTTATTACACCAACCTTCGTGGTTTTCACTGGAACATTAAAGGACAAGATTTCTTCGTACTTCACTCTCAATTTGAGAAAATGTACGACGATGCAGCCGAGAAAGTGGATGAGATTGCCGAACGCATCCTAATGCTGGGAGGCACTCCTTCAAGCAAGTTCAGCGACTACCTGAAGATATCCAACCTCAATGAAATAGATAAAGTAAGTAACGGTAATGAAGCTCTCAAAAACATTCTGGAAACCTATAGCCACTTTATCCGCGAAGAGCGTAAAATACTTTCTATCGCATCTCAAGCAGGAGATGAAGTAACTGTGGCTTTGATGAGCGACTACCTAAAAGAGCAGGAAAAAATGGTTTGGATGTTGACAGCATATAACAGCTGAACCATAACAAAAAATAGTTAAGTGAAAAATGAGTAAGTAAAAACGGTTAATAGTAAGAAACACATTACAAACGAAACGACAAAACAAACGGGTGCCCCTGCAATAGCGAAGCACCCGTTTACTTTTGATGTAAGAGCCACTCTTTAGGCAATTGAGAATGTAATTTAAACTGTGTCAGTAAAGAAATAAATTATTAACTTTACTCACACAGTTTTTTCATGAAAGAGGAATTTAATTTTGACGAGATTAAAACCAAGGCTCTTGAACAGCTCAAATCTGGCAAGTCCTTGTTAGGTAAAGACGGTGCGTTTGCTCCTTTGTTGGAAAGCATTCTCAATGCCGCTTTAGAAGGAGAGATGGACGCTCATATGGATGACGTAGAACGTTCCAAAGGTAATCGTCGTAATGGCTACATGCCCAAACAGGCTCAAACCCCTCTTGGCAAGGTAACAGTGCATACCCCTCGTGATCGGGAGTCTACGTTCGAACCAGAGTTCATCAAGAAGCGCGAGCGTATCTTAGCTGACGGTGTCGCGGATCGTATAATAGGCTTATACGCTTTGGGCAATCGTGTTTCCGCTGAGACTATCAGTTGTATAACCGACCGTGTTCTTCCGGAAATCCAATCCTGGCGAAGTCGGCCATTGGAAAATGTCTATGCCATCGTTTGGATGGATGCCATCCACTACAAGGTCATGGATGAGAAGAATCCCCCGTCACACGTGCCATTTATAATATCATTGGCATTACCCCAGATGGCTATAAGGACTTATTAGGCATGTATATCTCAAAAAGTGAGGGTGCCATTTTTTGGCTTTCTTGCCTGACAGACATACAATCCCGTGGTGTAAAAGACATTCTTATCGCTGGCACTGATAATCTGTCTGGCTTTTCGGATGCCATAAGAAGTATTTTCCCTGAAACTACCGTCCAGACTTGTATTGTTCATCAAATACGGAACTCTATCAAATACGTTACCAATAAAAATCAAAAGGTATTTATGAAAGACCTTAAATTGGTTTATCAAGCCGTAAGCCGCGAGCAGGCAGAGGTTGAATTAGATAATCTGGAACTTAAATGGGGAGAGGATTATCCCACCGTTATCAAATCCTGGCGGGATAACTGGGAGAAGCTATCCGCTTACTTCCAGTACTCTGATGAGATTTAGGAGAATGATTTATACTACCAATACCGTAGAGGGCTATCATCGCCAAATCAGGAAAGTAACCAAGAATAAAGGGGTATTTACAAACGATACGGCTTTAGAAAAGTTAGTCTACTTGGCTTACCGTAACATCCGCAAAAAATGGACGATGCCCTTGGCTAACTGGAGAAAAACAGCACAGCAGTTGGCTATATTATATCCTGATAGGTTCAAATTATTTTAGTCAGGGCACAATAATACCATTTTTATTTTGTAGTTTTGTAAACCAACAAAACAATGGTGATACTTTGTGCCATTGGAGAAAGGGCAACAAAGAGCCTGATAGTTTAAAGTGGAAAAAGAAAAGCTGACACAGTTTAATTTACGCTCCCTTTGTCATAGTATCTTACATTTCTTTACTTCATAGGCTACTCGTTTTTATTATTTATAGAATTTTATTACAATCTTCTTTCTTGTAAAAGTATCATCATTTTGCTGAACAGACGAAACCTGCTCCCACTTCATATTGGCTGTCTTAGATAAATAATCAAGTATCTGTGGCAATGTTTCATCTTTAAACGTGGCTCGATAGCGTTATTCTTTACCCGATTTATTTTGCAACTCGATATCTACATTAAAATGTCGCGACAAACGCTTCAGCACATCCGTTAATGCAGCATTACGAAACATCAGTTTGCCATCTTTCCATGCTATTTTCTCACTAACATCAACTTGCTCTTTCTGCAACTGATGCGTTACTTTATCATAAGTTAGGCGCTCCCCCGGTTCGAGTACTACCTGAGCTCTGCGCTCGGGAACAATTACATTAACCTTACCTTCCCCCAGCGTTGTCTCAATCGAAGGTTCATCCGAATAAGCATTCACATTAAAACGAGTACCGTATACATACACGCTCATACCACTCTTTGTGTGTACATAGAAAGGAGACTCGGCATCGGTCTGCACATCAAAATAGGCCTCACCATTTAGTTCTACTTCACGCTTATTACCATCAAAATTAACCGGATAACGCAAACGCGTACCCGAATTAAGCCAAACAACAGAACGATCGGGTAGTTCATAACGAATCACAGTGCCCGAGGGTGTCGTTACTTCAGCATACCGAATTATTTCATCAAGCGGTTCGCTCCAATATAAATACCCTAATATAAAGGAGGAGATCAAGAACGGAAGTGATAACATCGCTGCATAACGTACAATCTGTATTTTAAAACGCCTCACCCGGTTCTTCTTTATTCTACTTTTTGTTCGCTGATATCTTGCCTCTATATCAATAATTTCCATCTGTTTAATATCGTCTGCAATAGCTAGTGATAGACGTAACTGTTGTAAATACTCACGCATTTCATTAGAGGCAGCCAGTTCTGCCTCTATTGCTTCTTGTTCTACTGTTGTACATTGGCCTTTGATATAACGCAACAGGCTTTCTGAATTTCTGTATTCAATCTGTTTACCCACTATTTTTATATGTTTTGAATCTTACTTAATGTTTCGCCTTTATTAATAATACAATCCACTCCCGAAAAAAAGACAGGTTACCACTCATTTTTTAAAGAATAAATCAAAAGACAAGCTTCTACCGATTTAACATTGTTAATTACATTTCATGTTATACATTCGTTCCCATCCAACAGTATATATTATTGCTACAGAAGAGTACGTTGTCATTGGTTGCTAAAGTACGTTTTTAACACAAACTTAAAATAGTTCTTTTGTAAGCAAAGAATAGCATTAAGGCTACACTCTTCTTATAAATCATAAGATTATATTAATCAATAAGTTGCAATAACAAAAAAGTTATCATCCCGCGTTATTCTCACGATTGATCTCATCATCTTCCACTTTACAGTCAGTTAACTTATACAGTGATACTTATGCATTTAACAACTTCATTCTTTTCGGGCACAATGCTTTTTATGGGAAAAGAGAGGTTATTGATTTGCTCGGTCTAGAGCCTTCAGAAAAAACAATAAGCCAGATTTAGCTTTTTTAATTATTAGCATTATCTTTGCAACGCCCCTTAATAGTTACATCAGCTACTAAACCGATGAGAATATCCTTTACTAATACAAAGAAAAAGACTTTAGAAAATTACACGAAGAGTATTGCGCCCCGTTCTGCCTGTATGCCAAACGCTTTATTGACGAATCAAGTGCCCGCGAAGATATCGTTTCGGACGTATTCGCTTCTTTATGGGATAAAGAAGACTCCTTTGAATTAAACAAAGAAACAGTATTGGGATATTTAAAAACCTGTGTGCGTAATAGCTGTTTGAACCACCTGAAGCACCTAGAGTATGAATGGAGTTATGCCAAACTCTGCCAGAAACGCGACCCGATATATGCGACAGCCCCGATAGCATTTATACACTCGACTAGCTTTATAGGATGCTGTATGAAACACGGAATAAGTTGCCCGAAAGTTATCAAGTTGTATTTACGAAGAACTTTTTTGAAGGAAAAACACATGCCGAGATAGCTAAAGAGATGAACTTAAGCGTAAAATCCATTGACCAATACAAGCAACGGACAATGGATTTTCTACGTGCCGAACTAAAGGAATATTTGCCTTTAATCGTTGTTGCATTGTTGCACCGCGATGCTTTTTAACGACTTCGTCCTTGCATCTTGTTGCTGTTTTCAATGCAATTTCATCGTTTTGCGGAATCAGTAGCTGATGCCGCACCACAATAGATGCCATTATCACGAAGATTAAACGCGCAGATGCAGAGTTAACTTTCCTGCACGTTCGTTCTAAATATAGATCGCGCCAGCTCTCTACATGCCACACGGTCTACCTTCCCATTGCCCGTCAGAGGAATCTTATGTACGGGAATGATGTACTTTCCGCATTTATAGTGTTTAGGTATATTGGCTTCGACCAGCACACGTATCTTCTCTATCTCAAGCATCCCCTCGACCAGCAGCACAACGGCCTCGCCAAGTCTCTCGTGAGGAACCGAAGTGAACACAAAGGGCATCGGAAGGATACGCTGCAACCACCCTTCGAGCATTTCGGGCTGTAGTTTGATACCGCCGCTGTTGATCGTATTGTCTCGCCGGCCAAGAATCAGGAAGCCACCTTCGGGGTCGAGAGAAACGACATCGTTGGTCGTCAGCGTTTCGTCGCATACAAGGGGAGCTTCAATGACCAATGTATGATCGGGCGAAAGGGAGAGCTTCACCCCCGGCAGGGGATGATACGTAAGACCGTCGGACGTATCGCCGTTCAAACGGCAAAGAGCAACGTGAGACAGGGTTTCGGTCATGCCGTAGGTAGCATAGATTTCGCCCGGCAGCGAACGCAGCTTTCGCCAGAAGTAAGGGTTGATCATTCCTCCGCCGATAATCAATGTGCCGATGCGACGAAGACGCTTAAGCTCTTCGGGCGTATCGAGCGTATTATAAACCTGCAACGGCACCATGGCGGCAAAGCGGATTTTCTCTTTAACATCGGCCAGCGGATGCCCCGAGGGGGTGCGAATGATCAGGTTCAGTTCGCCCACCAAGGCGCGCACAACCATCATCTTTCCGGCAATGTATTGCAAAGACATACAAAGCAGGGCGGTATCTCCTTTGGCGAGTTTGAATACCTCGCACGTAAGGCGTGCACTTTGCATCATTTGCTCTTTGCGAACGGTCAGCTCCTTCGGTGTTCCGGTAGAGCCCGAGGTATGCACCCGCATCGTGGGCGAATCATCGAACCACGCTGTGAGAAAGGTATAAAGCTCGGCTAGCATCGGAGGCGTTTGGGCGGTAACAGAGGCCGACAGACGAGCAATGTCTGCGGCCGAATACGTTTTCCCCTCCAGTGTAATGCACTGCTCTTTTCTGTTTAAATTCATCTGTTCGGGTTTACGTACCATAAACAATCTTTTCGTATCTCTAAAGGCATGGCTACGTTGTCTGTAAAAAGAGCACCTGTGCCCAAGCCCTGCGGCAACGGGTTATCAAAGGTGGCACACCACTGGGCAATGGCGTTGAGACCGATGTTCGACTCCAGAGCGGAGGTAATCCACCAACCGATCTCCCGTTTACGAGCCTCCTCGATCCACTCCTCACCACCGCTCATGCCACCGTGCAAGGAGGGTTTGAGGATGATGTACTGTGGACGGATCGTATCGAGCAGTTGCCCCTTATCTGCCACACGCTGCCAACCGATCAGCTCCTCGTCGAGCGCAATGGGGAGGGGTGTTTCGGCCGTCAGGCGTGCCATCTCCTCGTACTGACCGGCTCGTATGGGTTGTTCGATGGAGTGCAGATCGAAGTCGGACAGGCGCTTTAGCTTCTCCAGTGCATCGGCCGGGTCGAAGGCTCCGTTGGCATCGACCCTCAGCTCCACCTCGGCAGCCCGAAAGTGAGCCCGAATGTGGCGCAGCAGAGCCAGTTCCTGCTCAAAATCAATCGCCCCTATCTTCAGTTTGATGCACCGAAAGCCGGCCTGCATCTTCGTTTCGATTTGCTCAAGCATTTGCCGATAGTTGCCCATCCAAATGAGGCCGTTGATCGGTATTCCGGCTTCGCCACGACCGAAAGGGGTATCCCACAGGGCGTAACTGCCTGTTTGGAGGTGGCGAAAGGCGGTTTCGAGTGCAAAGAGAATCGACGGATAAGGGCGCAATGCCTCGACATCGATCTTTCCCGTTGCCGCCGTCTGTGCACAGAGTGAGGCGAGGATGAGGGGGTAATCGGGCAGATCGTCGCAGCTCAATTGAGGCAGCGGCGCACACTCTCCGATGCCTGTCCGCCCGGGAAACTCGTCGGCAGTTAGGTGAATATACCACACCTTGCGGGTTACGTAGGTGCCGCGTGAGGTACCTGCCGGTTTCTTGAAATGTAGCTGGTGAGGAATCACCTGAATATGATACATAGGGTTCTGTTTTGGGGCATTTTTGTACTACCTGCTCGTACCGCTCTGTACTAGATGCTAGTACTGCCCTGTACTAAGGTCTAGTACTGCCCTGTACTAAGGTCTAGTACTGCCCTGTACTAAGGTCTAGTACCGCCCTGTACTAAGGTCTAGTACCGCCCTGTACTAAGGTCTAGTACCGCCCTGTACTACGTGCTAGTACAAAGCTGCACGAGCTGCTCGATCAAAGGTGCCTCGGTTAGGGGAGCTTTTGATATTGCTTAAAATTCGGTTTACGTTTCTCAAGGAAAGCATTCTTCCCCTCCTGCGCCTCGTCGGTCATGTAGTAAAGCATGGTGGCATCTCCGGCCAACTCTTGAATACCGGCTTGTCCGTCGAGTTCGGCATTCAGCCCGGCCTTAATCATGCGAAGGGCGAGCGGGCTGAGCTGCATCATCTCCTCGCCCCACTGCACATATTCATCTTCGAGCTGTTCGAGGGGAACGATTTTGTTGATCAACCCCATATCCAAGGCCTCCTGCGCATTGTACTGCCGACAAAGGAACCATATTTCGCGCGCCTTCTTCTGCCCTACTACGCGCGCCAGATAGGAGGAACCGAATCCGGCATCGAAGCTGCCCACGCGTGGCCCGGTTTGTCCGAAGATGGCATTTTCGGATGCAATAGAGAGGTCGCACACAACGTGCAGCACGTGTCCGCCGCCAATTGCATATCCGTTGACGGCTGCAATAACGGGCTTGGGAATACTGCGTATCTGCTTCTGCACATCGAGCACACTCAACCGGGGCACACCGTTCTTATCAATGTATCCGCCGTGGCCTTTTACATTCTGGTCGCCACCCGAGCAGAAGGCCTTGTCGCCTGCACCGGTAAGCACCACGACGCTGATGTCTTGATTTTCGCGACAGATACGCATGGCATCGCTCATTTCGCCCGTAGTGGTGGGGGTAAATGCGTTGCGATAGCGTTCGCGGTTGATCGTGATGCGGGCAATGCCGTTATAGTAATCAAACAGAATATCTTCGTATTCCTTGATCGTAGTCCATTCTCTTGCTGTTGACATAGGTTGTTTTGTATAATTTAATGAGTAATTCATTGCTGCTTGAGCGAATGATAATATTCTTTCAGGATGCGGGCATCCTTGTTCTTGTTGGTAAAGACTTCGAGCAACAGAGGTTGCCCGGTCGATTCGGGTTGTGCAAACTGAGCCATCGCCTCGTTCAACTGCTCCTCGTTGTCGGCTTGGAGATAGTCGAAGCCGCGCTCTTGGGCCCAACCGCGAGCCGATGTTTTGTGCACGGCGGTAACGAACTTATGCGAAGTGCCCGACATTTCGAGACCGGGCAACGTATGAAAGATCTCTCCCCCGCCGTTGTTAAGCAACAGAATACGGATGTTGGGGCGAACGTAGCCATTCCACAGGGCATTCATGTCGTAGAAGAAGCTTAAATCGCCGATGATGACAAAGTTCAGCTTGTCCGACGCCGAAGCATATCCGATGGCAGTCGAGAGGGAGCCTTCGATACCGCTCGTACCACGGTTGCAACACACCTCCACGCCGGCGGGCAGTGTAAACAACTGCGCATACCGCACCGTAGAGCTGTTGGCCAGATGCAGTGCCGACTGTTCGGGCAGTGAGCGTATCAATGCACCGATGGCCGACATTTCGGAGAAAGGCAGCACGGGCGGCAGGAGTGGTTTGCAGGTATTCTCCCACAGCAAGGGATAGGGCGAGGTTCTGTTCTCTAACAGAAAGGCGATCTTTTCGAGAAACTCGAACGGATCCATCTCAATCACCGTAGTGAGCGAACCGTACAGATCGACCACCTCGCCATCGGGCGATACATGCCAATGCTCCTTGGGGGGATGCTGCCGCAGGTACTTCTTCAGCCGCTTGGACACGATATGTCCGCCATACGTAATGAGTAGTTCGGGGCTCATCTTCTCCTGCTGCTCCTCGTTCATGGCATAGATAATCGCATCGAAGTTCTTCATGGCGATGCCCGGCACGGTCTGATTGCCCAGATGCTCCGTCAGCCAGGCGAAGTGCTTGTAGAGCATCTTCACGTATTTCTTTTCGAACTGATAAATAAGGTTCATCTGACCGACAACGATCATGCGCTTCGTGTACCCGTTGAGCCGTTCGATCAGTTCGTCGTAATTGCGATCATATACATTGAGCCCCTGATAGCGGGTGATGACGCGTACTTGCGGCAAGGCATCGGTGGTAAACTGAAACAGCGGCTCGGACACGGGGATGTTGATATGCACCGGCCCTTTGCCGTGATGGTGGGTCTCCAAGAGGGCTTCGTTTACCAAACGGTTGCAGTACCACTCGTCTTCGTCGGTATAGATTTCGGGAAGGTTTACCGACTTCTTCACCAACGAACCGAACACGCCGGGTTGAGGCACCGTTTGTCCATCCATCTGCCCTATCCAAGCTGCCGGACGGTCGGCCGAAATAACGACTAAGGGTACGTTTTGATAGAAAGCCTCGGCCACAGCGGGATGCAGGTTCAGCAATGCCGTTCCCGAGGTACAGCATACGGCGGCAGGCTGCCCTCCCGACAGTGCCAACCCGATGGCAAAGAAGCCGGCGCTGCGCTCATCGGTTACCGAGTAGCAGGTAAACGAGGGGTGCGTAGCCAACGTATGTATGATCGGCGCATTCCGACTGCCCGGGCAGAGTACGATTTTAGTCACCTGATGTGCTTCGAGCAACGCTACGAGCTGTAGAATATTTTTCTTATCTGTAAAAGCCATAATGGTTCATTATTAAGCGTCGATGATGGCAACTGCCGACATTAGGCATGGATCATCGACAACATGGTTTTTAATTTCTTCTCCGTCTCCTGCCATTCGTCTTCGAGTTCGGACGAGGCAAGCAATCCGCCACCGGCATAGAGTGTCAATCGGTCGGGAGCGATGTGCATACAACGCAGGTTGACGTACAGGTCGGTGCGTCCGGCAGGGTCTATCCACCCGATAAATCCGGTATAATACCGCCGGTCGTAGCCCTCGTTCTCCAGAATGAACTGATAAGCCTCTTCCTTGGGCAGTCCGCATACGGCAGGTGTGGGGTGAAGCTGGTTCAGCAGATGCCCAAGTTCTTTATTGTCGGCAAGTGAAAAGCAGAAGTCTGTTTTCAAATGCGATAATGCCCCCGCAAAAGCCGGATAAGGCCCTTTCTCGACGGGGCAAATACCCAGCGAAAGCAACTGCCGGCGAATGTAAGAGGAGACATATCCCTGCTCTTCGCGATTCTTATCATCCCATAGCTGCGGCAGTTCGCCATTCTGAAGCGATTGTGTACCGGCCAGTGCTACCGTACTCCACTCTCCCTGCCCACCCGAAAGGATTATTTCGGGCGTACTACCCAGCCATACTCCGGTTTGTGGCGTATAGCAAAGGTAAACGTACGAGTGAACGTAACGTTGGCAAGCCTGATAGAAAGCCATCGCCGGTGAGAAACCCGTCTTTTTCTCTAACGTCAGCGAGCGAGACAAGACCAACTTCTCAAATTGCTTCGTGCGCAAGGCACGAATAAAGGTATCGAAACAGGCCACATAATCATTGGTATGCGGATGCAACGAATGGCCATCGTGCAAGGCCGGCGCATCATCCGAATCGGTTCCTGCCACAGCATCGTCACACAACACCACATCGTCTAATGAAAAGATATCGGGTTCAATCAATACAATCGGACAAGCCTCGCTCGTCCGGAAAGGAGCAATGACAAATCCCCGCTTTTCGTTAAGTGCCGTAATAGAGTCTATCGAACGTACAGCACCCTCGCGCTGCATTAAAAAATGTGGTGTTTCTTCTCCCGGAATGCGATAGATGGCAAAAGAACACTGTCTGCGTATTAATTCATCAATAATCTTGCCATGAGCAAGGTTTTGTGGCGTCATCTCTTTTTAAATATACTATTAACAACTCGAACAGACGAAACCAACTTCGCCGTAGAAGTCAATACATCTACATTCCATACATGTGATGAACGTCCTTTGTGCACAATGGTTGCCACCGCACGTACCGTGTCGCCTTCGTGAGCCGATGAAATATGATTTCCACTCACCTGCATACCTACGGCAAACTCATCGGGCTGACAGAGAATCATAGAGCCCATGCCTGCCACCGTCTCTGCCAAAGCCAATGTGGCACCGCCATGCAAAATGCCAAACGGTTGTCGCGTACGCTCGTCTACCGGCATCGTTGCCTCTATACGGTTTTCGGATGCATACGTATATTGGATGCCGAGGTTGCCCATCAAGGCATGACGCGCCTGCTGGTTAAGCAAGTCCAAGGGAACATCTTCGGGATGAATTTCGGCCAGTATCGCTTTCTCAATAGCCACTGCAACCCCGTCTTCATCGTTCGAAGCGGTAATCATATCGGCACAAATCTTGACCGAGTCGGGAGCATTGCCCATAGCAACACCTAGTCCGGCCAATTGGAGCATCGATACATCGCAAACGCCATCACCGATGGCAATAACCTCCTCGCTGTTCAGTTCGAGTATTTCGAGCAGAGCACCCAGTGTATTGGCTTTATTGATAGCGGGTGGCACCACCTCGAGAAAGTAAGGTTCGGAACGGAATACATCCAACGCTCCGTTCAACCGCCTCCGCCAATGGTCTTCGAGGTCGATCAATGCCTCTTCATTGTCGCTGACTACCATGCATTTGCAAGGAGCAAAATCGACAGCTATCGAAAACTCCTCTTCTTTGATCAGCTCCATATTGTTCAACTCGGCTTCTCCCAGAATATGTTCATTATCAATCGAAGTGGTAATGATACGCTCTTGGTTATAAGTGAAAAGTGAAAAACCATTCTTCCGCGCTTTTTTCTCTATGTAAGGAAGCATTTCGGGATTGATGCGCCGCTCAAAGAGCAGTTCACCGTTTTGGGCATTGATAATCTGCCCACCGTTATAAGAAAGGATAAACCCACCGTAATTACCCAGTTCAAGTGTTTTGACCAGTGGCATAAGACCATAAGTCGGTCTACCCGATGCCAAAACAACACGTACACCCATCTGTTGCACCTTTACTAAAGCTGCCTGAGTGCGCATACTAATTTTCTTTTCCGTATTGAGTAACGTTCCGTCTACATCAAGGACTAATAATTTGTACTTCATAGTTGCACTATTTGGTTCCGCTTACAAAGGTAGAACTATTTAGAGAAACACGGCCGTGTGCAGGCAAAAAAATACAGGCTACGAAGTGTACAACCTTAAAAAAACGAACAACTCGAGAATGATAATGAAATACAATCATTCGATCGAAGCATCAACAAATCCATATATACACTTTCGTAGCCTGCTAATCTATTCTCATCCGGATGTTGCAGTAACAACAAGACTCGGGCTAGAATGATTAGCAATAGAGGACTAAAGAAATAAAAAGAATCGGAATTTAACGAAAGATTCTCATTATCTTTGCCGCCATGGCAGAAAGAAACGAATTACACCCCAGAAATAAGCACAACGGCCAATACGATTTCGGCAGATTAATCGCTGACTATCCGGCCCTCGAAAAGTTTGTAGCCCCCAATCCATACGGAAACTTATCGATCAACTTCTTCGATCCGCAAGCGGTAAAGGCGCTCAACAAAGCACTTCTCAAAAGCCATTATGGCATTACATATTGGGACATTCCACGCAACAATCTTTGCCCTCCGATTCCCGGCAGAGCAGACTATATTCATTATTTAGCCGATTTAATAGGAGATACTTCTCAAACAACATCGCCCAGCCGCATACTCGATATTGGTGTGGGAGCCAATTGTATATATCCCATTATCGGATGCATTGAATATGGATGGATGTTTGTAGGGAGCGATATCGACACAGCTTCGTTGGCCAACGCTCGCAAAATAGCAACGTGCAATCCGGTACTGGCACACCGTATCGAGCTGCGCCTGCAAACAGATAAGCAGTCGGTGTTCAAAGGCATTATTGCCCCCGGCGAGCAATACGAAGCCACACTCTGCAACCCACCCTTTCACAGCTCGCCCGAAGAAGCTCAACAAGGAACCTTGCGCAAGCTAAGCAGCTTAAAGGGGAAAAGTGTAGCAAAAGCAAAACTCAACTTTGGCGGAAATGCCAATGAGCTGTGGTGCGAAGGTGGCGAATTAAGTTTTCTTATTCGAATGATCGATGAAAGCCGCCTCTTTGGCAATCAATGCAAGTGGTTTACCACATTGGTATCGAAAGCGGCTCATCTCGAAACACTATATGCACAGCTACAAACGGTCTCTGTGGCCGAATATAAAACCATTCACATGCAACAAGGAACCAAAACCAGCCGAATACTGGCTTGGCGTTTTTAATTTGAAAGCTATATGAAGTCGAAAATCGAACACGAGAAACAGGTAGTCGAATTAATGATACGGCTCTATTGCCGAAAGAAAGAGAAGAATGAAACACTCTGTGCTGATTGCGCAGCCTTGATAGAGTACGCTCATGCACGTTTGGATAAATGCACGTTTGGAGAGCAAAAAGATACCTGCAAACGCTGCCCCATACATTGTTACAAACCAACCATGCGAGAACAGATGCGAATCGTGATGCGCTTTTCGGGTCCTCGTCTGTTATGGTATGCGCCATGGGCTACCCTACGACACCTTATATCCTTATAATGTGACAGATACATAATAAAAGAGCACAATGTCGAGAAACAAAACAGCAGCACGGTTTGTTTAATTATATGGGTTACCAACGAATGGGAACACCAATCTAACTAAACAAATCTAATATGAAAAAGTATGTTGCTGAAATGGTAGGTACAATGATACTTGTACTGATGGGTTGCGGTAGTGCCGTTTTTGCGGGAGTTACTCAACCTTTTGCTAGCATTGGAACACTGGGAGTTGCTTTTGCTTTCGGTTTGTCTGTACTGGCGATGGTCTATACCATAGGAAAAGTGTCGGGGTGCCACATTAATCCGGCCATCACATTGGGAGTATGGCTATCCAAACGGATGTCGTCGAAAGACGCAATCATGTACATGATCTTTCAAGTAATCGGCGCTATCATCGGTTCGGCCATTCTCTATGTCTTGGCAAAAGATTCAGGGTCGACCACTACGCTAACCGGAGCCAATGGTTACAGCAATGCTGTGACAGCCTTTGTAGCCGAAACGGTTTTTACATTCATCTTCGTGCTGGTCGTTTTAGGCGTTACTTCGAAAGGTGCCAACAACCAGTTTGCCGGTATTGCCATCGGATTAACATTGGTATTGGTTCACATTGTTTGCATTCCTGTTACCGGTACATCGGTAAATCCGGCACGCAGCATCGGTCCGGCTTTGTTTCAAGGTGGCGAAGCAATTTCACAACTATGGCTATTCGTCATAGCTCCCTTCCTCGGTGGAGCCATTGCCTCTATTGTATGGAAGGTATTAGATACAACTCCCGCAGATAGTAAGTCCTAACGGAGAGGCGCTCAAGACACAAAAATGGCACAGATACCACGTTTTCTTAGAAACCGTATATCTGTGCCATTTTTAGTATATTATTACCTTACTTCTTCATCAGATGCCAAGTGATTTCATAATCGCTTTGGCTTTCTCATCGGCAGTAGCATCGGCGCTGGTATAGCAGTTACGACAACCCATTTCGCCCTTCATCTCCATATAGAATTTAATCTTCGGCTCTGTGCCCGAGGGACGAACAGACACCTTGCAACCATCGGCGGTAAAGTACTGAAGCACGTTCGATGTATCGGGCATATTCAGCGGCGTTACATTTCCGTCGGCATCGGTCTGAGTCAACGTCTGGTAATCTTTGCAGAGAATCACCTTCGATCCGGCCAATTCGCGGGGAGGATGGTTACGGAAGTTAGTCATCATTTGTTTGATCTCTTCGGCACCACTCTTTCCGGGCTTCACCACATTGACCGTTACCTCTTTCGAGAAACCATATTCTACATAGATATCGAGCAACAACTGATACAGCGTTTTTCCGTTATCCTTAGCCCAAGCAGCAATTTCTGCTATAAGACAGCAAGCCGATACGGCATCTTTATCGCGTACAAAGTCTTCGGCCAGGAAGCCATAGCTCTCTTCGCCGCCACCAATGTACACTTTCTTACCTTCGTTCTCGCGAATCTCGCGGGCAATCCACTTGAAGCCGGTATAGCAATCCATCATTTCGATGTTGTTCTTATCGGCTACCGCTTTGATTAGCTCGGTCGTTACGATGGTCTTTACGCAGAACTCGTTGCCTTTGATTTTGCCCAACTGCTTGTATTGCGTCAGGATATAATACAAATAAATCAAGCATGTCTGGTTACCGTTGATCAGTACCCATTCGCCCTTATCGTCTTTGCAGGCAATACCTACGCGGTCGGCATCGGGATCACTGGCCATTACCAGATCGGCATCGACTTTCTTTGCCAAAGCCACAGCCATCGAAAGTGCTTCGGCATTTTCGGGGTTGGGAGATACTACGGTAGAGAAATTGCCGTCTTTCACCATCTGTTCGGGCACAGTCAATACATTCTCGAAGCCCCACATTTTGAGTGCTCTGGGAATCAATATCATACCCGTACCGTGAATGGGGGTATAGACAATCTTCATGTCTTTCTGGTGCGCAATGGCTTGCGGATCAAGAGACACCGTCTTTACCTTGTCCAGATAAACCTGATCAAGCTCTTCGCCTACGATCTGAATCAAATCGGGGTTGCCCACAAACTTAATATCGGCAGCCGATGCGATCTTGTTCACCTCGTCGATGATACCATTATCGTGTGGGGCAAGTACTTGCGCACCATCGTCCCAATAGGCTTTGTAGCCATTGTACTCTTTCGGGTTGTGCGAGGCGGTGAGGATAATACCGCTCTGGCATCCGAGGTAACGAATGGCAAATGACATTTCGGGAGTGGGTCGCATACCGTCGAACAGATACACTTTAATACCATTGGCCGAGAAAATATCGGCTGATATCTTAGCAAACAGATCGCTATTATTACGGCAATCATAGCCAACAACAACTGCTATCTGAGGCAAGTTTTTAAAGCTTGCATTTAAATAGTTAGAAAGTCCCTGAGTCGCTGCACCGACCGTATAGATATTCATGCGATTGGTACCTACACCCATGATACCGCGCAACCCGCCCGTACCAAATTCGAGATCTTTATAGAAGCATTCGATCAGTTCGGTTTTATCTTCACTGGCCAACATGCGTTTCACCTCTGCCTGAGTTTCGGCATCATAAGCCGGGGTCAGCCATTTATTGGCTTTCTCAGTAACCTGTTTGATTAGTTCCTTATTTTCCATAAGATGATTTTATGTTGATTACGTATCGTCTTGAAGGACAAATGTAGAAGATTTAGTTTATAATTCCTAATTATTCGGTTACTTTGTAACGGTCGCCGGTTTGCTTCACATACTCTTCCAGAAACTCTGCCGAATATCCGGGACGAATCACGCCGGCAGGCTGTCCTATCTCGTTACGTTCGAACGCTCCGTTCTTCACCCGTTTCACCACACCGTCGTTGTATTTCACGATGAGAAACTGTCCCAAACGCTTCCAGGCATCGATTGTACTCTGTGCGGTGAGGTTGGTATAGTTTGTCAGGAATTCTTTGGCAGCAGCGGGGTTTTTCTGATAAAGACGTGTAGCCACCTCTTCAATACCTGCCTGTGCTTCATCAAAGGTACCTTCGAGTTCGTTTTGCGTAGCACGCAAATCGTCGATCATCAAACTGTAACGAGGATACACCATGTTCGACACCCAGTTGAAAATCCAAAAAGAGGAGTCCCACGAAAAGGTGATATAATCGGCTCCGCCTACACGCGTATAGCAAACGGGCGCTTTGGTGGTACAACAATAAACGGGTGTAAATACAGCCATATTGGCATCGTCGGTAGCAAACCAAAGTACGCCTCCGATTGCATCGGGCTTATTGGCACGCATCTGTGCCACAAACACAAAGGCAGACTGCTGTGTAGCAATGGGACGCTCGTTGAAGTACTCCTGATCGCCCACCTTGAAGGTAAGGGGAGACAGACGGTAAGGTGCTTTCTGAGGGCCTGCACCAAAGTCGTTGCTGATATCCAACGGTGTGCCTTCGTAATGATCGCGCATGGCGTTCTTTACATCCTGTACCGAGAGTTTGCGGGTAGCTTTCATAAACAACGGCATGGGGTCGTTGGTTTTTCCTTGAATATAAGGAAGAAAGGCATCACCTTTATCGGTAAACTTATTGAAGAAACTCCATACACGAGCCTCGCAAAAACGACGGGCACCAAAATCGAGCGGTGCATAAGCTGCTGCGAAGCTGAAGTCTTTATTGACACCGTTAAAGTATCCTTTTTCACGGGCAAACGAGATTACATCGGGCGAATACAAACAGTTCTCTTTATCGTTCATATCGAACTGATGAATACGAGCCTGATTGGCATGGGCAGAGATACAATCATCGGGCACCCGAACGGCTACCCATACGGCACCGCGAATACCGGGGCCTTTGCCAATCATCTCCATGATCCATATTTCATTGGGATCGGCAATGGTAAACGACTCGCCGCTGCTATAATATCCGTATTCCTGTACGAGACCGGTCATCACCTTGATGGCTTCGCGAGCCGTACGCGAACGCTGCAAGCCAATGTAGATCAAACTTCCGTAATCGATCAATCCGGTACTGTCGGACAGTTCGGGGCGTCCGCCAAAGGTGGTTTCGCCAATCGTTACCTGAAACTCATTCATGTTGCCAATCACATTGTAGGTTTGGCGGGCTTGCTCTATCTGACCGAGATACTTGCCGCTATCCCATTCGTGAATCTTCATCATCGTACCTTTGGCATAGCTGGCTGCGGGGTAATGATAGAGTTCGCCAAAGAGTCCGTACGAGTCGGCCGAATAAGAGACAATGGTCGATCCGTCGGTCGAAGCGTTCTTACCGACGATGAGGTTGGTACAGGCGAAAGTCTTCGCCACGGCCGCCACGAGAAGGGCGACACTAAGAATTAGTTTCTTGTTCATACTTTCTTATTTTAATATATTAATGTTGTTACCAGAAAAATGTATCGCGTGATACGCTAACATTGCCGCAATCATCGGTCACCGTCATCTCTACCGTATGACGCATTCCTTTCTTCACCCGTTTCGGGTCGAGTTCACAAATCCATTGCTTACGCACCAGGTTGGGCAGGGCGAAGAGTGCATATTTACCGTCAATCGTTCCGCGGTACGAACGAATGCCTGTTTCTCCATCCCGTAAACGATAAACGATCTTGCCGGAGCGTCCCCAACTAGCCTTGCCAACAGGTGTTATCACAGGTGGAACCGTATCTACAGCCACGGTATAGGTGCCCAGCTCGCGAATGCGGGTTTTCAGGAATCCATGCTCGTAGGTACCACCTACACTCCATTTTCCCCCTTTATTATTGACACGGGCAACGTAATATTTCGTAGAGTCGGCTACCGGTCGGTGACGCAACCCGATAGAGAGTTCGCAACTGCCATGCAGAGGCACATCCTTATCGTGCAATTGGTAGGTAAAAGCAATCGCCCCACTGTCTGCCCGCACCGTATAATTCAACGCTACATCATCGTAAAGCATGCCGCGAGGTATTACCAACGTCAATCCGGGCTCTTGCAAATAGTTCGTTTTGTCCCAGGCAAAACTATATTTGGCACGCGATTGCACCGAGGGAACGGGTTGCTTGCGTCCGCGAACGGTAAACCGATAGTGCGACGTATTGCCAAACGCATCGGATAGTTCGTACGAAAAGCGATAATCCCGCTCTTCATTGATATCGATCAATCCCCGATGCCCGTTCGAGGCTTTCAGCATGCGAAGCGTATTACCGGGATCGAGAAACGACTTCATATAAGCGCCATGTGTCCATGAGTTAATCATGCGGTTCTCATCGGACGAATATCGATCGACGGTGCTACGGAAAATCTCCTTTCCGTCGAGCGAGAGAATCACCGAATGAACGCCATAATGATTGGAAACTCCGTTCATATAATCGTATGCCTTCAGCCCTACTCCCAGCACGCCCCATGCTTCGATGGGTCGTACGCTGTTGGGGTGAATAATGCGATTGGTGCTCGCCCCTTCGACCACTCCCCTTCCTGTTTGCGGAAAGAGCATGATACTCTCGGCACGCGGAGCAGTGGTATCTTTCATTCGATGGGCGAAGAAAGGCAGCGGATCGATGTAATCTCCCGTAAAAGTTTCGAACATATCCAGATGGAGATGCGGACCATACGAATAGCCTCTGTTGCCACTCCAGGCTATCTGCTGACCGGCCTTGACCGGATACTCTCCGGGTTCGGGAATAATCTCCACCTCGTAACTTTCTTTCTCGTATTGCAACGCTTCGACCCGCGTAGACAACGGAGGCAAGAAGCCTTCGAGGTGACGGTTGATCGTGGTATAACCGTTGTCATAAACCACATCGAGCACGTAGCCCGACCCTTCTGTCACCCGAATACGTGAAATGTATCCATCGGCCAAAGCCAATACGGGCTTTCCGACGGCGTTGCCAGTTTTAAAATCGAGTCCACCGTGAAAGTGATTGGAGCGGAGCTCTCCGAAATTGCCACTCAACACAAGTGGGAAGTCAAAAGGTGGAACAAAGGAGGCCTGCGGACGTTCTTGGGCATTGCCCTGAACAGCGCAAGCAAGCAGGAGGGCAGTTATATATCGTTTCATGTAGTTAATGGAATATTGCTTTAGTTCGGCAAATGTACATTATTCTAAGAAGATAACGAAAAAACATCTATGAATAAATGAAGAAAAAAACACAGGCAGATGGTGGGACCATCTACCTAAAAGGTTCCGACCATCCACCCCAAAGGTTCCGACCATCTGCCTCAAAGGTTCCGACCATCGGAATAAAAGGATGCGCTCTTGAGGTATAAAAAGAGCAGATCAGTCCAAAAGAGTTTTCGACATTCTGCTGTAAAACACATGGTTTTCAATAACAACGAACCCATAAAAACGCTACCTTTCGCCATGTTTAACCCTTAATACAGTAACAATATGATTATCGGAGTACCCAAAGAGATCAAGAACAACGAGAACCGCGTCGGAATGACGCCGTCGGGTGTATTGGAAGTGGTGAAGAGAGGACATACGGTGTATGTTCAGCACACTGCAGGTGTAAATAGTGGATTTCCGGATGAGGCGTACACGGCTGTCGGTGCACAAATAACACCAACGGCAGAAGCGACGTATGCTATTGCCGACATGATCGTCAAAGTAAAAGAGCCCATTGCACCCGAATACAAACTCATCAAAAAGGGACAGTTGTTATTTACTTATTTCCACTTTGCCTCCGATAAAGAATTGACATTGGCCATGATCGAAAGCCAAGCCATCTGTTTAGCCTACGAAACAGTAGAAAAAGAAGACCACACGCTGCCTTTGCTCATTCCCATGAGTGAGGTTGCCGGACGTATGGCCACTCAAGAGGGCGCTCGCTTCCTTGAACGTCCACAGGGAGGAAAGGGAATTTTATTAGGAGGAGTTCCCGGTGTAAAACCAGCCAAAGTACTGGTGTTGGGTGGTGGCGTAGTAGGATATCATGCTGCTTTAATGGCTGCAGGGCTGGGTGCCGATGTAACTATTGCAGATATCAGCATACCTCGTTTGCGGTACTTAAGCGAAATATCGCCTAAAAACATAAAGACAATGTACTCGTCTGAAGTTCGTATTAAACAAGAACTTGCGGATGTCGATTTAGTGATTGGGTCGGTATTGATTCCGGGAGATAAAGCACCTCACCTCGTTACACGCGAAATGCTAAAGCTTATGGAACCGGGAACGGTATTGGTTGATGTTGCCATCGATCAAGGCGGTTGTTTCGAAACATCGCACCCCACAACCCACAGTGAACCTACGTATCTCATAGAGGGTATTGTGCATTATGCAGTAGCCAACATCCCGGGTGCAGTGCCTTATACCTCGACACTTGCGCTAACAAATGCCACCCTGCCCTATGTGCTATCACTGGCAAAAAAAGGATGGAGAGAGGCTTGCAAAGAAGATGAGTCGCTTGCATTGGGATTGAATGTAGTGGAAGGAAAAGTGGTGTATAAAGCAGTGGCTGATGTATTTGGGTTAAAATACGAACCACTTACTTTATAACTCCAGCATCCGTAAAAGGATTTATATCATACATTGCTGCTTGGTTTTGATTGCTCAAAACCAAGTAGCAATTTTTTGTGTTACTCTGGCATAATCTTCGATCAACTCTTTCATTACTTCATCGACCGATTGCTGCCGGCGCAGCAAAGAGGCTATCTGACCTATTTCGAGCTCACCTTCTTCCAGGTCGCCTTCGAAGATACCACGTTTGGCACGTCCTTTTCCTAGAAGTTCGCGCATTTCATCGGCCGAAGCGCCACGTGCCTCGGCAGCCTCAACAGCATCTCGAAAGCCGTTTACAACCAAGCGTGTAGGTGATAGTTTTTTCAACAGAAGCTTCGTATCTCCCTCATTCAAACGTAGACAGTATTCTTTAAAAAGATCGCTTGCCGAACTTTCGTCGGTAAGTGCAAAACGAGTACCCAGTTGCACCCCATCGGCACCAAGCACCTGTGCAGCAGCCATGCTTTGTCCCGTAGCAATACCACCAGCAGCAATCAGCGGCAAATGAGTAGCCTGACGAACGGCCGGGATAAGGCAAAGAGTCGTTGTTTCTTCGCGTCCGTTATGCCCTCCGGCTTCGAAACCTTCGGCTACAATGGCATCGACTCCTGCTTCCTCACATTTCACAGCAAATTTGGATGAAGACACCACGTGCACCACAATTATGCCACGCTCTTTGAGCCAACTTGTCCACGTTTTCGGACTTCCGGCGGAAGTAAATACGATTTTCACACCTTCTTCCACTACTATGTTCATAATGGTTTCGATTTGCGGATACATCAGGGGTATGTTGACTCCAAAAGGAAGGTCGGTAGCCGCCTTGCATTTACGGATGTGCTCGCGCAATACTTCGGGATGCATGGAACCGGCACCGATCAGCCCGAGCCCGCCTGCACGACTTACCGCCGAAGCCAACCGCCATCCGCTACACCATACCATTCCACCTTGAATAATGGGATATTTAACACCGAAAAGTGTCGTAATTCTATTCATACTATTTGAGTTTATATTACTTCAAATTCAACAAAGAAAATCGAGAAATGGTTCAACGAACAATGGGTTCGGGTAGTTGAATCGTGGTGGAGTCGCCATAGTTTTTCAACACTTCGAGCGTACGGGCACGGCGTTCATTGGCCTTCACACTCCAAAATTTCTTTTCAAATAACAGCATCAAATTTAGTCCACTAATGGTTCCACCCGCTACGCTAACACCACTCCGCCCTATGGGGATAGAGCCATCCATCGGGTGTTTGATTTGATTCGTATATTCTCTCTGCATTTTCATAGCATAGAACGGATCGCCTCGCCATGTATTTTCATCTACCTTGATCTTCTTCTGATAAACCGGGTCCCAGTCAAATCGGGTCTGAGCCGTATAAGGGCGTAAGGTAAGCACAATCTTCTTCTTTTGCGGCAACACAGAAGGTAGCGACTCATCGGGCAGCATCCAATTTTTCTCAGTAGATAGTCCGGGCGTACCCGTTACCTTACCGAAGTTGATTTTCTTAACAGCTTCCATATTCAAATGCAACTCTCCGTCCCCATCGAGTATACGCTTTAAATTCAACGAATCTTTCGCTGTCCATTGAGCGTTCACTCCCAGGGTAACCAGTGATAGCAATAATCCCGTTACCAAACGTTTCGTCATTCTATGATCTAATTTACCTTTACCTATTTATCTTTTTACTATTGATTACCACCAGCGATACCCACTTCCGCACAGTGGCTCGTTGTAGCATGGATCGATGGTCCACGTGGTTCTTGGATACTGCCTTCCCTCCCACCAGCGCCGGTACCGGGCTACTACATCAAGCACCTCTTCATTGGTCAAGAAGTAAAGTGCTTCGTAGTTGGGAGCATTTGCATGTACCATTTTACAACCGAGTGAAGCGGGAAATCCTAATCGGATGCTCTCCACAATCCAGAGCATACATTCGCCCAATCGGATTTTGCCACTATTGCCATTATAAGCTGATGGAAAAGAAGAGATAATGTCTAAGTTCTCGGCATACTTGAGCAAGGCTGGGATATCCTTCTCGGTAAAATTAGGAACTTCGACCAGACCTTTTTCATTCTTAGTATTGTATTTTCCGGCTTTAAGCTGTTTTACAAACAGTTCAATATCCGGATTATGGTAGTCTAATGTTTCTTCGCTGCAACTCGCCAACGCAAATCCTGCAAAAACGATTAACAGCATAATAAATGCTTTTTTCATAACAGTAGGTTTTTCTTTAGTTGATTAATAGGTCATACGAATTCCACAAATAAGATTTACATTTGTAGGACGCTCTGTACGAACAGTTTCTTGTTTTGAATCTGTTCGAAAGTGATGTACCACAGTTGGCTCGGCAAATAATGCGACTTTATCATTCAGCTTATATCCAACTCCCACACCACCCATAACAGCTAATTGTATGGGCTCATTCTTAAAATTATTATTAGCAGCACCGGCTATGCACTTATCTGCCACTCCTCCTGTAAGAGCATACAGATTCATCTTATTTGTTTTAGCCAGTGTAACATTCATTTGCAACGGTATTCCGATATAATGTAGCCCTTTTTGACCACCATCTATATAACTATACCGCAATCCCGACTCGATTGCCAGATGCTTTGTCAATTGGCGCTCTACAGTCAATTGCCCCAATACGGGCATTTGATATTTACCTGCCGGCAGCGAACTTCCAAGAGCCATTTTAAGAGCCCAGGAGCGTGATCGTGCCGACTCTGTTAGAACAGCTTTAGCCGATTCTTGTTCAACCGATGTGCCTGTTTGTTGAACAGATTCTTTATTTTGCCAAGCTTCATTAGCCACATGGTTCATTTGGTTATTGTGCTGACGGACAGTTGAGTTCACAGAGAAGCTAAACGACATAGATACGGTTACAGAGACCGAATCCTCGTCTTCCTTCACCGCAGGAGTATATGCCGCGAGTTGTCGAGATCTCTTTTGGGGTAAAATAGGTGCATGCTGAACAGGTTGTGTCACTTGTTTCACCACATCGCCATCAAGCGCCCCCCCATTTGCCACAGCTATTTGAGTGAAAGCCTCCTCTAAGTCTTCTTTAGGAGAAAAATACCAGAACGCAGCAGAAGATGCTGCAAGAACCAGCAGCACAGAGGCTGCCGCAGTTAAACGGAAGAACATTAGCCGCCGATGATGGCAAGTAGCTAATCCTTGATTGAGCCCTTCCCAAAATCCATCCCGCACAGGTATCTCAACATCATTCAGACGCGAGCGGAACAAATTGGTTATTTCATCATTTTCTTTCTTCATTCTTTCTATATTCATTAATTCTCTTAGCCAACAAACATTTTGCACGATGCAGTTGAGAGGTAGACGAATGTTCCTTGATATGTAGCATATCGGCTATTTCTTTGTGCGATTTCTCTTCGAATACATAAAGATTAAAAACCGTGCGACACCCATCGGGCAACTGAGCTACAAAAGACAGCAATTGTTCTTCAGAGATACCGTTACCACTACTTCCTGATTCCGAAAAGTCGGGAACATCGGGCAACTGTTCTTCGTATACCACCCACTGACTAAAACGCTTCTGTTTGCGTAAATAATCAAGTGCTTGTGTAACCATTACTCTTGTTATCCAAGTAGCCAGCGAACACTCTCCACGAAAGGTAAAACGAGTAAAAATCTTAATAAATCCATCGTGTAGCACATCGTGAGCCGCATCCATATCACCCGTATAACGGTAACATACAGCCAACATCCGATTGGAATAGAGGGTGTAAAGTCTCTTCCGGGCCGAATCACTTCCTGCCCGACAGTCCTTTACTAGTTCCATCTCGTTTTCCAATGTAAATGCGTTTTTACAAGACGCCTCTCTGCGTCGTTTGTTAGTTAGACGCAGCATTCGAACAAATGCTGCAAAATGAATAGTGAAAAGAAGTTAAGATGTAACGCCTTTATATAAAGATGTGCCAATAGACCAAATAAACTGTTGTTTTAGAGCACAGTGAGTGGCATATTGGCACATAATTTTTATTATCATCTAAAAGTTAGCAGGCCTTGAAACTCATATCAAGCCCTTTCACCGAGTGAGTCAAAGCACCTACCGAGATATAATCGACTCCACATTCGGCATAATCACGCAACGTATCAAAGGTAATACCTCCCGATGATTCTGTTTCATAACGACCGGCAATGATTTCAACGGCTTTCTTTGTATTTTCGGGGGTGAAGTTATCGAGCATAATACGGTCTACTCCTCCCAGATCCAATACTTGCTGTAACTCGTCAAAGCTGCGTACTTCGATTTCAATTTTCAGATCTTTATCTTTCTCCTTGCAATACTCTTTGGCACGAAGGATTGCTTTATCAATACCTCCGGCAAAATCGACATGGTTATCTTTGAGAAGAATCATATCGAACAAACCGATGCGGTGATTCACTCCACCACCTATTTTCACGGCTGCTTTCTCAAGCATACGAAGCCCCGGAGTGGTTTTGCGAGTATCGAGCACACGGGTACGGGTACCTTCGAGTTGCTTTACGTATTTGCGCGTCATGGTGGCAATACCACTCATACGTTGCATTACGTTCAGCATCAATCGTTCTGTTTGAAGCAATGACTGAACCTTTCCTTCCACAATCATGGCTATATCGCCCGGTTTTACCTCTGCGCCATCGTTGATGAATACTTCCACCTTCATGGTGGGATCAAAGCGATGGAAAATTTCTTTGGCTATTTCCATTCCGGCCAACACACCGGCCTCTTTAATTAAAAGTTTAGATTTCCCCATGGCTGTTGCGGGAATGCACGAAAGGGTGGTATGATCACCATCTCCTATATCTTCGGCGAAGGCGAGGTCAATCAGTCTGTCTATTAAATCATTCATTGGTTTTATCAATTCTTATTTGATGAATTAAATATTTATTCTGTACTTTCTTGAAGAAACAATTCACCCGGAAATTACCTTTGGCTGTGGCCAAAGTTCCGATCACGAAACTCGTTTCATCGCGTTTACCCTGATGATTAACATTGAATCCGCTTACTTTGTTACTAACAAAAAAAGAATCCATGGCAACCTCAGCTTTTTGTCTGTCGGTATTTGTCGAGCGATTCTGAAAAATAAGTTCCACCTTATCACCCAGATAGTTGCTCAGTTCCTGAGAACTTCCTTTCTTAAAGGCAGTTGCAACTCCCGAAGGAACGTCCTGCGCCAAAAGCATACTCATAAAAAAGAAGATTCCGGCTATTCCTAAAAGTACTCGTTTTATCATGATCACAAGTTTTTGGTGTTGAAGTTTTTTATTCAAACTTTCAACTAATGATTAGGCAAAGGTACACATTTATTGCAGAATACAAGAAAAAAGTACTACTTTTGCGTTCAAAACAGAACGAACCCCGCATGAAAACGACCCTTCTCGTCGTAGGACGAACCGTAGAACAACATTATATTACCGGTATCAACGATTATGTTGAACGAACCAAACACTTTATTTCGTTTGACATGGAGGTGATTCCCGAACTCAAAAACACCAAAAGCTTATCGGCCGAACAACAAAAAGAAAAAGAAGGCGAATTGATATGCAAAGCCCTGCAACCGGGTGATGTGGTGGTATTGCTCGATGAACACGGGAAAGAAATGCGTTCGATGGATTTCGCCCAGTGGATGGGGAAAAAGCTAATCAACGTAAACAAGCGATTGGTGTTTATCATCGGTGGCCCATACGGTTTCTCGCAGAAAGTGTACGATGCAGCCAGTGAAAAGATTTCGATGTCGAAAATGACTTTCTCACATCAAATGATACGGCTTATTTTTGTAGAGCAAATCTATAGAGCCATGACCATACTCAAGGGTGGTCCATATCATCACGAGTAGTTTCTTCTATTTTCGAAGAGAGTTTTTCGATGGCTTTGGTCAGCACCTCTTCGGGAGGAATCACATTAAAGTCTTCCCAAAATGCTTCGTCGTACTCGAAGCGAGTATCGGCAAAGACGGTACGGGTCGAAAGCTTCTCCTTCCGGCCAAAACGTACAACCTGTTCGGTATCAATCTTACACGTCACCATTTCAAACCAGGTGTGTAGGAGAAAACTGCCGAACAACCGCTTCTTCTTCTTGACCTTGAATGATAGATCGCCACGTATATGACTGATGTAATAGGTATCCTTCCAGGGTTTATACGACACAGTATAGAGTACTTTTTGAGGGGTGATACTCATGTCACGGGCTTTCTTCTCCACAAAGATATCGGCTGTGCGGGTTACATACCTGGGGGTTATTTCAAATTGTGCCTGTAATAAAGCATTGTTATCCGCATCGATAAAAAGCTTACCGGTAAAGAGAGGATCAGTGATGGTTTTGCGCTGTTCGAAACAGATCACATTGGCCACCCGATTGTTAATCACTGTCAAGTCACTCGAGGTGTACACATAGATAAGATCACGTGTAGAGGGATCTAAAAAATCGGGCAGGTTTTTGATTAGATCAAGTTGCAAGCAAGCATCGATACCCGACTTCATTTTGGTAACGAACGTATCCTTTTCGAGTCGATTACTGATACTCCGCATTTTTAATAATTTCACCTGATCGGCATTATACACATCGAGGTAAGAGGTTTTATAGACTTTGAAAACGGCTTCGGTAAGCGTAACGAACTTATGATTCCGCTCAATACCTTCGCGGTAAAAAGAGGTGAAGTAAACCGGATGGCGGGCATAGTTCTTCTCTCTACTTTCAAGCATCTCGCGTACAATCCGTAGCGGATTCGCTACCCGGATAATGACTTCCTGCAAGGGAATCACCTTGGGTTCGAGCGTCAATGTACGATTTTGTCCGGCCAGTACGGACGCCTCAATGGTTTGCGAAACATAGCCCAAGTGAGAGAAGGCAACCAACGAGCCTAGCGACGTTTCGGGCAAGCGTAACCGGTAGGCTCCGTTCTGATTGGTAACGCTACCAACGGACGACCCCACCACGCTAACCGTTCCGTATGAAATGGGCTCCTGCGAATAGCGATCGCGCAATACGCCCTCAATGGTAAAATAAGAAACACTGTCGGGTATTGATCGGGCGCGTTCGATTACAACGGGCACTTCTGTGGGGTGATATATGAGGATATGGTTGCCTATGACCCGAAGCGCCAACTGCGTATTGCCCACGATCTCGTAGATAGCCTGTCGCACAGAACGCGTTCCGGACTTTAGTCTCACCACCTGTTCGTTGTTAATCAATTGGCTATCATAGATAAACAGGTATCCGGTCTGTCGAGACACCTGATCCAACAACTTATAGACCGTTTCTCTGCTTTTCGGTAACTGAATCATACGGCCCAACACTTCTTCATCGCCTGCCCGAATCGAAGTAAACACTCCAAACAGGCAGACAATAACTATGAAAAAAAGACGATATGCCATCTTTGCACCCATTTTCGCTGTTACCTTTAGTTATTTATTCGGATAACGTAAGTACCTCTTTTTCGCGCGTACACTTCAAATTAAACGCCAGACAGATCAGTTCGGCTACCACCTGCGGAGAGTGATCAGTCAAACTAAGCGTCAGTACGCGTTCGCCCAAGGCAGGCGATGTTTCAATGCGTATCTCATGTTCCTGCTTATTAATCACTCGCAAGATATCGGCCAGACGCTGATCTTTAAAGCGCATCTGCTCGGTATAGCGTGCAAACCGTTGTGCATGCAAAGTCGTACTAAGCTGAAATTTCTCAGCAAGCAACTTTACCGTCTCTCCGGCTTTGACCTGCATGGTCTGTCCCGTTTTCTTCGAAGTAACCTTAACGATTCCACGCTGCACCGATAGTTCAAAGGGTTGTTTGCCCTGTGTACGCACATCAAATGCAGTACCGATCACTTCAATCTGCACCTCTTCGGTTTCAATCAGAAAAGGGCGCACCCGATTGCCTGTCACATCAAAAAGCGCATTGCCCGACAAGCTAACCTCACGCTTATGGGGAGCAAAATGCTCGGGGTATTGCAGTGAGGTTTCTCCGGCAAGATAGACTACCGAACCATCTTCGAGGGTAGTGACCAATGTAGAATACTCTTCATTCTGTTGCGTAAGAAGGTGAGGTACTTCCGGCGACCGATCTGATAAGAAGTAGGCTGTGGCTCCGTATATACAGAGAACAATAGCGGCGGCAACCGATATCCACTTCAGCACAAGTCGCCGATGCGAAGATTTGTTGCCGATTACCGGCAACAGGTTGTCTTCCTCCAAACGACCATACAACTTATTCCATGCCAGGTCTGTTCGCTGCCTTTCTTTTTCTCTTTGAATCATGTTGTTTGAGTATAATTTTCTATTTCTTTCCGTAGTGTTTGAAGTGCTTTCGACATTTCGGCTTCGACTGTCTTGATCGATAGCGAGAGGATGGAAGCTATTTCGGCATACTTCTTTCCACCCATTCGATGCAGTTGAAAGATATGAAGCCTGCGCTTAGGAAGCTTAGCAAGCGTTTGATTAATCAACGCTTGCAGTTCTTTGCACTCGAGTTGCTCTTGCGGATCGGAAAACGACTCTGACAAGGGTGCAGAGAGCACCACTTCTCGGTATCGCTTTTTCACCTCTTCGTGTTCGCAGTATTGAAGCGATTGATTGCGTACAGCTCCGTAGAGATAACTCTTGATGGAGTGAAACAGCTGCAACCTCTCGCGCTCTTTCCAAAACACATAGAACAGTTCTTCCACGATCTCCTCTCCCACTTCCCTGCTTCCGGTGATGCCGGCTGCGTACAGGCAAAGCGAAGAGTAATACTGACGAAAGACTGTTTCAAACGCCTTTACATCTCCCTCCTTTATTTTTGTCAGTACGAATAAGTCATTCAGCATACCATTGATTATTAGTCATTAAAGCACCTCAAATATACGAAAAGTATAGAAAAAGATTATTTTTGTTGCTTTTTTAATTTAGCTACTGCATTTTCGAGCGATTCGGTCGGTTCGATAATGTTGTATCCTTTCCAAAAATCTTCGTTACCAAAGTTATCGACCCGATCGGAAAATACCTGAGTCGGCTTAAACGATTCTTTGAAAGAAATAGGATCTACCGGACTCTCCTGCCTATCTGTTACTACCATTTCGGATAGTACGGTATAGGTTGTGGAGAACAGTTTCCGCTTCCAGTCACATTTAAAGCGAATGTTGTTGCGAACGTAGTTCAAGTAAGTAACTCCATCGAGCGTTTTATAGGTAACCAGATACGAAACCTCCAACGGTTTGAAGCGAAGCCCAAAGGGTTTTCTCTTCAAGATAGCCTGCGTTGCTTTGTTCTTATCGTCGAGACTGAGACTAAACTCAGCACGCGTAAAGGAGAGGCGTTCCTTGTCAATGTAAAGCTTGCCATAACACAGTGCATAAGGCTGAATAACGCGAGGCTCAAAACGAATCACGAACTGCGCACGATTATCAATACTAGTAGGTTCTTCCATTATGAAGTGATAATCGGATAGGGCTTGCGGATCGAGCAGAAAATCGGGATTCTTCACAACATCAAGGTAAACAAACATCGTGGGGCCTCCCAACAGTTTCACCGCCAGCGTATCGCTCTGCTTCGAGCTAAGCAACCGCCGCCCTTTGTCAATCTGTACCCGATCTTTAGTCAAAGGCTCGCCATATCCTGTTTTATATACATCGACAATGGCTTCGGAAATATTGATGTATCGACGCCCTTTCTGAGCAATCTCTCTATAAAAGCCATTGAGAAGATTGCTACTGGTGCCATAGTTGAGCGGCACCTTGCGAATGGCCTCCTGCACAATCAACAGTGGGTTCTGTCCGTGAACAGTCACCTCTCCCAATAGATTTACATAAGGGGTAAGCCAAATTTCCTGATTCAGCAGATCCGTACCATTGAGCTTCAGGCGATCATTTACATAACCCACATGCGAAACCTCGACAGCTTGCGGACGAAGGCTGGTTTTAATGACGAGTGTAAATTCGCCATCGGCATTCGTCACCGTACCCACGTTGCTACCCGGAACGGAGATGTTGACATACTCCAGTTTCCTTTTGTTTAGCTTATCGCGCACAACACCGCTTACGGTTATTTGTTCGCCCGAATCATTCATTGCCATTGCCGGGGCAAAGCCCGACAGTAACCATACCAGTATCAGTACCATTCCTATACCGGTCGTTTGTACTCTTTGCGCTTTCATCTTTGTATCATTTTAAAAGGTGAATACTCTTGTTGCTTGTACTATTAAGATCGTTCAAAGTCAAAATACCCTATGACTTTATGCATCTTTTCTTCTTACTCAGCGAACAAACAAGAGTCCTTATACCTTATAATAATAAAACCCTATAATATATGAAGAAAATAATTCCCAATAGTCTACTCGTTTTCATTCTTTTATGTTCATGCATATCAAATGCTAATGAGAAACAGCTCACTACTATACAACAAGAAACAGACTCATTAGTTTGTTTGGATAGTATTCCAAAGATTATTACAGAAGAGATTAAACCGGAGAATATAGAAATCAGTAAGGAGTTACTGTACGATAAATATACGCTGGCCGATACCTATCCGTACAAAGATACGACCCGGCATTTTCAATGGGAGAAGATGAAGGAACGGCTGGCCTTATTGGAAAACATTCAGGCTTCGCATAAACAATGGGGCATTTTACAGAATTATAAAAACAGAAATGGCGTTGCTCCATTAGTGAAAAAGTTCAAAAGAAATGCTTATCAACGCATTGCAGATACGCTGGGAGTAGAACGATATCAATCGGTTCCGCTCTATCTGACTACAGACACCCTCATCCCCGAACGATACGGACAAGACGGAGATTTGGCTTGTATGCTTGGCGAGACGGGCACCTTTGCCGAAGTAGAACCGATATTCATTGGCGACACCTGGATGGTTCCAAAGAAATACATCAAGCCGATTCAAGACAGTGTAGTCTTTCGGAAAGCGATCTTTGTAGATCGCACTAATCAAAACATTGCCAGTTTGGAGCAGAAGGGTAAAGGAGAGTGGCTGGTACGTAGCATGAACCCTGCAACAACCGGACAGCACCGCCCTCCTTACCAACAAGAGACTCCTTTGGGCATGTTTGTACTACAAGAGAAAAAGGGGAAAATGGTCTTTCTCAAAGACGGAACGATAGAAACCGGTGGTTTTGCCCCCTACGCCAACCGCTTCACAGACGGTGCCTATATTCATGGAGTTCCGGTCAATGCCCCACGTGCCGAATTTATCGAATACAGTCCTTCACTGGGCACTACTCCGCGATCGCATATGTGCGTGCGCAATGCAACTTCGCATGCAAAGTTCATATTCGACTGGGCACCTGTAAATCAGACGATTATTTTCATTTTAGAATAAGATTTATTATCTTTGCGTCATCACTTTAATAGAAAATATGCAAAAGGTAATTATATTTTTGTGCCTTATATTACTCGCATCGGGGCATTCGTCACCCCACAAAACAGAAGCCAGCAGCCCCTTGCCCATAGCCGATTCAATATCCGAGCTAGCAAGAGGTGAGCAACTCTTCGAAGAGATGCAACTAGGCGGTATCGTCAATTTTATTGCTTTTCGAGAAGCAGTAGCCGGTTATCATCGCATCAAGCAAAAGAGCAAACCGATCATGACGCTGATCGATTTTACCAAACCATCGACCGAGAAGCGTCTCTTCGTGTTCGATATGGACAAGAAAGCAATGATCTTTTCCTCTGTCGTTTCGCATGGCCGCAATAGCGGAGCCAATTACGCCACTTCTTTCTCGAACGAAAACGGTTCATACAAAAGTTCACTAGGATTTTATCTCACCGAGAATACCTATCAGGGAAAAAACGGTTATTCGTTGGTATTGAACGGACTTGAGCAGGGTATCAATGACCATGCTAAAGAGCGTGCTATCGTTATGCACGGAGCAGCTTATGCCAATCCATCGACCATTGCTTCGGGACGACTAGGACGTAGTTTGGGCTGTCCGGCTTTGCCTCAGGCACTTGCCAAGCCGGTTATCGATACCATTAAAAAGGGAAGCGTGCTGTTCATTTATGCCAATAATGCAGAGTATATGGCAAAGAGCTCTATTTTGTCAAGAAGAACCAACAACATTTAAATACGTTCAAAAGCCAACACCGTGATTCATCAATCGTTGTTCGGCCATCGTTTCATACTTCGTTCCTTTGCGCCCATAATTAGCATAAGGGTAGATGGAGATACCTCCGCGTGGGGTAAATATCCCGGTTACTTCGATGTATTTCGGATTCATCAGCCCGATGAGATCTTTCATGATGATGTTCACACAATCTTCATGGAAAGCACCATGATTACGGAAGCTAAACAAATAGAGTTTCAAACTCTTGCTCTCAACCATTTTTACATCGGGCAGGTAACTGATACGAATTTCGGCAAAGTCGGGTTGCCCTGTAATGGGGCAAAGGCTGGTAAACTCGGGGCAGTTAAAGCGTACCCAGTAATCATTGTCGGGATGCTTGTTATCAAATGCTTCGAGTACCCCGGGTGCGTAATCCTGTTTGTATTCAGTGCTTCTTCCAAGCAGTGAGAGCTGATCTTTCAGTTCGGTCATAATAGTAATATTGTTTTTATTTCGACATAAGGCTATCGTTTTCTTTGATAGCCAGATATTCCTCCAATCCTTTGCGACGAAGCTGGCAGGCAGGACAGTGACCGCAACCATCCCCCTGTATTCCGTTATAGCAGGTCAGGGTTTCATTGCGCACCAGTTCAAGCACGTCCAATTTATCGGCCAATGCCCATGTTTGCATCTTATCGAGCCACATCAAGGGGGTATGCAGCACGAACTGCTCATCCATTGCCAGATTCAACGTTACGTTGAGCGACTTGATAAACGAATCTCGGCAATCGGGATAACCACTAAAATCGGTTTGCGACACGCCGGTGATGAGGTGACTGATGCCTCGTTCGCGTGCATAAACGGCAGCAATGCTTAAGAAAAAAAGGTTGCGACCAGGCACAAACGTATTGGGCACTGTATCGTGTGGTTTTTCCTTATCCATCTCGAGCGTTGTATCGGTCAGTGAGTTGCGACCAAGTTGTCCGAGCAGAGCAACATCCATTACTTCGAACGGCACATCGGCCTTGCGGGCTATCTCACGGGCCAACTCTACCTCACGGTGATGCTTCTGTCCGTAAAGGAAACTCAGGGCTATCACATGTGCAAAGTGGTGTTTCGCCCAGAACAGACAAGTGGTAGAGTCTTGCCCTCCACTAAATACGACCAATGCCGTATCTTGATTCATTACCATAGGATGGTTAAATATCTGTTATCTTCAATACGTTGTAAGATATCTCCTTGTCGTACACATCGCTACCGTCGATCTTCTTGATATACTTCACCACCCGAATGGTTACAGGCAAAATAATAACCTCGTAGAGCGACTTCAGCACGATCTGTATACCCATCATAATGAGTAGTTCGCGCCAGGCAATCAGCCCTCCGAAGGCAATGGGGAAGAAAATGATCGAGTCGGCCGTTTCGCCTACTACAGTAGACAGAATAGCACGAGCCGAGAAGTTGCGCCCATTACTAGCCACTTTCATGCGGCTCATCACATAAGCGTTCAAGAACGATCCGACCAAAAATGCCATCAAGCTGGCTGCTACGATACGGGGAGCCATACCGAATACGAAGTTGAAGTGCTCAGCTCCATCCCAAAATGGAGCGGCAGGAAGTGCAACGGCTATCAGCCCCAAAGAGACTACAAAGAAATTCATGATAAACCCGCTCCAGATAATGAGGCGCGCTTTCTTGAATCCCCAGACTTCGGCGATACAATCGTTAATAATATAAGAAATGGGAAACACGAGTAGTCCGGCAGTTACCGTAATACTACCCACTTGAATAACTTTGGTTTCAAGCAAATTAGCTGCAATGAGGCATACATTAAACAGTATAGCAAGCAGCATGAAAGGCACAGATACTTTTTCTTTCATAATCCTGTTTTTTACGTGGTGTTCTAGATTACACGACCGTTATTCACGGCATCATACTTTGTTAATTGGGCGGCAAAGATACAATTTCTTTAGAAAACCGGCAACCATTTTGCAGTTAAAGTTGTTTGTAGACCATTCATCAAAAACTAAACTTATAATGAAAACAAATCTAAAAGTAGCAGCACTACTGCTGGGAATGGGTATCACTCCGTTTTTCGCTCACGCACAAAAAAAAGTAATTATTGAGAATGATGAACCAAACTCCATCATGTTTGTGTCGAAAAATAAAGCCGGTGACGAGATTATCCGAATCATGGACGAAACAAGGCTTCCAAGGTTTCAAGAGCCCAATACTCCACGCTTCTTATTGACAGATCAGAAAGGTAAGTTTGCGCTCGGTATCGGTGGATACGTACGGGCAACAGCCGAATATGACTTCGGAGGTATTGTGAATAGCGTAGACTTCTTCCCGGCCTTGATCTCCAACGGGAAAACAAACTTTGCCAAGAACCAATTCCAGATGGATATCACCACCTCTACTTTATTCCTGAAACTGGTGGGACACACCAAGGCTTTGGGTGATTTTGTTGTTTATACAGCCGGTAACTTCCGTGGCAATGGCTCCACCTTCGAACTACAAAATGCATATGCCTCTTTCCTGGGATTTACCATCGGCTATAGCTATGGCAATTATATGGATCTGGCAGCCCTCCCTCCCACTATTGACTGGGCAGGCCCTAACGGCTCGAGTTTCTACCGAGCCACACAATTAAGCTATATGTGCAATCGTGTAAAAAACTGGAAGTTTGGTGTAGCAGCCGAAATGCCTGCTGTCGATGGCACCGTTACTCCCGGATTCTCTATCAGCACACAACGCATGCCCAATTTCGTGGCATCCACCCAATATAATTGGAACAAGAGCAGTCACATCCGTCTGGCTGGTATCGTTCGCAGCATGACTTACTCGAGTGCCGTTGCACAAAAAGCTTACGCCAAGACCGGATACGGTTTGCAAGCATCTACTACATTCAACTTAGGTAAGAAATGGCATACCTACGGACAGGTGAATTACGGTAAGGGTATCAGCCAGTTCCTTACAGACCTAAGTACTCAGAATGTAGACATCGTGCCCGATCCGGAAAGCTCAGACCGCATGCAGGTATTGCCCATGTTGGGATGGTATGCCGGACTGCAATACAACATCTGCCCTAGCTTGTTTGTATCGGGCACCTATAGTTATTCAAGACTGTACTCCGAAAACGGTTACCCCGTCCAAACAACCGACATGTATCATACCGGACAGTATTTGGTTGCCAACGTATTCTGGAATGTAACCAATAATATGCAAGTAGGCGCCGAGTACCTGAGAGGTTGGAGAAACGACTTCAATGACAATATGCACCATGCCAACCGAATGAACATGGTGGTACAATACTCGTTCTAACGGATCAGAAAAAAAACGAAGAGAGGCTTTACTCTTTTTATCCCAGCAATTAGATAAAAAGAATAAAGCCTCCTTCAGTTTAGATAGTAAGATCGAATTGGTTCAACCGTTTTTAAAACTTATAGTCTAAACCAATACCAAACACCTTGTTGGTGCGAGAAAAGACATCGGTTCCGGCGATGCCTGTACCATTGTAATTAGCAGATACCTTTTCGTAATTATCGTAGTTTGTCCAGAAGTAAGCTACATTCAGTTTCAAGTTTTTGGCTACATCGAAGCCTGCACCCAAACCAAAAGAATAAGAACTCAGAGAGAAACTCATGTCTGTTTGGAAGTTATCTTTCACACCGTATTTAGTACGTTGCATACCGGCACTTACCTGTGCCCATTTGCAAACATCCCATTCCAGACCGGCCAGGTATTCATTAGTTCCGTTGCCGATAAAGTTTTGCTTGCCAATAAGCTCTCCGGTAGAAGGATCTTGTACAGTAGCCATCTCAGCATGCGTATCGAAAAAATGGTGATAACCTACCGAAGCACGCAACACAGGCAGAATCTCGTAAGATACACCTACGGTAAGAAGGCTGGGCACATCGTGAGGGGTGTTCACACCATCGCGATAGTTGGCATACTTATCGTCCTTCGGATTAGGCGTAGCAGCAGGTAAGTTTCCTTTTGTCTTGTTCTCAACATTTAAGGCTGTTTTGAATTCGTACTTTACACCTACATTCCATTTACCCATCTTGAAATCAGCACCAATGATAGGAGTTACTCCCCAGCCCGATTGTTCGCAATCAAGTTCCATATCGGCTGTTTTATTAGCTACTGCTTCAGCTCCCTTAGATATGGCAAGATATTTGTTATAGTTTTCGATATCACCCGCTTGCTTATACGCCTCGGCAGCCTGAAGAGCAGCAGTAGCACTGGTGGTAAAGTAGCGATTCAAATTAACCATTTCGCCACCGCCTATATTGGCCTGAATATCTTTAATATAACCCGAATAAGCATTGCTTACGTAATTAATACGAGCTCCACCGAATACAGACAGGTAGTCGTTAATTTGATAAGCAGCACCCAATTGTAGGCCAAAAATATATTGCTTACCTTCCATATAACTGTTTACCGAATATTTATCGGCATTAATGCCTTGTTTCTTCAGAAGAAGCGGAAGCATCGCCACCTGCGATTCAAAAGAACCTAAGCCCTCGTTGAATGTAGCTTTACCACCACCACCTGTTACGGCAAAGTTGGCAGAGAAAGCCCATTTATCTTTTTTATAAACAGCAAATGCACTCGGAACGAATGGCGCAGAAGCTTCGCCTTTGAACATTTTAGTCGAATTTCCGCCGAATCCGGCAAAAGGAGCAAACGTAGAATGAATGGTTCTTGTCTGGGCAGCACTCTGTCCGTTCAACGAAACATAAAAGCCATCTTGCATAAAAGCAGTACCGGCAGGATTAGAATATACGGCATCAATTTGCGTAGAAGCATCGCGAGCCAACATTCTCAGAAACAAAATGTGCTGATTGGTATTTGTCAGGAGACCTCCTGCAAAAGTTGGAATTGAAACGATCAGCATAAATATACTAATCAACGATAATTTTCTCATCTAAATCTTTTTTAATTATTTCGGTCGCAAAGATACAACAATATTACACACATATCATATACTTGTGCAATTAATTTCGCCGAACCAGCTAATTCGATTCAAAAATAAATAGTTTCTCATGAAACTATACAATCCTCAAGTACTTCAAACGAAACATAAATGAAGTGAAGAAGAAAAACTTTTCATCAGAGCCAACGGTTATTATTAATAGAATGAAGAGTAGTTATTATAAAACAGAGCATAACAATGAAGAAGGTTATACATAAAGCAGAAACCAGAGGCCATACCCGAAATGAATGGCTCGATAGTCGTCACACCTTTAGTTTCGATGAATATTTTGATTCAAACCGCATCAACTTCGGTGCACTGCGTGTATTGAACGATGATCGTGTAGCTCCCGGAGCCGGGTTTCAGACTCATCCACACAAGAACATGGAGATTGTTTCCATCCCCCTGAGAGGAGAGTTAGCACACGGAGACAGCAAAAAGAACCACTGCGTCATCGGTGTAGGAGACATTCAGGTTATGAGTGCCGGAACAGGGATCTTTCACAGTGAGATGAACCACAGCAAGGCCGATCCTGTCGACTTCCTGCAAATATGGATCATGCCTCGTGAACGAAATACCCGACCGGTTTATCACGATTTCAGTATCCGCGAACTCGAACGCAAGAATGAGTTATCGGTTATCATTTCGCCCGACAGTGACACACCGGCTACCTTGTTGCAAGACACCTGGTTCTCCATCGGGAAAATAGAAGCCGGCACGAAGTTAAGCTATCATCTGCACCAAACACATGCGGGCATCTATGTTTTCTTGATCGAAGGCAAGATTGTAGCAGCAGGCGAGGAATTGTCGCGACGAGACGGTATGGGAGTTTTCGAAACCAACAGCATAGACATAGAGGTACTTGAAGATTCGCATATTCTATTAATGGAAGTTCCGATGTAACATTGCCTATGAATACAAACTTAGCCAATATTCGGCAAGAATATACCAAAGGCGGACTACGGGAGGCATCACTTCCCGAAGATCCGCTTTTGCTTTTCAGCCAGTGGCTTCAGGAAGCCATTGATGCGAAGGTCGATGAACCGACCGCTGTTTTAGTAGGCACCGTATCACCCGAAGGACGCCCATCGACCCGTACCGTTCTGCTGAAAGGGTTGCATCACGGAGCGTTCATCTTCTATACCAATTACGAAAGCCGTAAGGGACAACACTTGGCACAAAACCCGTTCATCTCGCTCTCTTTCGTGTGGCATCAACTGGAAAGGCAGATACACATCGAAGGGATAGCCCATAAAGTTCCGGCAGCAGAATCGGATGCTTATTTCAGTCAACGCCCCTATAAAAGTAGAATCGGCGCACGCATCTCTCCCCAAAGCCAACCCATCAAAGACCGCATGCAACTGATTGCCGCTTTTGTTAAAGAAGCCACCCGATGGGTAGGACAAGAGGTAGCCCGACCCGAACACTGGGGCGGATATGCCGTAACGCCTCAACGCATTGAGTTCTGGCAAGGACGGCGCAACCGTCTGCACGACCGCTTTCTATATACCCTGCAATCCGATGGGAAATGGCAGAAAGAGCGCTTGGCTCCTTGATTTTCGTCCGATTCCTTGTCTAATACACGGGGAATCTGTAATATTGCAATTCTAAATGACAAACTTATGAAACTGGATTACATTTATCACAGTGGTTTCGCTATCGAAGCACCGGGCGTTACGCTTATTTTGGATTACTACAAAGACTCTTCCGAAACAATACACAACCAAGGTATTGTGCACGATGAGCTACTCCAAAGACCCGGAAAGCTTTATGTACTCTGCACACATTTTCATCCCGATCATTTCAACCCCGAGGTACTGCAATGGAAAGAGCAACGCCCCGATATTCACTACATCTTCTCTAAAGACATATTACGTCACAGGCGCGCCAACAAAGAGAGTGCCTATTATATAAGTAAAGGTGAGAGTTACGAGGACGATACCCTGCGTATCGATGCTTTTGGATCGACCGATGTTGGCAGTTCCTTTCTGATACACCTGCAAGGAATGCGCCTCTTCCACGCGGGCGACCTCAACAACTGGCATTGGAGCGAAGAGTCGACCGAGCAGGAGATCAACAAAGCCAACGGCGACTTTCTGGCCGAGGTAGCCTATATCAAAGCATCGGCACCCGCAGTAGATGTAGCGATGTTTCCGGTTGACTCCCGCATGGGGAAAGATTATATGAAAGGAGCCAAACAGTTTATCGAACAAATAAAAACTACTATATTTGTGCCGATGCATTTCGGCGAAGATTATGCGGGAGGCAATGCCTTCTGCGATATAGCAGAAGCAGCCGGTTGCCGCTTCATTAAAATCGATCACCGGGGCGAACGTTTCGACATTACTAAATAACACATAATAATTATGAACAAATTAACACACCTTTTTCTTGTATTACTTTTAGCCTGTGTACCTATGGGTATCATGGCACAAGACAATGACGATAATGACGACAGCAGATACTTGGTAGGCGCAGTGCCCGAGGTAAACGGCAAAGTTGTCTTTTCAAAAGAGTTCAGCATTCCCGGCATGTCTCAACAACAGATATTCGAGCGCATGCAAAAATGGCTTGCCGAACGATTAAAAGCGAACAACAACGTGGATAGCCGCGTAGTATATACCGATGCAGAAAAAGGAACCATAGCCGGTGTTGGCGAAGAGTGGTTGGTGTTTAAATCAAGTGCCCTGTCACTAGACCGCACGTTGCTGAACTATCAAATCACCATCGACTGCCAACCATCCAAGTGCTTGGTCGAAGTAGAGAAGATACGCTATACCTATCGCGAGAAAGAGAAATACACAGCCGAAGAGTGGATTACAGACAAATATGCACTCAACAAAGCACAGACCAAACTGGTGCGCGGCCTTGCCAAATGGCGTAAAAAAACAGTAGACTTTGCCGATGATATCTTTGCCAAGGCAACCAAAGCATTAAGTGCATCAAACAGCCAACCCCAAGTAGAGAAAGCTCCTAAAAAGGCAGCTGTAACCTCAGGCCCGGTAGTTATCGGTACTGCTACCCTTGTAACCTCTCCCGATATGCCGGGATATAGAAGCGTTGCACCCGATCAATTACCAGCCAGTGCCATTCAGATGGGTAGCGGCAAACTCGTAATTGCCATCGGCAAGGATGCCTTCAATATGACCATGATGACTGCCAATGCCGGCGGATCGTTGGGCAAAGTATCCGGAAAACCTGTCGTATTCAGCATCCTATCGCCCGACCAACCTTATGAGTCGTTCGAAAAGGCAGATACCTACTCGGTACGCTTCTACCCTACCAACCAAACAGAGCCATCGGTTATTCTCGAATGTAAGAAACTACCCGCAGCCGCTCCGATGGAAGGACAACCCCGTACATACGTAGGTGAAATTGTAAAAGCTTGGATGAAATAAAAGAAGAGTTGAATAACCCCAAAAACAATCGTTATGGAAATAAAAGCAAGATTTGACCATTTCAATATCAATGTAACCAACCTCGAACGCAGCATTGCTTTCTACCAGAAAGCACTCGGGCTCAAAGAACACCACCGCAAAGAGGCCGCCGACGGCTCTTTTGTATTGGTTTACCTGACCGATGAATCGACCGGGTTCCTATTGGAACTAACCTGGCTCAGAGATCATACCGATAGCTATGAACTGGGCGAGAACGAGAGCCACCTCTGCTTCCGTGTGGCAGGCGACTATGATGCCATTCGTCAATATCACAAAGAGATGGGTTGTGTCTGTTTCGAGAACACTTCGATGGGGCTTTACTTCATCAACGATCCGGATGACTACTGGATAGAAGTATTGGGGGAGAAAAAGCACTAATTAGCTTCCCTTAAAAAGTATATTTTCAGCGAAACCTTCTCTTTCAGAAGCGTTTCGCTGATTTTGTTTATTAGCTATCAAAAGAATCTTCATGACTCTCTCATTATTTCAAAATGCGACTCCTACTTTTAGGAACAAAGAGTGTCGGGATTGATTCATTTTTGAGCTACCATCAATCGAATAACTACAGTAGTTGTAACCGATGGCCGGAATAATGCTGACTCTCTTATCCAGTAACTTGTATCCGAAAGAAAAATCGAATAGCCACTTGCCATCTTTATTATTTTCAGATGTAGCCAGATTATAGCCGACATCACCATTTAGTAAAAACCGCTTGTTGGCGAACGGGTAATACCTAACGTCGATAAAGACAGGTAGCGTATTCAGACCCTCCAGTTGCGTGTAGCTATTGAGTCCAATACCAGCACCTAAAGACAAATCGGGAGTTACATAATAACCGAGCAAAGCTCTGATTAAGCTCATAGCCATTTTGTGGTCGCTACCGTATGACACATCATACGCATCTCCTTTGTCGGAGAGTGAAATTCCGTAACCGACTTCAACAGCACCCCAAAGCTTGCGGTTCTGTGCATACGAGCAAGTTGCTGCGAACAGCAGGATAACCAATAATAGTTTTCGCATATCAATTTTATTTAGTGAATCTTATACCTTTCCACGTTCCGTTGAAGTAACAGGCACTAAACATATCCAGAGCTCCGATTATAAATGCCGTTGGCGTAAAGCCAACTCATCCGTCAAACCAGATTCTTTTTGACTGATCAAACATCCTATTTATGTCTGGCCGCTCTTTTTCTTCGGATCTCCGCCTTCATCTTGGCCGAATCAGAACCGTGCAAACCTTTAATGTATTTTGCTTTTTTCGCCTTTGTTTTCACCTTTTTGTCATCTTTTCCGGTCGATTCTTTCTTCCCTTTAAAGACAATTCCACCGAACATTGCATCCTCTATACTCATAATCTTTCTCTATTAATTCATTTTTTCTGTGGACAAAGATAATCGTTTTCTGCGAATTACCTATCTTTGCAGGCTATAACAATAAACAACCATTCGATGGAAACAACATTGCTTGCTCCCGAAAAGGACCCGATGGGTGCCGCCATAGCCGATTACTTCAACCTGCATAAAGCCGGAAAACTACGTGTATTCTCTTCTCAATTCGACGAAGACGAAATCCCCGTCAAAGACCTCTTTCGTACCACCAAGCTGATGCCTTTACTCGAACGTACCGCACTCGAATTAGCTTCGGGACGCATTCTTGATGTAGGTGCAGGCAGCGGATGCCATGCATTGGCCCTTCAAGAGCAAGGCAAAGAGGTATGTGCCATCGACATCTCTCCGCTCTCTGTCGAGGTTATGCAGAAGCGTGGCGTAAGCAACGCCTGCTTGGTTAACTTGTTCGACCAGCGGTTTACCGATACGTTTGATACCATCCTCATGCTTATGAATGGTTCGGGCATCATCGGCCGTCTGGAGAATATGCCCGCTTTCTTTCAAAAGATGAAGCAACTCCTTCGCCCGGGCGGATGCATTCTAATGGATTCGAGCGACCTACGCTATCTTTTCGAAGACGAAGACGGCAGCTTCTTGATTGATCTGGCAGCCGATTATTATGGAGAAATCGACTTCCAGATGCAATACAAAACCATCAAAGGCGAACCGTTTGATTGGCTATACGTTGACTTTCAAACACTCAGCCTCTACGCCGCCGAATGCGGTTTCAAGACCGAGCTTATCAAAGAGGGCAAGCACTACGATTATCTGGCGAAGCTGACGGTTGAATAAATTATTTTTTCAACTCTTCATCTATCGCCTGTACCAACGAGCTGAACTCTTCTTCATTGTATAGACGAGTCAGCTTAAGTATCTTTCCATCGCGACCAATCAGTACATTGCGCGTAATACCCGACTGACGAAGCGCATACTTCGCAAAAATATCGGCACCCGGATCGAGCCCCATCGGATAAGTAACACCCGTAGCTTTCATAAAAGCAAGTACTTTATCCAATGGCTCATCGCGGTCGATACCGATCAGCATGAACTGTGGGTTGCTTTTATTCTTCAACCAAATATCTTTCTCGATAAAAGGCATCTCTTTGCGACATACACCACACCAACTGGCTGTAAACTGCAACATCACTACCTTACCGCGCAATGACGACAGGCTTACCTGCTTACCGTCGGTCAAGGTGATGGTAAAGTCGGGTGCCATCTGTCCTACTTTCACTATGTAACCGGTACTATCGGCTTCGACTGCCGTTACATTCGTTTCATCGGTAGCCGCAGCTACCTCTTTGTTCGCCTTCGCCTGTCCGGCACATGCCACATTGCTTAACGCAAACAGCCCTAAACAACAGATACTTAAAAAAGTTTTCTTCATCATTTTAATCTTATTTACTTTCGAGCAAAACTACAAAAAAGTATTTTATTATCCTTCTATATTCGATAATTATTTGCAAAATGACTCCACCTACGAATCGAACGCCGCAAGGGATAACGAGACAGCAGGCGAAGTTGCTAAATACACAAGTATCTCTGTAAACAGAATGGGCATTAAAGCTAAACAGGAAGTAAGTAATGATGAAAAAAGCAAAAATGAAAAGAGGGGAAATAAGCACATAATACACTATACAACAACAATATACAAAATAAAAATCAAGCACACATTGTATTATTTTTCTTTGCTTGAAAAAGAACTATTTTAACGGTGTGTTAAGTACGTAGTCTTAGTAGCAATGAGTACGTACTATTTGTTAGCAAAACTACGTACTCTTACGATAAAGAAAATCGGCAATTATATTCGGTCACTTGATTTTTTAGGTTAATTCCAACTTCTATGAAAACAAGAAAATTGAAGATAGTTAACCTTTCAGTAAAGATGATATAATTTTAGTAAAGCGATAGTTTAATTCTTATAAAAACACACCCTTGATCTGTTTTTCACTGATCAAGAGTGTGTAAAATAAATCTTATTTAGTAATTTAATCAATTTCAATTACTATTCATCCAACTTTTGGGAACATTCCTAGGTGGCAGAGTCTTATAAAATACACCTTGCTTCAGTTGATATCTCTCCGTCTTTTCGGTATGAGTTGCGGTTCTGGGATTGGTATGCTGCCAAACGAAGTAGGTAAAAAGTGTATTAACCGAAATTCCCAATCTTATACCCGAAGTTAAATGATGTTTTGAGAAATCAGTAATCGTCACATCGTCTTTTATCATTTGATTTCTTCGTTTATACTTTTCTTTATATACTTTTGATAATTCGAATTCAATGTACCTTGGAGGTATGGTGGGAACTAATGCCTGTTGGTCTGCATAGAACGCCAGCCAAGCATCTCCATATAATTTTTCTCTTTGAAGAAACGGACCAGCATATCTGTCGTTATTACTTATATTTCCATACTCCACTCTTGCATAAACAGGAGGGCTATCTATATCAAATCTGAAATTAACTTTATATGGCGAATTATCTGATAAGTTTGCAAAACTACAGTAAATAGGAGTACCCGGTGTTGACGCAGAGAATTCTCCACCTTCCGTCAAATGCTTTACAAAACCCTCCACTCCAGTAACGGATTGAACCCCACTTTCACCTTTTCCTCCAACCAGATAGATTTTTATATCTGACGTCATAATGAAATTCTGTTCATCAGTTGTCAATGTAGTTGTCTTTTTATACAATAACTTGTTAACTGTACTTTTAGCAAGAGATTCAGCTTCCGTATAGTCGTAATCAGTTTCAATAACCATGACTCCAAGTCTTCCATAGGCAATGGAGCTGACATATATGGGGCTATAGTCACCATGAACATCTCCTATAACAAACCCATCTTGAGGAACATCCATATCCAGCGTGAAATATTTCTGGATAAATTTCACATATAGGCCTGTGCTCTTTTGTATTGTCGCGGAATTTTCGCTAATGGAAGATGAAGTCTTTCCAAAGAGGGTTGCAGTACTTACATTTGAGCCAAATACTGTTCTTAGTTGATTATATGCAGTGAATTGTTTAATATCCAAAGAAACACTAGCGGATTGTTTTCCTATTCCTTTTTGCTGCATTAAATCCATGACAAATTGTCGTGTTCTTGATAAAGACGGATTACTTATTGTTCCAGTAACTTTTTCTGCAGGAAAAGAGACGGAAACATTAATAGGTTTTGTCGCCACAGAGACAGATTTGTAGTCGTAATTAGCTACACTTGCAGCCTGCAAAACCGATCCCAGATAAATATGCCTATGCAGATTTTCCATCAATACACATTCTGATGATCGTGCATTGATTGTCCTTCCGAATCCATTGCTCCAAGTCTCTTCACTTATGATTTCATAGGCAGAACGAGTAGGCACCTGTTCATGTTTGGCGGTCTCACCATCAATTCCATTCTTTTGTTGTTTCAACAGTTGCAGAGCCATATCTGGAACAAAGCTGCTTGTGGCTATTCCAATTATCGGTTCTGGATATTTAGGCAGAGATTGATATGCAAGTTCTGCTTTTTGTTCTGCTTTCTCAATACCCAGATTTTCTAATTCTTGTTGGCATGAAAAAAGACCAACTGTCAACAGAAAGGCTAAAACGACTCTCGCGTTAAGTGAATTCAATTTTATCATACTATATTATATTATTGGGGAAGATCAATTTTAAATCTGGAATACAAAGGAGAATTATCACTTAGATAACTTGCAGTATAGAATAGGGGATCACCAGGTACATCCTGAGAAAATGTTCCTCCCCCTATAATAAATTTTTTGAATTCTTCAAAACCAGAAATGGCTTTTACAGCCCCCTTCCCGTCACCACTGGTAACAGACAGTTTGATATCACATTTCTCCAAAATTTGCTTGTGTTCGTAGGATAAGTTTAATTCACCGCTTACAATCTTGGCTTCAAAAGCAGCTTTTACAGCCACTCTTACATTCTCATAACTCTCGTTAGTTTCAATAATTATCACTCCCATACGGCCATATACGATAGAGCTAATATAGACAGGATCAAATGTTCCAACGTTGCTCATATCAGAATGATTTAGAAGTATATTTCCATCTAAAGGTAGATCCATATCAACTGTAAAGTTCTTCTGGATAAACTTTGCAATAAGCCCGGTGTTCTTTTTAACTTTCTCTTTTGAGACATCAACACCTAAATTAAAGACCTTTGCCACATTTATATTACATCCGAAAGCAAGTTTAATCTCATTATAGTATGAGAACTGATTCATATCATAACTGAAAGATATAAGTTGGCTTCCACTCATTCCTTCTTTTCTCAACGCATTTTGTACAGCCTGTCTTTGCGCACCTAAACTTGGGCGATCTATGGTATCTATTACCCATTTCCCTGGAAAAGAATAAGATATGTTTATAGGCTCAACTTGATTGGGTAGCTGCTAAAACCTCTGATTCTCAATAGAACCTGCCTTTAATAAAGATCCCAAATAAATGTATCTCATTACATCATAAGTTACTGAGAACTCATTAGTTTCATAGATTAGCGAGTGACCGCTCCCATTACTCCAGATACTGTCTTTCACTAATTGAGAAGCCCGAGTTTCTACACCCTCCTGTTTCTTATTTAAAAGTTGCAACAACCGTTCTTCATTGGCAACAGTCACTTCAATCGGGCTTTGTGGATATTTCTCCAGTTTTACTACCGATTGCTGCTCCACATTCTCTGAACTTGAATCCATAATCTCATCATTACATGAGTATACCGTGACTAAAATAGAGCACAGACATACGTAATTAAAAACATTTTTCATTGTAATTAAATTTAATTATTAATAAAGTGTGATATGACTTATATATCAAATGTACCTTTTGCAGCAGAAGAGACTAATGGCACCGAGAAGTCTTCTCCTTCTGTTTGAGGTTGGATAATGCTACAGTGGAATATGATTTCTTCCCCATCTGTTATTTCGATTAAAACAGTAGACTCGTTCTTTACGCCCCAATTGGTTAAATTGTATTTACCTGAAGACTCTATTACAAATTTATATTTGCCCGTAGATTCACCATCTTTTTCTATATATACAGAATGAACCAAAGCTGAATTAGCGCGGGAAATATTATATTTTAATCCCTTTAAATCACTTGGTAGAGTCGCTGCCGGCTTTCCATTAACAGACTTCAGTCGGCTACAAATGAAGGGAACTTCAAATTTTCCTCCTTCCATAGGTATATAGAATGATTGTGAAATTTCTGTTGAAAGGGCATATTGATACTCTATTTGGGATGCTTCCTATTGCAAGGCATAGGTTTCAGAAGCAATTTCTTTTCCATCTGCAATGGAGAACATAATTCGACCTTTCCGAATGGAATCCTCTTCATTCTCATTGGCTCGTAATTCAAAAGTACAGATAAAATTATCTTTTTCAATATTCAAAATAGAAAACTGATCTCCGTCAATATCCATCTTTGAAATGACAGATGTTGTTACTCTTTCCTGTTCTCCTGTAAAGATTCCATTAACTTGTGATTTTCGGTGAATTGATAATACGTACTTTCTCGTTTCACCTTGTTTAGCAAAACCTGATTCTAAATCTCCCTGCAAATCAAAAGAATAGCTATACGCAAGATTTTCTTCTTTTTTATCGCAAGAATTACAAAAAAGCATTATTAATAAAAGGAAAAAAAAATGTTTCATTTGTTGTAGTTTTTATGTTAGACTATTTACTTCCACAAATATCAGTTATGATCATAGCTGCACCTCAGTATATATTCAGCTTTTGACAAATTGTCCGGTAACAACTTGCATCACTTCAAACCTTAGCCTATAAAATATTTCCTTTTTCATGACAATCGTCTTTATTCGAGTTAAGATATTACAAAGATAGACTGAAGAAATAGAACGTTCAATACCTAAAAGCAGGTATATTCAGCATGAAGAATAACCACAAATCACTATTAGTCAATAAAATAATTTATAATCTTGAAAGTGAGCAAATAAAAATAAATCTTCTCCTTTCACACGCAGAGTCAATCAACTCGTCTTAAACATTTTATTTCATTCGCCAAAAAATAAACTGACACGTCAAACTCTTAATTTGTGTTCAGTCTAGGATTCATAAAAAAAGAGTCAGGATTTTATTTGCGATTTAAAACTACTTAGGTTATATTTGTTTTTGATCATTTTAAAACTTTATTGATATGAAAAAGACAACGACTATTCTACTATTTATGGCATTATTCTCCGTAGTTAGCTCCTGTAAAAAGACCTCTTCGAGATACTATTTCCTAAAAATAAAAGCTTTGTGGAATGTATGATTAATGGAAAAAAAGCTTCTGGAGAAGAGTTAAGAAGAGCCTTTGAACCAGAAGTAAACTTTCATATAAACTATTATTGTAATGAGAAAGATTCTTTTACTTTTAATATAGCTAAGAATATTGCTTCTGAAGATAAAACTAAAAGTTATAATATTTGCATCTCTATTTGTCGAAGCTCCTTACCTGCTATCGGTGAAAGAATGTATTTTAGGAAAAATGTAAGCGATGATATTCCTTATGAGTTTGCAGATAATAGTTTTATCGCAACAATCGGACTCTATCCTTATTTATATGAATATACGGACACCTTAAAACTTCCTGAATTAATAAGGAAAAAAAGACTTTCGATAAGAACGACTAAAACTGACGGCTACATAGAATTCACGAAATTAGATGTAAAAAACGGTTACATATATGGAAAATTTGAATTTGAAGCTGAAGCAACAAGTAAATTCATTGAAGGAGTTAATATAAAGACGTCTGTAAAGCAAGGTCTTTTCGAAGGACATCGTTTGGAGCGCAATAAAACCTTTTATTGGCATGGTCTTCCAGAAAGAATTTTCTAGAATATTTGAAACCTTAAATCAGCTTGGCGTCTTTGAGTGTATAGTCATCCCTCAAAAAACCAATAAAACATTGGAGAATCAGTGATTTTAATCCTAAAAAGAAAAACCTCTGAAACTCCTTATAAAAAGGTATTTCAGAGGTTCCTTTGAGGTAATCTCCCGAGAGTCTGTGCAAAAACCTTAGAAGCTATATTGAGTTATCATTTATTTTTCGTATATTTATGGAAAGAAACTAAACAATATATCTATGAACTACATAGTAGGAGAAAACAGAAATCAAATTCAAATGATAGCTCTTGAACAATTGGTTGCTCCAGATTCTTGGGCAAGGGTTATCGACTTATTTGTGGATATCTTGCCTATAGATGAGCTTGGTTTTTCATGTTACCATTTCTCGCTCTTCCCAAAAAACAAAGGGAGAACTGATTCACTCATTGCCCCCATTTCGTACGATGTTATATAGTTTATTGGTTGTTACGTAATGCTTGCTTACTTTTTCGATATTGTCCTGGCATTAGCCCAAATTTGCGTTTGAAAAGCTTGTTTAAATGACTAAGGTCTGTAAAACCTAAATCTAGAGCTATTGATTGAATCGAATTACTGCTGTTTACAATCCTGTTCTCTGCCAACAATAATTTGTAATTGACGAGATAATACTGTAATGTTTCTCCAGTATGTTTTTTAAAAAAACTCCCCACATAATTTTTAGACATTCCAAATTTCTTAGCAATGCTGTTTAATGAAACCTTTTGTGGCTCATATACATTATGACGGATGTAAGTTAGTATTTCGGAAATTTCTTTATTGACCGGGAAATTATTCCCTGCATTTGTATTGCTCAAATGATAACTATAACATATATTGCGGGCAATAATACTAATAACTGTGCTCATCGCATCACTGATGATATCTGAAGAATAACAATGAGGAGAATGATGCTCTTTTAAAATGAGGTTACAAAGAGCATTAATATACTCTTTATCGCTATTCTCAAAGCAAATAGCCCCTGGAATCTGATTGGGCAAGATAATGATCGCTTCAATTCGTTCCATCCAGTGTCGCTGACTAAGATCACTTTTATTTTTTTTAAACACCAATTCCGTAAATTTAAAAAAGCAAAATGATGTTCTTTCTATTATGAAAAAAGAGTGATAGTCCTCTGGCGATAATAAAAAAACATCTCCTTCTTGATAGGGAAAATTCACATCATTGATGGTGTGCGTGCCTTTACCTTTATTAATAAAAATAATCTCATAATGATTGTGTTTATGTACGGGGTGCTCCCAGACATCGGCATCAAACTCAAGAACGACAAAAGGAGTATGTTGATTATATCGTTGCATAAAGACTTGAAACAATAAGTGAATATTGGATTTTTGCAAATATATGTTTTTGTTTGGGAATAACTGCTAATATGAATCAAAATAATGATAATAACATTTTTATCATACCTGAAAATAGTAAGATTATACCAGTTTTTACCATCACGACTAAACTAACTTTGCAACATAAAACAATATAAAGATAAATTTAGGTATGAAAATTAAAAAGATTCTACTGGCAGGAACAATATTTTCTTTGTTATCTGCAAACTCAGGTTTATATGCTCAGAAAAAGAACAATCAGTGGCCTAATGGGGCACGCTTAGTGATCAGCTTTTCGATGCAGTTTGAAACAGGAGGACAACCTGAAGGTGCCGAAAGTCCCTTCTCAGGCTCTCCGTTACCTAAAGGTACTCCCGACCTTCCGGCAGAAAGCTGGTTTCGCTATGGAGCTAATGAAGGTATCGAGCGAATGCTCGACTTATGGGACAAGTATAATATTAAGGTTACTTCACATGTAGTAGGTGAAGCAGCTCAGAAATATCCGGAATTAGCTAAACAGATTGCAAATAGAGGTCATGAGATCGCTGGTCATGGGATCGCTTGGAGTAACCAATGGGACAAATCTTACAACGACGAATTGAAATTTGTGAAAGAAGGTGTAGATGTAGTAAAACAGATTACCGGTAAACAAGCGGTTGGATATAACTGTAACTGGCTCCGTCGCAGCACAAACACACTCAAAGTTCTTCAAGATCTCAATTTTTTATATCATATTGATGACATTAGTCGTGATGAGCCTTTCGTTACGATGGTACGTGGAAAGAAGTTTGTTATAATACCTTATACACTTCGCAATAATGACATTGTAAATATAGAGGGAAAACATTGGTCACCCGATCAGTTCTTATTTCAATTAAAATCCGAGTTTGACCAGCTTTACTTCGAAGGAGCTACCAAGCGTCGAATGATGTCGGTTAGTCTACACGATCGTATAGGAGGTAATCCGGCAATGGTAAAGGTAATAGGAGAGTTTATTGAATATGCCAAACAACACGAAGGAGTTACTTTTATGCGAAAGGACGACATAGCCCACTTAGTAAAGGATGATCCACATACTTTAGTAGATAATTCTGAAATAGAATATAATCAATAATAACTGCTCTCTTTCGAACATTCTTTGCCGCAAATATGTAGTTAAGTTGTATCGGGAGGTCTATTTTAAGGTTAAACTATAAATAATGAAAATATGAATAAAAATGAAATTATTAATGCTTTTGAATTTCGTCATGCTTGTAAAGAGTTTGATGTAAATCGTAAGATCTTGAGTGACGATTTTCAGTACATACTCGAAGCAGCACGCCTTTCGCCCAGTTCGTTTGGCTTTGAACCTTGGCATTTTCTGGTGATACAAAATCAGGCATTGCGCGATAAATTAAAAGAACGTGCTTGGGGAGCTACATTAAAACTGAGTACGGCAAGTCATTTTGTTATCTGCCTTGCTATGAAGCCAGACTTAACTCGTTACGACAGCTCGTATTTACAGGACTTTATGGATCGTATTCAACATTTGCCGGAAGATTGGGTCAAAACTAAAACTCAGTTCTTTAAGACATTTCAAGAAGAAGATTTTGATTTGCAAGACAACCGAGCTTTATTTGACTGGGCAAGTAAACAGACTTATATTGCGCTAGGAAATATGATGACTGCTGCAGCTCTAATCGGAATCGACTCTTGTCCTATTGAAGGATTTCATCCGGCAACTACCGAAGCTATTCTTGCAGAAGAATTAGGGGTTGATCTGAATAAGTACGGAGTATCTTATATGGTTGCTTTTGGTTATCGCAAGAATAATCCCGGAGAAAAAACGCGTCGTTTGCTCGAAGAGATTGTTACGTGGAAATAAATTCAATTAATATTTAAAGCAATGGCAAATATAAAAAACACATTAAATCATAAACACATAGCTTATGTTTTATTGCGGACCACGGTTGGATTAAACTTCTGGGGGCATGGTTACATACGATTATCAAAGATTCCCGAATTTAGAAACACGAATATAATAAAATTTCTCTAGACCGATTAATTTTTCATTAATAGACATTGTAATATGAAAACAAAAACTCTGTTCGACTCCTTTCGTATTGGAGAAATTTCGCTTAAGAATCGCTTTGTTATGGCTCCCATGACTCGTTCACGCAGTACTGAACCCGGAAATATTCCAAATGACTTGATGGCTAAATATTATGCACAACGTTCTTTAGCAGGGCTTATTATAAGCGAAGCCACGCAAATTTCATTGCAAGGACAAGGTTATGCCCGGACACCTGGAATTTATACTCATGAACAGGTTGAGGGGTGGAAATCGGTGATTCATGCCGTTCATAATGCCGGCAGCAAAATGTTTCTTCAATTATGGCATGTAGGACGCGTTTCCAGCGCACAAGTTAACGGACTTCAACCTGTTGCTCCTTCTGCCATTATTGCCCGTGATACAAGTGTATATCTGTTTGACGGGGCACCCAATGGCGACGCGACTTTTATTCCTGTAGATGAACCGCGTGAGATGACTGTTGCAGATATTTGTACGACTATTTCTGATTTTGCTAATGGAGCACTTCATGCTATTGAGGCCGGATTTGACGGAATAGAAATTCATGGAGCCAATGGATATCTAATAGATCAATTTTTACGTTCTAACTCCAATCAGCGTTCTGATGAATACGGAGGTTCGCCCACTAACCGGGTTCGCTTTTTAGTAGAAGTTGTTAATGCGGTAGTTAATGCAATAGGCAAGCAGCGTGTAGGGGTTCGTCTATCTCCTTTTATTAAGTTTAAAGATATGGATGACCCGGAAATTTTGGATACGATACTCTTAGCTGTTCGAGAACTTAATAAAATTGGAATTGCCTATATCCATCTTTGTGAGGCCGATTGGGATGATGCGCCGCAAATTCCCGAAAGTTTCAGAAACGTATTAAGGCAGATATTCTCAGGCACAATAATAGCTACGGGAAATAAAACAATCGAATCTGCACAACAATTATTAAACAACAACCTAGTAGACTTGATTGGGTTTGGCCGGAAGTTTTTAGCGAATCCTGATTATCCCAATCGAGTAAAGCAAAACGCCGCCCTCAACGAAATAACAGACAGTCATACTCTTTTTGGAGGAGGCGATGAAAGAGGATATACCGATTATCCGTTTATAAATAATGAATTTGAAAGTTAATAAATGCCTGAACATATAAAGATGAAAGTATTTCAAATAAACAAACACAAAGCATTTTCGGCCTTTATTAAATTTCAGCGTATTTTAATAATTGGATTTGTACTGATAACCATTGGATTGCATAAAGGAAAGTTGATTAATCTGGATTTATTTTCGAAAGAAGGCAATCAAGTTAAAATAGCATCGTTCGAAATGGAAGATGTAACTCGGTTATTTCCTTTGGCAACCTCAATAAAAGGGGAAGATAGCATTACTGTTTTACAAGAAAATAAAAAAATAGGATGGTTAATTAATTCAAGTCCTGCCCTAGACTCTGTTGTTGGTTTTTCGTCTTCAGTGCCCTTATTAATTGGTTTCGATAGTTCGAATAAGATTATTGGAGTTCATTTATTGAAAAATGAGGAATCTCCCGAATTTGTAAAAGCTATTACCCAATCCAAATTATTAAAATCGTGGAATGGAATAGCTGTAAATAATTACAACAAAACAATCAGTTTAGACGGGATATCGGGAGCAACGGAAACATCCTCTGCCATAATAAAAACCGTAAACGGACGAATTGCACATTATCAGAATGTAAAACCTGCTAGGATAAACGAAATCTCTTATTGGGAAATCATTCAATATATAATGGGAGCAATTATTATTATATTGGGGTTAATTCAATTTTTTCATCCTCAGAAATTGCGTAAGTACAGACTTTACTACCAACTGTCGTCTGTTCTTATATTGGGATTCTTAATGGGAAGTTTTATATCCACCGCATCACTATTTAACTGGATTGTGTTTGGAATTTCACTTCCCTCGAAGCTATTTATGCTCATATTGCTTATGCTAAGTATAGGACTGCCGCTCTTTACTGGAAAGTCATTCTATTGCACTCATATTTGTCCTTACGGAGCTATGCAGGATCTAATGGGTAAAATTACAAAAAGAAGAATTAAGCTATCTTTTCGGGTAAAATCCTATTTATCATCACTAAGAGAAATCATTTTTTCAACCATTGTATTTCTGCTTACTCTGGGTGTAGGGATTGATCTTACCAATGTAGAACCTTTTTCGGCATTTTTGTTTCAATCAGCCTCAATTCCGATATTAGTTCTTTCTATATTCTTTATCATTTTATCCTTATTTATGCCACGTCCATGGTGTAATTATTGCTGCCCAACCGGACAGTTTTTAGAAATATTCAGAAAACCTGTAAAAACGAATTCGAATGAAAATAAATAACCTGGTTCTACTTCTATTTGCCGTTGCCTTATCAGTAACAACCTATCAGCTTGTAGCACTAAAAAAAAAATCAACCGAAACTGATATAAACAAAGAAGAAATAGTTTTATCAGCTATCCACAATCGAAAAAGCGTAAGAAAATACACAAATCAGTTAGTAAAAAAAGAAGATCTTGTAAAAATAATCAAAGCAGGAATGGCGGCGCCTTCGGGACACGATACACGCCCGTGGCAATTTATAGCCATAACCGATAGGACCATCATGATGCAGCTGCGAGAGAAACTAGAATGGGCAAGAGGGTTGGATGGTTCTCCCGCAGCCATAGTCGTTTGTGGAGACTTGAATAAAGTAGATGAGCGTAATCCTGACTTTTGGATTACCGATACATCTGCCGCAACCCAAAACATTTTATTGGCAATAGAGGCCTTAGGATTGGGTGGAGTGTGGAGCACCATATATCCGGGAAAAGACCGTATGGTCCATACTCGTCAAGTTTTAAACTTACCAGATCATATAATGCCCTTATGCGTAATTCCATTGGGTTATCCTACCGGCGTGGAAAAACCGAAAGATAAATATGACTTTACATTAATCCATTGGGAGAAATGGTAAATCATCCCTGTAAGTGAAAGAAAAAGATGACAATGAGGTTATCGACACCAGTAAAGAGGTAGGTTAAGACGGCTTATGAAAGATATTGCAACAACTAAGTCATCAAGGCAAAGGAGTACAACCCAAATCTTTCACCATATGATTTTTTGAATATTAGAGACCATTTTGATATTACAATGTGCCTATTTAATTATAGAGAACAGAATGAGTATAGTCATCATTTCAAAATAATCTACTTATAAATACGATACTTTATGAGATTATACGAAGGGAGTAAAAAGACGTAATATAGTGAATGAAAAAATGGATTTAGATTTACCGCTTCTATTTCCGCTCCTCCAAAAAATAGAAACCTCCGAAATGCTTTATTAAAAGCAGTTTCAGAGGTTTCTTTGAGGTTCCTGGCGGATTCGAACCGCCGTAGACGGTTTTGCAGACCGGTGCCTAGCCACTCGGCCAAGGAACCCTGTTTTCCGTTTTGCGGTTGCAAAGGTAGTACAAATTTTCAAACTACCAAAGAAACCCTATCTCTTTTTTAATACACATCTATTCTGAAAGGATAAGAAACCGTTTTTTTGCGCAACCTTCAACGGGAATTAAAGGAAATCACGTACATTTGTATCGATCTAAAGACAGGACAAAATGAAAAGCACCTACCTATTTTTAATTTTTGCACTCTTTTTTCTTTTTCCCCCGGCACAGGCCAACGGCTCGGCATACTATTATTTTAAACAGATATCCATCAAAGAAGGACTACCCTCTTCCGTAACAACCGTATATGATGGCAACGATGGTTTTCTGTGGATAGGTACCATCTATGGAGCTTATCGCTTTGATGGAGAAAAATTGAAAAGATATTCGCCGTCGGCAAAAGGACAGAACATTCCGTACATTTATCGTATCGACGGTGATAAACAGGGAAATATCTGGATGTTTCACCCCGAAGGAACCAGTCGGTACAATCCGGAGAAGGATGTCTTCGAGGCATTCTTATTCAACAATAAGTTCTTAGAGGCACACACACTTTTATCGGAAAGCAACCAACTGATTTTTCCGGTAATCGGCGCATTGCTACGATATACAAAAGACTTGCGATACAACGGACGCATCATCGTTAAAGAAGGAGAAAAAAAGGTGCTGTGCAGAAAAATAAGGATCTATAATGAGAAGTACTATATAGCCTCTACTCAATATCAACAATTGGTACTCATTGACCGCCACACGGGAGAGGTACAGGAAAGCCCCTTTGGAAAACAAACTAACGTGCAAGATTTCTACGTAGACTCCAAACAAAGGTTCTGGATAGCATATTACGGCAAAGGAGTATCGTGCTATACGCGGGGAGGGAGTTTGATACGGTCCTTTCATACGCGAAACTCTTCGTTGAGCAATGACGTGGTGTTGGACATCGAAGAGCGTAACGGAGATATTTGGCTGGCTACAGACGGGGGAGGTATTAACATCATAAAGGGGGATACGGAAGAGATCACAGTCTTATCGAATAACCACGATCATAAATTCCCCGCCAACTCGGTAACCTGCCTGCACAACGGGGTCAACAATATGTGGATAGGAATGGTACGCGAAGGGGTATTGGGAGCCAAGGAGAATTTCATCACCACCTACTCGAAGGTACCGCAAAACGATCCGTCGGGACTATCCGAGAAGTGCCCTTTAAGCTTGCTCGAAGATAAGGACGGCACCATATGGATCGGCACAGATGGCGGAGGTATCAACAGCTTCAATCCGAAAACAGAGCAATTCACACATTTTCCATCTACTTCCGGTGGTAAGATTGTATCCATCTGCCCCTATTCTGATAGCGAGATATTGGTATCGAGCTTCACTAAAGGTATCTATCTCTTCAATAAGAAAAGCGGACGATACCATCGCTTTCAGGCCATGGGGAAAATCATGGACGATGAAATCAGTTACTCCGGCAGCCCAACCAACCTATTCGTCAATTCCGAAAATGAAATCGAATTTCATGGAGAATATGCTTATCGGTATGTGCGCGACAAAAACCTGTTTACAAGGATACAAGTTCCCTCCAGGCAATATAATGCATCGGCCATTGCCATCGGAAACTATCAGGCAAACACTTATTATCACAACAAAAACATTGTGTTTTGTTATAACCGACAAAGCGACCGATTTGAATCAGTATATAAAAAACAGGGAAATCAGATTTTAACAGCCTGTCTGGAGCCGACAGGAGGCCGTATATGGATAGCCGAGAAAAGCGGACTGAGCATCTATCATATAGAAAGCGGGAAAACAACCCCGATCAAACTGCCCGATCAGAACGACATCGTCACCTCGCTTATCATGGATCGCAAAGGGGTTTTATGGATGGGAACCTCGGGTGCGTTGTATGCCTATTTTCCTAAAGAACAGCGATTCATTCTTTTTAGTGAATCGGACGGGGTACTTCCCAATGACTTTCTACCCAAACCCGTATTACTGACCCGCAACGGTGATGTGTACATGGGCGGCGCCATGGGGTTGGCCAGAGTCAATCAGTCCATGAGCAAGCAGATGCATGAAGCAAGCACCGCCGTAAGGATTAGTTTGCTCGACGTAAACTTAAACGGAAACAATGTGGTGCCCGAACAGATGGGACAAGTATCTCGATTAGAGATACCATCGAACTTTTCATCGCTGAGCGTACATACCAAACTGGATGGAACCGACATTTTCCGCAAACGAATTTACAGGTATCAGATCGAAGGGCTAAACCATAGTTTTACAGAATCATCGAAATCGCACTTCTTGATTCCTACTTTGCCACCGGGGCATTATCAGATTAAAGCACAATGCACACAATCAGACGGATTATGGAGTGCACCTTTTAGCCTGCTCGATTTAACTGTGCTCCCACCTTGGTGGCAACGCACCTGGTTTATATTATGTGTTGTTGCTGCACTCATCTCAGCAATCATTTATATCATTCGCCGCCGCGAAGAGCATCTGCAACAAAAGCTGAAGGAGAAAGAACGGGAAATATACAAAGAGAAGGTGCAGGCGTTAATCAACATCAACCACGAACTACGCACGCCACTGACCCTTATTTACACGCCATTGAAGCAGTTGCTGAGTAGCAGACAAGTACCATTGGAACTGCGAGGCAAGTTACAAGGAGCTTTTAAGCAGGCACGGCAGATGAAGAATATCATCAACATGATACTCCATATGCGCAAAATGGAGGTGGGGAAAAACACGTTGAACCTAACACCCACCCTGCTTAATGAGTGGTTGCAAGATATAGTCAACGATTTTAAAGATGAGTTCGATATGCGAAATATCCGCTTGGTATTCGATCCGGACAGTAACATACAGACCGTCTCTTTTGACGTAGGACAATGTGAAATCATCCTTAATAATCTGCTGATGAATGCTTATAAATTCAGCCACCCGGATACTACGGTTACTGTTTCGACCCAGTTGGAACAAGCAGGAAGTGTTATCAAGATCGAGGTATGCGATGAAGGCATTGGTCTGGGAACAGAAGATCCGCAAGGGCTATTTACGCGGTTTGAGCAAGGAGATCATCATATTCAAGGAAGTGGAATCGGCTTGTCTTATGCCAAGCAACTGGTGGAGATGCATCAAGGAACCATCGGTGCCATGAATAACAAGGAGAAAGGAGCTACCTTTTATTTCACACTGCCCAATCTGCAAGAATCGGCCTGTGTACCCTGCCCGGCAAAGCCTTATTTGAATGAGCTACTCCCCCCTCAGCCACTTTCGTTACAGAAAGCAGAAGTATTGCCGAACCGGTTTCATTCGGTACTCATAGTAGATGATGATCCCGACCTATGCGATTATCTGGCCTGCAACCTGCAAGCTATTTTCGAGGTAATACACATTGCACATGACGGAATGGAAGCCATTCCCATTGTTGTATCGCACCTGCCGCAGCTGATTATCAGTGACGTCATAATGCCTCGGATGGATGGCTTGGAGCTATGTAGAAAAGTTAAGCAGAGTGCCGAATTCAACTACATTCCGGTTATTCTACTGGCTTCGCATGCCGACGAGCCAAGTACCGAAGACGGCTATAAAACAGGAGCCGATGCTTATGTGGCGAAACCGTTCGACATGGATACCTTGCTACTACAGATACAAAACATTCTGAACCATCAGTCCATCGTAAAAAAGCGATATGCAGGTATCGAACAGGTAGAGAAGAAAGAAGGGAAAATGAATAGTCAGGCAGACGAACAGTTTGTAGTTCAACTCAACAACGTGATTCGCGAGAACAGAGCCAATGTAGCACTGGATGTTAATCTGGTAGCCGAACTCATGCGCATGAGCCGGGCTTCGCTTTACAATAAGATGAAAACAACCATCGGCATCGGGGTCAATGAATACATCACCAAGCAGCGAATAGCGTATGCCGCCCAGCTACTGATGACAACCGAATTAAGCATACGGGATATATCCGAACAAACAGGTTTCTCCCATCAACGCAACTTTAGTACTACATTTAAGTCGTTAATGGGAGAAAGTCCGTCGGAATATAGAAAGCGAATCGTTAGCGGTTCCTGATCGGGTCGTTGTATTGCACTTGAAGTTTCAGCAGTTCTTTTTTCAGCTCCTTGGTCAGTTTCTCAGTTCCCGATTGTCCGTAGAGGTTGTGCATCTCCATGGGGTCTTCCTGCAAGTCGTACAACTCCCAGCAGTCAATATCATTATAGAAATGAATCAACTTATACCGTTCGGTACGCACGCCATAATGCCTTCTTACTGCATGTTCGGCCGGATATTCGTAAAAGTGATAATAAAGTGACTTGCGCCAATCGGGCACTTTCTTACCCCGAAGCAACGGAAGAAATGAAACGCCATGCATATCAGACGGAGTCTTTACACCTGCCAAATCGAGTATCGTAGGGCCGTAGTCGATGTTTTGCACCATCTGGTCGATATCTCCCTGTTTGCCACCGGGCAAGCGTACCAACAATGGTGTGCGAAAAGATTCTTCGTACATAAAGCGCTTATCGAACCATCCGTGTTCGCCCATATAAAAACCTTGATCGGAGGTATACACAATCATTGTCTGATCGAGCAAACCGCTCTTGGCGAGGTAATCAAGTACCTTGCCTACATTACGGTCAATGGAGTGAATCACCCGTATGTAATCGTGCATATACTGCTGGTATTTCCATTCGGCCAATGCCTTACCGGTAAGTTTAGACTCTTTGAACTTTTTAATAATGGGATCGTAGTGCTTATCCCACGCTGCTTTTTGCTCCGGATTCATTCGGTTGTACATGCTTCGCCCGGCCTGTTCAAGTCCGGTGTTGGTATGAATTTCGTTCTCTTTATCGGCCATCTTGAGATCGTATATCAAATCCATGTCTTTAATGATACTCATCTCTTGCTTGGATGCAGGGATTCGCCCCTCATACTTGTCGTAGAAGTTGGCAGGAAGTGGGTACACCACATCTTCATTCAGGTCGAGGTCGCATAAATCGGGCATCCACGTACGGTGAGGAGCCTTGTGGTGAAGCAACAGACAGAAAGGCTTGCTCTTATCGCGCTTCGTGTCCATCCAGTCGATAGCCAAATCGGTTACGATATTGGTAGCATAGCCTTCGCGCTGCTGTTTCACCCCATTGGTGATAAATGTAGGGTTGTAATACTCGCCTTGTCCAATGAGAATATCCCAATAGTTGAATCCCGTAGGCGATGATACCAAGTGCCACTTACCAATGATAGCCGTCTCGTATCCTACCTGTTGCAACAACTTCGGGTACGTTTGCTGGCTACCATCAAAGGCACCGTTGCTATTGTCCATATAGCCATTCGCATGGCTGTGTTTGCCTGTTAGCATGCAGGCCCGGCTGGGACCGCTAAGCGAATTGGCAACAAAACTGTTGGTGAATCGCACGCCTTCGTTGGCAATGCGGTCTATGTTGGGTGTTTGTGTGAATCGTTGATCGTAAGCACTGATTGTTTGAAATGAATGATCGTCGCACATTATATATACGATATTCATTGGTTGCTTTGACTTATCCTTCTTGTTCTTCGGGCTGTCAAAAGAGGAGAACGATAGAATCGTCACTGTTCCCACTAAAGAGTTTAAAAATACGGATGTTAGTTTTTCCATGTTAACTAATTACTTTTATGTGTTTTACTTTTTTCGGGGTGCACCCATTTGTCTCGTTTTAAAGATTACACAGCAAAATTACGATCAGCTATCCACTTTCTTATTCTTGAAACGTCTATTTCTTGTCTTAAAACGTCTAATTCACGCAATAAAAAACATATTAAAGAAAAAAATCTTCTCCCTCCCTTCAACAAAACAGAAAGGAGAGAGAAGATTATGATACTTTGAAATAGATCTTTACATTACTGAATAAATGGACTACGGCTATAGGTTACTGTTACCTGATCGCTCAACGGATGCTTACCGGGAGTAACAACTCGAATCACATTTTCTCCTTCTTGCAAACCAACGCCTTTCCATATAACAGTAGCAAAACCATCGGTTTTCTGCTTACCTTGACTTACATTGTTAACAAACAACTCCACCTCGGATGCTGTTGTAAAAGCCATGATGGTTTGTTCGGGCTGGCTACGAAGAGTGCATCGCTTTTCGGCTAAGTAAAGCGTCGGTTCTTGTTTATTCCAATTGGCCTTATAGAAATAAAAAGCGTCTTTCCTTACTTTGCGGTCGAAAGTAACAAGCCCTTTATCATTAATACCCGGTCGATCTCCCTCTGTACGGTGAGCAGCTCCAAAGTCGAACATATTCCACACAAACGTTCCCCAAACAAAAGGACGCTCGGCAATGATTTTCCAGTTCTCCATGTGGTAATACGTTTGCCAGTTTTCTGGATGCCACCATCCTGCCGGTGCAGGTTGCTTCAATGAATCTTGCTGATGATAAATACTCGCTCCTGCTCCATATTCGCTGATACCAATACGCAGTTGAGGATGTTTCTTATGCGTTTGATCAAGGAATGTGGCAAGTGTGCGAGGCGTGCTTCCATACCAACCGTCATAGCGGTTCCATGCAATGTTTTCTGTTAAGAAGTTCAAAGCTCCATCTTGATTACTAGCAGAGGTAGTGGGACGCGTTGGGTCTTCCAGTTTGGATAATGCATTTAACTCTTTTACATACTCCACGGGATTATCACCCACTTCCTTCAACTCATTGAACATACCCCAAAAGCAAATAGCAGGATGATTGTAATGCTGACGTATTAACTCTATCAGCTGAAGCTTACCATTTTCGCGAAATGAAGTTTGGTCAACAAAACCTTTATCCGCATAGCCTCCGGGACCTACAAATGGGATTTCCGCCCAAGTAATGATACCGTATTTATCCATCAAATCGTATACATAAGAAGCCTGCGGATAGTGTGCTAAACGAACAGCATTGACTCCCATCTCCAGCATAAGCGCTACATCCTCTTCATGGTGGAAAGGACGAAGTGCATTACCCACCTCCGCCCTGTCTTGATGGCGGCATACACCCTTCAAAGCGACATGTTCGCCATTCAGGAAAAAGCCTTTATCGGGATCGGTATGGTAATAACGCAATCCCAACGGTTGCTTCACACTATCCAACAGCTTACCTCCTTTTAACAGCTCTACTGTAACCTGATACATAAACGGATCTTTACGTCCATTCCACAAACGCGGTTTCTTGATAGATATAGGAACCTGAGTCTGTAAAGCAGCATTGGAAGCTAAAGAGACATGGCTGGTTTGGCGGCTGATTAACTTTGCTCCATCGTTCACTTGTACACGAAGCTCCACGTCTTGCGCGGTTGTTTTATTATCCAAATTTACTTTGACCATAACATCGGCCTGATCACGATTCACTGACTCCTGCACCAAGTATACACCCGGCGAAGCATGATCTAAGGGAGAGATACAAGTCGGTTCGGTTATAAGCAAGTGTACATCCCGATAGATACCGCCATAGAAATTGAAATCGCCCACCAATGGCATTACATCCAGTTGTTCGGCATTATTGGCACGTACCAACAGAGAGTTCTTCTGCCCATATTCCACCTGATCGGTAATTTCAAAGACAAAAGCTGCATATCCTCCGCGATGCTCGCCGATGTGTTTACGGTTCACAAATACATTGGCAATACTATTCACACCGTCGAAACGTAAAAACAGTCGCTTCCCTTTCCATTCGGGACGTATATAGAGTGACTTTTCGTAGTTGCCAATACCCCGTTTATAGTCTGCCTTGCCCGATAGAGCATCCTGGCCATTCCACGTATGAGGCAAGTCTACCCGTTGGGTATGCTGTTGCACTTGGTGAGAGAAACGAAAAGCCCAATTATCATTCAATACAATCTCTTGCCTCTGTGCGGAAGCCGACATTAATCCTAAAAAGAGGTAAAAAAGTAGTCCTACCCCTATCCTCTTTCCTGTGTTTTTTGTGTTCATTCTCATCATTATTATTTTATTGTTTGGTTTTCTATCTCTTTCTTACGTTTCAATGCTTCCAAATAGTAGTAGTCCGCATAATTCAAGGGTACATCAATCTCACTGTTGTGAGGAATACTACCCACGCTATGCATTAATAAAAAGCGTCCGTTCTCTCCTACCTTCGCACGATATGCAGGGGCAGAAAGACTCTCCATTATGCGGTCGGCATATTTTTTATAGGAGGTTGCCTTGGGCACATCATACGTACTAATCTCATATAGTGCCGAAGCAATACAAGAAGCCGAAGAAGCATCACGTGGTTCATTGGGAATATTAGGTGCATCCATGTCCCAATAAGGGATTAAATCTTCGGGCATCTTCGGATGGTTTTTCATCAGCTCGAACGTTTTCAGTGCTTGGTCGAGGTATTTACGGTCTTTGGTCTCACGATAGCATACTGTAAAACCATAAATAGCCCATGCCTGCCCGCGAGACCAGATTGACTCGTCTGCATATCCTTGAGCCGTCTGTTTGTGACGTACCTCACCAGTCTCAATACTATAGTCCACTACATGATAGCAACTTCCATCCGGACGAAAATGCTCGGCAAGTGTACGATCTGCATGATCGACTGCTATTTGATAGAAAGTAGAGTCACCGGATAGCTTCGTCGCCTCAAACAATAATTCAAGATTCATCATATTATCAATAATCACAGGACACTCCCACCCACGTTGGCTCTGCCAACTGTTTCCTTTTACATCCCAGCTCTGTATTATTTTAGCATTAGGACGAAAGCGAGTAGAAAGAGAGTGAGCCGCCTGCTTCATAACATTGACGTATGCTGTATCGGGGGCCAAACGAAGCCCGTTTCCAAAGCTACAGTTAATGATAAATCCGATATCATGATGCCATGTCAAATTCTCTGCTTTACGAATAGCAGTCGTATATTTTTTTGCCAATGGCAGATAAGTTGTATCACCTGTTAGCTCGTACAAATACCAGATGCTACCGGGAAAGAAACCACTGCGCCAATCGCTATATCCGCAGTAATATACTTCGCCTTTACTATTGAGCGTTACAGGGTTCAGACATTTTCCACTTGCTTCGATTGTGTCAATGGCAAGACCCAACTGGGCTTTGGCAAAATCTACATTTTCTTGAATAAACGGGCTTACCGACCGACTACTAGAACATGCCATACACATCAGCGTGCAGGCGGTTCCTACAATTAATTTTAATTTCGTCATCTTTTATTGGTTATAATTATTTATAGTTGCTTAATAGAATAAGTATAATCTCCTGTTTTTGCTATTGTTTTAGCCTTGAGTATAACGCGGTATATTTGTTTCCCCCACATTTCGGATAAGCGCTTATCGGTAAGTGGAATCGCCTCTAATGCTACATCAAACTGCACCGGGCTATATGCCAACAAAGCTCTTTGTCCATTCACCGAAATAATTACTTTACCAGGAACAGACAAATCTACGTCACCCCATGTCATGAAGTGAATGATATTCTTTTCAACAGCCTCATCTAACTCAAACTTATCGTTTATCTGAAGTTTGCCTTCTTTGAGCACATACGATCGCATCCAGCTCTTCACCTTTGCGCTCTCAGGATAAGCAGTGGCAATATCGGCAGAAAACATCTTCTTTTTCGAATCAAACTTCACTTGAGTTGCTTTATAGTTTCGTCCATTCTGTTGGGCTACTCCGTTAATCATCGGAAGATTATGATAGTTACTTTGCATTGTCCAGATAGAATAGCGTTCACTACTAAATGTCTGACGAGTATAAGTTCCTACTCCCGCATCGATCAAGATTGGAGAATTGTTGATCCATACCGAGAAGGAGCCTGCATCGTTGTGATTATGGCTTTCATCATTATATCCGCCCTTAGCTGCAAAAAACATCCCGGATTTGTTTTTCATATAACAAAACTCTGTTTCCGGATACCATATGTGTAGAGGAGTAATGTGATTGGGAGTCGTTGCTTCCAATTCTTCGCGGATCAAAAGTGTCTGCATAGTACGGTAAAAGTCGCGATTACGAGGTAGTTTACGATCGTTCATCAACGCAGCAAAATGTATCATCTCATTACTACCTACTGCCTTACCAAAGCGATAGATAAGAGGAGCATCTCCTCCACCCTTGGCAGAGGCATCGGCAAAGTTGACTACCCATCCATCTCCAATGTACGAGCGAGAAATATATTCGCCTATATTCTTAACCATCGGATGCCCTAATAGCGATACTTTTCCGGCCGTTATAGTAGAGAGTAAATCCAGGTAATCAAAGAGTTTTCCACCGGCATGTCCCCAATAGGAAGGGCCTTCCTCGCAAGCTCCATCACTATGAACATAGTTCAAAAAACGATCGACCGACTGCATTGTACGATAAACACCTGCTGCCAGCTTTTCGGGATCATTTTCTAATAACATCAAACATTGAAGCACATTACTGTTGCACCAAGGATTCCAGTTATTGACCATCGTAGTAGGGGTAGCCCGAAATGCCTGCCACCAATAATAGTTGGCATCATTCATATAAGGTTCGATGGTTCGTTTCTCTAACTCATAGCGCAAACGAACAGCAATGCTGGGATTTACCTTATCAAACTCGTTGTGCAGGAGGTAATAGATCCATGAAAGCATCGATGATAAGTCGCCGGATGTCAAATCGATCAACTGTTCCCGGTGATCGGGCAATGATCGATGTATCTTTTGGGTAATAAGATGTGCCGATAGTGCCCACGAAGTCATCTCGCAGGTATGAAACACACCGTTAATCAACTGTGGAATAAAACGCCCCTTTCCTTCGGCCAGCTCTGCCATCAACAGATCTGTCATTGCCAAGTTGTTATCACCGAAAGGAGTTTCCATTACCTGTCTCGATCCACTCCGTTCAAACTCGATATAATCCATTGCTTTCACTACTTTCCATTCGTAGTTTAGCTGTTGCTCTCCACGTTTTATGTATTCACTTTTAGTCGCTCCAAATAACTTATCCCATCCTACACGGTCGGTATAATCAGGATATGTAACCCACTTCTGATTCAAGACAAGAGCCGATTTGAGCAAATTCGGATTGGTCATTTGTTCTAACAAATTTCTTTCTGCGTATGCGCTTACCTTGGACACACACAGGCTAAGAAGTATAAAGGTTATGATTCGTACTGTCTTCATTGATAAAGTGTATTAATTTAATGGTGCTAAGATAGGAGAAAAAAACCTCTTCACCTGATATATTCTGAAAATACACTCAGATGAAGAGGTTTTTTGATTCGTAATTGTATTTAATTAATCCAACCAGGGTTTTGAGTCAGATTATCATTCATATTAATTTCAGTACTAGGGATAGCCCAGATATAATAGTAGTCACCTCCCCAAGAGTTATCGTATTGTGACTCGCCCCAGATTTGCTTCAAACCTGCACCGGGGAAGAACTTAGTCTCTTTCCATGTGTTCCAACGTATCTCATCGAAGAAGTTTACACCTTCGCCATTAAACTCCCAACGACGTTCTTTCTGTATACGCACTCTCAGTTCATCCTGCCCGTTTACTTTCGTATAGGCATTGCTATTTAATGGAGCAACTCCAGCCCGGTTTCGAACTTGATTAACATAAGCAATGGCTTCTTCCACTTTATTTCCACCTTGTTCATTAAGAGCCTCAGCCAAACCGAGTAGTACGTCTGCATAACGAATCAACGGGAAATCGATTGGAGAATAGCTTCTGTTAGGAATCTCACTTGCCCCCTCGGCTACAAACTTACGGAACAAATAATAATAACGATTATTAGTATCTGTTTTTAAATCAAACCATGGTGCCAGATTATTAGCGAATGGCCAACGAAGGCTGTACTTATACGAGGTAGCACCATCTGCGCCCAGATACTCAGAATAAGGAGTTATGATAGAAGCAGTTAGGCGAGGGTCACGGTTTTCGTATGCCTTCTTAATGCGGGCTTCATTGCCAACATCCATATATTTACTCATATCTGCTTTTTGATTCTCGGCCATAGCCTTTTTCTGTTCGGGAGTCATATTATCACGTAAAAAGTAGACAGCTCTGGCTTTTTTCTCCATCTCGTTATAGCCGGGTATCACATCATCCCAGTTAAACGGTTTTCCATCTGCCCACTCGTAGCTTTCGACAAAATCTGTATTTACCAAATACGAGTTCCAGCAAGACCCAAACGTAGAACGACTTCCATAACGGAAACTCATCTCATTACCGTATCCGCTAAGCCCGATACATTGTACCGAAAATACCATTTCTTCGCACTGTTCGTTAGCTTCTTTGAACAGGGCTTTGTAACCGCCGGTTCCTGTATATAATTTATGCCCCAGATCGCCCACCTTCTTAAAGTCAGCTTCGGCTTTTGCCCATTCCTTAGTCCAAAGGTAGACTTTTCCTCGTAAAGCATAAGCAGCTGCTTTACTAACTCGGCCTACATTCGTATCCCGTGCAGGGTATCTATCCGGTAGATTAGTCTCATTGATACAATCCGTTAAATCAGTCAAAACTGTTTCCCATATTTTGGCCTCGGTTTCACGTCCTTTAATACATTCCTTTAATTCAACAGGTTCCAGATACAAGGGTACCCCCTTGAATACCATATTAAGCTTGTAATAGAAGAACGCCCGTAGAAACTTAGATTCGGCTATCAAACGTTTTCTTTTAGCATCATCCATTGGAGCTTTAGGCAAATTGGTTATTGCATCATTGGCACGATGTATGCCCTCATAATGTTCTTTCCAATAATCGCTAAACAAACCATTTGAGGCAGTCGCATTTCCTCGCAACAATGCATAATCCGGATCGCGGCAATCGCTGGAAACTCCATAACAATCAAAAGTATATAAGCCTAAGCCAACATTCGTTTTACGAAGTACGCTATAAATACCTGTTACCCCTTGGTTGGCTAAGTTTTCAGTAGTCCACATGCTCCCTGAACTTACCGAACTGTACGGGTTCAAGTCGAGCAGATCACCTCGACAGCTGCTCAATGCAATAACTGCAGCTGACAATAAAACTATATTTTTAATTTTTTTCATCTTTGTGTCTTTATTTAGAAAGTAATATTAGTACCAAATGCAAACTGTCTCACAGATGTATATTCGGGCGTTGAGCCCAATTCAGGATCTTGTCCGGGGAATGAAGTTAGGTTGAATAAATTTTCCCCCGACAGATAGAAGCGAATAGACTGAGCCGTTAATTTATTGGTAATTAATTTGGGAAGTGTATACCCAATCGTCAGATTCTTCAATTTTAAATAGTTACCATTAAACAAGAAAGCAGAACTTGTTTCTACATTTTGCCATCCGCCTTCACCGTTGGTCAGTCGACCATATTTTGCATTTATATTATTTTTAGGGTCAGATGGATTTTCCGGATTATAATAGTAGTGATCATTGGCAATCTCGGTACCCATTCCTACGCCTACACGCGTGGTGCTTGTATTATATCCGGTAGCGGGTCCCCAATACAATTTAAATCCGGCAGCTCCTGCCCAGTTCATTGAAAAGTCGAAGCCTTTCCAGCTTGCCGAAGCCTGCAAACCAAAGTTATATTTTGGGTTCTTAGATACTCCTTGAAACTCACGGTCATTACTACTGCCATAAATACCATCGCCATTGGCATCAGCATAAATATAATCTCCATACCATATCTTATTTTTTGCAATCGTTTGATTGGGCATAAATTTATATCCGGCTGCTACCATTGCGTTTGCCCACTTCATGTCATCTTCTGTACGAATCATACCATCCTTAGGACCTCCATGAATATCTACCGATCCGTCTTGATTAAAGTAACTTCCGCTTCCGTTGTAAACAGACTTCAAATAGTACTCGCCCAATTTCTTTCCGCCTACAGTTTGAGCAACATCACCTGCACCTTTAGCAACTTCACCAATATTCGTTACCCACACCTTATCGCCGGTCGTTGGGTCTACTTTCCAGTAGGCTTCATAAGTACCCTTATACTTGGTTACTTCATTCCTATTGTACGAGAAATTGCCCGATACCGAATAATTGAAATCTTTTACTCTGTCGGTCCAACCCAATGTGAGTTCAATACCACGGTTATTCATCTCTGCAATATTCAGCAGCGGAGCTGTTTTACTACCCATAGTCATATAAATACTGGGATATTCGAGAATACCGGTAGTGATACGGTCGTATACATCGACTATAACCGACAGGCGATTCTTCAAAAAGTTAGCATCGATACCAAAGTTAGTCGATTTTGATGTTTCCCACGATAGTAATGAGTTAGAGATCACAGTCGATGCCAATCCCGGAGCTTGTAATCCCCCAAAAGAGTAATTGCTCAAGCTATAAGTTGACTGATATTTATAATCATACTTGGATTCTTTGGGATCATTCGTACCGTTGTTTCCTAACTTACCCCAAGAAGCACGAATCTTAAGGTTGTCGAGCCAGTTACGTGTCGATTCCATAAAGGCCTCTTCCGAAATACGCCAAGCGGCAGAGAAAGAAGGAAATGTACCCCAACGATTATCGGCATGGTAACGTCCCGAACCATCGTAACGCAAGTTTGCCTCAAACAGATAACGCGAATTATAAGCATAGTTCACACGACCGAAAAAGGAACGACTGGCACGATCCAACGCACCTCCACCAATACCGATCATTTCAGTAGCTGCATCAGGAACATTGATACTTTGATCAATCAACCCTTTTTTGGTACCACTGGTACTGTATTCGTAGTAATAATACTCTTGATAACCTGCCAATACTCCTATGTCATGCTTTCCTATAGATGTATGATAATTGAGTAGATTCTCCAATGTATAGGCATAATTCGAGTAATTATAGAAACTGGTAGTCATTTCGGAAGGAGCAGTCGGGGGACTCATCACTTCACCGGTACTGAACTTTACTTTATCAAGTGCGTTGGTCCACGTTCTCTCTTCATCCCAACGTCGTTGGTAGTTAAAGTTAAAATCCCAAGTCAACCCCTCTATAAACTTCACTTTGCTGAATAGAGTTGTATTAAATCGACTCTTCTTCAAATTTCCATCCACACCATTGAGGAAAGAATACAAGCTATTAGCTGTTGCACTCTCTTCGGGTGCTTCGGGATACCCATTGTGTCCATTCCAACGAGGGTACAATCCGGGAGTTGTTTGACGAAGATAATTGTTTGCATTGTCAAAGTTTCCGGGGTCTTTGTCTTCCTGAGAAGCATACGTACGCATTCCTACAGCCAACCATTTATTAATATCGGCCTCCACATTCGCTCTGATGGAGTAACGAGTCACGCCCGTATTCTCTACCAAACCGGGATTATCCATAAAACCTGCCGAAAGAAGGAAACGTATCTTATCCGATCCTCCATTAACAGATACTGTATGGTCATTGATTAAACCGTGTTGAAAAATTTCTTTTTGCCAATCGGTATTCGGGAATGCAATGTAATTAGGAACCCCAAGTGCATTCATCTCATTGGGATTTTTTGATTTCTCACGCCATAAATCGATGGTTGTTTGTGAGAAATGTTGGTTTTGCCCAATGTTCGTAAATGATTCATTTAACAGTTCCATGTAATCGGCATAGTTCGATACCATATCGATCAAGTTAGTCGGCTGTGCATAGGATACATGTCCGCTATAACTTACTGTTACCCGATCTCTTTTACCTCGCTTGGTTGTAACCAGAATAACACCATTGGCAGCACGCGCCCCATAAATAGCACACGAAGCAGCATCCTTTAAAATCGAGATTGTTTCAATATCTTGCGGATTAACAGAGTCCATCAGCCCTTCCATACCATCAACAATCACCAACGGTGCAGAGTTATTCATGGTACCCACGCCACGAATCAGAATAGAAGCACCATCACTACCGGGGCGTCCCGAGCTTTGCATAACCTGTACACCCGAGCTCAATCCGGCCAAAGCCGATGACACATTGGTTACCGGGCGCGAAGCAGCCTGCTCTTCAAAATTGACCGATGATACGGAACCTGTTAGGTTTACTTTCTTTTGTACACCGTATCCTACTACTACAACCTCATCCAGTGTTTGGGTATCTTCTTTCAGCGTTATATTGAGTGAATTCTGATCACCCACTTTTACATCTTGATTCAGATAACCGATGTACGAAAATTCAAGGATGGCATTGGCGGGAATGGAAAGAGAGAATTTTCCATCAATATCAGTAATTGTTCCGGTTGCACTACCTTTTATAATAACGTTAGCACCAATAATCGGTTCACCATTCTGATCGACGACCGTACCTTTAATGGTTTTATTCTGTTGAACAACGGCCGACGAACTTTCGTGGCGACTATCATCAAGTCCCGAAGAGGCTGCCCAACCATTGCCGGCCAAGAGCATCATCAGCGATGTACTCACAAGCACCCTTTTTGAAGATAAGGGTAGCAAATGCAATTTACTTTTTCTCATAATAGCATTAGATTAGTTAATAATTTATGTTTTAAATACTCGGCAAATCTAATGGTTAGTACAAGAAGCGATAGGCATTTTTTATACTCAAAATAAGCACCAATTATTCTTTCAGCACCTTCTGGAGGTATTTTAACAGCTATTTTGACGAAAAGTAGAAGTATTGTCGATATCCAACGGGCTATCTATTCAATGGAGTAATTACAAGTTCTCTATTCTCGCCCAAAGGTTCAATTTCCAAATACCCATTATCAGAACCACCGATTGATATCTTCTCAAAATCGGACTTAGGTAGCAGTTTTATCTCACATCTGTTTATGTCTTTAACAAAAACACGCGTTACAGATCTATTATCCGGCAACTCTTTCCATTTTTGAGTATAATGCCTATTCTCAAAGTCGTTTTTATACATCATAAGTTCACCATTCGTTGCCATAGGATAATTGCGTACGATAGTAGTAGCGAAATATTCATGCTCGCCTATTCCTCTCCAATACGACCAGTAGCTTTGTGATATTTTCTGGGATTCGAATATCTGTATAGTATGTTTGGATGCAGCAGTAAAAGCCTTTTCACCACTATAATACGCCCCCCATTCGCCAACGATTACCGGAGATGCTTTGGATGCAGCATTGCGAACAATCTGTTCGAAAATAAACTCGACACGTCCGTATCCTTGCCGGGTATTGTTTTTAGAGTCGGTTACCAAATCATATCCATGAGGTGCATAACAGCACAGCTTATCTACGCTACCATCAGCATCCACAGGCATTGTAAATCGACTTGGAACACCTAAATTAGAAAAATAATTATGCTCTAAAAATATAATTTGCTTGCTACCGGTAGATCGAATTGCATTACGAGCCCTTTGATAAAAAGCAGAAAGAGCACTCTTTTCAAAGCTATTTACAATAGAATCGGCAGCACAAACCATTTCGTTGAATATTGCTTTATCATTAAGTGCCTCAAATATCTGCATTTTATCTTCGCCGGCAGACCACTTAGAGGAAACCTCCTCCACAGTAAGAACCTCACCCCTACTCTTTTTTAACCCTTGAACATAGCCACTAATCAGCGCAGGAAATACATCTACCGAACAACTGCCCATAAAAGGCTCGTTCATCACATCGTATCCGGCAACCGAAGGGCTGTTTTTATATCGTTGCGACACCAGTTTCAAGCAATTGAGATAATGATCTTGCAGACCTACTCCATCAGGAGCAGCACTATTCTCCCAAAAATTATCGAAAGCACGATGCACAGCACCACTCAGCACATACGAATCACTCCATATATCACCTTTTATATGCTCCTTTCCATCTGTGATAGTGGCCCATTGGGGAGCGCCGTTACCCATTGTTCCTCCATAAAGGTCTTGATGAAAATCAAGATAGAGCCATATCCCCAACTCCTCTGCCCATTGCACCCGTTTATCAATCTGTCGAAGATAATGTTCGTTGATAACACCGGGTTCCGGTTCTAACTCAGCCCAATTAATGCCAAAACGTACAATATTAAATCCCCAATCGCGAAACTGTGTGAGTATTTCTTCGTCATCGGGATCTATATGTTTTTGGTTTGCGTTCTTATTTACATGATTGATACCATTTAAAATGACTTCCCTTCCATAACCGTCCACGAAAGCTCCGTTAGAGATAGTTAAGGTATTCTTTTGAGAGGATGGATTGCACGCCCCCAAAATGGTAGTTAGAAACAATAGTAGGATGTTGGTTTTCATATTCATTTATTATTTTTAAGGCCAAACACGTTGCCCTGTACATAGCTAACCGGCTCAATCATAAAAGTAGGTCGCGTTTTTTGAGGATAAATATACAGCGTTTCACCTTTCTTGATATCAACGTGATAGGTATCATTTCCCAACGATTGTACCCGAAATGCACGAGCCCCTTTAAACTGAGGAGAGGCAATATCGGTACAAACAATGCAAGGCTCTCCTGCCAAACTGGTTATGCAGATAAATGCAGTTTTCCCCTCTTTCCGAACAGCCGAAACTTCGAATGCTCCTTCGGTACGAAAGCGGTCGAAAGCCAACTCTTTCCACACAGAGGGTAGTGCCGGAAAGACTCGTATCTTTCCGCCCCAACTTTGCAACAGCATATCATGAATAGATTGTGCACCCGAAAGTGGCGTTTCGATACAAGGACCTGCCTCTTTATAAAATGTATTAGGACATAAAAACTGCCCAAAAAGCCCATTCAAATAGTCGAGTGCCTGATCTCCTTTGCCCAAAGCAGAAGAAATAGAAGAGGCTCCGGTCATGGAATACCCTTCATGATGTCCTTTTTTACTTTGCCAATACAGTAATGATTTTTGTATCAGAGCTTCATCGGCAGGATTCTCCTTGTTCAATAGGTAAAGCGGGTAAGCAGCTAGCAGATGAGAATAGTGTCGATGCGAGTGTTCATAGGGGGTATCACTACCGATACGCAATCCGTTCTCATCTATCGGATAGTCGGTGAGTCGCTTTAGCGTACTTTGCCATACAGGTACCAATGGATCATTCATTTTCAGACGCTTATCTGCCTTAAGAAGGGTTTGGCATCCCCAACGAAGTAATGCCAAGTCAAAATTACAGTCGGTAGCCACTCCATATTCGGGTGAATAAGTACGAGGCAAATGCAATCGCCCATCGGCAGAGGTGGTTAGAAAATGTAAATAGTAGTTTATCGAACGGCGAAGCAAGGGGAACAGCTTTTCTTTTAGCAAAACGTCATCCATCCGGTGTCGATAAATAAGCCATAGATTGTGACAAGTCCATGTAAGCAATCCTACTTCGGGTGCCTTACTTACACCGGGGATACCTATCCGGTCGCTTTGACAGAGTAAATTCGATGATCTCCCAATACCGGCGGCATCATGGCGATAAGAGGGTTCCACATTATTAATCAGATGCTCTGTATTGTTGTAAATAGCCTGTTCGAGCGATTGAGCCAACTCCAAACGGTTGGAGGCATTCAGTGGCCAGTAGGTAAGTTGCACATTCAGGTTCCACCAGGCATTGGGCCAGGGGGTTACCGTAAGCCAAGGTCCTGTGTTATCAATCAAAGCTCTGTCGGCACGCGTAGCAGAGGCCAACTTATACATCTGCACCCAATAGAAATTCTCTTTTTGAGGGTCGGGCAGTGTTAAGAAACTCTGCGGATAGTACTCGTTCCACCAACGGCAATGAGGCACACGGAGCGAATCGTACGTCTGTGTGCAAGCAGCAGATACTTCCTGACGACTTTGAGTAGTGGCTCCATTATCGGGATAGCTATGCGACACATTCAAGTATAACGTGCGTCGAGATGACTCATCGGCTCTTCGTTCGCACCAGTTAGTTACAGTTAGCCCTCCTTTCAAAAGGGGCTGCTGACATTCTCCCCCATCGGCATTTAACGTCATAACGGGTGATGGATTCGACTGATAATCCACGGGGTTTTGAAACCACGATTTTCCATCCTCGGCAAATAAAAAACGGGGACTATCGGCTCTTGCCGGGAGCCACTCATAACGGTAATCCCGCTCATTGCCCTCGGCCAACGTTTCAACGACCAAGCACATTCGTTCGGAATGAACCAGTGCCCGAAAGCGGATAGCTCCCTCGGTAGTTGTAAGTTTTCCTGTAAGCTCGGCATTCCACAAGTCGATCCGCATGGATGTAGCTATGATTCGCCCATGAGGACGGAGTGCCATTTGCCCGATAAGCAGGCGGGGAATATCGTACAAGCCAGTTCCGTCACGATGATCGTGCACGTCAGAGCGTCCTATATCAAAACACATAGCATTCTCGCCCGGCAATTGATAGACCATTGCCCCCAGCAATCCGTTGCCCAAGAAAGGAGCTTCATACCAAGCTTTCGGCATTACCTCCCAAACCATATCTTGCCGGCTCATAAATATCGGCCAGTCAATGTTTCTTGTTAGCGTCTCTTCGGCTCGAAGCGTTAGAGAAAAAAGAGATAAGAAAAGAAGTAGATACTTCCAAAGTCTTTTCGGTGTCATACACATAGATATTAAATTGAAGCAAAAATAAGGTCTTTTCTTCAATATCTTATGCCCTAATTACCCGAGATAGGTGCATCAATTGTTCGTTTACTCCTTTTCCGGCTATTCTGGCTGCGTTTCGTTTTTTCTGAACTCCAGCGGAGACATCCCGTATTGGTTCTTAAAACATCGGGTAAAGTAGCGGGGTGATCCGAATCCCAACCGATCGGCTATCTCCGATATTTGCAAATAGCTCTCGCTATGAAGCAGCTGTGCAGCTTGCTTAAGCCTATGGTTAAGTATAAACTCATTGGGAGTCATTCCTGTCAGTGCTTTAAATTTAGTATGGAGCAAGGTGCGCCCTACTCCAAGCTCTTTGCACAATACGGCAATATCGAAATCTACATTATCAATATGCTCATTCACCACTTTCGATACTTTGTCTAAAAACGCTTTATCCAACGGATTGGCTACCAACAAATCAATACTGGTGGTAGTCTCTTTCGCAAAACGACTTTGAGCCAAAAGGCGGTTACGAATCAGATTATTACAGCGCGCCAATAGCATGCGAGCATTGAATGGTTTGGTTATGTAATCATCCGCACCTCGCTTCAGCCCATCCAGATTTTGTTCAAGAGTGTCTAATGCAGTCAATAATACCACAGGTATGTGACAAATCAAAATATTCTCTTTCATTTGCATGCACATTTCGGTACCTGTCATTACCGGCATCATTACATCACTTACCACCAAGTCCGGTTTTTCGTTTATTGTTATCATTAAGCCTTCTTCGCCGTTGGCGGCTGTCAACACCCGATATAGCGGGGTGAATATCTGCTTCAATATTTCCAGTAGCTCCAAATTATCTTCGACCAGCAACACCGTTCGTTTCTCCAAAGAGCCTTCACCACGAGCATCACTTTCTTCGGTGAAACATTCGCTGATGAAAACATCATCGGGCAACGTGCCTGCCTGCAAAGTCGGTTCTTCACGGTTCTCATCAAAACTTACCTCTGCGTCTTGTTCAAATATCGTTCGTCCTTTGGGTAACTTCACAAAAAAGCAACTACCTTGATTCAACGTACTTTCCACTTCTATGCTACCGTGGTGCATCTCTATGATACTACGGGTCAGTGCCAATCCAATGCCAGTTCCACGACTACCCATCGCATCGGTCTGCGCCTCTTCTACCTGATAGAAGCGATCGAATATAAGTTTCTGATCTTTTGGACTAATTCCCTTCCCCGAGTCTTTAACTGCAATGCAAACGCTCTCTTCGTTTTCTGTTACTGTAACGCAGATGCTTCCTTTATTTTCTGTATGTTTAAATGCATTAGAGAGGATATTAAATAAAACTTTCTTCATTTGCCACGGGTCTATCCAGATACTAACATCCTCTACCGAAGAGGCTAACTGATAGTCAATCTCAAGCCCGGAAGCGTATTCAAGAAATGAAAGATAGTTCTCCTGCACAAAAGAATTAAGATTCTGCTCTCTAACCTTCAGTTGAATATGATGTTGATCGAACTTACGAAAATCCAGCAACTCGGAAATGAGATTTCGCATTTGCCGGGCATGTTTGCTGATTTTTAATACCTGGCTGTAAACAACCGGCGACATCGTTGCATTTTGCAACAAAAGTTCTATCTGACTTATAATCAAAGTAAGTGGGGTACGAAACTCATGACTTACGTTTGTAAAGAAACGCAGTTTATCTTGATTCATCTTTTCAATATGCAGTTTTTCGACCCGCTCTTTCTCCAATGACAATGCCAGAGTACGACGAACAGATCTTACTCTATACAACCAGAAGCCAACGAAAAAAGCCAATGACAAGAACAGCAAACAAGCCCACCACGTAAGATACCAAGGTGGAGATATGCGAATGCGGAGCGAAATTTCCTGTGTTTCACGGGCATTCAAAGAGTTTCCTTTTTCGCGCACAAATAAGGTATAGGTACCCGGATCCAAATTAGTATATTTCAGACTATTTTCGGTGGTCAGCAGCCATTCATGGTCAAACCCTTCCAATTTATATTCATACCAGATATTGTTCAGGATATCTATATAATTAGAAATGGCAAACTCCAGAGTCAGGTTGTTTTGACTGACTTTCAAGTTCACCTCCTTCGTAAAAGGTAACGCTTCGGCAAGCACCTCACTTGGATCGGAGGGAGTAATACGTGTATTGTTTACATACAGATTAGTAAAGTAAAGCCTAGGTTGTGGGTATTTCATATTCAGATCTTCCTCGCGAAAGGAAGTCAATCCACTGGTACCTCCGATAAATATCTCTCCATTACTATGTGTGCAAACTCCGCATCCATTGATAATGGAAGAGAGCGAAAGCCCACTTCCCAGCTCAATCGAGCGAAACGTTTTTTGAACAGGATTAAACAAGGTAGCTCCTCTATTGCCCGTTACCAGCAAATGGCGTTGTGGTGTCTCTACCAAATTATAGCAATAATTGCTTAAAAGCTGAGTTTTTTCTGAGGTAAAACTCTCTAAAGACTTTGTTCGAGGGTTATAAGAGAACAACCCCGAGCCTAGCGTGCCCATATACACCTGCCCGTCGTGTCCGACCAGTACTTTTGTGAGCATAAACCGGCAACCAAAATCTTTCAAATTTACCCTTTCCTCCTGATCTGTCTGTCCGGGATGAAAATGTACAAGCGTCATACCGATTGCCAGCCAGATACCACCCTCTGCATCCACATCGAACGTAAGATAATACTCCCCACTATATAAAAGCTGAAATTTGTCGGTATCCGGGTCCATCATGAAAAGCCCATTACGAGCAGAAACGTAGAGGCGATCATTGCGAAAACAAACTTGAAAAATAACATCATTCGGAGCTGCGCCATTAGCAGGCGAATCGTATAAATAGTTATGAAACAAACCGCTACGCCGATCATACCGAGACAATCCGCCCATGTGCGTACCGATGTATAGGTAATCTCGCTTAGCATCATAACAAATACTTTTCAGGTTATTATGGGGCAACGAACCTTTTGCAGCAGTATAGGTTTTAAAGTTTCCACTTTTATTATTAAGGCAAGACAGTCCTCCACCATCGGTACATACCCATAGATTTTGCTCTTTATCCTCGGCCATGGCTCCGGCAAAGGGGTAATTCAAACAATCGCTACGGTCGGGGTTATAGGCATAGTAGCTAAAAATATTATTATCGGGATTAAAGTAGTTGACTCCACCATAATAACTTCCCACCCAAATGGTACCTTGCATATCTTGATAGAGCGAGAAAATAGAAGAGTGATTTAAACTACCCGGTCGCGATCCTGTTCGGATTAGGCTATAGCTATCAGCTTTTGCATTGTATCGTTGCAAACCGTCGAATGTGCCAAACCAAATATTTCCCTTCTTGTCTTCTACAAATTCACGTATTTGGGTACTGGAAACACCTTTGCCGGAGAGTTGCTTATACGGAACTTGCGATATTACTCCGTGCTTATCCATACGGTACAGTCCTTGTGTACGCGAACCGATCCAAAACTCCTGCTTAGTGCTTTTAAAAATTCGATATACATCGACACCTGCAAGAAGACATTGAGGTGGCTTTGCGTTTATAAGACGGTAAAATCCTTGTTTGGCCGCTATATAGAATGCTCCTTTATCCGGTAGAATATAGTTTACATCTTTAAGATACGTCTTTGCTTGAAACTCCATTTTCTTTTGCAATGACCGATAGCGAAAAATAGAGTCATTGGTGGCTAGATACACCTCTCCCTGAAAAGAATTGATAGCCATGACTCCCCCCGCTCGTAGCTCTTCGAAAGACTCTCTGCGAATGTCATATCTTAGCAGAGCACCGTTAACAACGAAAAACAAATCTCCCTCTTTATTGCCTGTAATACCCGAAACCTCATTGCCAATTAATAACGGATAAGACGGATGTGCATAAGAGGGAGCCTCGCCTTTGTAGACAACCATCCGTTTCCCATTGTACATATTGACCCCTTCGCGAGTGCCGAACCACATCCGACCCAGTTGATCTTGATAAATAGCCATCACAGATGATTGTGATAACCCATCTGCAGCACCTATGTGCTTAAAAAATTCTGCGTATACTGTTTGAGATACTAAAATACAAAGAAGAGTCCAAAGATACCTGCGTTTTTTCATATTCTATTCTAAATCGGATATTCCAATACAAACATAATAAATAATATCATCTGAATGGGCATACATCTTGCTTTTTTTCATATAGCTTTGCAAACACTTAATCAAACAAGTATTTTTTAATTATGAAACACTTCTTATTATTTATCTCGCTTTTACTGTTAATCAGCATGACCATCCATGCACAAAAAACAACCAAATTCACCGTTTTACAATGGAATATTTGGCAAGAAGGCACTTCTGTTCCGGGCGGCTATGATGCCATCATCAATGAAATTGAACGTCTACAACCCGACTTCATTACATTCAGTGAGGTACGCAACTACAACAATACCCGCTTCAATGATCGCATCGTTGCCTCCCTAAAAGAGAGGGGATTGAATTATTATTCATTCTTTACACGCGATACCGGACTGCTAAGCAAACATCCTATTACGGATTCGCTGACTGTTTTCCCTGAGAAAGACGATCATGGAAGCATTTATAAATTGCGGAGTGAGGTCAATGGACACAAAGTGGCTATCTATACCGCGCACTTGGATTATTTGAATTGCGCTTATTACAATGTGCGCGGCTACGACGGCTCTACATGGAAAGAAACCAGCCTGCCCACTTCGGTCGAAGAGATACTGAAAGTAAATATAGCCTCCCAACGAGACGATGCTATCAAACTATTTATCAAAGAGGCTAAAAAAGATCTGGCACAAGGATATAGCGTGATTATCGGAGGCGACTTTAATGAGCCCTCGCACCTGGACTGGATCGAAGCAAACAAGCATCAATACGACCATAATGGTTTTGTTGTGCCATGGACAGTAACAACCCTGCTCGATAAAGACGGATTCATAGACAGTTACCGGAAATTATATCCGAACCCACTGACGCACCCCGGATTCACCTACCCATCAGATAATTTGTTGAAAGAACCCGGTAAGCTGACCTGGGCTCCGAAAGCCGATGAGCGCGATCGAATCGATTTTATCTTTTATCAAGGTAAAGACATAGAAGCTCAAAAAGCCGTGATCTTCGGACCAAAAGGATCTATTGTTCGCAATCAACGAATCAAAGAAACATCAAAAGATAGGTTTCTGACTCCTATAGGCGTATGGCCTACCGACCATAAAGGGCTGTTGGTAACCTTTAAGGTTAACTAGAAAATCGGCTATTCAAAGGTAAATTGTGTACTATTTTCAATTTACGAAAAGAGTTTCAAAAGTAGTTATAAATCATCGATAGCAAGAGTACGTACTTTATGATGTATTAATATACTAATTAACAGTGAATGAAGTACGTACTCTTTGACAGCAAGAATACGTACTTTTTTACTCACTGATTTTCAATGAGATAACATTCGATTTATATACATACAAAAGCCACCTGTGTATATAAAAAAGAAAAACCTCCGAAACGCTTTATTATAAGCAATTTAGGAGGTTTCTTTGAGAGCCTGGCAGATTTTGTTTAAATCGTTTCTTAGCCGTTATAAAAACGTAGGAGTAAACTCAATTCCCAAAGCACGAGCAATACGAAAGAAATTCGGAGTCTGAATATCCGTCTCTCCTTTTTCTACATGAGCGATATAACTTATTGCCATGCCAACCTTTTCTGCGAGCTCTTGCTGGGTTATTTTTAGCTATTTTCGGCGATCACGTAATCTCTCACCATAATACCAAGCTATTGACTTCTCATGGAAAGCAGTACGAGATTCCGTTTCAACCTCTCCATATTTATTGTCCAATAGTCACTTGCCGTATGCAACTTGGCTAACTTATTTTCATCTGACTTTCTCATAACTCAAAGTCTTTTAATATCCGTTCCGTGATACTCTTTACTCCCTACTTCTTTCTACTAAATTTTTCACAAAGCACATCTTCTATATAACAAGAGAGCTTTGTGCTTCATAGTAAACCCAATAAACAGGCGCAAATTAAGTACTAAGAGAACTCTATAAAGAAGAATTAGCCACTTCGAAAAAAGAGACTCATTTAGAGCATCTTTCATAATTTCAACCAATCAATATCATGCTATTGAAAGTTCTTTTGTACATTAAGTATAAAAAAGAACTTTATTTTGTACTTAATAAAGAAGCATTCTGCTTGCTATAAGAATCAATAAAAGAATGTATTTTATTTCTAACGGCAAATATATTAAATATATTTATATAACAAACTGTATTTAATATATTATTTTATCATATAAATCAAAATAAATGAAAATTGCAATTATAACGAAGGGATTTATCATCTCAGGTAGAATCTGAGAACACTATTTACCGATGGGATACTGTGCTGAAAGCGAGAAATCGGGTTCATTAAGTTAATAATAATAGAAAAATCACCCCTACATTATTCATTAGAGTTCTCTTAGAACTCTAATGAATAATGTAGAGGCAACAAACATAAATATTTATTTATCACACAAATTAACTTAATCTAAATGAAAACAAAAAAGAAAATTCCAAGCATCTCAAAGGCATTCGCCTATGGAGATTCGTGCTCTCGGTACATAGTACTGGCCGTTTTTTTTGCTTTACAGACATCGGTAGTTTTAGCAGAAAAAGCATTTGCAACACTAGCTACAAACGAGATTTTACAAAAAAAAGTATTCACAGTTACCGGATTGATTACCGATCAGAACGGAGATCCTGTTATTGGGGTTACTGTATTGGTAAAAGGAACGACAAACGGAGTTATCACCGATCTTGATGGCAAATATTCAATTAAAGCGACCGAAGGAGCTGTTCTTCAGTTTTCTTATATCGGATACACCACACAGGAGAAGAAGATAGAAGGAAAAACACTCAACGTACGTATGGTTGAAGACGCCAAAGTACTGGAAGATGTTGTTGTTGTAGGATTTGGCCGCCAGAAAAAGGCAAGCGTTGTTGGTTCGATCAGCGCCATCAAACCGGAAGCTTTCAAACTGCCGACGAGTTCTCTGAGCAGCAGTTTAGCAGGACGTATCGGAGGTGTGATTGCTGCCCAACGTTCGGGCGAACCGGGAGCCGACGGTGCCGAATTTTGGATTCGAGGCATTGCAACTAGCGGCAGCTCTACACCTCTCATTTTATTGGATGGCGTACAAATATCCGCAGGCGATCTAAACAGTATCCAACCGGATGATATTGAAAGCTTTTCAGTCTTAAAGGATGCCAGTGCCACAGCTCTATACGGAGTACGTGGAGCCAATGGTGTGATGCTCATCACCACCCGTGTAGGCAAAAGTGATGAGAAATTCCGCATCAATGCCCGTGTAGAAAACTCTTGGAGCATGCCATCTTATTCGTTGGATATGGCCGATGGCGTTACCTACATGGAGATGTATAATGAGGCGCTCCATAACGATGACCCTACAGCCACCCCGATGTATAGTCAAGAGCAAATAGAGGGAACCAGAAACAAACTGAATCCTTACTTATTCCCGAATGTAGACTGGAAAAAAGAGATATTCAAAAATGCAACCATGAACCAAAGAGCCAATGTAAACGCATCGGGCGGAGGACGCATTGCTCAATATTTTATTTCTGCCGGTATGTATCGTGATACCGGATTGCTCAAAAGTATCTCGCATTCGAGTTTCGACAACAATATTGATGCACGGCGCTACAACTTTCAAGCCAATGTAAATGCCAATATTACCAAAACAACGAAAGCATCTATTAAGTTAAGCACTGTTATTTCGGACAACAAAGGACCTGTAACGGCAACCCAAGATGTTTACCAACAAATTATAACCCGAACCAATCCTGTTAATTTTCCGATCATGTTCCCGTCCGGTTCGGGACCACAAGGAAATGAGAGTAACATTCTGTATGGCAATAAGAATTTTGGAGGACAGGTTTACTATAATCCCTATGCAGAAGTTGCCAAAGGTTATGTAAATACATTTGCCACCACAGCCATCACGACATTCGATCTGAAACAAGACTTATCGATGGTAACCAAGGGACTCTCTGCCCGGGGTATGTTCTCTTATAAAAACTGGAATTCGCAAACATTCAAACGCTATTTCAAACCATTCTATTATCAGGTGAACCAATCCGGTCAAGGTCCGGATGGAAATTACAATTACACACTCGAAGGCATCAACACAGACGGTACGGACTATCTTCAGTATGAACAATCGAGTACCGGCGACCGTACCATCTATTGGGAAGGTGCTATTGATTATGCGCGCGATTTCGGTAAGCATAGTGTAACGGGAATGTTACTCTACTATCAGCGACAATACAATCCTTTTGCACCAGGCTCTCTGTTCAATGCAGTTCCTTATCGGACCACCGGTTTGGCAGGCCGCTTTACATACGGTTTCGACAGTCGTTACTATGCTGAAGTAAACTTTGGATATAACGGAACGGAAAACTTTGCACAAAACAATCAGTTCGGCTTCTTCCCCTCCATTGCATTAGGGTACAACATTGCTAATGAAGCCTTTTTCGAACCGCTAAAAAAGACGATCAACGAACTAAAGATCAGAGGTTCGTATGGACTTGTCGGTAACGACCAGATTCAAGGTGCCCGCTTTCCCTATTTAACGGAAATTAGTATGGGAGGAGGTCCTTCATACACCTTTGGACAAACATTTAACAATGGATACACGGGTGTAGGATTCACTCGTAACGGAAATGAGAAAGCAAAATGGGAAGTCGGGAAAAAGCTAAACGTAGGAGTTGACCTCGAACTATTCGGAAAGTTAAATCTTAGCTTGGACTACTTCATGGAAAAACGTACCGGCATTTTCTTAAAACCCGAAACGGTACCTACTTGGCTAGGATATGGCAGTGTAATCCCTTATTTCAATATGGGAGAAGTGAAAAACAGCGGCTTCGAAATGACATTCAATTACAACCATGCATTTAATAAAAACACGACACTGATGCTTCAAGGCAACTTTGTCTACGCACATAATGAATGGGTAAAAGATAACTTACCGACCAGCTTATATCCTAACATGAGTCACATCGGCAATCCGGTAAACTCCATTTACGGCCTTATAGCCAACGGACTTTTCAAGGATTATGATGAGATACTGAATAGCCCCGCCCAGAAATTTGGTAGCGGTGCAAAACCGGGAGATATCAAATATCAGGACGTTGCAGACGATATAGCCAACGGTAAAGGTATCACTTCCAATGACCGTGTGCTTCTTGGACGTCCTACAGCACCCGAAATCACCTATGGCTTTGGTGGCACATTACGGTATAAAAAATTTGATGTAGGACTATTCTTTCAAGGTAATGCCCGCACATCATTTATTCTATCGGCTGGTACAATGGCGCCTTTTGGCCGTTGGAATGCCAATGTGGCGCAATGGATTGCCGACAGTTATTGGTCGGAAAGCAACCAAAACATCGATGCAACCTACCCCCGTCTATCAGCACTCGGAAGCGAAAACAATCATCAAAATTCATCCTTTTGGTTACGTGACGGTTCGTTCTTAAAATTAAAGAATGCAGAAATAGGCTATACATTCAAGTTCTTAAGAGCTTATGTAAACGCAACAAACCTACTTACGTTCTCCGACTTCAAGCTATGGGATCCGGAGATGGGTGGCAATGGATATTACAAATATCCGACACAACGTGTAGTTAACTTAGGTGTACAATTCAACTTTTAATAACAAGAAAAATGAGAAAATCAATCATTCTGGCATCCCTCTTTGCGATGCTCACCATATCCTCCTGCGATTACCTTGATGTAGTTCCGACCGAAATTCCGGTACTTCAGGATGCATTTAAAGACAAACCATCTGCCGAACGTTTCTTACTCGGGGGAATCTACGGGTATATACCGGTAGAAAGCTCGATTGCCAATAATCCGGCACACCTAAGTACCGACCAGTTGGATATTCCTTGGAGAAACGACAAAAGTAACTTTTTAGCTTATCATATCAATCTGGGTACGTTAGATGCCGCCAGCCCCTATTACGATCTGATGAATCTATACAAAGGATCTCGTGAAGCATACCTTTTTTTACAGAATATCGACAAAGTGCCCGGAGTAGAAGAGGACATCAGACAGCGTTGGAAAGCAGAAGCCAATTACCTGATCGGTTATTTCCATTTCTGCCTGTTCAGACAATACGGTCCGATTATCTTATCCAGAGGAATTACAGAAATGGATGCTCCGGATAATGAAATTTTCGCGAAACGCCGACCGGTGGATGAATGTGTAGCTTTTATTCTTGAAAAAATAAACTATGCAATCGCCAACGGGCTACCCGATAGAATTGAAACTCCTGCAGATTATGGACGCATCACCACGCTGATTGCGCAGAGTATGAAAGCACGTGTTTTGCTATACCATGCTAGCCCATTGTTTAACGGCAATGCAAATTATACTGACTTTGCAAATAGTGATGGGGAGAAGTTGTTTCCCGAAAGCTTCAGCAACCAGAAATGGGAAGCAGCAGCAGATGCTGCTCTGGCAGCAATTAATCAGGCTCATGCAACAAACATTGCACTTTATAACTGTGGAACCAATAGTACACTTACTTTTGCTGATCCGGCTGCACTAACGCGTGCTACCAATACAACGGGTATCACTCCGGTAAATAATAAATTTGTCAATTACAACCAGTTATCAGCCGAAAAACAAAGAGAGTATGACTATCGCTACTCCATGGTAGATCCTTGGAACTGCGAATTAATCTGGGGATTCACCAACATTGAAGGAAATCAAACCTGGCAACGCCACTCCATGCTACGTCCATACGTATTTAATGGTATGTCGCCAACGCTGAAAATGGTCGAGACTTATTATACCAAAAACGGACTCCCCATCGACGAAGATCCGGCATTTGACTATGAGAATCGCTACCAGTTAGTTGCAGCCAATCAAACCGGCGGAGTAACAACCGAATCGACTCCAAAGTTACACCTCGACCGCGAACCACGTTTCTATGCCAGTGTTGCTTTCGATGGTAGCGTTTACGAGCTAAGAAGCTCAAACATTGTTTGTGAAATGCGAAAAAATAAGGCATATGGAAAACAAACTCAAGATGCATCTTCAACGGGATATCTGGTAAAGAAAGGAGTTCACCCCAAATCGGACTCTAAAGGAAACGGACAGACCAAGGATATTATCAAGTATCCGTTCCCAACCATTCGTTTAGCCGAATTATACTTAAATTATGCAGAGGCTCTCAACGAGTGCGAAGGAAACAAGCGAAACGTAGATATCATTATCGGCTATCTCGACAAAATAAGAGAGCGGTCGGGAGTACCCGGTGTACGACAAGCTTGGGCAAAAGCAAAACACCCCATCACTTCATTCTCAAAAGACGAATTAAGAAAGATCATCCACACCGAAAGAAACATAGAGCTTTCTTACGAAGGGCACCGTATGTGGGATGTACGTCGCTGGCAAGAACTGAAGCAAGAGTTTGACGGTCCGATATATGGATGGAATGTTGACGGTACGACATCGGAAGCCTTTTACAACACAAGTACTGGCAACGTAGCAACTCCCAAGGTGGTAGGCGAACACAATATTCCTTCGGAGTACTACGGTTTATGGCCTATTTCGACCTCTGAGCTGCAGAAGAATAGTAATCTTGTACAGACCAAAGGGTGGTAAGTATCTCTACTGATAGCAACAGGAAGCAGAAGGTAGTATCCAAAGTTTCTCTTTAAAAAAGGTCTCTCCCACCACAATTGATTGTGACGGGAGAGATTTTTGACATCAGTATTCAAGTGCTAATGCGTTTCATTAGGAATATTCGATCAACACTAAAATACAAGGCAACTAATTCATTGCAAGTTAGTTGCCTTTTTGTATCTTTAGGCATTCCCCCCAAAATATGGTTTGACGACCAAAACGGGGGTAATCCTAACTAAAAACACATAGTAAAGATACAAAAAGGCGCTAAGGTGAACAATATTCAGATAGGCGGTATCTCCTTCATCGAGCGTCTTTCTTTCCAGGCTTTCAATGAAGGAATACGTCTGAAAGGCTGTATTCGGTTACAACAGAGACTTACAAAGACCCGTGTTAAGACTCTCGCATCTCATTCCATATATGCCAACAATGAAAATCGCAAGTTCTGTACCCAATATGGCATTGCCACTTCATTTGTACGAAAAGGAAGAGCGACTAAAGATGAGAAGCTTCGTAAAATACTCAGAAGCGAACTGAGCCGTGAAAGGGCTACACATTGGAAGGAAGCTTCGGAACACAGAAATAACATTATTCTCTTGCAAAAGTCAAGGCTAGCAACAGAGCAACGGAAAACCTTTGGATATTTTTCGGAATACATACGGCCAATGCAATATGCATGATTGAAAAGAAGTATAGAAAAATAGCAGCTTAAGTTGATTCGTTTATGAAAACACTTCCCTATATTAAAAGCTAAAATCAAACTAAAAGAGATAGTATCTTTTCGTGGTGTAACGTCTAAAACTGTCAGCCACACAAGGAAATACTCTATAAACAAAAGAAAAACCTCCAAAACTCCTTCTTAAAAGCAGTTTCAGAGGTTTCTTTGAGGTTCCTGGCGGATTCGAACCGCCGTAGACGGTTTTGCAGACCGGTGCCTAGCCACTCGGCCAAGGAACCCTGATTTCTCGTTTACGATGACAAAGATAGTACAATTTATGTAAGAGGACAACTATCCGCAGCATTTTTTCTTTGCTGATGGTCGGCTATCCCTGCATTTTTGCTGCTTTTTTTCGAACTGACTCTTTAATTCACAGCCACTTGCACAGCTCGAACAAGGGTTCTTATTTTCTTTCGAATTACGAAAAAAAGAACGAACACTAAACGCAATGCGAACCACACAAGCAATTATTAATAGGGCAACCACCCAATCTTGCCAACCAAAATTCATATCAATCTCCTTTCATTCGTTTTATATAAATAACTTTCCTATCTGATAAACAGCAAAAGTAAGCCCCCAAGCCAAAGCAGTAGTGTATGCCGCCGTAAAAAGAGCCCATTTCCATTTGCCGGACTCTTGCTTTATAGCAACAAGCGTAGCGGTACAAGGAAAATAAATGAGCACAAACAGCATATAGCAGAAGGCTACTAGCGGAGTAATCGGAATACGATCGGCCAGGCTCACTGCATCGGCTTCAGCATCATTGGTATAAAGCACTCCCAGAGTACTTACCACCAACTCCTTCGCTCCCACACCCGAAAGCAGTCCAATACCAAGTTTCCAATCGAAGCCAAGCGGTTTGATGACCGGTTCGATTCCTTTGCCTATCTGACCGATGTAGGAGTTCTCCTGCTGCTCGGATACCGTATCATAATCTTTGTGATTGGGGTAATAGCCCAAAAACCAAATCACGATAGAAGCGACCATAATGATACCTCCCATCTTCTTAATGTATTGGGCACCTTTCTCCCAAGTATGCCTGAAGATGGACTTCATGGTAGGCATTCGATAAGGTGGAAGCTCCATCACAAAAGGAGTATCATCGCCTTTCACCAAAAAACGGCTGAACAAACGAGCCATCAACACGGCTAATAGAATACCAATGACGTAGATAGACAATAATACCAAGCTACCATGATTAGGGAAAAATGCACCAACCAGCAGCAGGTAGATAGGCAAACGGGCACTGCACGACATCAGCGGGTTAACGAGCATCGTGATAAGACGGCTCTTGCGGTTTTCGATGGTGCGCGAAGCCAGAATAGCAGGCACATTACAACCAAAGCCCATAATCAAAGGGATAAACGACTTTCCGTGCAACCCCATCTTATGCATCAGTTTATCCATGATAAAAGCAGCGCGAGCCATATAGCCCGAATCTTCCATCAGCGAGATACAGAAGTATAGAATCAGAATGTTGGGCAGGAAAACGATAACCCCTCCTACTCCACCGATAATTCCATCGACCAACAGGTCTTTAAACGCTCCCTCGCTCATGGTGTTTCGTATAAGATCGCCCAACGAGCCAACCAGCCATTCGATAGCTGTCATCGGGTACTGCCCCAGAACGAAGGTGCCCTCGAACATCAGATACATAAACAGGAAAAAGATAGGATATCCCCAAACGCGGTGAGTAACAATGCTATCGAGTACTTTCGTCGCTTGCGCTTGTTCGAGATGATTGTCCGTAAAGGTCTCTTTCAATGCCCCACTGATAAAGCCATATTTAGCATCGGTAATGGCCGATTCGCAATCTTCGTCCAACGTGTTGGCTATCCGTTTAGATAACTTATTACGCTTGGCAATAATCTCTTGGCTATTGGGCAACGATTGAATCATGTGCTCAATATCGGGATCGTTTTCGAGTAATTTAATGGCCAGAAACCGAGTAGAATACTTGTGACGGATAGCCTCGTTCTTCGAAATTTCTTCTTTGACTGCATCAATGGCTTTCTCTAAATCGGGGCCATGATTGATGTGAATATGACGAAAAACACGCTGTCCGGATTGAGATTCTGTGATATAATCTTCCAGATGCTCTTCGTGATGCTCTTCGTCGACATGCAGGCGGTGCCAGTCTTGGAGTTCGCGCACTACCTCTGGATTTACGTTGCCTTTCTTATCTAAGAAGTCGGCACCTTCGTACAAATTGATAATCACATGGAAAAGATGATCGACCCCTAAATTTCGTTTACAAACAGTAGGTACCATCGGCACGCCGAACAACTTACTAAGCAGGCGATAGTCTAATGTGTTTCCGCTGGCTTCGAATTCATCGTACATATTAAGTGCAATCACCATGCGTACGTTCATGTCGATAAGCTGAGTTGTGAGGTAAAGATTGCGTTCGAGGTTAGAGGCATCGACTACGTTAATAATCACATCGGGCGTTTCATCGATAATGTGGCGGCGCACATAGATCTCTTCGGGCGTATAGGCCGAAAGTGAATACGTACCGGGAAGATCGACCAACTTAAAATGATAGCCTTCAAAATCGAAATATCCTTCTTTGGCATCGACCGTCACTCCACTGTAGTTACCCACATGCTCGTGAGATCCTGAGGCGAGATTAAATAAAGAGGTCTTGCCACAGTTGGGATTACCCACCAAAGCTACATTAATAGTACGACGCTTACCCAAGGCAATACGCTTCAGTTTCTCATCTCCCGAAGTGATGGTTTCGCTGATGCCTTGATGATAATCGCGTTCCTGAGTTTGCAATGCAGCCTCTTGTTCGCTAATGACCTCGATCATATGGGCCTCTTGCCGGCGAAGGGATATTTCATATCCCAATACCTTATATTTAATAGGATCTTTCAAAGGGGCATTCAGCAATACTTCTACCGTTTTACCTTTGATAAAACCCATCTCTACAATACGTTTACGAAAGCCACCATGCCCCAATACTTTGACGATGACTCCCTTCTCTCCTGTTTTCAGTTCGGACAAGCGCATACTCTATTCTCTTTAGTTGATGCAAAGATAAAAGATTACTTTGTAGCGAGCAAATTATTTAGATTGTTTTTAAATAACAAGCATTCACAAGTCTTTGAGAGGGCTTATAACGATACTATTTCCTGCAAGATACTAACTGCTGTTTCTACATTCGGGACGTCTTTTACCAACATACTTCGCTTTCCTTGCTGATCGCGCAAATCACAACGTCGTGTGTATTTCATCATATAGTCTATCACCTTACCAAAGGCCTGACTTTGATAATAAGGGCTATCGGGATTACTCACAAAAAAGAGTGTCATGCGTTCGCCTTTCAGAAACACTCGTTCGGCACCCAAACGGGCTGCCAACCGGCGAAGGGGAACAATGCGAAGCAGCTCCTGGGTTTCTTGTGGGATGGGTCCAAAGCGGTCGACCAACCGTTCGCGGAATGCATCGACCTCTTTATCAAGGGTCAGTCCGTCGAGTTCGCGATAAAGCAGCATACGTTCGCTACTGCCCGTTACGTAATCGGCTGGCAACAGCAGTTCCAGATCGCTCTCCACCTGACATTCATCGACAAACTGCTCGCCACTGATGGTTCCGTCGGCTTTGATCTCTTCGGCATACAGATCGGCAAACTCGTCGGTTTTGAGTTCGCGTACGGCTTCGTTCAATATCTTCTGATAGGTTTCGTAGCCCAAGTCGGCAACGAAGCCACTTTGTTCGGCTCCCAACATATTGCCTGCCCCGCGAATATCGAGATCTTGCATGGCGATATGAATACCACTGCCCAAATCGGAGAAGTTCTCGATGGCTTGCAAGCGGCGACGTCCTTCGGCTGTAAGGCTACCGAGCGGAGGAGCTAATAGGTAACAGAATGCCTTTTTATTGCTACGCCCCACACGTCCGCGCATTTGATGCAGGTCGCTCAAACCGAAGTTCTGAGCTTGATTGATGATGATGGTATTCGCATTCGGGATATCGATGCCGCTCTCGATGATGGTAGTGGCCAGCAGTACGTCGTAATCGTAGTTGACGAAACCGATAATAATCTGTTCCAGCTCGGCAGGCTCCATCTGTCCGTGACCGATAGCTACGCGACAGTCGGGTATCTGACGTTGAATCATTGCCTTCAGTTC